>OLHI01000315.1_pt1 | contig 10888 bp, 6 predicted proteins | sample 1609501 | NCBI WGS metagenome assembly OLHI01 (sample SAMN05416862, study PRJEB24817) | seawater metagenome | isolation source: Sea water | place: Canada:Atlantic | collected 2013-11 | reverse complement strand
TCAATATTCTGATAAAAATATATTCCCATTTATTAAAGATATACATAGCCGTGAAAATATGCCGCCTTTTGGAATGGTATTAAACGGGCTCATTGCTTCTGCATCTTCAGGTTATGGGTATGGATACCGTTACAGCTATAAATACCGTTATAGCTATACCTACAAGTATAATTATGGATATGGCTATGGATATGGAAGAGATGAAGAATAATGAAGTTTATTATTTAATTATAATGATATAAAAAAACCACCGCATTGCGGTGGTTTTTTTATGGATGGTATTTTTTTAATTTTAGGAAAATAAGTTTAATTGAAATTCTCGAATCGATTCCCATTGTATCCCTTGCTTTTTAGAAAGGCTTAGGTTCTTAAGTTTTTTAAGGTCATGTACACTGTGTGCATCAGTAGCTACAAAATCATACAGCCCAGCTTTTAATAATTTTTCTGCTTTTTGTTTCACCTCGGGTCCATATTGTCCTAAAAGGGATAAGGCATTTAATTGAAAGTAAAACCCTTGATTTTTTAAATTTTGGTATTCTGAGATGTCTTTAATCAAATGATACCGTTCGGGATGAGCCAGTATTGGAGTAATATTTTTTTGACATAAGTTAAAACAAGCCGATTTTAGCATCGTAGTTTTTCCAAAAAAATTAATTTCTACTAATATATAAGTATCATTTAAGAGCAGTAATGGTGAAGCTTGCTCAAGATTTTTCATAAAAACTTCATCTACCATATACTCAGCAGCATAGGAGTTAACTTTTATCGTATTCTCAGTGAATTTATTTTGTTTTAAAAGCTCAAATGCGTCTTTTACGGTTGTTGGAGTATTAGGGTACAATTCTTTATAAATGTGTGGTGTAGGAATAACACTTTTAATCCCTAACTCGTGGTAAGCATTTAGCATTTTTGTTGATGTGTCTACATCTTTGCTTCCGTCATCTATACCCGGTAACAAATGGTTGTGAATATCACAAAGCTCTTCAAATAAAGGTTTTTGATGTTTTTTGAAAAAACTGAACATTAACTTTAATTTTTTTTTTCAAAATTACAATATATTCTCTAGGTATTGAAGTTTTTAAATATTTTTAAAACTAGTATTAAGGTTGCTTGTGAAATTTTAAATTAAAATTATTATGCATTAAGGATATCTATTATTTGTTATCTTTAGATTAGGATCTATATAATTTATAGGGCTAATTTTTTAATACTTCCTAAATCTATTCCTCAAAAAGGTATCATATCAGTAGTTTCATCTAATTTTTTTTATCTTTGTAAAAAAAAATGAATTTTAAAGACATCTTAATCCCTAGTAATTTGTTCTTTATGTTTGTTATCGTTTTTCTCGTAACAAGCTTTAGTCTCTCTAGAATCAGAAAAATAAGTAGTAAACTTGGTCATTATGATACCCCAAATGATAGAAGTTCCCATAACGATTTTGTACCTACTTTAGGTGGTGTATCTTTCTTTATATCCTTAGTTGTATTATTTTTCTTCTCAAATTTTTATAATATTGATGATACAAGTTTAAGTATCGTGTTAGCCATCACCATTATGTTTTTTGTTGGCTTAACTGATGATTTAAAAGATTTATCTCCAAAAGTTAAATTTATTGGTCAACTGTTGGCGCTGAGTGTTTTAATCATTCAATCGGATTATAGAATTCTCTCGTTTCATGGGTTTTTAGGAATTTATGAGCTCAATATGTTTTTTTCAGTGTTTATTTCTATGTTTCTAATTTTAGCGTTTATTAATGCGTTTAATTTAATAGATGGTATTGACGGGATGTCTTCAATCACAGGTATTGTGATTTCAGCCTGTTTTGGATTTCTTTTTTATAAACTTCAGCTTTTCTTTTTTATGTTTATTTCTGTTGCATTAATTAGTATGTTGTTGGCCTTTTTACGCTATAATTTTTCTTCTCGAAAGAAAATATTCATGGGAGATACGGGGTCTCTTGTTATTGGTCTAGTATTAGGACTTTTAACATTAAAATTACTAACTCTTGAGACTGAAACTTTTAGTTCAATAGCCATCTATAGAAAAGAATTACCACTTTTACTCTTAATCATATTAATTGTTCCTGCCTTTGATTTGTGTAGAGTTACTTTTATTAGATTTAAAAAAAGAGTGTCTATTTTTTCTCCAGACAGAAACCACATACATCACTTATTAATTGATTCAGGCTTGTCCCATAAAAAAGCGTCTCTTTTATCTGGAGGCACCAATTTATTCTTTGCGATTGCCATGTATCTATCCATTCAATACCTTGGATTAGTATTTTCTTTTCTGTTTTTAGTTGTATTTATTTTAGCTTGTTTTGTACTATTTTTCTTAATTACGAACAATCGAGATAATCTTCGTAAAAAGGCTAGATTAAGGCATATCTTTCAAAGTATTGCCAACTTTTTTTAATATAACTTTAGTTACATATTTCTCAAAGAATTAAGGTAATTTACAACAAATTGTAAACGAAAACGATTGAGTTTTTAGTTGCTGTTGTATAACCAAAAGGGTTGTAATATATTTGGGAAATCTATAAAAATAACCGATGATATTAATTGCTGATGGTGGCTCAACAAAAGCCGATTGGATTGCTTTAGATGCCAACAAAAATGAACGCTTTAGAGTGAGAACTTTGGGTTTAAATCCTGCAGTCATTTCTTCAGAAGAATTAACCAATAGAATTGTAAATATGTTTCAACTCATTAATGTTAAAGATGAGGTGAGTCAAGTTTATTTTTATGGCGCTGGATGTGGAACTCCTAAGGCATGTGCAATTTTAAAAGATGTAATGCAAGCCATCTTTACAAATGCTGCTATAGCTGTAGAAGAAGACATGTTAGCTGCTGTATACGCTGCTTCAGGTAAAAACCCTGCTTTGGTTTGCATTTTAGGAACGGGTTCAAATAGTTGTTATTTTGATGGTCAAAACATGCAAATGGAAGTCCCTTCTTTAGGCTATGTTTTAATGGATGAGGCAAGTGGTAACTATTTTGGTAAACGATTAATTAGAGACTATTTTTATGGCATGATGCCTAAATATATGGTGGAGCGATTCGAAAATGATTATGTTCTTGATGCAGATACCATTAAGACGAATATATATAGAGCGCCAAATCCTAATATGTATTTAGCTTCTTTTGCAAAGTTTATGTTTGATTTCAAAGATGAAAAATACGTCAGAAGATTGATGAAAAAGGGATTTGAAAAATTCTTCAAGTATAGAATCTTACCGTATAACCCCTCAGAGGACCTACCAATCTATTTTATTGGTTCTATTGCGCATTACTTCAAAGAAATATTAGACGATGTTGCCGAAAAGAATGGGCTAAAAATATCTGGGGTTATTCAAAGACCCATAGATAATTTACTAGAATACCACAAACAGCACATTAATTAATACATTCTAAAAGCTGTTCAAGACACATTCCTCTTGATCCTTTAATAAGTATATAGCTTTTTTCTAAGGGCGTATCAGTGATATTTTTTATGAAAGACTTCACAGTTAAGTATTTCTCTGAGGCTGAAGTTTTGCTGTAATGTTCTCCAACAAAAACACAGCGGTTTAAACTAAGGGTATCACAAAAATCAACGATATTTTGATGCTCCTTTTCTGATGCAGTTCCGAGTTCAAACATATCTCCTAAAATCACAATCTTTTGTTCGTGATTAATTTCATTGAAATTTTCTAGCGCTAAACGCGTACTTGAAGGGTTTGCATTGTAGGCGTCCATTACAACTGTATTGCTATTCTTTTTAACAACCTGAGACCTGTTATTGGTAGGTTTGTAATTCCTGATCCCTGTAATTATATTTTTTTTAGAAACCTTGTAGTATTCTCCAATAGCAATGGCAGCTTTAATGTTATTTAAATTATAAGCTCCAATGAGTTGGGTATCAATAATTTCATTGTTGTAGTTTAGGGCTAATAAGGGCTGAGTAGAAGAGATAGTGATAGAGGTATCTAATGGTATTTTTTCTATCTCTTTAGTCAATTCTAATTGTTTAGCATCTGTAGCATCTATAAAAGCTAGTTTATTGTTATTTTTAAGATAGGTATACAATTCTGATTTTCCTTTAATTACTCCTTCTATACCCCCGAAGCCTTCTAGATGTGCTTTTCCAAAATTTGTAATATAACCAACATCAGGCTCACAAATAGAAGATAAAAACTCAATCTCTTTTTGATGATTTGCACCCATTTCTACAATCCCAATTTCAGTTTTATTGGTAAATGATAATAGTGTTAAAGGGACGCCAATATGATTGTTAAGATTTCCTTTGGTTGCTTTAGTTTTAAATTGAGTTGCTAGAACAGCATGAATGAGTTCTTTAGTTGTTGTTTTTCCATTACTGCCCGTAATCCCTATGATAGGAATGTTGAGTTGTTTTCGGTGATAATTTGCTAATTTTTGAAGGGTTTGTAAAACATTATTTACCAAAATAGTTTTCCCTTGGATTTGATAATCAACATCATCGATTACGGCATATTTAGCCCCTTTTTCAATGGCTATTGCTGCAAATTTATTTCCATTAAAATGTTCACCCTGTAGCGAAAAGAAAACAGCATCTTTTTTAATAGCTCTAGTATCAGTAGTAACAAGATAATTGCTTGAGTAAATTTGATATAAGGCTTCAATATTCATGCTTAAATATAAAAAAAAATCCTCATTGAGTTGATTTCAATGAGGATTTATAATTTTTTGTGTTAATTTATCTTGAAGGATTTCTAGCGGTTCTTTTTCCACTGTTAAGATTCCCCATAACGTCTGTTGCACATCTAAAACCAATGTAATTTGTAGACATATACTCTGGTAAATATCTTCTTTGGGCTGGATCTAACCAATACTCTCTATCTTGCCAAGAACCTCCCTTATGAACTCTAGTTTTATTGCTAATTAAAGTAGTTCTCTTTTTAACATCGTATTGATTGAGTTTTCCTGTGTTTTCATCCTTTGCATTGATAGGCGAATTGTACATTCTTGATTTGTTAGTAAATTGATCATCCTCTAAATCAAACAAACGATTTGATAATTTATCACCATCATTCTTATCTGTATTATCAGAAACAGAATAGTTTGTTCTCATGAAAACGTCATTCATGGTTACAGGTACATATTTAATTTCACCAGGTAAGTTAGAAACTACAACTTTTCCATTAGGTAATGTATCATAAGAAACCATGGCCTTATCAGATTCTCCAATAATTACAACTTGACCTGTTGAGTCTATTAATTTTTTTCTGAAGTTGTTCCCTCTGAAGAAATTGAAATCATTGGCTTCACTGTCTATGATTGGTCTATATACATCAGCTACCCATTCTGCAACATTTCCAGACATGTCATAAAGTCCATATCCATTAGGTGGGTAAGATCTTACAGAGATAGGAATATCTGATCCATCTTCAGACCATCCAGATAACCCACTGTAGTTTCCTTTACTTTGTTTAAAGTTAGCCAACTGACTCCCTTTGTATCGGTTTGATTTCTCTCTAGTGTACTTACCATCCCAAGCAAATTTCTTTCTACCTCTAATGTTGTTGTATTCTCTATTTTCAGTATTAGCTTTTGCAGCATATTCCCATTCAACTTCTGTTGGTAATCTAAATTTTTGTGATAAAATTCCATCAATAGAAGTTACTTGTCTTCCAGTGAATGCTCCTTTTTCTGGTCTAGGCGCTCCTTTCTTTCTGATTTTATTATCTGGTAAGCCTCTCTTGTATACCGTAGAATCACCATCAAATAATTTATAAGGGTTTTCTAAGTATAAATCGGTATCAAAAAAGTTACGTATGGTATCATTCCCTAACACATTAGACAATACTCCTTTGTCTATTAAATTTTTAAGATTTACAGCACTTGTTCTCCACTTGCAGTATTGAACAGCTTGCAACCAACTTACCCCAACTACAGGATAATCAGAATATGCAGGATGTCTAAGGTAGCTTTCAGATAAAAGTTCAGTATTTCCTAAACTACTTCTCCAAACCAGTGTATCGGGTAAAGCAGAAGAATAAATGTTTTTGTATTTTTCTTCTTCTGGAGGAAATACCTCTTTCGTTACTTGAAGGTATAATAAGTATTCAGAGTTTGTTACTTCTGTTTCATCTAAATAAAATGAGCGTACATGCATTTTTTGGGGTGTAGTATTCCAATCGAACATGACATCGTCTTGTACTTGTCCCATAACAAATGTACCACCTTCAATTCCAACCATTCCATCAGGTGTTTTCTGACCTTGAAATGAGGTTCCTTTGATATAGCTTCCAAATTTAGGATCGTTAAAATTCCAACCCGTTAACGAAGATTTACTTTTATTGGTTGAATTACAATTGTATAGTAAAATAGTACTGAGCAAAAGAAGGGTTATTCTAGAATAGTTCTTCATATATAATATCAAATATTAGGATTCTAATTTTTTTTTTGGCAATTTACAATAAAATTATTTTCATACAAGATATTTGTATATTTATATGGTTGTAAATTGTCACATATAAAGATAACGCAACACTTTTTCTTATATTATGATTTAACAATTTTTAACACAAAATATATCCAAATTATTTGCGTTCTTTGAAGAATGATTGCATTGAAAAAACATATTTTACTACTTATTTTATTTGTTCTTTTGTCTGTTGCAAGCTATGGTCAAGTCACAAACTCAGTATTGGCCAATGGAAACTGGTATAAGTTTGCTATAGATACTACGGGGGTTTTTAAAATAGATAGATCTTTTTTACAACAGCTAGGAATTTCAACAAATAACCTAAATCCGAAAAAAATCCATATTTATGGTAATGGAGGTCAATTACTCCCCGAATTAAATGGAGATTTCAGGTATGATGATTTGCAAGAGAATGCTATTTTTATTGCAGGTGAAGAAGATAATTCTTTTGATGCTAATGATTACATTCTATTTTATGCCAATGGACCCCATAGCTGGGAAGTAAATCCCGCTCAAGGAACTGTCAATCATATACAAAATATATATTCAGATAAATCCTATTATTTTATCACCTTTAATGAAGACGATGGAAAGAGAATACAAAGTTCTTCTCCTGTTGTGGGTTCTGCTAGTACTCAGATTACCACCTTTAATGATTATATTTTTTATGAAAAAGAAACCATTAATCTTTTTGCTGCTGGTAAAAAATGGCTTGGAGAAGATTTTAGTGTGGAGAATGAATTATTGCTTGAAATTCCATTTCCGAATTCAGTTTTAAATGAGCCCGTAAACATAAAAGTTAGCGCAGTAGCTGTATCTGAATTAACTTCTTCAATGCAAGTAAAGGTCAACTCTCAAGATCTTTTTAATCTTAATTTTAGTGCGAGTACAAGTTCTGGTGATCAAGCATCAGAAAGAACACAGAGTGCTAATCAATTAATTTCATCTTCTACTATTGAGTTTAATTTAAATTACAATAATGGTGGAAATCCATCGGCAAGGGCCTATTTAGATTATATTGAAGTTTCAGGAAAAAAACAATTGATAGCAGATGACTTTCAATTTTCTTTTCGAAGTTTTGAAGCCGAAAATACTTCTGGTATTGTCGAATATCAGATTCAGAATTCACAAAATATATTCCAGATTTGGGAGGTAACTGACCCAATTAATGTAACAAATATAATTAATGAATCCAATGCAGGAGTTTTTTCTTTCAAAGCAAATTCAGAAGTTTTGAAAGAGTATATTGTCCTACATGAAGATGATTATTACATTCCCGAGTCAATTCCTAACGCTAAAATTCAAAATCAAAATGTACATGCAATACAGGATATTAATTACTTACTAATTACTTCGGGTGAATTTGAGGAACAAGCTCAAAGAATTGCAGACTATCACATGGAAAACTCTGGATTAACAGCAAAAGTTGTCAATTTAGATGAGATTTATAATGAATTTTCTTCCGGCAGTAGAGATATTACAGGAATTAGAGATTTTATCAAACATGTTTACGAATTAAATTCAACACCTGAAGATCAATTGAAATATGTTTGTTTTTTCGGAGATGCCTCCTATGACTATAAAGATAGAATTACTGGTAACAATAATATTGTGCCAGTTTACCTAGCTGATATAAGTTATAATTTAGCAGATTCATATGTTACAGATGATTTTTTTGGGATGCTTGAAGAATTTGAGGGAACAATGTCTGGAGCACATACCATGGAAATTGCAACCGGAAGAATTCCGGTTTCTACTCAGCAACAAGCCAAAGATGTGGTTGATAAAATTTTAAGAGATTATAATGTTGATTCCTTTGGAGATTGGAGAAATACAATCACCATGCTTGCAGATGATATTGATGAATCATCTGATATTACCATACAACCTGGAGTAGAAACTATTGCAGATGATATAAAAGCCAATAAACCAATTTTTAATATCAATAAAATATATGCAGATGCCTATGTACAACAAAATTCTTCAGGAGGAGAACGGTATCCAGATGTTAAAGAGGCAATTACTAGAGCCATAGAATCAGGGACACTAGTTTTTGATTATTTTGGTCATGGTGGCGAAGATGGTTTTGCAGCAGAACGATTTTTAGATATTCCTCAAATAAATGGGTTCAAAAATGAAAACACATTACCGCTTTTTATAACCATTACTTGTGAGTTTTCAAGATTTGATAACCCGATAAGAATCTCGGCTGGAGAAAACATTTTTTGGAATACAACAGGTGGAGCGGCTTCCATGATTTCAACCACTAGGGAGGTTTTTATCAGTACTGGTCAAGCATTTAATAAAAGATTAATGTCTACTTTATTAGAATTTAATGATGAAGATTTAACCATAGCCGAATCTTTGGTGAAAACAAAAAATAATTACACAGAGGGTAATCAAAAATTTTTTATTTATTATTTTGGAGATCCTGTAAAAAAATTAGCAATTCCTAAACCAAATATTAAAATCACTAAAATGAATGGTGTAGACATCTCCCAATCAATAGATACGCTAAAGGCTTTGTCTAAAGTTAGTTTTGAAGGTGTTGTTACCGACAATTCAAATTCAATTTTGAGCGATTTTAATGGAAGTTTATCTACAACAGTTTATGATAAACCAATTGATAAATCAACATTAGATAATGATAATTTTGGTATTGTAGAAGTTTTTGATTCTCAAGAAAGTAAACTATTTAGAGGTTTGGCAACTGTAGAAAATGGAAATTTTAATTTCGAATTTATAGTACCAAGAGATGTGAAAATTGCTTACGGAAACGGGAAGTTAAGTTTTTATGCTACCAATGAAGTATTAGATAAAGCAGGGTATAATACTGATGTAATCGTAGGAGGTATTAATGAGAATGCTCCTGAAGATACTCTTGGCCCTGAAATTCAATTATTTATGAATGATGAATCTTTTTTAGATGGCGCGAATACAAATGCATCACCAAATTTAATTGCAAAATTATTTGATTTAAGTGGAATTAATACCTCTGTTACTGCAGTAGATCATGATATTGTAGGAATTTTAGATGGGGATGAATCCAATCCGATCATTATGAATGATTTTTATCAAACGGAATTAGATGATTTTACTCGAGGTAAGGTAGTCTATCGACTTCGAGATTTGGCTGTAGGGCCGCATACCCTCAAACTCAAGGCATGGGATACTTACAATAATTCTTCAGAAGCCATGTTAAATTTTGTGGTTGTTAGTGATAATAGCATAACCTTAGATAATGTTTTAAATTACCCAAATCCATTTGTAAATTATACCGAGTTTTGGTTCAATCATAACAAACCAAATGAACCTCTTGAAGTTCAGGTTCAGATTTTTACAGTTTCAGGAAAATTAGTAAAAACTATTAACCAGTTGGTTCAGACCACTGGTAATTTATCGCGAAACATCTCTTGGAATGGGTTAGATGATTTTGGAAATAAAATAGGAAAAGGAGTGTATATTTATAAATTAAAAGTAACATCAACAACAAGTAATATATCGTCAGAAAAGTATGAAAAACTAGTCATATTATAATTTATTACGATATTTACGTTTTAATAAGAAAAGTAAATCAAAGACATGAGGAAAATAGGGATAGTATTAATGATTTGTATTTTAAGTAATATTGGAGTTTCAGCACAAAGTGGCGGTATCACAACAGCAACTCCTTTTTTATTAATTATACCTGACGCAAGAGCAGGGGCAATGGGTGATGTTGGAGTTTCAACTTCTGCTGACGCGAGTTCTCTTTTTCACAATCCCTCTAAAATTGCATTTAGTGGGCAAGAAGTGATGATAGGAATCAATTATTCTCCATGGTTAAGAAATTTAACTGATGATATTTTTATAGGTAGTGCCTCATACATTAAAAGAATTAATGAGAACGCTGCATGGGGAACTGAATTTAGATATTTTTCTTTAGGTCAAGTAGATTTAACTGATAATGTTGGAAATCCAACAGGTACTATTAACCCTAATGAATTTGCACTTTCAGGAACCTACGCATTAAAATTAAGTGAAACGTTTTCTATGGGGGTTAGTGGTCGATACTTTAGATCTAATCTAGCCTTTACAGGAACAAACTCAACACTACAACCCATCAATTCATTTGCTGTGGATGTATCTGGGTATTACCAATCTTATGAGAAGAATTACGGAAATTTTGATGGACGCTATAGAATTGGTTTTAATATCGCTAATGTTGGTCCAAAAGTATCTTATGTTCCTGGAGAAGAAGATTTTATACCAACAAATTTGAAATTTGGTGGAGGATTTGACTTCATATTAGATGCTTATAATACCGTAAGCATTAACACAGAATTTACAAAATTGTTAGTTCCATCTCCACAAGAAGATGGTTCTGATCAAGAAAAAGGATTTATATCAGGTATTTTTAGCTCATTTGGTGATGCAGAAGGAGGGTTTAGTGAAGAGTTAG
>OLHI01000313.1_pt1 | contig 10953 bp, 6 predicted proteins | sample 1609501 | NCBI WGS metagenome assembly OLHI01 (sample SAMN05416862, study PRJEB24817) | seawater metagenome | isolation source: Sea water | place: Canada:Atlantic | collected 2013-11 | reverse complement strand
CTATAATACAAGTAGCTGAACAGGAAGCTCAAAAAATTGAAACAAACGAAAAATCTTAATTAAATGAGTTTAATAACAGAAACAAATCAGCAATATTACCAAGGCGCACAACCTTTCTTAATACCTACGACAGGTTCTGATCAAAAATTTATTACAAGTTTTGACACAAATCTAGTATTTGGTTCTTTTGATCCAACTGAAGTTAACTATGCTTTAAACAATTTTAAAGTTTATACGAGCCCTTCTGGCTTACCAGGTAGTTTTACTGAATACATATCGGCATACACTGTTTCTGACAACACAATAACAGTCACAGGATCACTAACTCAAAATCATTTTTTAATAGTTCAATTAAAAACACTAAGTGGTGGTAATTACGGAAATCAAGATGCGTTTGGAGAAACTGTTGAAGACAACTATGGAGGATATCAATATATAACTCTTAACGATGCTATAGACAACTTCATGGTAGGTTATGTTGGTGATGGTAAATTAATACAAACGGCTAAGAAATCAGATGTATTATTCTTTGCTAAAAGATCTTTACAAGAGTTTAGCTATGATACTTTAAAGAGTATACACTCTCAAGAATTAACAGTACCTGCTAGTCTAAGCATTGTACTTCCTCAGGACTATGTAAACTATGTAAATGTTTCTTGGATAGACAGAGCTGGTGTTAAAAGACCTCTATTTCCAACTAACAACCTAACTATAGCGCCTTATAATACACCAGTCCAAGACGCAACCGGCATTCCAGTTCAAGACAATTTTGGTGAAAACGTAGAAGGAACTTCTATAACAGAAGAGCGCTGGAAAAACCTTAATATAAATTTATTAAACAATAACTTAAATCTAGACGATTGGGCTTATTTTAGTGAAGCTTATGGTTACAACGGCAACTGGAATTTAGGTCAATTCTACGGAACAGATCCTCAATACGCTAATGTAAATGGTTATTTTACTATAAATGAAAGAGAAGGCAAAATGTCTTTTTCAAGCGACTTAGCTGATAGACTTATTGTGTTAGAATACATTTCTGATGGTTTAGCATATGACAAAGACACTAAAGTACCTAAGCTAGCAGAAGAAGCTTTATACGCTTCTATATTGCATTACATAGTATCTACTAGAGCTAGTCAACCTGAGTATTTAGTTCAAAGACTTAGAAGAGATAAAAGTTCTAAACTTAGAAACGCAAAGATTAGATTATCAAATATAAAGCTTACTGAGATAGTTCAAGTTATGAGAGGTAAGTCTAAATGGATAAAACACTAAAATTTAATGGCTAAATCTAAAAATACATTTTTAAAGTCCAAAATGAATAAAGATTTGGACGCTCGTATAATTGGCTCTAATGAATATAGAAATGCAGTTAATGTACAGGTAAACAAGTCTGAAGGTGAACAAGTTGGTTCTTTGGAAAATGTTTTAGGTAATACAAACGTTGGAGACGTTGGTGTTCACACTGGTGTTTCTAATTTAACTTGTATAGGTTACGTTGTAGATGATTCAAAAGCTGTAGCTTATTTGTTTTTTACAGATCAAAATGGTGGGATAAACGACTATAGTCCTAGTGGAAATAATTTTATAATAACTTTTGATTCAAGTGACAACTCATTAACTACTCTAGTTCAAGGTGCTTTTCTAAATTTCTCTACACAATTTCCTATATATGGCGCTAATGTTTTAGAAAACTTACTTTTCTGGACTGACAATAAAAATCAACCTAGAAAAATAAACATAGACAACGCCACTAATATATCTAATTACTATACAACAGAAGATCAAATATCTGTAGCTAAATATAATCCTCACTCAGCCATAGAGCTTTACGCGGAAAGTACTTTATCAACTTCTTCAACTGATGAGTACGAAAGCACAATGAAAGACACAACAAGCTTTTACTTACCAAACGGGGGTAAAGGTAATATTCAAGATAGTGTATCTGTTGGAGCAAGTCAAGTAAATTTAAGAACTTTAGAAGGAGACATAATCGAAGCAAATGGCGCGTATGGAGCTGTCGGGGCTAAAGTTTACTATACGACAAACTCTATACCACCGTCAATCGTAGACACGGGAACTACGGTTAGTAGTTTAAATTATAATAGCTCCGCTAGCCCGCCTGTGTGGGAAGTGACCGTAACCGGTGGAACTTTACCAGCATTAACAAACTTCATTCAAGATATAGTTTTTAATGCAAATCCTTATTACGATAATGATTACGCTGGAGATCCTACTTATTTAGAAGATAAATTTGTTAGGTTTGGGTACAGGTTTAAGTTTGATGATGATGAGTATTCATTGTTTTCTACATTTACACAAGCCGCATTTATACCTAAACAAGACGGGTATTTTATGTATGTTAATAAGCCTTCAGCTGATAATATAGAAAGCGTTAACGATCAAGATGAAGCTTATAGAAGTACAATAGTTTCTTTTGTTGAAAATAAAGTAGACAATATAAAGCTTAGAATACCTTTACCGTTTAATAACTATGAGTTAGAAAATTTATTAAAAGTTAAATCTATGGAACTGCTCTATAAAGAGTCAGATCAATTACCTGTTAAGGTTATTGATACTGTAGATATTAACACTATTTTTAACTCAGCAGCGACGTGCCAAGCTTCTGCTAACACGACCACAACAACACTTACTGTAGACAATGTTCAAGGCGGTATAAACGTTGGCGACAGAGTAACAGGTTTTGGTATATTAGGAACTTCAGTTGTAACCGTTAGTTCTTACGCGCCTGACGATCCTAATGAAAACCCAAGCACTTCAGGCACCATAACGCTTAGTTCCGCCCAAACAATAGTAGACAATACAGTTTTAACTATAGGTGAACCAGATTACTACATATACAACTACAACTCTAAAAAGCCAATCAAAACATTACCTGAAAGAGATTTAATAAGAGTTTACGATAAAGTACCAGTTAGAGCTTTTGCTCAAGAGGTTTCTGGTAATAGAGTTATATACGGTAATTTTCAAGACAAGCACACTGCTCCTGATAGTTTAAATTATAATGTAGCTATTTCAGCTAAAAGCGAGTTGGCTTTGAACGAGGTTACTGTAGACGCAGACGCAATATCAACAGGTTCTACTACTATAACTTTTACTAATTACACGCCAAAAGGTGGTTCAACTATACAAATTGGTTACATTGTTATATGTCCAGGTATACCTGAAGGAACAATGGTGACTGCTACTACTGCTGGAGCTGGAAACACAGGTACAATAACCATAGACAACGCTACTACTGCACCTATAAATTTAGGTCAAATTATAATAATAAAACCAGGTAACGATGTGCAGAATACAACTAGCATCATAGAATACCCTAATCACAGTGTTAAAACAAATAGAAACTATCAAGTTGGAGTTGTTTTATCTGATAGATACGGTAGACAGTCTGGTGTAATACTTTCTAACAATAAAGAGCTTATAACTGTTGGTCAAGATACATTTATAGGATCTACTGTATACTCACCATACAATGACGATTCTATTGATCCAGATGAATGGCCTGGTGATTCAATAAAATTATTGTTTAATGAAACAATAGCAACCACAGGTGCTCCAGGTGTTTACAATGGAGATTCAACATCCAGCGATTACAACCCGCTTGGTTGGTATACGTTTAAAATAGTTGTAAAACAAACAGAGCAGGATTATTACAATGTTTACTTACCTGGTATAATGGCTGCTTACCCAGATAATACTACATTAGAAATAGGTGAAACATCTCATGCTGTTATTATAAGTGATAATATAAACAAAGTTCCTAGAGATTTAGCAGAGGTTGGCCCAATTCAAAATCAATTTAGAAGTTCTGTTAAACTTTATGGTAGAGTAGAGAATTCTAGTAGTACGATAGATGTTACGCCTGGAGCTTCAAACGTAGGCCTTAGCAATTTACAATACTATCCGGGTAGAACTTCTGATTTTGCCTCTACAATTGCAACTGTTAAAGATTTATTTGATTTCGATCCTAGTGATCCACCAAACCCAAACTTTTTTCCACAGTTTTATTCTTTAGAGTCAAATCCTTATATAGCTAGAATAAATACAGCTAATAAAATAGGTCAAGTAGCTAATGTAAACTTTAACGCGGTAAGTGCCACTATAGCCGTGACAGCAACCACAGATACGCTGCAAATAACATCAGTGTCAGGTGACGAAGCTGAAATAGAAATTGGTGATAGCGTTGTTGGCCCAGGGTTTCCAACAGATTTAGTTGTTGCAGGTTCAGGTTTTACCGATTCAAATGTTGCTAGATCCAACGCTCAAGTTGCTCCTTCTGGTTTTACAGGAACAACTTTTACACTGTCTTCAATAGGAGCAGGTAGTATTCCTCTAGAAGCTGGTCAAGTCGTAGGAGCTACCACAGGTGTTCCAGAAGGTACAGTGGTTTTAAACGTTTCAGGTTTAGACATTGAGGTTAACAATGTTGTACAGGTTGCTGGAGGCCAATTATTAAACTTTATTGTACCAGCACAACTAGTTGTTTCTTCGGCAGTTTCAGTAGCTTTAGGCGACGAAATAAATGTTTATAGCGCTGACGCCCCAGGAATACAGTATTTAGCGGTTTATGAAACCGAGCCAGTAGAAAGTTTATTGGATATATTTTGGGAAACATCTACTACTGGAATAGTTAAAGATATAAATGATATTATAATAAATGAGAATTTAACTGGTACAGGCGCGGCAGGTTTTTCACCTTGGAACGATAATCCATTTAATGAAAGCTTAAGGTCTGGTGAAGACTGCTTACAAGCTCCAGTTTATTTAGTGGATAACTTTGGTTCACCTATAGCTGTTTCAGATCAAACACCTTTAGTTTTAGAGAGTGTAATAGATGGCAACGGGCTAAATGTTCAAACAGCTTATACTTCTCCTGTTTTTTCTTTATCAGAAACAACATTAGGAAACCGCCAATATATGATAAAAACTGCCCCTGGTTTTGTGGCTGAAATATGGTATGGCGTAGATGTTAATGCTAGAAACTTTACTTTTAATTTTTCAGCAACTGTAAATGGCTTGCCTTTTACTAAATCAGAACAATTAAACTTAGGTAACACTCAGCCGCATATACCAACAGCTAGCGGAAATTCTGCCAATGTTAAAGTGCTAAAAGATCAAACTGGAGTTACAGTAGTAAAAGTTTACTCTGGGTCAAGCGTTAGTGGTATTAGCTCAGGCTGGGACGTTACAACAACTGATGCTTCAAATCCACTACCTTCTGGTTTGCAGACAAGTGGAAATTCTTACTCTCCTCCTGGAGATCCTATTGTTCCTTTCGGTGTTATAAATGATGTTTCTAACAACAACACTTTTGTGGCTTATAACTGGCCTTTGGGTGCAGCTATAAATGTAGATGACATGTGTTATTTAACAACTCAAGGCTTTTCTGGAAACGTACCAGATGGCACTTGTGTTCTGTCTATTCAAGACAACACACCGGTTAGTGGTCAAATGACCGTGACTTTAAGTAATAATATAAGTATAAACGCGTTTGGTCCTTCTTCTAATTCTAAGTTAGAATTTGGCTCTCCAGCTACGCTAGAGGTTTCGCAAGCTGTTACAGTTGTAAAAGATCAACCTTTATCATGTATAGATACTTCTGAGCTTTGGGACGACTGTCCGTTGCCTCCGTTCGAGCCTGGCTCAACCAGCGTTAGATACATAGGTGAACTAAAAGCTGTTAATGGGGCTGGTTGGAGACAAACAGATTTATTAGGAAACACCAATAGATACAAAGATTTAACTTTTACTAAAATAAGTGAAGTTAGAGGAGCTGGAACACCTGGAGAACAAACTATACCACCTCCAGGTTACTTTGCTTTTGAAAACCCAGGACCAGCATTATTCAACTCAGCTGCTAAAGTAGATTTAGTTAACAATGGTTATCAGGATTCTAACATGCCTTCAGACGTATATACTGTAACTTACGAAGTTTCTGATCCAGGTAGCACAACGCAATGCAAGGCTATAATTAAAACTGGGCTTCAACTATGTTCACTTCAAGAGTGGACTATCGATGGTTATTACGCTATATCATGTAGTTCTAATACTAGCACAGGTCAAGCTTATCAAGGCAAGTTTATAATTGTTAAGGTTTGCGATCCAGGTGGTGACAATCTTTTTGGAACAGGAATAAATGGATACTATGCTTGGGTGAGTGGATCTAATACAGCTGAAAACTCCGGAGATTTTCCTAGTTGGCAAAATTTAATATCAAGCAATGGCAGTAGTAACATACTTTTAGATCCTTATGCTTATTCACAGAATTATAATCCTCCAATTAGCTGGGATAGTGAAGGTTGGAGTGGACAATCTTATCAATTGTATGACTTTGTTAATGATTTTGGTGGTAGTAACATGCAGCCAGGAATATTAAACAAGCTTGCTAGAAACGAATCAATAACAGGGGGTTGCTTAGTTTATGCTGGTACATACGCCCCTTCTTTTACTTTAACAGCAGGGACAGGTACTTCAACACCTTTAAGTCCTTCTGCAAGCAACTACCAATTCTCTTTTGTTTACTAGTTGTAATTTAAAATTAAAATAAGTGATAATTAAAATATGGGAGCAGTAGTAGAAGTAAAATACTTTAACACTTTTATTCTTAAAAAGACAAACCTATCAAGCAATCCTGTTTGGAATGGCTCTTTTGGTATACCTGAAGATTTAGGTGGATATCCAGTTGTATCTTCTACTGATGATAAAAATTGGGCTATAGAAGAGTCTAGAATTAGAGGCGGATATAATAATACTACTGTCGATTTTGGAGTAAAAGCATATATAGTTGAAGACAAAAATACTGCATCACGTAGACATAGTTCTTTAATATATTCTGGTATATTTAATTCAAGAACTGGTATTAATCAAACAAACGTGTTTTCTGTTGGCGAAGACATAACTAAAACAGCGGATCCAGCTAACGCCTCAATACAAAGATTATACGCTGAAGATACCAATTTAGTAATATTTCAAGAAGAAAAAGTATCAAGAGCTTTAATAGATAAAGATGCTATATATAATGCAGAAGGTGGTGGCGCTGTAACTTCATCTAATTTAGTTATAGGCGTAATACAGCCTTATTCTGGAGAATACGGTATAAGTAAAAACCCTGAAAGCTTTGCTGTTTATGGGTATGCTAAGTATTTTTCAGACACAAACAACAACTGTATTTTAAGGCTTTCTAACAACGGTATAGAGGAAATATCTTCATACGGAATGAGAGATTATTTTAGAGATGAAGTAAATAGAATATACACAGCGTCTAGTAATGGTTTAATAATAGGTGGCTATGACATGCACAACGACCAGTATGTTGTGTCTACGCAAGGGGCAAATATTAATCTTGATTATAACACAACAGCTTTTGATGAAGGCGCTAAAGGTTGGATTAGTTTCTTTACTTTTAGACCTAATCAAATGTTTAGTATAGCTAATAACTTCTACACAACAGAATCTGATAATATATACCAACATTATTCTAATAATAGTAGAGGTAATTTTTATGGCGTAGACAATCAGAGTAAAGTCACTGTTTCCTTTAATGCTGCGCCTTCTAATTCAAAAACGTTTAATACAGTTGCTTACGAAGGTAGTAACGGTTGGATGTTAGATTCTTTCATATCTGACCCAACTGGAGCTGATACACAACCCACAATAAATTGGATATCAAACTTTGACGAGACAAGTGGTATATATAGCTACTATGAAGGCGAATATGTTGAAGCATCTTCATCTGCTTTAACAAATCAATCTATAGTTGGAACGTCAACTGTAATAACAACTAATGTAAGCCCAGTGGTTAATTCTAGTGTATCTGGAGCTGGAGTTCCGGCAAACACTACAGTCTCTTCCATAGGTAGCGTAGAAGCTCAAGTTATATTGCCTGCTACTAATAGTAACACGCTAACGGTGACTGCTACTAGCGAAATAATACCACCTGGAACAGTTGTTACTGGAGCAAATATACCTACTGGTGTTGTTGTTGTCTCTTTTAATAACTCTACAGGTTCTTTAGTTATAAACACTAACGTTACATTGCCTGCTGGTACTGAAATATTTTTTACAAATATACTTATACTAAATACAAGTTTAAGTTGCAATTTTGTTCAAAATGAAATTTTAAGTTTTAGTAGCATTACAAAATAGATCTGACTATCAAAGTGTTTTTGGAACAGGTAATCCTCAATTTCCAGTTCATCACGCTGGCTTTGAAAGAAAAGAAAACAAATATGTAGCTAATATAATTAATAATAGTACCGCAAACGATAGTGAGGTCATATGGGGTTCTTCTGTATCAGGCATTAAAGGTTTTTACGGTTTAGCAACATTTTCCACAGATACAACAACAGACCCTGGCGGTGAAAAGCAATTGTTTTCTGTTGAAAGTAATTTTATAATAAACAATGGATATTAATAATAAAAACATAAAGTTATGCCTTTAGGATCAATAATAGGAGCCGGAGCTAGCATAGTAGGCGGACTAATTGGCAACAATGCAGCTAAAAAAGCTGCTAGAGCAGCTGCTAGAGAAAAAAGAAGACTTCAAAAAAAATTAGACACTTTAGAGGCTAATAGACAAGAGATTGTAAGCCCTTACCAAGGTTTTGAAAATTTAACTAGCATGCTTTCTAATCCATTCGCTAATTTAGGTGTTGCTACTCAGGCCGCTGAAATGCAAGTTGAAGAAGCTGATATATCTTTAGCAAACACGTTAGATACACTTAGAGCTACAGGTGCTTCAGCTGGTGGAGCAACAGCGTTAGCCCAAGCAGCGCTTAGAAGTAAAAAAGGAGTTTCAGCTAGTATAGAGCAACAAGAAGCGCAGAACGAAAAACTAAAAGCACAAGGAGAGCAGCAATTGCAACAGCAAAAAATGGCTGAAGAAAGACGCATGCAACAAGCTGGCGCGGCAGGAAAACAATTTGTTTTTGGAGCTACAGAGCAAAGAGAACAGCAAGTGTTAGATAGAACAGCTGCAATGCTGGGTCAACAACAGGCAGCTCAAGCTCAAGCCAAAGCAGATCAAACATCCGCTATAACTGGCATGTTTGGAACTGTTGCTCAAGCTGGATTATCTGGTGGTTTTGATGATTTATTTAAATAATAAGAAATGAGTAATAAAAATGTAATTACAAATCTTACTATAAAGCAAATGGCAGAAAGTAGTGCTATGGGCTTTAATAAAGACTATATAGCTAGATCATCTGATGTTAACTTTGATATTTTAGGTAAAGCTTTTAGAGATACAGGTAAAATCTATGCTAAGCTTAAAATAGCTATAGAAACAAATAACTGCATATCTGACTATTGTGAGTATGAAATGAACAAGGTAAAGCAACTAGAGCAAGCGCCTCAAGCTGCTTTAGATTTTTTGTCTATGATTATTTCTAATGTTGAAATAACAGAAGAACCAAACTTTGATCCTAATAATAACTTTGAATATACTGTAATAAACTCTATATTAAAAGAACGACCAGGCTTTTCTAAAACTGATGGTTATGATATTGCTTTACATTTGCTAGAAGATGGTACTCAAGATATTATTTTTACTGGACCAGCGTTTGAAAAACCGTTAGTTATAAATAACTCTGCATTAAATTCTTTGAATGAAGCAGGCACTACAATAGTTGCATCGACACCAGATATAACTAAAGATATGGTTAAGCTATTAACTGAGGTTAATATATTTTCACCAGAAGATGTTAGCGAAGCTGGTCAATTAAAATCAGGTGCTAAAATAAAAGAAGAGTTTATACTTAAAACTGCAGATGGTAATTTTGATTACGAAATCGTAGAAATAGGTAATGGTAAAGGTAGAAACATATTGAAATACGATATGGATAGAATAAAAAGAGTTTCTACTCCATTTATAGAAGCCGAGATAGCCGCTACGATGGCTTCTGAGGAAGAAACTATAGCTGCTTGGAACGTTTACTTGTCTGAGGGTAAATATTGGTCTTATACGGAGGATTTACCATTAGACCAAAACAAGCAAAATGAGTTTTCTAAAAAATATAAAGATTACTTTATGAATAATTATTTACTTCAATTTACAAAAAATCAATTACCTACAGTGCCTGAGGATGCTATGGTGTTTGATTTAGCTGAAGCTAAAAAAGCTAAAGCTCAAGCGTTTATCGAAGCTAATAACCTATAAATTTAATTAAATGCAGTTAATAGAAAAAGTACAAGAACTACAAGCAATTCAACCGCCTCTTGAAACTGATGAAATAAACAGAAGAATACAAGAGTGGAAAAAGCAAACTAACTATGAAGCTCCTGAAAAAGTAAAGAGCACGGGTGCTGCAAAACAGACGGATGCAAATGCATCACCCAAAGAGACACCGGAGGCATCCGAGAGTTTAGAATCTGGAAATGGACAATTAGAATATCAAGATGATTATGGTTTAAAGCTTCAACCAATAAAAAGTTTAAGTAATAAAACTGGTGGCTTTGGTACATCTGAGTTTTTTAAAGATGTAATATATAACATGCAGCTTGATGAATACGAGACTAAAATAAATGAATACAACAAATTAAAAAAGTCACAACAGCAAGGTATAAATTTAATTGAGTCTGGAGAGGTTGGTTATGAAAGTAGAGTAATAATACCTAGGGGTGAAACTGGTTTTGATGAGTTTACTTTTTCTCAAATTCAAGAAAAAATAGATAATAAAGCTAAAGGTTTTGAAAATGTAAAAGACATAAAAGATTATGTCAACAAAGTTTCAGGCGCTGAAATAGTAAACTATACTGAAAATTTAGACTTTGAAGGTGCTGTAGGTACATTAGATGAGGTAATTATTCAAAAATATGATCCAGAGGAATTAAACATAGAACTTGGTAATAAAGCCTGGGAAACAAACAACGAGCCAGCTATACCTGTCTCTTATACACATCTGACGCTGCCGACGATCTACTCTGTGTAGA
>OLHI01000310.1_pt1 | contig 11002 bp, 10 predicted proteins | sample 1609501 | NCBI WGS metagenome assembly OLHI01 (sample SAMN05416862, study PRJEB24817) | seawater metagenome | isolation source: Sea water | place: Canada:Atlantic | collected 2013-11 | reverse complement strand
AGATCGTCGGCAGCGTCAGATGTGTATAAGAGACAGTGCCTGCTCTCACCGAAGAGACGCGGCGCGAATACACCAAACAAGCCAAAAACGAAGCGGAGAATGCTCGCATCGCCGTGCGTAATATCCGCCGCGATGCCAATTCGGATTTCAAAGACCTCGAGAAAGAAAAAGAGATCAGCGAAGATGAGCAGCGCCGTGCCGAAGACTTAGTGCAAAAGTTAACGGATAAGACGATCGCGGCGATAGAAGCTGCATATCAAGTGAAAGAAGCCGATCTGCTATCGATTTGACAAGCGTCGTGCAATTTCAAGGTCAAACTGCTCGGTTGGGAGCTAAAGTGGGTATACTGTGGACCAACTGTATAACCCGCTTTAGCTTAACGACTACACCATGACCACAGCAGCCTCTCAAGTCACCGGCGATTTACCACGGCATGTCGCCATCATAATGGATGGCAATAATCGCTGGGCGAAAGCGCGACAGCTAAAGCCGCAAGACGGCCACAGTCGTGGTGCTGAGGTGGCGCGAAAAATTGTCGCGGCTTGCGTCGACCGCAATATCCCCTATCTTACCCTGTTCGCGTTTAGCAGTGAGAACTGGCTTCGTCCACAGACTGAAGTGCGTGCGCTCATGGCACTATTCCTGAAGGTTCTGCGTCGAGACGAAATCACCCAGCTTCATGCCATGGGCGTACGAATTCGCTTTATTGGTAATCGCTCGAGCTTCTCGAAGGCATTGCAGAAAGGCATGCTCGAAGTCGAAAAGCGAACCGAAGCCAATCTGAAGACGACAGTTTTTGTAGCTGTGGATTACGGCGGGCGCTGGGATATCGCGCAAGCAGTCTCTCAGCTCGTTGCTGAGCTTCCCGCAGAATCAGACATCGCAGGCGCAATTACTGCAGCAAACTTGCACCAGTATACAAGCCTAGCAGAGGCACCAGACCCCGACCTTTGCATAAGGACCGGGGGAGAGCGTCGACTGAGTAATTTCCTGCTCTGGCAATTGGCCTATACCGAACTCTATTTCTGCGACACTTATTGGCCCGACTTCAACGAGGCTGAACTTCAGCTGGCTATCGATGATTACGCGAGTAGGCAGCGGCGCTTCGGTGGGCAGAACGCCTTTGCACACGACAGCGTTGGGCAGCAAGAAAATACTGAGGTGCTCGCCGATGCTTAAACAGCGCATTGCCACTGCAATTGTTTTGTTGGTCGGCCTAATCGCGATGACAACTAGTTTAGGCCTAGAGGCGTTTGCGGCTGTCACAGGCGCATTAGTCTTAATTGGCGCGTGGGAATGGGCTGCCTTTGCGTCTCTGGGATCAAAGTCTCGGCTAGCCTTTGTTGGAACGCTAGCGCTGTCTATCGCGTTGCTGTCGCTTGCACTTGGTCTGGTTGGAGAGAACGGTTATGACGCGAGCGTTGCCCTCGGCTTTTCATTACTTGGCGCGCTATTTTGGGCGCTTATGTTTGGTGCGATCGTGTCCTTTCCAGAGTCAACTGAGGCATGGAATGACAAATCCCGAATCTCTGTGATGGGCATGCTCTCGCTTCTCGGCACGTGGGTAGGCTTGGTGACTCTGAAAGCATTGTTGCCTAGCGGCGCGCTTGTGATCATGCTCATTATTATGGTTGCAGCCGTCGACGTCGGTGCTTTTTTTACGGGAAAACTGTTTGGCAAACGTAAGCTGGCACCTGCTTTAAGCCCCAATAAAACCTGGGAAGGGGTCTGGGGCGGGGTCGCCCTTAATCTAATCGTGTCTTTGGCTTTTGCGCTTTTGCTCGACAAATACGTCCAAGCATTTGCGGCTATCGACTATGCCATTTTTGCCGCGCTTGCACTCATTGTTGCCTTTTTTAGTGTTGTTGGCGATCTCGCTGAGAGCATGTTAAAGCGCAATCGGGAGCTAAAAGACAGCGGGTCTATTCTGCCTGGCCATGGCGGTTTGCTCGATCGAATCGATGGACTTATGGCGGCGACGCCGATCTGCGTGGCCGTGCTTATTCTTCTGCTTGGAGGCGTTTAGCGTGGAGCTTAATACCCTGGCTAGTGACGCGTCGCTTACGCTGCTTGGCTCAACCGGTTCGATCGGCGAGAGCACGCTTGCCGTCGCTCGTAAAATAGAAAACCTCTCTATTTTTGCGCTCACCGCTAATACCAATGCGGCAAGGCTATTGGCGCAGTGTCTCGAATTCAACCCGCGTTACGCAGTCTTGGTCGATTCAGCGGGAGCAGATCAGCTCGCTAAAGCGCTCCGCGCAGCAGGGTGTAACACAGAGTTGTTGGTTGGGCCGGAGGCGCTCGATCAGGTTGCTGCGGATGCGGAAGTCGACATGGTTATGGCGGCGATTGTCGGTGCGGCAGGGCTTGCAGCAACGTTAGCCGCAGCAAAGGCCGGGAAACGACTGCTTCTCGCCAACAAAGAGGCCCTTGTTATGACAGGCGACATCCTTATGGATGCGGCGCGGCATAACGGTTCCACTCTGCTACCTATCGACAGCGAACACAACGCGATTTTCCAGTGTTTGCCGACGGTTAAAGACGGAATTAGTGCTTCGCAGTTTACGTTTGTCGAAAAAATCGTCCTCACGGCGTCCGGTGGCCCGTTTCTCGACACGCCGTTAGATCAGTTTGCCTCCATAACACCGGCGCAAGCCTGCGCACATCCTGTGTGGTCTATGGGAAGTAAGATCTCTGTTGATTCGGCGACCATGATGAATAAGGGATTGGAGTTTATTGAGGCGTGCTTCCTGTTCGGCCTCGCTGCTGATCAGGTTGAGGTCATCATCCATCCGCAGTCGGTTATCCATTCGATGGTCCATTACAGCGATGGGTCTGTGCTCGCGCAAATGGCGAGTCCAGACATGCGGGTGCCTATCGCACACTGTATTGCCTGGCCGCAGCGGATCACAACCGAAGCACCAAGGCTCGATCTTGCCGCAGGGCAATCATTGGAATTTCGCGAACCTGACCTCGCACGGTTTCGCTGCCTCGAATTAGGCATGGAGGCCGCGCGAGTCCGAGGCACTGCGCCGGCGTTATTGAATGCGGCCAACGAAGAGGCCGTCGAAGCGTTCTTAGCGGGACGCCTTAGCTTTAGTCGCATCGCGGCGGTCAACGCCGACATCATGGCACAAATACCTTGTGAATCTGCCTCTAGTCTCGATATCATCTATGACGCGGATTCACGCGCTCGGGCACTTGCTAAAACCCTGATTAATAATAGTTAATTTAACTTATCGCTACTGGCGCCAGCGTCAGAAGAGGCTGTAATGATTGAGAATATCATCGAAATCACCACCAGCGTGCTGGCCCTTTTAGTCACGCTTGGAATACTCGTGACCGTTCACGAATTCGGCCATTTTTGGGTGGCAAGGCGCTGTGGCGTTAAAGTCCTCAAATTCTCTATTGGCTTTGGTAAGGCCGTCAAAACATGGGTAGGGAAAGACGGGGTCGAATACGTTATCGCACCCATTCCGCTCGGTGGGTATGTGCGCATGCTCGGGCAAGAAGACACTTCGGTGCCAGACGCTGAGGCTGTGCCCGCAGAGGATCGCTCGAAGTCTTTCGCGGCAAAAAGCGTCTGGCAGCGGATGGCTATCTCTGCTGCTGGCCCCGCGGCTAATTTTCTGCTCGCAATAGTCATTTTTTGGATTATCAATATCGCTTACGGCACATCGGGCGTTGCACCGATTATAAGCTCGGTGGTTGAAGGCTCTGTTGCCGAGCGCGCAGGGCTTGAGTCAGGAGATGAAATCCTCTCGGTCGATGGTGAGCCGACGCTTATTTGGCAACAAGTTGCTCTGCAGTTGATTGGCCGTATGGGCGAGAGTGGTAGCGTTACTTTTTCGGTAAAAGGCGCGGAGTCTTCTGCTGCACGAGACGTCAGCGTGCCCATTTTGGGATTTATGGCGGATTCGACTGAGCCCCGTCCACTCAAGGCCTTGGGCATAACGCAAATAGACATCCCTGCGGTTATCGATAAATTAGTTGAGGGGCAAGCGGGCGACCAAGCCGGCCTGTTAGCCGGCGACCGCATAGTGAGCGTTGCTGGCCAGAGGGTTGATGGCTGGAGCCAATGGGTCGAAATAATCCGCGCCAGTCCGGAACTAGCGCTCATTGTCGCGGTCGAACGGGGAGACCAACTAATAGAGTTAAGCCTCACTCCCGCGCTAACCGAACTTCCCGATGGCAGCAAAATCGGCATTATCGGCGCTTATGTGCAGCAAGTAGACTACGATGCGCTCGTTCCGCGGGAGATGCGGCGCGAAGTAAAGTACAATGCGGCGTCGGCGATTATGCCTGCCATTACCGAAACCTATGAAAAATCGGTTTTTGTGCTGGCCTCGATCAAGAAAATGATCGTCGGGTTGATATCGGTTAAGAATATTAATGGGCCTATTACTATCGCTCAAGTCGCGGGAGAGACCGCGTCCTATGGCCTGAATGTCTATCTTGGTTTCTTGGCGCTTCTCAGCATCTCGCTTGGCGTCATGAACTTAATGCCAATCCCTATCTTGGATGGGGGGCATATTTTGTACAATCTGATTGAGATCGTCACGCGACGACCCGTGCCGGAGAAGGTGCAGGCTTTCGGATTGCAAATTGGACTATTACTGATCTCGGGCATCATGGTGTTGGCCGTTTATAACGATGTAACCCGTTTGCTCTAAAAGGCGCAACTTCACGCCTGAGGTTGAGTTCAAACGGTTCAGACAAAGACTACACGGCTGCAAAAGAAGTTGTGGCGTGCGGGAGCGTGTATGCGCTCCTCAAATGAATAACCCGAGAAAGCATTACGAATGAAGAAACTGCTCTGTTGTTTCCTGCTGGCCTTTGGCTTTGCTAGCCCGCTCCACGCGCAAAATTTTATAGTCGCCGACATCATCGTCGACGGCTATCAGCGTATTTCGCCCGGAATAATCTATAACCTGCTGCCTGTTGGTATTGGAGATGAGGTTAATGCGCTGACCTCAGCTCAAATAATTCGCGAACTTTCGCGTTCTGAATACTTCGATGAAATCGAAGTGTCGCGCGAGGGGAATATTCTTGTTGTCACCGTGTTGGAGCGGCCATCGGTTGCCGAGATTACTATCGAAGGTAATAGTGTTCTCAAGACAGAGGACATAATTGAAAACATGGGATCGGCAGATATTGCCGAAGGACAGATATTTACACGGGCCGCGTTAGAGGTCATCCGGCAAGGAATACAAGACGTCTATTCTTCGCGCGGTCGCTATGGTGCGGCTGTAGAAATTGAAGTTGAAGAGCTGCCGCGAAACCGAGTTAGCATCAAACTAGATATCAATGAGGGCGAAGAGTCTCGCATCCGTCACATTAATATCGTAGGCAACGATTCTTACGCTGAAGAAGACCTCTTGCAGCTTTTCGAACTCGGCACAAAACCGTTCTATCTAATTATGAGTCGTCGCGACAGATACTCTCGCGAGCAGTTGTCTGGGGACCTCGAGCGTCTCGAATCTTTTTATCTCGACAACGGCTATGTCGAGTTCAGCATTGATTCTACGCCCATTGCAATTACGCCAGACAGGCAAGAAGTTTACATTACGATCAATATCTCTGAGGGCAAACAGTATGCGATCCGTAATGTCGAGCTTGCAGGCGACTTAGTCGACGCCGAGGACTTGCTGCGAGCGGCACTTTTTGTACGCTCGGGCCAAATCTATTCGCAAGGCTTAGTTACTGGGACTGAAGAAATCATGGTTCAGTTTCTCGGCAATCTCGGCTATGCGTTCGCCGAGGCGACCGGCGTGCCCGAGGTTAACGATGATGAACAAACGGTGGACGTGACGTTCTTTATCGAGCCGGGCAATCGAACTTACGTCAACCGCATTAGCTTTGCTGGCAACGTATCGACCGCGGACGACGTGTTAAGGCGCGAGATGAGACAGCTCGAAAGTGCGCCTGCCTCAAGTCTGCAGATAGAGCAGTCTAAGGTTAGATTGGAGCGTCTTGGTTATTTCGAATCGGTTGAGGTCGACACTGCAGAAGTAGCAGGGATCGAAGATCAGATTGATGTGAACTATGACGTAATCGAACAAAATTTCGGTGCTGTAAGTTTTCAAGTAGGTACTGGCGGCGGCGGTAACTTCTTTATAAGCTCTAGCCTCCAGGCGCAAAATTTCCTCGGAACGGGCCGAACCATCGGAGTCGGTGTGAACAGAAGCCGTTTCCAGCAAGGGCTAAATTTCCAGTATGTCGATCCGTATTTTACCCCCGATGGCGTGAGTCGTGGATTCAATATGTTTGCGCAAAAAATGGAATCTCCGTTTAACGTCTCGGCATTTAATACGAGCTCCTATGGGGGTTCTGCGAGCTTTAGCTATCCGCTGAGCGAAATTGAAATGCTTGGCTTTGACCTTGGTTTTACGCACACTGAATTGAGCGCAGGTATGGGCTCTGTGCAAGAAATTATGGCAAGCCCGATACTGTTCGAGGGCGTCGATAAATACATCATCACGCCAGCGAACGGCAATGCCTTCGACGGCCCCGTCGTCGACTCAGTGCTAGGCAATGTGGCAGACCTAACACCGCAGCAGTTGCGTAGTCCGAATGAGCAAGGGTTTGTCGACAAATTTGGTGATGAGTTCGATAACTTTACGATCACAGGCAACTATTTCCGCAACACCCTCAATCGCGGTCAACTCCCGAACGCGGGCTTTCTCCATAGCCTCGGGATTGAAGTCACGCTGCCTGGGTCTGATCTCGAATATGCTCGAATAAATTATAATGGACAGTTCTATTGGCCGGTCTCACAGAACAGAGAGTGGGTTGTCTCGTTGCGAACCAACCTCGGTTACGGTATCGGTTATGGCGATACTGATGAGCTTCCGTTCTTTAATAACTTCTTTGCAGGTGGTCTTAGCGCGGCTGGTGTCTTGCGTGGATTCGAAGAGAATAGCTTAGGCCCTGAGAGTACGCCTGGCGCTAGGTATCTGACACAACGGGGCATCAGTCTGCTCAAGGATGATGAAGGTAATATCATCAAGAGAGAAGACGGGTCTGCAGTGGGTCTCAGTAACGAGTTCGGCTACAGCACCGCACCTGTTTTCGATGCTAATGGCAACCGACTCTTCGACGAGAATGGCAACCCTGAGGTCGCGCTTGCGGTGGAAAACTTCTTCCTAGATGAGGATTTCGACAGCTTTGGTGGTAACATATTAGCAACAGCGACGTTGGAGCTTTTATTCCCGCTGCCTTTCGTAGAGGACAGGAGTAGGGTGCGCTCTGCTTTCTTTATCGATGCGGGCAATGTGTTCTCGTCTAGCTGTTCGGAGAGAAGGCGACTCCTGAAGAATTGTTCGGACTTCGACCTAGCCGAGATTCGTTATTCGGTCGGTGTTAGCGTGACTTATCTTTCGCCTTTCGGCCCTTTGACTTTCTATCTTGCCCAGCCATTCGGAAAAGACGGCGATGACACAAGGACGTTCGATTTTACGGTAGGCCAAGGTTTCTAGAGAAAAGAATTTTAGTCGTCGGCTATTGCGCCGATAAATCATCAACTGAGTAGAGGCGTGTGGCCAGCCTCTCTTTACGAAGTTTTGTTAGATTTGGAGAACATAAGTGAAAACATTGAAGACCTTAATTGCCGTAGTGTGTTTGGTTGCCGCATCTCAAGCTGCGATGGCACAAGACACAAAAATCGGTGTTTTAAATGCTTTGCAGGCGCTATTTAATTCCGATGCAGCGCGTATTGTGCAAGAGGAACTCGAGCAAGAGTTCAATGCCGATGAGACTCGCGCACAGGAATTATCTGAGCAGCTTACTGCGCTCAGCGAGAAGTTTCAGCAGGACGAGGCAGTGATGACGCAGGACGAAATTCGTCGCATGAATTCGAACGCACAAGACCTGCAGGTACAGCTGCAACTAATCCAAGAGCGTGTTCAGAAAGCGCTTCAGGAAAAGAACCAGCAGTTCTTGCAAAGCATGCAGGGTACTTTAGCCGAGGCTGTATCTGATGTTGTCGCCGAGGGAGGCTATGACCTCATTCTCAATGTTGATAGCGCGCCTTATTTCGCACCTGTGCTCGATATCACTGCTAAAGTGACAGCGAAACTGAATCAGAACACCGCAGCCGCTAACTAGGACGTTGCACCCGGCTCGAATGAGCCGGGTCGCAGACTCTTTTTGAGCAGTGATCGCTCTACCTAAGGAGAGGGGCCTTGCCGCAAGCTAAGCAATTCAGACTTGCCGAAATCGCTGATCTTCTTGGGGCGAAGCTGGAGGGAGATGGAGACATCATCATCTCCGGACTGTCGCCTTTAAGCTCGGCCGGCGAAGGTCAGCTGAGCTTTCTTAGCAATCCAACCTATACCTCCCAACTCGCTGACTGCCAAGCTAGCGCGGTTATTCTTGCCGAAAAATCCGCCAATTCGTTTTCTGGCAATCGACTTATCGCACAAAACCCCTATGTGACATTTGCTTACGCGACGCAGCTATTCGCGCGCGAAGACGCTGTCGTAGCCGGCATTCACCCAACCGCCAGTATCGCTGCGTCGGCGACGCTTGCCGATGATGTGAGCATCGAGGCGAATGTGGTGATTGGTGAGGGAGCAACGATCGGTGCGGGCTCGAGGATTGGGGCTGGCGCTTTTATTGGACGTGACTGTCAACTTGGTGAGAGTGTGCGTATCCACCCGAATGTTGTGCTTTATCACGACGTCACCCTCGGCGATCGAGTGATCATTCACTCAACGAGTGTCATTGGTGCAGACGGCTTCGGTTTCGCGTTTGACGGCGAGCGTAGTGTTAAAATAGCGCAGCTAGGCGGCGTGCGTATCGGTAATGATGTCGAAATCGGCGCGGCGTCGACGATAGACCGCGGCGCGATGTTAGACACCATTATTGGCGATGGCGTAAAGATCGACAATCAAGTGCAGATTGGTCATAACTGCGTCATCGGTAAGCATACGATTATCTGTGGTTGTGCTGCGCTAGCTGGCAGTGTCACGGTCGGCGAATACTGCATTTTTGGTGGCGGATCGGGTGCAGTGGGTCATATTACCGTCGCCGACCGCGTGCAAGTGAGTGCTATGGCGCTGCTCAGTAAATCGGTCACAGAGGCGGGAATGATTTCCTCAGGCACTCTGGCGTCGCCCACGCCCGAATGGAAGCGCAACGCGCTTCGTTTTCAACAATTGGACAGTATTGCCAAGCGGCTCAAGAATCTCGAGCGCAAGGCCGACTCCTAATCGCAAGTAAATGACGACACTACAATTGAGACTAAGATGCTTCTAGACATTAACGAGATAAAGGAATACCTGCCTCAACGCTACCCTTTCCTGCTGGTGGACAGGGTGTTGGAGATGGAGCTAGGTAAATCGATCGTAGCCTATAAGAATGTGACGAATAACGAGCCTTTCTTCGAAGGCCATTTCCCTGATAATCCCATTATGCCAGGCGTGCTGATTATCGAGGCTATCGCTCAGGCTGCGGGCATTCTTGGATTTAAAACGCAGGAAAAAAAGCCCAAAGACGGTTTTCTGTATTACTTCGTTGGCGCAGATGATTTGCGACTTAGGCGCCCAGTCTTGCCTGGAGACCAGTTAATCTTAAAAGCGGAGGTGATCACCAATCGCCGTGGAATATACAAATTTAAGGGAACCGCTTTTGTGGGCGAAGAGTTAGCTGCGTCCATGACAATTATGTGCGCTGAGAGGAAAGTGGATGTCGATTGATCCTAGTTCTCGGATCGATCCGAGCGCGGTAATTGAAGACGGCGTGACCATCGGCCCTTGGTGTATTGTTGGCCCCGCGGTTTCTATCGGGGCGGGCAGTGTCATCGAATCACATGTGGTGATTCGAAGTCACACTCGTATCGGAAAGAATAATCGCTTCTTTCAGTTTTCCTCGATCGGCGAAGATCCGTCGGATAAAAAGTTCGAGGGCGAGGAGGCATGGCTCGACATTGGTGATAATAATGTCTTTCGCGAGGGCGTAACTCTGCACAGAGGAACGGGCTTCGGAGGTGGGTTGACGAAAATCGGCAATGATAATTTGCTGATGCCTTATGTGCATATCGCCCACGATTGCGTGGTGGGTAATAATACTGTGTTTGCTAATAATGCAGGCTTGTCTGGCCATGTTGAAGTCGATGACTGGGCTATTCTCGGCGGATTCGCAGGTGTTAACCAGTTCGTTAAAATCGGTGCTCACGCAATGGTCGGGGGTGTTACTCACGTAGGACAGGATGTTCCGGCCTACATGCTAGTGAGTGGACAACCCGCGGCTGTGCGAAGTATTAACACCGTCGGCCTTTCTCGCCGTGGTTTTAGTGACGAGGCTATCAAAGACTTGCGTACCGCATTTAAAGTGCTCTACCGGCGAGGCCTTAGTCTGAGTGAGGCGCTTGAAGAACTCCGCGGAATGCTCGCTCGCTGCCCCGAAGTTGCCGCTCTAATCGCCTCGATTGAATCGTCTACCAAAGGTATACAACGCTAAGAAAGCGGGAGGCGTTATGCCTAAGTGTTTCGGTATTGTCGCCGGCGAGAAGTCCGGCGATATACTCGGTGCAGGGCTTATTCGAAGCCTCAAATCACGCTTTCCTGACGCACACTTTATCGGCGTTGGCGGCCCAGAGATGCTGAGCGAGGGCTGTGAGAGCATCACGCCGATGGACCGATTGGCAGTGATGGGTTTTGTTGAGCCGTTAGGCAGGCTGCCTGAGCTTTTTCGCCTAAAAAAGGCGCTACGAGAGCTTATGGTTGCGCGAAAAGTGGATGCTTTCATTGGCATCGATTCCCCCGATTTTAATCTGCGACTCGAAGGCGAGCTTCACGACCTTGGCGTGAAAACCGTTCACTACGTGAGTCCTAGTGTGTGGGCCTATCGGAAGAAGCGCATTCATAAAATAGCACGCGCTGTAGACTTAATGCTTACGCTTTTTCCCTTCGAAACTGAGATCTATAATCAGCACGCCATTCCCGTTTGCTGCTGTCTCTTATACACATCTCCGAGCCCACGAGACGGACTCCTATCTCGT
>OLHI01000308.1_pt1 | contig 11008 bp, 8 predicted proteins | sample 1609501 | NCBI WGS metagenome assembly OLHI01 (sample SAMN05416862, study PRJEB24817) | seawater metagenome | isolation source: Sea water | place: Canada:Atlantic | collected 2013-11 | reverse complement strand
ATCTACACAGAGTAGATCGTCGGCAGCGTCAGATGTGTATAAGAGACAGTCTAAACCCAGCGCTTTGGTATAACTGCCATCGCCATCACCAAGCATCATAATATTTTCAGCATTTTGCGACTCACCCCAAGCTTGCATAACAAACGCATCGTTAACCGATAAGCAAATAATAAGGTCTACACCTTTCGCTTTTAATTCATCAGCCGACACGACATAACCAGGTAAATGTGCCGCTGAGCATGTTGGTGTGAAAGCACCTGGAACAGCAAATAGCACCACTTTTTTAGTCGCGAAAAGCTCAGCAGTATTGTGCGTTATCATTTCACCATCTACTAATTGTTGTAACGTGCCCACTGGCATTAAGTTGTCTTGCTGGATCATAAAGTTACCTATTAACTGTGATTGTTTATGCTTGATTTATTTCATTATAACGAGCGATTTTCAATAGCAGTACATTATTTTTTGTTTATTTTACCATTGCATTTATGACGCTTTATTGAGGGTTAAACCAATGTCGTTCACTTGATTGGAAACATCGACAGAAATAACATTAGAGAGCTCTTGTGAATCACATACTTCTTTATCAACATTGGCCATCGCTTGTTCAAAGTCGATGAAATGCTCACGCTGACGCATTATTTGATCTAGGGTATCTTGCGCGACAGAAGCCGACACTTGCGCTTGTCCAGAAACCGCCAATGCAGTCTCTTGCAGTTCATCAGCAATAACACCTTGGTTATGTGAAGCTTGCTCGATATCATTAATAATACCCTCTATCGAATTACTCGCCTCTTGCAGTTGCTGCAAGCGTTCTGAAATTTGCTTTAACGATAACTGTGTTTTCCCAGCAAGTTGCCTAACTTCATCAGCGACCACTGAAAAACCTCTACCATGTTCGCCTGCTCTTGCTGCTTCAATTGCAGCATTCAATGCTAATAAGTTAGTTTGATCCGCTATGGCGCTGATCACATCAACAATTGAACTAACCGATTCAACCGACTGAAATAATGATGTGGTTGCTTGCTTACCGTGCTGCGCCGCTAAGTTAGTTGACTGACTAGCCGCTAGCACTTGTGAAACATGGCTTTGACTAACTTCCATCGCCTCTTTGGTTGCTTGTGCATTATTAACCACTTGCCCAGATAATTCATTTACTGTTTCTGTGGCTTCACCTAACGCTTCCATTATTTTTCTAGCGCCTTGAACATGCTCACTGGTGGTATTTGAAGATTGATAAATACTTTTTACCTGACTTTCCATAGTCGTTAAAGCTTTAGCAACCAAATCAAGCTGCTGCGCCTTATCTTTATCATCCTGCGCTATTTTATTGACCATAAAGTTAAAGCTTGTTGATATTTCACCAAATTCAGTACGTTCATCAATATCAGTAATATTATCAACCTTGCCTTGCTCCATAAGCTGCACAAAGCTATCTCGTAAATTACGCAATGGCTGCAAGATAACGCTACGCTGTAACCAGTAATTAACGATTAAAAACAACAGTAAGAAAGCGATTAAACCAACAACGATAAGATATAGCTGTTCGTTCAGCTGATCTTGCTGTTGAGTCACTTTTGCCTCGCCTTGCATAATCGCCGCTTCAATATGACCAACTTGCTGAGCCAATAAAGCAAAACCTGCTTGGCGCTGTTGCTGCAATGCCATGGTTTTATCGAGCTCGCCTTGATAACGATTAATCAATGAGTTTAATTCATTAATAGCATCAAGACTTAAATCCTCCCGCTCTTCTGGTTCATCAAGTAAATCAAAGTCATCTTCATCATCAACCGCCATAAATATTTCTAACGCCGGTTGGTTTTTTAGTTGCGACATCAAATTAGTTAGCTGTTGCAGTGTCGAGTTAACTGATGCGTTACTTTTTTGCTGTTGACTGAAAGTAGACTCGCGAGTACTGACAAGCTCTGCCAACAAAGTACTGATGGCTTGTAGGGTATTTAAATAAGCATACTTTTGCGATAAGGATAATACTTGCGTGCTATGAACATAATCAGACAAGGTATCATTGGTGGCCACCATATTTTGCTCAGCCAACCTTAGCAATGCCAATGGGTCGCCACTGAGTTTACCCATGGCTCTGAATTTTGTTTCAATATCTGCCGATAAGGTTGCTGCGCGTTGCTCAATAATGTTACTCAACGATTCAATGTTTAACTGCTGAGTCTTTTCAACAATTTGAGTTAATTGCTTTTGCGCTTGATTTAGTAGACTTGCATCACCTGTTTGTAAATAACTTACAATAGTGCGATTAAATTCGATGGTAGTTAGCGAGATAAGTGTTTGATAGCCTTTGTACTGCTTCTGGCTTTGACTTAATGACTCACCCACATGGAACATAGTACTTAAAAAGATTGCCGCGAAAATACTAATGGCGGCGACAGATAGTCGAGAAAAGCTTGAAACACGCATAAGTGAAAGCCTTGATAAAAATAAAGGCAATAATCACCCAGCAATGTGACAATTAAGTTACATATTTATGACGTTTTAAAGGTTAGGTGAAAGATGACGTCACATTCAGAAACGTTTCAGTAATCCGCAGGTACTTTGGCTAGACTGTTAAGCAGCAACACTACTCTTGAGTTAATGTTAACGAACCATCTATGTGAATATCGCGCTGTGGGTAAGCAATAACAATATTATTCTCGGTAAAAAGTTCATCGATTCGATAGCGAATATTACTACGCATTAACCTTATCCCGCCTTCAACCTGAGAGTTTATCCAAAAATTAACTTCAAAGACTAAGGCATTATCACCAAAATCATCAAAATACACCGTGGGCTTAGGGTCTGATAAAATATTTTTTTGCTCTATTGTTGCTTGTAAAATTAAAGCGGTAACTGTTTTAACTGGCGAACCATATGCCACACCGATACGTACACTAGAGCGAATTAATCGATCAACTAGAGTCCAATTCACCACTGTGTTCTCAAGTAGTTTACTGTTGGGTATTAGCATATGTACGCCATCAATTCTCCTCACCAATGTAGAACGAGTATTAATGGATTCAACCGTTCCTTTGTTTTCTTCAATTTCAAGAAAGTCGCCTATTTTGATAGGTCTTTCCCACATTAAAATCCAGCCACTGATAAAATTATTAATAATATTTTGCGCACCAAAACCTAAACCAATAGCGATAGCTCCTGATAAAAAAGCAAAGGCGGTTAAAGGAATATTTAAAATATGTAGTGTGGTAAGAACGCTTAATACAATAGCAACTATATAAAGTAAACGACTGATAAGGTGTATTAAATTGGGATCTTTTTTTGACGCTGTTAATTTTAACGATAACCGATTAACAATGTATTTAGTGATAAAGAAAATCCCTAATAACCATAGTGGAATCGTAAGTATTTCTTGGACATTAAGTTCAAAATCACCAAAGCTCACTAGTACAGTGTCGAGAAAGTTATTAATATCATTTTGATTTATCGTCATTTTTTACCCGCTTTTAATATTTGCGTATAAATAGATTAATTCAAATAATGTTGTGGTCTATTCATTATGGGCACGGATTATTATTCAGACCAGTTTATATTGTTGCTTTATTACTAAAGATGACGTTTTGACGATTTTGAACAAACAATTAATTATTTGGCTTAGGAATAGCTTGTTTTACATAGACATCAAAACGATTCTTTTTCATTTTAATACTCATTGAAGGTTTTTTATCGGCAAGTGGCGGTGCGTAACTTGGGCGTTTTACCACTACTCGGTATTTCGCCAGTTCAAGTGCCGGAGCAAGTAAACTATCAGCATCGAGATCTTCCCCTACAAGTGATTGAAAAATGCGCATTTCTTTTTTCACTGCTGCTGACTTTTCTCGGTGTGGATACATGGGGTCAAGGTAAACTACGTCGGGTGCTGTAGCCAAATTCATACTTTCAATAGAAGAGGCATGAATAAGCTGCATATTTTGCGCAATGTCACTCACATCACTATTAAGTTTGGCTCGCTCAATACCATCATCAAGCAGCGCAGCCACCACGGGTATACGCTCCATTAAGGTTAATTGGCAACCTAAACTAGCCAGTACAAATGCATCTCTGCCAAGACCTGCCGTGGCATCTAAAACATGTGGGGTAAAGCCATGTTTTAAACCTACTGCTTTAGCAATGTCTTGCCCGCGACCACCACCAAACTTGCGTCTATGAGCAACCGCCCCTTCAACAAAGTCGACCTTGATAGCGCCAAGCTTAGGCTCATCTAATTTACACAACTCAAGTGCTTGCTGATTCATTTGTAAAATGAATTCAAGTTGCGGCTGTTTATTGGCAGCGGCAACATCACCTAGATAAGTAAACAGCCATTTTTTAGCAAGGCGTTTAGCTTGTTCACTATCGATATTATCGACATAGCCTAAGGCAACGTTAGGGTATTCGCTGGCAATAATTTGGCTCATTAACTTCCTATATGCTTGTCCAAGAAAGACAAGATTTTTTGATTCAACTCGAGAATATTGTCTTCATTATAAAAGCCATGACCTTCTTTGTCTTTCACTAACCACTCAAATGGGTAGTTAATTGCTTCTAAAGAGTCTTTTAATGCGAGTGCATGTTCATAATGTGCTCGAATATCATCTTCACCATGGACAATAAATACTGCGGCTTTTAATTTATCAACATTATGTACCGGTGATTGTGACTTTTGCGAGGCAACATCTGTGCCTAAGGTTTTATCTAAATAAGCATCACCCCATTTTAGCGTTTTGATATCACCTTCGTCATAGAGCATAGGTAAGTCATATACACCAACATAACCAATAGTACATTTGAATAAATCAGGTTTTCTAATCGCACTTTGCAAAGCACTGTAACCACCAAAACTAGCACCAAAGATACACATTCTGTTTTTATCACTTATGCCCTGCTGTACTGCATAGTTAGTAGCAAGAATAATATCATCTTGAATTTTAGTACCCCAAACACCGTAACCTTCTTCTTGAAAGTTTTTGCCGTAGCCAGTAGAGCCCCTAAAATTAACCTGTATTACGGCATAACCAGCATTCGCTAACATTTGCACTTGAGGATGATATCCCCAGTAATCACGTGCATGTGGTCCACCATGTGGTAGTACAATCGTAGGTAGGTTCTTTGATTTTCCTTTAGGCAAGGTCATATAACCATTAAGCACTAAACCATCTTTTGTTTTAATCCTAAACGGCTCAGTAGCGGCCATTTCACTTGCTTTAATCCACGGTCTAGCATTGAAGATGTGCTTGGTTTTCATAGTTTTGGTATTAAGAAGATAAAAAGAACCTGGGTTTCTATCACTGTTAACATGAACGATAACTTTCTCGCCATCAGCGGTTTTACTAGTGATAACAACATTGTCACCTTTAAATGCTTGATATAAAGCCTTATGTAGCTGAGCATCTCTAACCGTTTCATCAATGTAAACATATTTAGGATAATCTTCATCAACGCGTATGCCATAAACCTCATTTAGATCTGACTTAATAGTATGAGTAGGATCGGCTATTTTACTTTGAAACAATAAGGTTTCTTCATTAGTTTTCAGGTTGTATTTGTATAAACCTTGCGGCTTACCTTGCTCACTTTTCAGCGCATAGACACTGTTATTATCTTTACCGAAGGAAATCGGTTGAAAATCACCTGAAATATCTTTTCCAAATCCCTGCCATGGCTCGCCTTTACCTTTCGAGTAAAACAGTTTGGTATTATGGTTTTTATCCATACCTGTAGCAAAGCGTGGCTGGCCATTGCCATCAATTAAAAAAGAGCTGTATGGCATAGGGGATCTTTTAACTTCTCTTTCTTTACCTGTGTAAATATTAAGCTTAACAATGCTAGATAATGTATCTGAGTTCCTAGAAAGTAATCTTTTATGAATAAGTACATGCTTTGGATCACTATCAAGTTTATCGATCAAGAAGCCAGCATCACCAGAAAGTACCATGCCCTCTTTTGAGCGATAGCCAAAAATCATTCGTTTCTTACTGCCATCGTAGTTGATACCATAAATCTCCCCCATGTTTATGGGCTTTTCTAATGCTCCTCTTCTCTGTTCAACTTGAATCACTACTCGCTCATTATTTGCCCAATAATAAGAAGCTGTTTGGCTTTTACTATTAGCATTTAATGAATAGGTTACTTTATAGCCATCAGTTTCCAAAAACACTAAGCTTTTTAGTCCATTAACAGTCGCCAGTGCAGCTAAGTGCTTACCGTCAGGTGATATTTTTACATTATGGTATTGAGCATGGCGTGAAAAATCTTCAACCGTGGCGGCATTTACGGCTCCCGCCAACATGGCAAGAGATAAAAAGAACCTTATAACTAATTTTTTATTTATTAATGTCATTTTTCTTCCTAGAAACATACTGATACATTCAGCAACAAGTTATTAACAACTTTATCGTATTCATAGTAAAATATAAATACTTGCCCGATGAATCACACAAAGAGATAATAGAAAACTGATTATTTTGTACACATTTATCTCCATAGGAAAAACTTTTGTCATTATCAGATACGGTTAAAAAGCACCCTCAAAAACCGACATCACAACTTTGTGCAGTAACTTTGCTAGGAAACCTAGTAGCGACACCCGATATTCGCTATCGAGCAAATCCGGCAACGGCAATCACTGAAATTGTCTTAGCGACGTCTAGCAAATGGCTAGATAAAAAGACCAATAAATATAAAGAGTGGACAAGTTACCATCATGTGAAAGTTGAAGGGGAGTTGGTTGAACAAGCGCTTTTACATGCCAACAAAGGTGACATTATTTTATTGCATGGTTATTTAAGCAATATTAAGCCGACAACTGACGATAAAAATGCCAGGCATCAGGGTATTGTCCATGCAGATTTCGTACAAAAATTTAGCAAAGGCTATACTCAAGCAATCAACCAAATTCATTGTAGTGCTCAGTTAGTCTCTGAGCCTAAGTTAATGCTAACGGAACAGAATAAAAACATTTGCCAAGCAAATATTGTCATTAATCAGCACATATACAACACCGAAAAACAAACCTGGCAAACCTTAAGTGTTGAACGTGTCATTCATGTTTGGGGCAAACAAGCACAATACTTGGCTGAGCATGGCAATATTGGTGATGATTTAATGGTTGAGGGTAAATTAAGTTATACCAATGGGGTTAATAAAGAACAATTTATTGAAGTGAAAAATATGCACCTTTTTAAGGACGCATAACCAAGCAAAAAATGAAAAGTAAAACGTTAGCAGCAACTGAACTATGGATGACTCAACTGAATGCTTACTGTAAAAAACATCTATTCCAGCATACTTTTTCTGGTGCTAGTGCTCTTTGCTCGCACCAGTATTGCTAAGGAGCCTGCAGCAGTCCCGCAGCAACAAGAATTATTTTTACTACAACAAATGGCTAAAGCACCATCGTTAGATGGCGCACAAAAAAAATGGCTAGAACTTTTTGAACAACCTGGTAATAGTCAACATTATTTTTTAACCAACAAGCAGGGTCAGATTTTTCAACTTGAACAAGATAACCCTAACAGCACCAGGTTATTAGTAGACCTTAAGCAACTTGCAGCCAATGCGCCTGAGTTTCAACTTAGCGCTCTTAGTTTACACCCTAACTTTTCCCAGCAAGGTCAAATAGGCTTTAATACATTTTACACCGCTCATATTGAAAGCCATGCAAACGAGCGACAAAGTCACCGCATATTTGATGCTAATGTTAACAAGGCCTTGCCATTTGATGCTGTCGTAACTGAATGGAAGTTAAGCCAAAACTCTCAAGTTAATAATACAAATCGCCGCGAAATAATTAGAATTGCAGTACCAACAGCAGAAAGTGCAATTAACCAGCTAAGTTTTAATCCGTACAGTAAATCTTGGCATGAGGATTTTGCTCAGTTATATCTATCACTCCCTGAAAGCCCTGAATTAAAGCAACGACCGTTATATTCTGGCGCTATTTTAAGAGTTCATCCTGAACAGACTGCCACGGCCAGTTATAGTACCCCGTATAATAATCCTTACTATGCCAACCCGCAGTACGAAAAGACGTTATATGTCTTTGGTATTGGAAACATTAAACAATTTCTATGGCCTGAAAAACATTCTACTCGACTATTAATATCCCATAGATATTCAGTAAATAACTCATCCAAGCACTGGCTATCTTATAGTGATGGCGGTGATAACTGGCAACAAAGCCCGCCAAAAGAGTTTATATATCAAACAACAGAAACTATTTCTGCTAATAACCTGCTGGTCTATCGAGGACAAAATGTACCGTTATTACGTAATAAGCTACTGCTACTGACAAACCAAGATCAAGCATGGCAAATCAGTTCATTACGGCTAGAGACATCAATAGATGCAACGAGTAAACCCGACCATGAAGGCGCTAGCAAATCAACATTAGAATGGCTGCTACAACATCAGTCATTAACGACAAAAGAATTAACTCTGCATCGGGATAACCGTGGCGAATTGCTGTTATTCAATGAAGATGACGGCACAATATTCCAAGTATTTCAGCAAGATAAAGATCAAGTGTTAGCAAGTGCACCATCAAGCTCAAGTAGTATGATGAACTTCTTGCTTATTGTAATCTTAGTGCTGCTATTAGCTTATGCATTATATCGCAGCAAAATATATCAAAACTCCGCCAAAGCGTTTGTTCGCAGAGAATTCTCAGCGTTAGCAGTAACCAGTGATATGTCTGGATTAAATTTTTTCAAACGTCATCAACATGAAGTTGACAAGAGCATATTGCTTAGTGACATAAAGCAATGTCAATTTATGCTAGGTAACTTAGTGGTGATGACAATTAACAGCACGCATCGTTATGGTTTTAGCAATTTACATGAACAAGAACTAAGAGAAATATTTCACACCGAGCACATAGATAAAATGGTTGATGGCAAAATTCGCCGAATCAATGTACTGATTAATACTTACCAAAAGAACAACTATATTGTCTGCTTATATTTGCGCAAAGGCAGCGATAGAATAACCAAGAAAAGTTATTTTGACGTCGTAGATGATGTGATTGATTGGTGCTGGTTGATTTCCGGTAAAATAAACCCACAACATACCGAAATGAGATGCATACAAACTGAAAATGTCATTACTGATCTAGGAAACGCTGATCACAAAATGCATGACGACACACCATTATATTCACAAGCAGCGATTATTCGCCCTGCAACTCATAACCAAGAGCAAAGCCAAGAACAAAACAAAGTAGAGCCATCAGCTGATGAGTTAATTAGAGAGCAAACCAAGTTAACAAGCGAAGATCGCAGCATAGTGACCGCTAAAGCTGAAACAGACTTGGTGAATGCCATTGAGAAATTAGTTAAACTACAGCAGCAAGGTTTTTTAAGTACCGAAGAATTTGAACAAGCCAAAGCCAAATTATTAGCAAGTTTAAGCAATACTGAGTAGTTATGTTATCCAAACCCACCCTACTATCAATCGGCTCTAAAACAAGTAAAAACATATTAGCCTTGTTATTGCTATTCGCATTGCTAGTGGGTTTATATTATTGGCAAGCCCCAAACTTAGCCTTGAATAGCTTTGACTTAAGTCAATGGACTATTGAACAGGCTGATAAGTTAAATTGGCAAAAAAAAGCTAGCAATTCATCTTTAAATACCCTGCTGCTATTTTCTTTTTTGGCTGTTGCAACCAGTATTGGCCTACCAAGACAAATTGCAGCTTTAGTTGCAGGGATTAATCTGGGAGCTTTTCTCGGGGTAGTAGTCGCAACGCTAGCAGCCACGCTCGGTTGCTTGATTACTTTTAGTATCTCGCGTTACCTATTAAGCAAGAGGATTACGCGAAAATATCCCAAACAATTAGCCAAACTATCAGCCTTTCTTAGTGAACAAACTTTTTTAAAGGCAATTGTCATTCGCATATTACCGTTAGGCAGTAATTTCTTAACTAATATCATTGCTGGGGTTAGCAAAGTGTCAATGCCAGCTTATGTAAGTGGCTCTTTTGTTGGCTTTATCCCACAAATGATAATATTTTCATTAGCCGGCAGCGGTATACGATTGGGCGCACAAAACGAACTAATTGCCAGTGTCGTGCTATTCGTCATTGCGCTATGTATTTCAGCTTATTTAGTGAAAAAACACCGTAGCAATAATCGCTAAATGAATCAGCTTAGCGGTTTACAGTAATAGGCTAGCTGCTATTTTGTGATGAACATCAGCTGCATCTATTAGTGCTTTAGCCGTTAACGCTTCAACACTATACACCTCTGTAGTAACGCCGAATTTTTCACGGACTTTACGTAGCAATAAATCAAAATCGCCGTCACCAGAAAGTAAAATAATATTATCAACTTCGGCAGCCGCTTCCATAATATCTATGGTAATACCGACGTCCCAATCACCTTTTGCTGAGCCATCTTTACGTTGAATATAAGGCTTAAGCTTAACGTTAAAACCAATATGCTTTAGCGCCTTTTGAAATTTATGCTGCTGATCATCACTGCGTTGTATTGCATAGGCATTGGCGTAGACAATATCACCTTGCGCCAATAGTTCTTGCCACAGCAGTCGGTAATTAAATTGCTGACCAAAGGCATCACGGGTGGTGTAATATATATTTTGAACATCAACAAACACGGCAATTTTTTTCAAGCTAAATTCCTAAATTAAAGGGGGTTTTATCCCTTTTTATCGCATTAACACTAGTGTGCTATCACTTTACCTCCAAACCAAGACAATTTTAACTATTAGTGCTAAAATCCCTCTTTTACTGTCGTTATAATTAAATCCGAGCAATACAACATGTTAGCCTTACGTTCTTTTTTCTATTTCTTATTAAAGTTTCCGCTTAAGTTATTAGTGCGTTGCAAAATCATCACCGACAGCCAAGAGATTAACGAAGAAGCCAACAAGCCAATATTTTATATTGTTCGTCATCAATCTGCCTCGGATTTAATTGCCTTACAAAGTGCTTGTAAGAAACAACAATTACCCGATCCGCTTGGCCAAGTTACCATCAATGGTAAAAGCTT
>OLHI01000304.1_pt1 | contig 11129 bp, 8 predicted proteins | sample 1609501 | NCBI WGS metagenome assembly OLHI01 (sample SAMN05416862, study PRJEB24817) | seawater metagenome | isolation source: Sea water | place: Canada:Atlantic | collected 2013-11 | reverse complement strand
TATAGACCAACAAAGTGAAGATATGTTTGAAGGAATTGGAGATATGTATGATTAAAAAATAAAATAACTAATAATAGAAATCTAAACAATAAAAAATGAGAAAATTAATAATTACAATTTTATTTATGAGTGCTGGTTTTATAACTTTTGCTCAAAAAATTCCTACAAATATCATAAAAAAGGCAACAGCGGCATCAGAGTATATTGCCACCGAACTGAATTTTGATGAAAATCAAAAGAAAGATATTTTTACTATTTTATCAGAAAAATACGATTCCAATAGAAAAAAAATAAGAGGTAAAGATCTTTCAGACGAAGAAAAGCGAAAAATTTATAAGGCTTCTTTTATTGAAACAAAAAATAATCTTTCAGAGAAGTTTACAATGAAGGAAGTTAATATGATTAACAAGCTCCACAGAACATGGCAGCAAAATAATAAAAAGTAAATTTTCATCTTTTAAAAAAGATAAAACAAATAAAAGGTTAGTGTTAAAAACACTTAACCTTTTTTAATTTTACAATAAAGGCATGAAATTATTCACAATAATTATTGTATTATTTTACTTATGTATAAGTAATGTAAAGAGTCAAACAGGTCCCTACGCCATGGTTGAAAAAATGGATAGAGGAATAAATCTAGGAAACACATTAAGTGCTCCTATTGAAGGAAATTGGGCTCCAGAAATCTATGAGCAATATTTTATAGATATTAAAAATGCTGGATTTAACAATGTAAGAATACCAATGGACTTCTATGGAAATAGAACTAGTGGAACCACAACTCAATATTCTATTGCTGCTAATACTTCTAATGATTATACTGGAACAATTGATGATTACGTTGTAGATCAAGTTTATTTAAATAGAATTGAAGAAGTAGTAAATTGGTCTCTAAACCAAGGACTTATTACCATTATTGATTTTCATGGAGCACAATTAAAATCTGAATTTTTATACACATTCTCAGATTCAAATACTCAGTATACGCATCCAACCTCTGCAAAAAGAGCAGCTGACCTTGATAAATTTAACTCTATTTGGAATCATATAAGTAATCGCTTCAAAACCTATTCTGAAAACTTATTGTTTGAAATAGTTAATGAGCCTTACTTTGAAATGAGTGCCATTGAAATGGATGCATTAAATACAATGATTATTTCTACAATAAGAATTTCGGGTGAAAATAATAGTAGTAGAAATATTATCATTACAGGAGGGGGTCAAAATTCTCAAAATGCTCCTCAACAAATTAGTGATAATGTTATTAGCAGTGATGATTATTTAATTGCCTCATTTCATTATTATCAACCTTTTAGTTTTACAAGTTCCTCAACAGAAAATAATAATGATTTTAATTGGGGTACAGTAGCAGATAAAAATACTGTTAATGGTCATTTTGATGCTGTCAAAAATTGGTCAAATTCAAAAAATATTCCTATTACTTTGGGCGAATTTGGTGCAGATAACGAAAATGGATTAAACTATAATACTGGAGTTTATGGTGAATACGGTGGCCCTGTAAATGCAAGTAGAGTAGAGTACCACAGGTACATAGCTGAACAAGCTATTAATAGAGGTTTTTCTTTTTCTGCCTGGGATGCAGGAAGTAAATCTAATAAAGCAATTCATTTAAGGACAGATAATCCAAGTACAGCTAATGAAATTTCTGGAACATGGGTTTTAGATGTAAGAGATGCTCTGCTTAGTTCGGGAACGTGGCCACTTTGTTATGGCTCTACAGAAGATCTTATAATCTTAAATCCAGAATTTGAATGTGGTTATAACACGGATTGGAATTTTATTGTTTCTGGAACAGCAGCAGCATCTTTTTCTGATGCAGATACAGATTCAAGAAATGGTTTTTCTGGAGCAAAAGTTCAAGTTAATTCGGCAGATACCTACAATAAAGTACTTTTAACCAACAGGATATTTACTGGAGACTTAACGAATAAAAAAATAACCATCAAAACCTATGCTAAATCTTTGGCAACTAGTGGTCAGTCATTTAAAATACGAGTTAAAGCGGTTATAAATGGCAACAACTCTTATGTACCATCATCAGAGTTTAATTTAACAAATGAATACCCAGAAAACCCATTTGAATTTGAATATATAATTCAAGATAATACCTCATCAATCCAAGTTCAAGTAATGCTTGGCAATTATGAAGGGTCTTATTTTTTAGACGATTTTGAAACTAATATAGAAAGTGCTGAACCACTCTCTAATGAAGAAATAATATTAAAAAATATAATATATCCTAACCCAAGCTCAGGAAGTATAACAATTCTAGGAATATATGAGAAACAAGCTTATAAAATATATAATCTTATGGGCGCAGAAGTTTTAAAAGGCTCTATTAATTTTAATGAAAATATTGAAATACGTAATCTAACAGAAGGACTATACTTTTTAAAACTCGAAAACGGAAATACACTTAAATTTATAAAAAAATAACCTCTAAAATAAACGTGCATATTGAAGAAACAATAAAACAAAAACAGAAACGAAAAAAACTAATGAAAAGTTTATTAAGAAGATTTTAAACTTTCTAATCGCGCTTTTGTTGTTTATTTTGTCTAATACATTATACTCATAATTATAATTAAAATTATAATTATAGAAGCCACTGTTCTTTTTATTTCTTATAGATTTTCTTTTACGTCTAGTTACTTTGTTCTTAATGGTATTATTTAAGTACTTACTGTATAAATATTTTCCTATTTTATTTTCAGAATTTAGACCTAGATTAAATTTTTCTTCATTTACAAAAAAAGAATAATTGCCTTCAACATCTGTTTTGATCGCTATTAAATTTTGATCAAAAAATCCATGCTTATATAATTTTTTTACTTTCTCTTGTTCAATAAGAAGAGTGTTTTTACCCAAATATCTCCATGAAGCTGTGTCTACACATCCATCTTCTGAAATTATAAGTTCATTATTATCTCTAAAAATATATAGTTTCTTTTTGGAATTAATTTCATCAACTAAAACCCAATGATGACTTAGTATTAAAGAAGTATTGTCAAATTTCTGTGAAAGTTTACTTACACGGGGTATTAATACAGAAAGGTTAGTTTCCATTTAATGAGGAGATTAGGGGTTTAAATTTTTTAACGAGTAGTTTATTTTAAAAAACAACTCTTAACAAAAATAATTTTTTTTTCTTTATAAATAAAATAAAAAACAAATTTTGTGTAATGTTAGTTCTGTTTTTTTAAACATAAAACATGAAATAAAACAGAATTTTATTAATAATACAGAAAAGTTTAATTATTATTTTAAAAAAGTTAATCCTCCAAATTGAGTTAATTCTTTTTTAGTTAACAAAAGAGTTCTTACTTTGATCGAAACTCTATTTAATGGTTTATCTAAAGAATCTGTTGGAAGTGTTGCAATTTTATTTAAAACTTCAAAGCCCTTAAACAATTGACCAAAAACAGTATAATTTTGATCTAGCCTCGGTATTCCAAGTGTGTCATGAACTATGTAAAATTGACATCCTGCTGATCGTTTTTCAGGATTATTATCTCTTCCCATACCTACTGCTCCGTATAGGTGTTTAATTTCAGGAATGAATTCTGGTTCAATAAGATAAGGCGAATTTGAAAACCCTTCAGGAACATCTGGACATCCTCCTTGAATCACAAAATTCTCAATGACTCTATTAAAACTTAAACGATCCCAATACTTATTATTCGATAATTCTACAAAACTTGCCTTGTGCAATGGAGTTTCTTCGTAGAGCCAAAAGTACATATCACCATAAATAGTTTTCACATGTCCTATTTCATAAGTCTTCACATTATAATTTTCACAAGACAGAAATAGGATCAAAGAGAAGAAAAAAGACTTTATTATAAATAATTTATTTTTTTGAGCAAACATCTTTATTATTATTTAAAGTTTCAATTTAATTTTTCTTTACTATTTTTTTTACAATTATTTTTTCTTTGGTATATACATTTAATATATAGATAGCTTCTTTAAGATGTTCTACATTAAATTGTGTTTCAAATTTATTTAAATTATTTTGCTGAATTATTTTTCTTCCTCTTAAATCATATAATTCAACTTTTAAAATATTTTCAGAAGATTTCAGAAATATATCACTTGAAGAAGGGTTAGGGTACACACTTACTGTTTTATCATTTTCATCAAAATTGTCAATAGCTAGGGTATTATTTACGATTATTATATAATCCTCTACCTCACCGAAAGCATTTCCACAGGGGTCGCTAACATTATTATAAATATTACTAACGCGTAATCTTAAATTTTGCCCATAAACAGCATCATCAGGTACCGTAAAACTCCCATTTGAAATGTTATTATTATATTGAGACATCGTAATTAATTCTGTGTCATCAAAAACAGCATTTCTGTTAAAATCAATCCAAGCAGCTGCATTATCCAAATTAAAAGCATAATCTAATCTTACTGATAGTTCATAGGTTTCACCAACGTTTAGTTCAATAGGCTCAAGATTATCATATAAGGTATAATAATTTTGATCTGAGTCATTTACAAAATCGCCTAATCGTACTTGATTTATGTAATCAGATGTAGTTCCGTTTAAGCCAACGGAAGAACAATACATAAATTCACTCACTTTGTACATCAATTTATAAGTGCTTGAAGTATCATTGTTAGCGCCTGTTGCAATTACTTTAAAATACACCTTATCACCAGATAATGTTGAATTTGGCAGGGCCTGATCTGAAACCCAAAGGTCACCAGAAGAATTAGACATATTTATAGAATTATCAAAGGATTGATTGTTTATCGAAAAACTCACTTTTACATCAGTTAAATTACCATCATAAATAATTTCAGATGTTATAAACTGATTGCTTCCCTCCAATGGAGAATTTAATGAAACAGGATCTGTAATTGAAGTACTTTCAATTGAGGGATAGCTTGCTCTATCTACTAAGTCATACTCCCAAAGACCTCGCCCCCATGTTGCTGCTTTCAAAGTATTTGCTCCATAATTAATTTCTAATTCTTCAATGGCTACATTTGGCAAATCAGGGCTATATAACACCCAATTATTTCCATCAAGCGGCATATAATAAACCCCAACCTCTGTCCCTATGTAAATCTTGGGGTTATTTGTATGATCAATAACAACAGTATGCACTGGAATATCTCCAATATTATGGGTTATATTAATCCATGAAGCGCCTCCATTTATTGATCTGAAAACCTTTTCAGAATTATCAGTGAAGCTAGCATTGACTACAATGATATCGTTATCATCATTTGGATTTATGGCTATATCTTGAATCATATGATTAGGTAAGTTATTCCTAATGTTAGTAAAACTAATCCCACCATCTGTAGATTTTTCAATCTCACTAGTTCTTGATACTATGATGATGTCTGAATTGTTTTGAGCGATTTCAGCATTTCTAATTTGCCACCAGTAATTACCGAGATTTGAACTTAAAAATGAGGGGGTCCCTACATAATTGTAGTTTAGACCAAAATCTGTACTTACGTAAACACCATTTCTAAAATCGTAAATTTTAAACTGATCATTAGGATCATAAGCCAAAGGTGCTTCCCACCAACCATCTGTACCATTTGAAGTTACAATAGTGTTCGATGTTCCTGCATTGAGTGTTCTAATTCTTCCACCAAATTGGTAACTCCCAATCATATAATCTGGATTTAGAGGTAAAACAATTCCTTCCATACCATCTGCTCCGTAGGCTTCTACCCATTCTGAAGGTTTCTTTATGGAAGTACCATTATCTTGAGAACCACTAATAGCAACCTTGTTGTGAGATTGGCTGATTCCTAACTTATAATTCTCTCTAATAGGAGGTGCATTGATTTGCATTAAATTTTGCCAAGTGATTCCGCCATCCTCACTTTTTGCTAAACAACCATCTGTTCCAACATAAAACAAACCGTCTATAGATTTTGCAATTCTTAAATCTGCATGAACATAAGCGGTACTGTTGAAATAATTCTCTTCCAAAGAGCCATCACCATGTAATGAACTTCCTAAATACCAATCTGTTCTTTTAGTAAAACTTAATCCACCGTTGATAGAATTTGCTGCATCAACTCCACCAATCAATAGATTTTGATAATTAGAGCTACTAACGGCAAAAGCATCAGTACCAATGTTACTAATATTGTTAAACGAATTTGAAATAAAACTAAAGTTAGAACCAGAGTTCATGGATTTAAAAATACCTGAAGAAGAGGCAAAATAAACATGATCTGGGGCATTTTCGGTAACCGCTATTGTAGCTAAATTATTATTATTACTATTAATGGTTGTTGTTGAATATTCATTATTTAAAGAATTATAAACATAAACTAAATTTCGTTGAGAAGTATTGTAAGCATAAAAAATAGCATCATTTGTAGGATGAAATTCTACTTGTATAAATTGACCTGAGTCAACTATTTTTGTCCAAGAACTAAAATTATTGGAGGTTATGTATAATCCGTTAGAGGTTCCAACTACTAAAAAATCTTCTAGTGTTGGGTGATGCTTTACTGTATAAATTTTAAAATTAGACCCCAGACCTCCTAAACCCAAATTTGTTGGATTAAAACCGGTTTCAGTAAAGGATTCTCCCCCATTTGAAGATTCATAAATTCCATAGGAATAGTTATTCCTAGCATTTTGAAGGGCTATATATATATGATTAAAATCTGATGGATTTACAGCTATAGAATTAACACCAGAAGCCACTAGGGTTTCAGTACTTAAGCTATACCATGTTACACCCTCGTTCTCTGTTTTCCATAGACCTCCACTTCTTGAACAACTATAGATTTGTTGCTTATTATTTGGATTTACATAAAAATCTTCGACCCTTCCCATTCCTGCAGCATAATGACCCGTAATATTATTTATTGCAAATGGACCTATTTCTCTCCACCCATTAGTTAATACAGTAGTACTTGATTGGTCTTGTTTACTAGAAAGATTTTTTTTATAAGCCTTAACAACAAATTCTGGATCTACAGCTAGTCTATCTCCTGAAGGATAATATTTGTACTCATTACCTACAGCCCATCTCATAAATTGCTTATAGCCAGACCCTTTTTTAGTTACATCTATTGTTTTAAAGTAAGACTCAGCCTCTTTAACAACATCATAAAAATTAAAAGAGTTATCATTCATCATCTCTTTATACTTTTGACTAAAAGTAGAGTTATGAAAAAAGAGAATAGCTATACTTACAAAAATTGTTCTAAATATTTGGTAGACTTTCATAGGTGTATATTATAGCATTTTGATGAACTAAGACATCTTAAATTTAATCATTATTTTTTTTATAAAGATGGTAAAAATATAAGATTGATGAATTAGTTAGGTGCAATTAATTACAAATAGTTGCGCTTACTAATTTAAACTGGTATAAAAATACTAAAAACACTTTCTTTATACTTTTTTTCATTGAAATTATTGAGTGCAATTCTAGATAAAGATAGATGTACGAGAATACATTATAAAACAAAAAAAGCACCTCTAAAGAGGTGCTTTTTGCGGTCTGGACGGGACTCGAACCCGCGACCTCCTGCGTGACAGGCAGGCATTCTAACCAGCTGAACTACCAAACCGTTGCCTAAAGCGGTTGCAAATATAACTCAGTTTTTTATATATCCAAACAGAAAGCGTGAAAATTACATCATTTTTTGCCTACTTAAAAAATAGCGAGTTAATACTTGATGAAAGCCTTCTTGTATGTCTACAGGAACATAGGTTATCTTGTATTGCAAGCATTTGTTTTTCAATTCTTTAAAATAAGAATTAACTAAATCTGTGTATTGTTCCCTTATGTTTTCGGCATATAAATTTACGGTCTCACCAGTTTCAACATCCATAAATTTTTTAGGAGAATTATCAAAATCAAAATTAAATTCTGTGTGACCATCAAAGGTATGGAATAAGACTACCTCATGTTTGTTATATTTTAAATGCTGTAAAGCTTCAAACAATTCCTTTTGATGTGTATTAGACTGAAACATGTCTGTAAATAAAAAAATTAAAGAGCGTCTGTGAATTTTTTTAGCAATCTCATGTAAATACATAAAAGTTTTAGTGGATGCATTAGATTTTGTTTTCATAAGCAGTTCTAATTGCGCTATCAACATCTTTCTATGGCGATTACTGCCTTTTTCTGGAGCATAATATTGATAAGTGTCTGCATAAATACTTAAGCCTACTGCATCACGTTGCCTATTTAAGATTTCCATTAAACAAGCAGCTGCAACTGCTGAAAAACCAATTTTATTTAATTGATCTAATTGTTGTTCTTTTACAATAGGATAGTGCATAGATGCAGAATTATCTATAATAATATGACAACGCAAGTTTGTTTCTTCCTCGTATTTTTTCGTATATAATTTTTCTGTTTTTGCAAAAAGTTTCCAATCTATATGGCGTGTACTTTCTCCTTTATTGTACAACTTATGTTCAGAAAACTCAACTGAAAACCCGTGAAAAGGGCTTTTATGCAATCCAGTAATAAATCCTTCAACCACTTGACTAGCCAAAAGCTCTAAATTTTTAAGCTCTGAATTTTGAATGTTAGAAAAATCTATCATAGACTTCTAAAATAAAAAAAGGTCTGGCAAATGCCAAACCTTTTAACTTTGATTTTTTTTACAATTTTATAAGTTGGCATCAATTTTTGCCGTGTATACATTTTTTTGAGCGACTCCAACCTGTTTATCTACAACCTCTCCATTTTTAAATAATAAAACTGTAGGGATATTTCTAACACCATATTTAGCAGCGAACTCTTGATTTGAATCAACATCTACTTTTCCTACAACTGCTTTTCCGTCGTACTCTCCGTGAATTTCATCTATAATAGGTCCTACCATTCTACAAGGTCCACACCAAGCAGCCCAAAAATCTACCAAAACGGGTTTGTCTGATTGTAACACTACTTCTTCAAAATTTGCATCTGTAATTTCTAATGCCATGATTTTATATTTTTTAAGATTTTTTCCTATTACAAAAATAGTTAAATATTTCTCTTTACTAGGGTCTTAAAATTACTTTTTGCTATACATCTATCAGAGAATTTTATCACATTAAAGATTCTAAATATGAATTACATACGATTACTTATCTTTTAGTTTTTCATAGTAAAAATTGGTCTTAAAATCTTATCCAATTGATCAAACTCAATTAAAAAAGCATCGTGCCCATGAATAGATTTAATTTCATTGTAAAATACTTCAACAGATGTTTTTGATAATTCCTTATAGGTTTCTTTATTTTCCGCCGCTAAAAAGAATAAGTCAGAATCTATGGCTACAATATGAATATGTGCCCTTATTTTACTTAAATTTTCTAAGTAATTTTCAGAATTAGTTGCTTCAATTGTTCGTAACAAATGATTCATCATTTTGTATGCACTTAACTGAAATCTTTTCTGTAGTTTTTTTCCATGATGAAATAACCAACTTTCTATATTAAAAATCTTCAATTCTTCATGGATAGATCTATTGAATTTAGCTTTATAAGATGCTGGTGTTCTGTAACACATCATGGCATGCATTCTAGCATCATGAACTGGATTGCTAGAGTTTAATAAAAACTGTTCTTGAATACAGCAATTGGCAATTAACCAATCTGTAGATCTCCAATCTCCAGCTATCGGAATAATGTGTGTAGCAATAACTGGATTTAATACCGCCATTTCCCAAGCAATACCTCCACCCAAAGAACCCCCAATAATGGCGTGCAGTTTACATATGCTCATTTTTTTTAAAGCTAACAAGAACATGTTCGCTATATCTTTAGCAACAAAATCTCTGTAATTGTCTATCAATAATCCATCATATCCATTTCCTGGTATATTAAAAGCTATAATAGTAAAGTTGTTGGTATCTATGGTTTTATTTTTTCCAATCACCTGGTTCCACCACCCATACTCACCTGCCACTAAACTGTTTGCAGTTAAGGCATGATTTACCAAAACTACTGGAGCGGTTCCCAGTTCTAAACCAAACAATTGATAACTTAATTGAAGGGTTGAGATGTGAAAACCACTCTGAGTAGTAAAATCATTAACGTGTATGTATGACAGTTCTTGATTCAAATTTTTACACTAAAACTTCTTTAGGAATTTTAGAAAATGCTTCTTTTAAATCAAGTTTGAGATCGTCTATATTTTCTAATCCAACAGATAGTCTTATCAAATCACTTGAAACACCTGCAGCAAGTTGTTGCTCTTCTGTCAATTGTTGATGGGTAGTACTAGCTGGGTGAATTATTAAAGATTTTGTGTCTCCAATGTTCGCTAGAAGAGAAAATATTTTAGCATTGTCTACAATAGTTTTTGCAGCTTCATACCCACCTTTTGCTCCAAAAGTAACCAGTCCACTTTGTCCATTTGGCAAGTATTTATTAGCTAACTCCTTATAGTTACTCGACTCTAAACCTGGATAATTTACCCAAGCAACTTCCTCCTGTGCTTCTAACCAAGTGGCTAATGCTAATGCATTTTTTGAATGTTGTTTAATCCTAAGTTCTAAGGTTTCTAAACCTTGAAGAATTTGAAAAGCATTTGTTGGGCTCAAGGCTCCACCAAAGTCTCTTAACCCCTCTAGAATAAGCTTAAAAGTAAACGATGCTGCACCCAAAACATCATGATAGACTAAACCGTGATATCCTGCAGATGGCTCTGTAAATTCAGGAAACTTCCCACTAGACCAATCAAAAGTACCCGCATCTATAATAGCTCCTCCAAGAGATGTACCATGGCCTCCAATATATTTTGTAAGCGAATGAATTACAATATTAGCTCCGTGTTTAATAGGATTTAATAGCGCTGGTGTTGCCACTGTATTGTCTACAATAAATGGGACTCTGGCTTCTTTAGCATATTCAGAAATAGCTTCTAAGTCTAAAACATCTAATTTTGGATTTCCAAGAGATTCTACAAAGAATGCTCTCGTGTTTTCTTGGGTGGCATCGGCAAAGCTGTCTGGATCAGAGGCATCTACAAAGGTTGTTGTAATGCCTAATCTTGGTAGGGTTACATTTAATAAATTGAAGGTCCCACCATATAAACTGCTTGAAGCTACAATATGGTCTCCAGATTTTAGTAAGGTTAGTAATCCGGTGGCAATTGCGG
>OLHI01000303.1_pt1 | contig 11159 bp, 10 predicted proteins | sample 1609501 | NCBI WGS metagenome assembly OLHI01 (sample SAMN05416862, study PRJEB24817) | seawater metagenome | isolation source: Sea water | place: Canada:Atlantic | collected 2013-11 | reverse complement strand
TCTACACAGAGTAGATCGTCGGCAGCGTCAGATGTGTATAAGAGACAGCTTTTACAATATCATCATCATGAGATTTAATCATTGCATAGACTGATTGCATTACCTTAACTCGAATATGTCTTCTATTGATCATTTAAAGAACTTATTTTTTAATAAAAAAAGCGAAAGATAGAAAATCAGTCGCTTTGCAAAAATATAATTATTTCTTAAGGTGCATTAAGAGTTTCTCTCTTTTTTATAATTATCTATTCTATTTTGTGCAATATTGAATGCTGCTCTATGCGTGGTGATGTTTTCTTTATCTGAATGTTTAAATATTTCGAGGGTTGTGTTGTAAATGTTTTCAGTTTTTTTGATACTCTCTTCTTTAGAGTACCCTTTTAATTCTCCATAAACATTTATGATACCCCCTGCGTTAATTAAAAAATCAGGAGCATAAGCAATTCCCTTTTCCTTGAGAATCTTACCATGTTTAACCTCATCCGCTAACTGATTATTTGCAGCACCTGCAATTACTTTTGTATTTAATTTATGAATCGTTTGATCATTAATTGTAGCACCTAAGGCACATGGAGCGTATACATCAAGATCCAAGTTGTAAATATCATTACCTAAGACTACATTTGCATTATATTTTTTTGACAATTCCTTTAAACGGGATTCATTAATATCATTGATGATTACATGAGCACCCTCGTCTGTAATATACTTGACCAATGTTTCCCCAACATGGCCAACACCTTGTACTAATATTTTTTTACCTTCTAAATTATCTGTTCCAAATTTATAGTTAACAGCAGCTTTCATCCCCATATAAACCCCATGAGCAGTAACAGGTGATGGATTTCCTGAACCACCATTATGCTCTGAAATTCCTGTCACAAAGGGCGTAACTTCTCGAATCACATCCATATCCCTAGTTTCCATACCAACATCTTCTGCTGTAATGTATTTTCCACTTAATGAATTTACAAACTCACCAAACTTTCTCATCAACCTATCATTCTTTTGAGTTTTAGCATCACCAATAATGACTGCTTTCCCTCCACCTAGATTTAACCCTGTAATCGCAGACTTATAAGTCATCCCTCGAGACAAACGTAAAACGTCATTTAAAGCATGCCATTCACTTTGATAGGACCACATTCTAGTTCCGCCTAATGCAGGTCCTAAAACTGTATTATGGATACTAATTATTGCTCTTAAACCTGTATCTTTGTCATTGCAAAAAACAATTTGTTCATGGCTATCAAAAGATAGTTGTCCGAATACAGGGTCATTCTTTAAAAAGTCAGTTTCGATGATTTTTGATGTCATAAGTTGGATTTGGGTATAAAAGATAATTTCTTGTGTAATTCACAATATATAATGGTCAAAAATACGATATCTTCAAATAATAACAAATTAATTGCATCATTATTATACATTATTAAATTTTAAATTCAACAATAAAAAAAGTAATGAAATCTTTAAGATATCTTGATAAGTATTTTATAAAGTACAAATGGAGACTTTTATTAGGTATTTTTATTACTGTTTTATCCAAAATATTAGCGCTTCAAATTCCAAAAATTATAGGAAAATCTCTCAACGTTGTGGAAAGCTATATGAAAGGAGATATTTTAGACAAAACAATTGTAAAAGAACAATTGTTATGGAATATTTTACTCATTGTAGGAGTATCTATTTTTGCAGGATTTCTAACTTTTGTTATGCGACAAATGATTATTGTAACCTCCAGGTTAATCGAGTTTGACTTGAAAAACGAAATTTATAAGCAATACCAAAGACTTTCGATAAATTTCTACAAAAAAAATAGAACTGGAGATTTAATGAACAGAATAAGTGAAGATGTGTCTAAAGTTAGAATGTACTTTGGACCAGCGATTATGTATTCAATGAATATGATTTTTTTGTTTATTGTTGGTTTTACACAAATGGTAAAAACAGACGCAATTTTAACCCTATATACACTAATTCCTTTTCCTGTTTTATCAATTTCAATATTTTATATTAGCAAAGTCATCAATAAAAGAAGTACAATCGTTCAAGAATATCTATCTAAATTAACAACTTATAATCAAGAGTTTTTCTCTGGTGTAAATGTTGTAAAATCATATGGAATCGAACCAATGGTTATTGCAGGTTTTGACAAACTAGCCAACAAGAGCAAAGAGAAAAATATAAGTTTATATAAAATTCAAGCACTGTTTTTTCCTTTAATGATTTTATTAATAGGAATAAGTAATTTAACAGTTATTTATATTGGTGGTAAACAATACATAAACGGTGAAATACCTATTGGAGTCATTGCAGAATTCATATTATACGTAAATATGTTAACTTGGCCAGTTGCAGTTGTGGGATGGGTAACCTCTATGGTTCAACAAGCAGAAGCCTCTCAAAAAAGAATCAACGAATTTCTTAAAGAAGTTCCTGAAATAAAAAATAACAGTACAAAGCCCTTTAAATTAAATGGAAAAATAGAATTTAAAAATGTCTCTCTTACTTATGATGATACAAAAATAAAGGCACTTAAAAATATTAATTTTTCAATAACAAAAGGTGAAACTATAGCTATTCTTGGTAAAACTGGATCAGGAAAATCAAGTATTGTAAATTTAGTTTCTAGACTTTATGATGTTTCTAGTGGTACTATTAGAATTGATGATATCCCGATAAGAGACATAAATCTAATTGACTTAAGAAAAGGTATAGGTTTTGTTCCACAGGATCCATTTCTTTTTTCAGATTCTATTTCAAATAACATTAAATTTGGATTTGAAGAAGCATCAAAACAGGAAATTATTTCTGCAGCAACAAAAGCAGTTGTCCATCAAAACATTGAAGGATTTAAAGATAAATATGATACAATTTTAGGAGAAAGAGGTGTAACTTTATCTGGAGGACAAAAGCAACGAGTTTCTATTGCCAGAGCTATTATAAAAAATCCTAAAATATTAGTTTTTGATGACTGTTTATCTGCTGTTGATACAGAAACTGAAGAAAGAATATTAGCAAATTTAGAAAGTGTTTCAAAAGATAAAACAACTTTAATCATAAGCCATAGAGTCTCTTCAGCAAAAAATGCTGATAAAATTATCGTACTAGATGATGGTGAAATTATTCAGCAAGGTTCTCATAATCAACTTATAAATGAAAATGGCTACTATAAAGAGCTGTATGAACAACAACTTTTAGAAAAAGAAAACCAGTAGTATATTTTGCCAAGTAAAATATTTTATTAGATTTGTTCTTGAAATTTTAAACAATAACTATATTTTAAGATTATGGGTGAAAGAGTTGAGCAAGAAGAAATATTTTCACAGGTATTAAGAGCAGGAAGAAGAACTTACTTTTTTGATGTTAGAGCTACCAAAGCAGAAGACTATTATTTAACAGTTACAGAAAGTAAAAAGTTTACTCACGATGATGGTTCCTTTCATTATCAAAAACACAAAATCTATTTGTACAAAGAAGATTTTAGTGATTTTAGAGAAATGCTTACAAAAGCTACAGACTATATTTTAAACGAAAAAGGATCTGAAGTAATAAGTGAACGTCATCAAAAAGATTATAAAAAAGAAGAAGGGGTAATTGAGAACGAAAAATCAACTGAAAGTTTTACTGATGTGAGCTTCGACGATATTTAATAATTTTATTCAAATTCAATTTTAAAAAGGCTATCAATTAAATGTTGATGCCTTTTTTTTTATAATATACTCCCGATAGTTTTTGTTTTAAGGTGAGTTTCAAACCATTCCTTTTCTGGATCACTTTCTTCAGTTATTCCTCCACCAACATAAATTTTTGCAAGATTTTTTTCAATTTCAACGCAACGCAAATTCACAAACAGTTCAGTTACTAAATTATCATTAATTTCACCTAAAAACCCAGTATAATAGGCTCTATCGTACTTTTCATTTTGTAAAATAAAAGATTTAGCAGCTTCTTTAGGTAAGCCACAGACCGCTGGTGTAGGATGTAAAGTAGTTAATAAGTTTTTTAACTCAAACTTTTCAATTTTTCCTTTTATATCTGCTTTTAGATGAAGTAAGTTACCAGCTCTAATGGTGTGAGTTTCTGAAACAGAAAAATTTTCTAGTATAATTCCATTTTCCTGATCCTTTATCTGTGAAATAATATAATCCAACACATATTGGTGTTCTTTTTTTTCTTTTTCACCCCACAATGGATTTAAATTTCCATTGTAGTATTGCGTACTCGCAAGGGCTGTAGTATGGAACTCTTTATTTTTTATGGTGACAAGTCTTTCCGGAGTTGCCCCTAGCCACAAACCAACTTTTGGATGAAACCAAACATAAACAAACGCATTATCATATTTTTGAAGGAGTCTCTCAAAAACTTCTGCTAAATCAAATGAAGTTAACTTCACATTTTCTTTTCTAGAGAGTACCACTTTTTTAAATGAATTGTTTTTTATAGCATCTATACCTGATAAAATTAGCTCCAAATGACTTTTTTTATCATTTTTATGTGCATCAAACTTTTGCTCAGGAAATATTACCCTATTTTTTAAAAAAGGCTCCTCAACAATTTGAAATGTACTTTTTAAAAAAACAATTGAAGTTTTTTCATTATGAAACGGTGCAAATATAAATCCTTCCTCTTTAAATGATGTTGAATAACTCAGAACGGTATTTTCTCCAAAATAAGCTTTTAACTTTGAAGCTTTTGGCTTTTTAAAACAAACAAAAGGAAGGCTTTGATGATAAGAAGCTGTAATTTTTTCAAAAATTAAACTCAAAAGAAATAGTTTAGATTATGATTTTATTTTTTATCAAGAATAATATTTGTCATTTTACAAACAGAAATTAGTTGATCTTGCTCATCAACAATTCTCACCTCCCATAAATGCGTTGACCTACCTTTGTGAATATTAGTTGCAGTAGCATAAACTACTCCCTCTCTTTTACTCTTTAAATGATTAATAGTAAGTTCAATTCCATTTACAATTTGTTTTTCTCGATCAATGAAAAAATTTGAAGCTGCACTCCCAACAGACTCAGCTAATGCTGCAGTGGCACCTCCATGTAATTGACCATAAGGTTGATGAACTTTAAAAGTTACTGGCATTTTTGCTGTTAAATAATCTTCTCCTACATCAATATATTCAATATCAAGAGTTTCCATTAACGTGCTTTTAGAAGTAGTATTAAAAACACTTAAAATTTTACTTTTATCCATGCTATTTTGTTTGCAAGACAAAAATACATATAAAATATTGTAATTTTGCTTCAAGAAAACTGTAAAAAATATGTACAAAATTAGAATTGTTTTAGATTCTGAAAAAGATATTATTAGAACTGTTTTGGTTAACGATGATATAAATTTAGAAGCCCTTCATCAAACCATAACCAAATCTTTCAATTTTGAAGGCTTTGAAATGGCATCATTTTACAGAACTGATGACGAATGGAATGAGGGAGAAGAAATTCCTTTATTTGATATGTCTGAGGCTGGAGCTGGAAATTCAATGCAAAATTGTTTTATCAATGAAATTATTCCAAAAGCTGGAGATAAGTTAATATATGTGTATGATTTTTTAAAAATGTGGACATTTTATGTGGAAACCATAAATGTATCAACAGCATCTCAAGAAGACTTACCAAAAACAATTTTAGCTGTAGGAAAAATCCCTAAAGAAGCTCCCGAAAAAGAATTCATAGCTGAAAAAATTGATAATGCTTTTAATGACGAATATGATGATGAATTTAAAGATGAATTTGAAAGCCTTGATGATATAGATTTTGATCAGTACTAGAAAAAAGTAACCTTCAATAAAAGTCTTTATTTTTATTTTTAGAGAGTTCTAGTAACGTTGCCTGTAACAAAACAAAATTACGCTCGTCTTATTAACTATAATTTAATAGATTACACTATTGGAAACAATTTTAACACTCAAAAATCTTGACAAAAAATTTGGTCGAGTACATGCAGTAAATAATTTATCTTTTGACATTAAAAAAGGAAACGTATATGGTATTTTAGGCCCTAATGGAAGTGGGAAATCTACCACATTGGGAATTATTTTAAATGTTGTTAATAAAACCTCAGGGGAATTTAGCTGGTTTGATGGAAATCTATCAACACATCAAGCCCTAAAAAAAGTTGGCGCTATTATAGAGAGACCAAACTTCTATCCTTATATGACCGCCATTCAGAATCTATCTTTAATCTGTAAAATAAAGGATATATCAACAGAAAATATAAATGAGAAACTAAAAATTGTTAATCTCTTTGAAAGAAGAAATAGTAAATTTAAAACGTATTCTCTAGGAATGAAGCAACGATTAGCCATTGCCTCTGCACTATTAAACAACCCTGAGATTTTAATATTAGATGAACCAACAAATGGTTTAGATCCTCAAGGTATTCATGAAATAAGAGAAATCATACAAAAGATTGCTAAAGATGGAACTACTATCCTACTTGCCTCTCATCTTTTAGATGAAGTGGAAAAGGTATGTAGTCATGTTGTTGTTATAAGAGAAGGGGTGAAACTATACAGTGGTAGAGTTGACGAAATGAGCATCTCGTATGGTTTGTTTGAACTCAATACTAAGGAACCTAAAAATAAATTAATTTCCGCGTTAAATAAAAACAGTAACATAGGTTCTATTAAAGAAGAAGGTGATCTCATTATTGCTCATTTAACACAAGAGATGGAGGCCTCTGAGATAAACACGTACTTATTTGATAATGGAATAACCGTCTCTCATTTGGTAAAAAGAAAACCAAGTTTAGAGCAACAGTTTCTTGATTTAACCAATAAAAATAAAATATAAAACTTTAATATGTTACGATTACTTGCTATAGAATTTCATAAATTTAAGTACAATAGTGCTAGTAAAATTTTAACTCTAATTTATTTTGCTCTACTAACTTCTATTGCCTTAGTTGCTGCTATTAAATTTGATATAGGTATTATTAAATTTCATTTAGCAGATATGGGTATTTTTAATTTCCCTTACATATGGCACTTTAACACCTATATGGCATCTCTTTTTAAGTTTTTTTTACTGTTAGTTATTGTTTCTATGATTTCAAATGAATATAGTTACAAGACACTCAAACAAAATTTAATAGACGGCTTAAGTAAAAAAGAATTTATTTTATCTAAATTTTACACCGTCATTGTTTTAGCTGGTATTTCAACACTTTTTGTTTTCATTGTTTCTTTAGTTCTTGGTTTCATATATTCAGATTATAATGAACTTACCATAATTACATCTGATCTCGAATACCTTGTAGGTTTTTTTATAAAATTGGTAGGTTTCTTTTCATTTGGACTTTTCTTTGGTTTTTTAGTTAAAAGGTCGGCCTTTGCAGTTGGAGCAATGTTTGTATGGCTAATTTTAGAAAGTATTTTAAAAGGTTTCTTATTTTATGCTTTTAGAGGTTCTGAATCTATTTCAGATCATGTTGATCAGATCATGAGGTTTTTACCCTTTGAGTCGATGTCTAATTTAATTAAAGAACCCTTTACTAGATTAGGGGCAGTTAGGTCTGTAGCAACATCTGTTGGAGAACAAATAAATAAAAGTTATGATGTTGAATTTTTAAATATTATAATAGTAGTAGCTTGGACTTGTATTTTTATTTATGGATCTTATGCTATGCTAAAAAAGAGAGATTTATAATTAGCCCATCTGTTAATTTTATAAAAATTAATTAGTTTCATTGACCTTAAATTAATATTTATTATATATTGTTGAAAATTAAAATTCTATGAACCTATGATAAAAAAAATAGTCTTTTTTTTTATGTTATTTATTTTCTTTTCAAATGATAATTATGCTCAAGAAAATAAAATCAAAATATCACCCAATAATCTTTTAGGAACATCATCAATACTATTAACCCTAGAGGACAGAGGAAAATATAGTTTGATAATTAAAAATAAAACAGGAGAAAAAATCTTTATTAAAAAATTTGAAATTTTTGAAAAAAAATTATTTGCTTTTAAGCATAATTTTAAAAATTTTGATAAAGGAGATTATACTTTTGAGTTATCTAAAGAAAGAAAAATTATTGCAAATAAAAAATTTAGTAAAATTTGATGACCTTCAGAAGCCTTCTAGTTGTTATATTAATATTTTTTAGCCCAATTGTTTTTTCACAAAATATAGCAGACTGTATTGATGCAGTTGCTGTTTGTGAGACAACTTCTGTAAATTATGAAGTTATAGGAATTGGTGATGTAAACGATTTACCAATTAACGAATCAGGCTGTTTGGGAGATGGTGGAGCTGGTACAGGAATTGAATCAAACTCTATATGGTTTCGTTTTAAAGCAGCAAGAAATGGTCAATTAGGGTTTAATATCATCCCTGATAACCCTACCGATGACTGGGATTTTGCGGTTTACGGCCCTAATGTAAGTTGTAATGATCTGGGAAACCCTGTAGATTGGACAGGCCCAGGAGATTGTGGAATTTCAAATTATAATGCTGGAAATCCAAATGACGGTGGTCAAACTGGAGCTGGAGACCCTCCATCATTTATGAGTGATGCTTGGTATACTCCTTTCCTAGAAGTTAATGAAGGTGAAGAATATCTATTGTTAATCAATAGTTATCAAGGAGGTAACGATTCCTTTACACTTGAATGGACGGGTAGATTAATTGATGATGGTTTAGGAAATCCTTTAGATTGTTCGATTGTTGTTGGAGATCTAGGACCTGATCAAGAGGTATGTGAAGGAACAATTATTACCTTAGACGGAACATCTCCCTCAACAACAGCTATCGGATATCAATGGTTTTTAGATTCCGGTACTGGTTTTTCAGAGATCACAGGAGAAACTAACCCAATATATACAATTGATAATGATATATCAGGAATCTATAAAGTTGAAGTTACAGATGCAGACGGAAGTACTGACGATGATGAAGTTGAAATTAATTTTTATTCTCAGCCCACAATTATTCCACTTACAAATACCATCTATGAAGTATTTGACACTGATGGCACAGAGGATGGTTTTACATCTTTTGATTTAAGAGATTTATTTGATAATATTTTATTAGATGGACAGGACTCAGCCATTTATGGAGTACAATATTATCAAAGCCAAGCTGATGCTGATGCTAATGTAAACCCAATTCCTAATCCTGATAATTATACCAATATTACTGATAATCCAGATTTAACAGACGATATTTATGCACGCGTTCTAACTACTGCTGCCCCAAATACATGTAATCCAGCTACTACTAGTTTTAAGTTACTAGTTAATATTAATGAACCACCTGTACTTTCATCAAATTTTAGAGGAGCATACTGCCCTTTAAGTGAAATTAAAATTGCAGAAAATTTTACTATTACAGATACCGACGATACAGGTTTAGATTTTTTTACAGTTCAAATATCTTCCGGATATTCTAATCCTGAAGATCTTTTAATCTTAACGGGTACTCATCCAAATATAACATCCACATGGAATACAATTGAAGGAAAATTGACATTGGAGCCAATTGCTCCTGCGACTCAGATTCTTTACTCAGATCTTCAATTGGCAGTAAGAGAAATTGTTTTTACTAGTACCGATGCAAACATTACTGGAGAGCGTTTCTTTTCTTTTACCATAGGAGATGCAAATTACCTTCCCTCTACCGATCACTTTTATATTTTTAAAGAAAATAATTTAGTAACATGGTCAGATGCTAAAATTCTTGCAGAAGCTTCTACTTATTATGGTTTACAAGGCTACCTAGTTACAATTTTATCAGAAGAAGAAAGTATCATCTCTGCTGAACAAATTACAGGTACTGGTTGGATAGGTGCTAGCGATGAAGATAATGAAGGAGAATGGAAATGGATGACGGGTCCAGAAACTGGAACCATATTCTGGAATGGTACAGCTGGAGGTGCTGCTCCACCGGGAATGTATGAAAATTGGAATACAGGTGAGCCTAATGAATTTCAAGGTGGTGAAGATTATGCCCATATTACAGCTGATGGTATTGGTATAGATGGATCATGGAATGATTTGCCAGATGATACGTCAGGACAACCAGTTGATTTTCAAGCTAAAGGTTATATTGTAGAATATGGAGGAACTCCAGGCGATCCCGTTTTAAATATTTCTACAAGCACCAGTATCTATATCCCTGAAATTACAGGGACCACCAACGACAGAACCTGTACCGGTGGGAGTATTTCATTATCAGCTACAGTAACTGAAGGAGAAATTTATTGGTATGATGCTCTTATAGGTGGAAATCTTGTATTTACTGGAGGTACATTTAGCACACCACTGCTTAACAGTTCAACAACGTATTATGTAACTGCATCTCCAGAAGGATGTGCTACAACAGAAAGAATTGCAGTAGAAGCTATTGTAGACACCACTCCAATTTTAATTCCGTCACCATTAGATATCAATCGTTGTGATGAAAATAGAGTTGGCTTTCTAGATTTTGATTTAATTGCAGATCAAACCCCTCAAATACTAAACAGTTTAGATCCAATTTTAAATCCAGACCTTACAGACTTTGAAGTATTGTATTTTGATACTCTTGCAGATGCAGACGCAAATACTACTGCTGCAATCATTGCGAACCCTTATCGTGTAAATACCTCTGATAATCCAACCATCTATGCTAGAATTCATAATATTAATAATACTACCTGTTATTCCATTGTTGAATTTAAACTTAAAGTAACTGACACGCCTACGCCTACTCAACCCTCAGTGTATAGAATCTGTGATGATACTGCTAGTGGTTCAGATATTGATCAAAAATCTTTATTTCTTTTAAATACTAAAGATGCAGAGATTTTAGCCACTGTGACCAATCCTGGTGATTACTTTATTTCTTATCATACAAATCTTACAGATGCACAAACTAGTAGTTCCTCAAATGCCATTGATAAGAATGCTGATTATGAGGTGACCCTTTCTCAAAGAATATATGTAAGAATTGAAAATATAGACAATGTAGCTTGTAATACAATTTCAGATGATAGTCCCGGGAGTACTTTTACTTCTTTTGAACTCATTGTAGACCCCTTACCTATCATTACCGATGTAGTAGAGCTCAAACAATGTGATGATGATACGGATGGTTTTTCGTTGTTTAATTTAAATGAAGCCGCTACTGATATCTCTACGAATTATCTTAATGAAACCT
>OLHI01000292.1_pt1 | contig 11535 bp, 21 predicted proteins | sample 1609501 | NCBI WGS metagenome assembly OLHI01 (sample SAMN05416862, study PRJEB24817) | seawater metagenome | isolation source: Sea water | place: Canada:Atlantic | collected 2013-11 | reverse complement strand
CGACTTTGCTTCCATGCAGTATCTGAAAGTGCCTGCTGATCGTTGTCTCTTGGATAGTAGCTTGAGATCGCATTCGCTTTCAATCTTTGCAATCCATCGGCCAAGGCAGTTTGTGAGGTATGCTGACTGACGCTCTGTGACCGACTTATACGATCCACCCGAGTTGTCACCGAGAACTGTCTCAAGCAAGAAGATGATAGCTTGGCTTTCACGTCCGAACTGACGCTGGGAAACGTACCCAGTGCTGTTAGTATCATGAGGCAAAACTTGTGCTTTCATGCCTTCTCTTATCATTCCGGTCTTGCCAGTATTATCGAGTCCCTCATGAGCCTCGTTGAACTGATCCAAGAAGTCTTGAGCTTCCTTGGCAGTCCTGAAAGCTCCGCGTGGTGCTTCCAACAGTAAACCCGGTCGTCCAGCGTTTCTAAACGTCGAGCCGGATGCTTCAGCACCAGCAATCGCAAGGCCAAACTGATCACGCATGATGTCGAGCAGGCTTTCTCCCCACCAACCATTCCTAGACAGTCCCATGACAAGCAAGACATCACGATCTGGAAGTCGATACATCGTGCGGTCATTGCCTGCTTCAGTTTTCAATGTCCCCACGGCAGTTCCATCATTTATGCTGACGAGATGCCAGCGTTCTCCGTCTGCAACTACTGTTGTTGTGTCTTCAGCTTGAATTGGAAGCAATCCGATTGGTTGACCGAGGCTGTTACGCTCGATGTACGCTCTTCCATTGCCGTATAGCAAAGCATCAAGCATCACTTTTTCAAACAAAGTGAACTTGGTAAAAAACTCATTTGGATTGCGTATCGCCTTGGCCCCAAAGTCACTTGGGAAAGGCATCTCTTTATAATCACGCATCTCCTTGCAGTAGATAGGCATCTGCGCCAAGTGACCGCTGATCTTGCTGACCGCGTTGAACACTTCTGGAATGCCCAAAACGCTACGCATAGTTATGGGGATTCCGCTGGAGGACTCACCACCTCCTAGCATCTGAACAAGCCATTCCGATGGGTTTTTGAGGTTTGATGTTGCCTGAGCAAACATCTCTCCTACTTTGCTGATAAACATCTTTCGATCCTAATATGTGAAATAGCCATTTGATTTAGATTGTGCATGCATCGCGCGTCCCAAGGCCATGGTCATCGCAACAATTCCATCGATTTTTTCAGCCGATGCTTTCTTGTCGTACATCACTCTGTCTTGACGGTCATGGACGAGCACTGCGTTGCCGATCATCCACTTCAGGCAGGAGTTGCCATCGTGTAGAAACCGGCCATCAGCAATGCATGCACGCAGTTCTTGAATTGGTTCGTTTTGATACCTGCAAGACTGCGTCATCGATGCTGGCTCAAGACCTTCTGTTTCTAGCCTTTCTGCTGTGCTCTGAGAGTTGTACGGATCGTATGCAACATCATAACATCGATACCTCTGACATTCACGCAGCAGATCCCTTTCTAGCTCATTTGTAGGGAACCTGGTCGTCCTAATAAGGTCATTCTCGATGAAGTCGGCAAACGGTCTTTGAGTGATATCCCGCGTGGTATCAGTGGAGATATACTGCCACGTTCTGGCCTCGTATCGGTAGATTGGGACTTCAGGTGCGTGTTCATCGACCTGAGTAAACTCACCTGTTTCAAATCGAGCCACCAGTGCAAACGCTGCTAGGTCGTCGCGTCCTCCGAGGTCAACGCCGCAACCTACTGCATCAGCATCTTCCCAATTAGAGAACTCACCGGCGCAGGCATCCCACTGCTCAAGACTGAATGCAGCAGAATTGCTTGATGTCACAATGTTGCAGTGATACTTCTTGAATCGACGCTCAACGATGACATCTGTCTTGGCAGGCTTGGCTTGATCCTCAAGGTACTCAGGCATGATGGTCACTCCGAGGCACGGGTTTGCCTTGACCCAGTTTTCGGGATCGTAGACATCGTCGTCCTCGTCGAGTTCGTAGTTCAGAAAGAAGTAGCTTTCGTCATGGAAATCAAGAGACACAACACCTTTGCCGTAGTTGTATTGCTCAAGCCACAGAAACGAGTTGTCATTACCTGCTGTGGTGATGAACAGAGTCAGTGGTTGTGACCTAGCACCACCTTGAGTCAACATCGTTTCGACGAATGCTTTCTGTCCTCCGTCACTTCGGAATGCTGCCAGTTCATCGATGACTGTTAGTGAAGCAGAGAAACCATCAAGAGGTTTGTCTGAACCAACGCAGAATATCGAGCCTTGATTGTGTTTGAAGAATATCTGGTTGTTCTTCAGCGTGCTCATGGAAGACAGTTCTTCGGACTGAGCACGCATGCGACATGCTTCAGCAAACACAACACGCATAGACTGCTCTTTCTTTGTAGCCGCGAGGAGCACCTGAGCTACATTCTCAAAACCTTTGCTGACTGGGTTGTAGTCCATTGAGCCAGCAAACAATGCAATGGCAGCGGCAAGAGTTGACTTCCCATTTTTTCTAGCTGGGGAAATCATTGCCTTGGAGAATCTGCGGCAATCATCTGATGTTTTTTTCCATCCAAAGATTGAAGCAACAGCAAAGACTTGCCAAGGTTGCAGGATTAGTGGTTGACCAACATCACGCCCGATGGAGTGCTTGATCATGACCGGAAAGAACGAGACTACTGCCTCTGCATATTCACGGTCAAAGTAATATGGGAAGTCATCGGTGCGTTGCTTTTCAAGATCGCGGATGTGTCGCTTGATTGCATTCCTGACCGTCTTGCAACTTCGGATCTCACCTGACTGTACATCCTCAATGTACTGATCCATCTCTTGCATTGGTTGGTAGTGCTCGAAATCAAACGACATCACTTGCCGCCTAGTTTTTCAAGCAACTGTCCTACCTTGTCACTTTGCTTCGGCCCCTGTGGTGTAGCCAGTCGAGTCCGCGCCGATGGAGTCAGTGCAAGCTCTTGCAGCAGTTTCATGTGGTTCGCCAGAAAGCGATGGTAATTCACCGCGTGGACAGTGCTCTTACCACCACCTCGCTGGCTTTCAATTTCGATCCCATCCTTACGCATGGCTTGAATGCACAGCAGCAACTCTCGATAGTTGCATGCGTAGGTTTCGATTATGGGACCATCCTGTTCACTCAGGCATCCCATTTGCTGCATAGAATCGCAGGTTTCTTCAAAAATCTGAAGAGTAAGATCATCTGCCTGACAGACAAGAGAGGGCGAGGGGCGTCCACTAATACTTTCGATAGGCAAGATTCGTGTTCTTGCTTTTTCTTTATAGTGACCCTCGATTTTCGCAAGGGTCGGATGTGCAGGAGCTTTTCCTCGCCGTCCCATACCACTCTCTCATCTGACAGACAATTCCTCAACCACAAGGAGATGCACCTATATTAGCCAGATAACCTAAAGTGTCAAGCATATGAGTGTCAAGTGTTCAGAACATACTGAAGAACACCATCTTTCCCCTGCTCAAGTCGTATTCGATCCGACTCAAGCAGATCCTCGATAACATCCTTTCGAGTCTTTTTTGAGAGCTTGTCGTACACGCTGATGCGTCCTTTTGGTATCCGACCACCTCGATTCTTCAGTGCAGTCAGAACTTTTTGCCGGTCTGCATCTGCCTGTGATTTCACCAGTTCGGTTTGCACCTTGTGAATGGATCGATAGGTCAACCGTTTGACGACAAGGATTGCACGCAGTGTATCGGCCACTTCAACAACACCATCATCAACAGGTCCAAGTCTTGAGCACGCAAAGAGCAAAGCAAGTTTTTGTATCTTGTCAGCAGTACGCCTCCAGAGTCCTGTGTTTTCTTTTCCGCGTGTTGAGTTGAGTTTGATCTCATCGGATAGAGCAAGCAATTCGTTTTTTGACTCATTGCTGAATGTCCAGTTGAGACGATTGCCGGGGAATGATTCAGGAGGCAAGTTACCGTGACTGCTTGCCTCACTCCAGGCACGAGCTTTTTCTACGATGCTCTCAGTTGCTGTCATCTGTTTGTAGATGCGTCCGAGTGAAATGTCGTAGTGCTCCTGACTGAATATCAGCAGTCTACCTAGCAGTCCATCGTTGACGCTGTCAGGAGAGAACCGTGAGTAGAAAAGATCGGGAGTTGTCGTCCCGTAAATAATAGGAAACGGTTCGCGGACGATGATGTTGTTCTTTGCATCGGCGCGGCAGTTCGGTTTCCATTCTGGATCACCGGACGATGAGTAAGCTTGCTTGAGAAGCTTGCCCGTCTTTGCCATGTAGTGATTTGCATCACCCATCTCTCCGAACATCTCTGCTATCTCATCAAGCTGGAAGAGTTGCACGTTCTGGGTCTCAAGTGATTTCACAAACCCCTCGCCGGATGACAAGACTTCAGCCCCTAGCACATCCGAGAAACCTGCACGGTACAGAGTGTCCCGCGTGAGTTTGCGTCCGAAATCTTTGCCTGCACCCGATGGTGCAAGACCTACCATGAAGAGATTCGGATGCGTGCCTTCAGCCGTAACTTTTCCGCAGGTGATAGCAGACATGGTTGCAAGAGCACTGGCAAACGCAAGTTCCGGTAGCCATGACTCAGCAAGCTCTTTATTACGCGACATGATCTCGGAGATTAAGCCCGGCGCATCAAAGTCAACATCCTTCAGTTCATACTTCTTTCGTGACCTAGCCGACTCCCAAAGTCTCCTGACATCAAGCTCCATCTCTTCGGTGTGCTCAATCGGCGCGTACTTAAACTCTGACTCTCCCTTTGGTTCTCTTGGCGTTCCGTTCTTGTTTGACGACCTCACAAGGCTTGTGACCTCATTGAGAGTCAATGGTGGTGAGACATTAGCAAGTTGCCACTGCTGAAGCAGAGCAATCACCAGCGACTCGTCGAGTCCGAAAGAAAACAAGTGACCGGCAAGCCCGAAGAGTCCTGAGTTGCGTCCACCCTCAGAGATTGGGCCAATCTTTGAAAGATAAAGCGTTGCGCGCTCAACACCCGACTGACCCGAAGGCATGACAGTTTGTTGCTGTGGCTCAGGTTGCTCGTTAGTTTGTCTGAGTGCAACCTTGACCGCGTTGCGTAGCATGTCAGGATCATCTTTCCCGAAGATGCCCTCACTAGGGATCACATCACCTGTGACAGTCCAGAATCTGCTTTTGCCGTAGACCTCGATGGCCTGAGTGCCTTCGATGATGTTTCTGCAACGAAACCCCTTTGGCTTTTCTCCAGCAACAAGTGCTTTGAACCCTTTACCACTCGGAGATATCTCAGCGTAGCAATCACGCTTGATGAGATCCCAAACCTCTCTGGCCCAAGGTTGCATCTCACCTGACTCAGTAAAGCAGTCATCGAAATCAAACCCGGTTACCGGATGATCGCAGGACTCAGTTCCGATCTCGAAAGCAAGTCCGAGGTTGTCATGATCCCTGCTGAGTTGCTTGTGAGCCTCCACTGCAATGTCAAAAGTCGTCCAAGTTGACGGGTCATTCGACCTTGCTGACTTCATTCCCGAAGTAGCCTGAATGGGGATCTTTCTTCCCTTAACGTCTTTCCAAAGATGCCATCGAGGGATGATTTTGAGCAAATCTGGAATTGGTGAATATTCAACTTTCATGGTCTGAAAATCTGTGGTTGAGGACGAGGTTCGACGGAGTGTCTCACCAATCGGGGGGTAGAGCATCTTACTCGGATGGTCCTCCGAGACAAGACCAAATCTGAAAAACGGTCTTTTTCATCTCGTTTTCATGAAAAAAAGAAACGCGGGAAGAGCGTAAATAACGTAATAATAATAATAATATATATATTTTCATACTTTTCATTACTACTCCCTTTCTCTTCTTCTTTCTTTGTTTGTTTGTTTGCTTTAGGCCTCTGAAAAAACGGAAAACCGTGAAAATGGATTTTGACTTTTTGGTAAATGGCAAATCGACCCTCGACTGGAAGTCCCGTGTCCAATTCTAGGCGTCTGACAGCCTCTGTGTGGCCTTTGGATGCAAAACTTGTCTCATCACACACGTTTTAGGCAAAATGGGCAGAATGGGGCCTCCTGTGGCTTGGAAGCAATATTGAAAAAATGGTTCATCTGGTCTTGTTTTTAGGTCGATGAAAGCTCTATATTCGGTTTTCCGGTCAACCAACAATGGAGTCAAAAATGCCACAAGACAATTCTGTAACGATCACCATCGATGAGTATTTCGAGTACCGAGGCCAGTACATCGGAGTGTGCCTGGGATGTGGTGATACCCGCGATTGCTGCGAACCAGACGCTGACAACTACCTCTGCGAATCCTGTGGAGAATTTAAAGTTCAGGGAGCAGACAATCTTCTTGCGATGGGATTGGTCGAATGAGCAAGTACACCATCAGTTTCGACTTCCGAGAATCTTTGGGAAGTCATGAAGGTGAGTTCATCGACGGAACAGCCAAGTTTGAGGAACTTGAGCCTATCCTTCGCAACATGCAGGCCAGGTGCAAGACATCGAAAGATTCCCCTCTAGTAAAAATACGCTGGGGAGTTTTCAACAAGACGTTGATATCTGGTGACATCTCAAAGTGTCTCGCGGGAGTCTCCGATCACAAAGATTGAGTAGTTTGCTTGCTCTGATAAAATGATCCAACCACCGAGGAAAAAATGAATAAAGAAGAAGTAGAAGAATTGCTCAAACAGCGTAAGCAAGATTTATGCAACAAGATTGCTGCATACTCTGAGCTACCAAACAGCTTAAAAAGCGAGTATGAAAAACGCAGAATGATTCAGTGTTCATCGCGATTGTTAGAAGTATCACTCATTCTCCAAAAGCTAGGAATCAATGATGCCGAGTAAAAATTGGCGAACTGTAAATCGTGCAATTGATTCAGTTTGGGAGATCATCATGACGATAGAAATCTCAGAGAAAGAGCGCGAGCAATTATGCGAGCAACTTAAACAACTCTATGAAATAAGAAAAAGATCATGATTATGGAAGATTATTTTCTGATTGGTGTTTTTACGATACCTGTAATTATTGGTATGATTGCTTCCGCGATGAGCATCATTGACGATCTCAAGCACAACCACATTCGAGAAAACTGATGACTAAAAAATTACGAACGACTGCCTATCGTGCAGCAACTAGAGAAAAGTTTGCGCGCATCTATCAAGACGAAGGTACGATGGGAGTCGAGGCGCTCATCGACATGTTCGGAATGGAACCAAATGAGTTTCATGGAAAAGAGGTCTATTCGAGCAAAGTCTACATCAAAGCACTCTGCGAGGCTCTTGAGCGAATGCATGACTGGCAGCAAGATGCCGAGGATCTCTTCAATGCTGCTAACGAAGATGAGCAGCGTGAACTGCGTCACGAAAAACCTATTCTCGATGAGATCCTTTTCTTGCATCTCATCTGTGATGAAGTCGAAAAGACTGAAGAGCCTGTGCTGCTAGTGCAGCAAGTAATCGATTGTGAAACCGAGTGAAGTCACCTTGCACTGGAAAGTGCATACTCGATGTTGGAGTATGCACGGGTTGCCTGCGTACAGCAGAGCAAATTCACGATTGGCGTTTTTACTCAGACGACTACAGAGAAAAATGGATTGCTGCAATGAACAAAAGCAAAGAACAAGCCTCAATAAGAAGACCTGAGACAATTGAGTTGTGGGTCCAGCTTACCGGCAAAAAATTGTTTTGGTGGGAACCGCTGGGTGACTCAGGGAGCTTTGTCGTTTGTGATTCAGAGGCAACAGAATACATCGTCAGGCAAAATGATGGTGACATTGAGTTTCGTCAGATTTCACGATAGGAGAACGAGATGTCTGTTTTTGAAGTAGCAGGTATTTGTTATGCATTAACAGCAGTAGTAGCGATTTATGGGATCAGAGTCGCTCCTTTGCGTGATGACATCGATGATTGATGACGCAAAAGCAATCGCAAGAGTCATACGCAGTGTGACAGAGACTTTCAAAAGACGAGGATGGAAAGTCAAGCTCGCGAGATCACCAAAGAGCCTATCGCGGTATGTCCATGCCTCGCGAGGCAACAGAAAACTGACTGTCAGAGTCAGCGATCACAGACCGAATCAAAACACACGTTTTGATTTGAGCTTTCACCCTAGATACTATCGTCAGACGCGGTTAGCATCGTACCTCGATGGCCGCAAGAAGAAACCAAGAACACGCAACCACAAATGGAGAAACAGATGAAAGCATGGCGTATAACCTGGAAAGACAAAAAAGGATTTCTTAAATCTCGCTACAGAACCTCGCAGGGGGATGCTCTCACAAGAGTCACGCGAGCGAAAAAAGAAGGATCTCAAGTTAGACTCGAAACCGTCGAGATCCCGACCTCAAGGTTTGCTTTGGTAGACTTTTTGAATTCTGAAATGGACTCAGTCGATTCGGAGTCATCAATATGAATATGAAAAGGTTCACTTTCATTTCAGATAGACAACCCACTGCTGAAGATGCAAACCCGCAAAGCTATGTGCTCGACGAGAACTACGCTTTCATCAAGTGGTTCAAAGTAACACCCGAGCAGGCTTGGTATCCGCTACCGACATCGAGTCAATCGCAAGAGCAGAAAGTTAAAAACCTGCTAGACGCAATCGACCAAAAGCAAACCAAAAGGCCAGTGGTAATTCCATACGAAATTGCACACTGGATACTCAAGGTCAAAGAAGCACGGGAGGAATTGCGATGATTTCCGATCCAAAATACCGATGGGGAATACTGATGACTACCAAGCATGCAAAAGTGGAGGGGCTTTGTACCCTGAAAGGATTTGACAAATGATTGAACAACAAACTGAAAAGTTGCTAAAAGAAAACGCAAGACTTCAAGAGGAAAACGAATGTTTTGAAGCGATGAAGGAAGGCGTTGTCATCCGAATCGCTGATTTAGAGGACGAGAACTTGCGACTGCGTGATCTCGTAAGAGATTCTTACGTTGAAGGTAGATTAGCCTTGGGTGCAGCAGAAAACTGGGCCAGCAGCAAATCCAAATCAAGACTTGAGGTGAGCAATGAGTAAGTGGATAACTGACAGACTTCCGACATTCGATGATGCTGATGATTCAGGTGATGTCTACCGCCCCAGGGGACAGCAGTTTGTGACATTGGCTTGGCGGTCAACGAGCGACGCAAAAGCGGTGACGAATGGGTTGATGAGACAACCTTCGTCGATGTCACGCTCTGGGGCCGGAACGCAGAGGTTGCCAACGAGTACACGCAAAAAGGCAACAGCGTGATGATCGAGGGCCGGCTTAAATTTGAATCGTGGGAGAACGAAGGCCAGAAGCGGTCAAAGCTCAAGGTGGTCGCGGATCGCCTGCAGTTGCTTGGCGGCAAGCCGGTTGAGCAAAAAGCAAAACCGGCAGCAGTGCCGGCGGCCAGTGAAAAGTATGACTACCAAGACCCACCGTTTTAAGGAGAGCAAAATGGCGAATACGTCACTAGTGACGCGAGATCGACGCAAAGCGTTTCAGCAAGTCGATCAACAGATTCAGAAATCTATTTTAGCTATTGAGTCTGAATCAATTGTCTTGTCACGCAATTTGCGGGAAATGGCACAGGACAGAGATGACGGCAAGCCTTTGTGGAGCGAGGGTGGTTTTAGTTCGCTTAAAGCCTACTGCGAGGATCGTTCGATTGGCAAAACGCGGTTTCGCGAGTTGATGTATACCGGTGAAGTAGTTGAACGATTGGAGTGTGAAAATAGGCAAAATGATCGGAGCCTTCCGATGCCATTAAATGCCGGTTCGGTTCAGCCGATGTACACGTTAGCAAACAAAGATCCCGAAGCTATCCCCCAGGTCTGGGATTACGCAATCGAAGTAGCCAGTAAAGACGATTGCCACCAACCAGAGCAGCGGCATGTCCAAGAAGCAATGCGGGAGTACAACGCCAAGGGCGGTGATCTCCAAGCAAGCCGACGTAAGTATTCCAGCCGCGAACGCGAGTTAAAAGAGCATTGTGAAAACGGCTGGACCGTCGTTGCGAATATCAATACCGATCACGCATTGATCAGCTGGGCCGAGGCAAAGGGGAGATACATTTACGTTGGTCGCGGGTCGAAGTGGGGCAACCCATTCAAAATGGGCGATGACGGCGACCGAGAAGCTGTTTGCGATTGCTACAAAAAGCATTATGTCCCGTACAAGCCAAGCATTTTAAGCGACTTAGATTCTTTGGCTGGGATGGTCTTGGGATGTTACTGCTCACCGCAGAGATGTCACGCAGAAACCCTCGCGTCACTCGCAAACAAGGAGAGTTAAAAATGCTTTCCGAATACACATTGGTTGCGCGTGCAATGCCAGATGAGCATCAGAAACTTGGGACAGCGATTTGCAGCGTAGGGCTATGCCCAGACAAAGGATTGATTCGGGTTTATCCACTGTTGGCTGAAGTACCAATGAGTCAATGGAGAACGTATGAAGTTGCAATAGCAAAAGACGCATCTGACACTACGCTAAACGGAGTGCTCCAGAAGTGGCATTGTATCGTTGAGCATGAGATGTGGTTTCCTCTTCCAAAAGCTCCTGAACCGCGTGAGCACCTCGTTGACCGACTGCTTGAAGTCATCGATGAAATGCACGATGGAGAGGCAGATTGGTCAGAAGTCTGGAAAGCAAGAAAGGCACTGAGATGAGCAATAAAATATGAGTCTCTCCGAACTCATGACATCGGTCTTACAGCCGATATTCGACCTGCTTCCGAGGATCTCACAACGCCCTGCAAGCAATGAGTGGGGCGTTCGCGATAGTTGGCTCAGTGGTGTCAAGCACTTCAATGGCCCATTGCTACATGTACCAGTCACTACTCATGCGGAATATTGGCCGAAATGTGAAGTCCCCATAGACACTGGTCTTCAGACCCTCACCACCGCTGACAACAAAACTGTCAGCGTGAACGCAACCCTCATCATCAAGATCGAAGATCCAGTCGTTCTGCGGTCGATCTGCGAATGGGAAGGCTATGAAGAGTGGATCGCGATGAAAGTCAGGGGAATAGTCCAGGATGTCATATGCGGTCACAACTGGAGGGACTCCATTGAAAGAGCGTCTGACTTCATCGAGCTTGATGCTGCTGACCAACTCATGTACGCAGGCATCGAAGTTCTCCAACTCGTCTTAGAAGACGCTACAGAGGTCATTCCACTGAGAATCCTCAACCCCTACGGAAGCTCAGAATGAGATTTTCGGTCAACCGCGTTGACACGTTAGGTCAAAACGCTCAAAAAAAGGGCTTTTTGGCGCGAGCATCGCACCAGACGTCGTGACCTTGGGGGGTCTGGGTAAAATAGGGAGGGTAGGCAAGCTGGAGAATCTAGGCAGGGTGGCTAGTCTGCGTGCGTCTAGGGGGCTCCGCGGCTGGTGGCTGGTGGCTTGCATTCTGCGCAGCTTAGGCAAGATAGGCAATCAGAAAATCTTTTTTGTTTTCTTGCGAATTTTCAAACCCGTAAAATTGTCCAGGGTGATATTTGCACTGCGATCAGCGGTGAGCGGCAGCGGGTGCGGCAGCGGGTGCGGCAGCGGGTGACGGCTGCGGCTGCGGCTGCGGGTGCGGCAGCGGGTGCGGCAGCGGGTGCGGCAGCGGGTGACGGCTGCGGCTGCGGCT
>OLHI01000289.1_pt1 | contig 11573 bp, 9 predicted proteins | sample 1609501 | NCBI WGS metagenome assembly OLHI01 (sample SAMN05416862, study PRJEB24817) | seawater metagenome | isolation source: Sea water | place: Canada:Atlantic | collected 2013-11 | reverse complement strand
GCGTCGAAGTGCGCCTTAGACAGGGCTTAGACGAACGCACTGTCGTGGTTTCCGCGCTGTCCGAGCAGCGACGCGGTGCGCCAGAAGCGCAGCTTCTCTACACGGAAACCGCCGAGAGCATCAAACAGCGAGAGACGCTAAGCGAGCAACGAAAAAGTCAGCCACACCTGATGACCAACACGAAGCCTAACAAGAGAGACCGCCGGCTAATCCACCGTTTCAAGCAAATAGAGTAGAGCCGATACACGTAATAAGCTGTTAGCGAATTTAGGTGTTCTTTGCCATAATACCGCGCTCTTGGGCCAGCCGAGGCTTGCCCACCCGCACTCGTGGCGAACTATCGAGGTGAGGCTGCGCATTTTGCCTGCCCTAAACCGACGCCTATTTTCCCATCGAGCGCCTATAATTCGGACGACCTCACGCAAGGCTCCGAGATGCAAGGATGGTATTGCCTTGAGTAGCACCTCTGCTAAAGACGTGGGCTCGTCTGATCGCCCCTCATTTGCCAGCTCGCTCGATTTCTACAAGCTCGCCACATTCGATTTGAGCTGGGGCGGCGTCGTGCGCGGTATTGAGAAAGAAAGTCTCAGAGTGAGCCCAACGGGCGTGCTTTCTCAGACAGGCCATCCCCAGGCGCTGGGCTCGACGCTCACTAACCCTTATATCACTACCGATTTTTCGGAATCGCTTCTCGAGTTCATAACCCCGGCATACGAGCGCATAGAAGACTGCCTAAGCATGCTCGAGGGAATACATCGCTTTACGCTTACCCGCTTAGATAACCAAGAAATGCTTTGGGGATCGAGTATGCCCTGCGCGCTTGGCGGAGAAGACGAAATACCTATCGCGCTGTTTGGCACGTCTAACGTGGGCAAGCTCAAGACTCTGTATCGCGAGGGATTGAGCAATCGCTACGGCAAGATCATGCAGACAATCGCCGGCATTCATTACAATTTTTCGATGCCTGAGAGCTTCTGGCCGCAGTATCAGCAGCAGTGCGGCGATACCGGCACGCTGCAAGATTTCCGTACCAACAAATATCTGCACCTCATTCGCAATTTCCACCGCTATTCTTGGCTTCTCGTGTATTTGTTTGGCGCCTCGCCCGCTGCGTGTAAAAGCTTCGTGCGCGGCCGCGAACATAGCCTGCAAGAATTAGATGAGCACACGCTCTATTTACCTTATGCAACTTGCCTGCGCATGGGCAATTTGGGTTACAAAAGCGAGGCGCAGAAATCGCTTTTCGTTTGCTATAACGACCTAAACAACTATGCCGAATGCCTCGACAAAGCGATGCACACACCGTACCCCGAATACGAAGCGATAGGCCGCGGCGTCGATGGTGAGCCGCTCCAGATAAACGCTAACCTGCTGCAACTCGAAAACGAGTTCTACAGCACTATCCGTCCCAAGCGAAATGTTAAAAGCGGGCAGCGCCCGCTAGCAGCGCTGAAAGAGGGAGGCATCGAATACATCGAGGTGCGCGCCCTCGATCTAAACCCTTATCTCCCCCTTGGAATCGACGCCGAGCAGACAAAGTTTTTGGACACGTTTCTCGTGCATTGCCTTCTCGCGCCCAGTCCCGAATGTCATCAGGCGGAGTTCTTTGAGGTTGCCGAGAATCTCACCCGAGTCGTCGAACAGGGTCGCGACCCTGCATTAATGTTGTTTGAAGAAGGCGCGCCACGCGCAATGCGCGAATGGGCAGCCAGCATTTTAGGCTCACTAGGCCATGCTGCAACGTTATTGGATTCGATTCACGGCGAGCAGGGCCTGCCCGGACAGGCCTACGCGTCTGCCCTAAATGCACAGGTCGCCAAGCTCAATGATGCAAGCCTCACACCTTCCGGGCGAATGCTTGCGCAAATGCAGGACGAGGGCCTCTCTTTCTTTCAGCTCGCGTTAACCCTCGCCAAACAGCAACACAGCGTGCTGTTGGACTCGTCAGAGAAGGCAACTGATTCCCAACTAAGCCAACGCGATGAGACAATGTTCGAGAACGTGGCAACACAGTCACTCGCCGATCAAGCCACCATCGAATCTGAGCCACAGTTGGATTTCGAGACGTTTTTAGCACAGTGGAATGCAGCATAGAGGCCGGCAAGACGGTAAACTGCCACGGCTAAACTGAATTAAACAACCGCTTTTTAGGAGCACGAGAATGAGCAATCTAACACTGCCGAGCAATCGCATCATGAATTTCGGCATCTTTTTCATTACCGTGTTAACGATTGTCGTTGCCCTTTATATGGAGCACGTGATGCTCCTCTCTCCCTGCGGCCTGTGCATCACGCAGCGCGTCTTTTTTATCCTCTGCGGCTTTGTGTGTCTGGTGTCGGCGCTGCATGACCCCGAAGCAACGACCCAACGCCTCTACTCGCTGATTGCCGCGTCGATGTGTGTGTTTGGGAGCTACTTCTCGATTCGCCAGATCTGGCTGCAGAATCTACCCGAGGAAGAGGTCCCGGCCTGCGGCCCCGGCCTTACTTACATTATGGATAACTTCCCGTTTATCGAGATGTTGAACTTCCTACTCAAGGGTGATGGCAACTGCGCTGAGGTGGTGTTCCGCCTGTTCGGTATTTTCTCTATTCCGCAGATGGCGCTTATTGCGTTCAGCGGCTTATTCTCACTGTGTCTCTTTATGGCCTCCCGTAAAACGGAAGCCTAGCCGCGGCGCCAGTCGAAGAATCGTTTTAGCCAAGGGAAATACTGCGTAGGCATGCGCGCGCTGCGCCAGGCATTGGCGGCGAATTTGTTCGCCTCGCCAAGTGTGGGGTAAATATGCGTCACCGCTGAAATACTCTTAAGTCCCATTCCGTGGGTCATCGCGAACACAAATTCGGCGATCTGCTCGCCGGCGTGATAACCGACTATCGTGACGCCAAGCATCTTGTCTTTACCCGGCACCGTTAAGATTTTCACAAAGCCATGCGCTTCGCCATCGGCCAGTGAGCGGTCGTGGTGATCCATCTCATACCGCGTCACTTCATAAGCAATACCGCGCTGTTTTGCCTCTTCCTCGCTCAAACCAACGCGAGCTACCTCGGGATCAGTGAACGTCGCCCAAGGCACAGCGGCATAGTTCACACGCGAACGCCAAAGACCACCGGCGATAGAATTCAGCGCAGCAAACCAGGCTTGATAAGACGCCATATGGGTAAATTGATAGGGCCCTGCCACGTCGCCGCAAGCGAAAATATTGGGTAGCGAGGTTTGCAGGTATTCATTTACCTCAATCGTGCCTTGGGGCGTCAAGGCCACGCCGATCTCCTCGAGGCCAAAATCCTCGGTGTTGGCCTTGCGGCCGATTGCCAGCAGCACTTTGTCGAAGGCAATTCGGACGGTGCTGCCCTCGTGTTCGGCTTCCATGAAATGTTCACCGTCGACTGTCTCAAATTTAAGGAGCTTATGGCCTGTGAGTAAGTCGATGCCCTGCTCTAAAAAGCGAGCACTCACTGCAGCTGAAACGTCCTCATCTTCGCGGGGCATAATCCGCGCAGCCATGTCTACCTGAGTCACTTTAGAGCCGAGGTGACTAAACGCCTGAGCAAGCTCACAGCCAATAGGACCGCCACCAACCACAAGAAGTCGTGGCGGCAATTCGGTGAGTGACCAGACATTATCGGATGTCAGATAGTCGATGTCAGCGAGGCCCGGCACGGGTGGTACGAAGGGCAGCGTCAGATGTGTATAAGAGACAGACTCGGTGGTGATTATCTTGCCGTCGACCTCAACCTCGTAGGGCGAAATGAGGCGTGCGGCGCCGCTCACACATTCTACTCCGAGCGAGGTAAACCGTTCGGGCGAATCGTGTGGTTCGATTGTCTCGATCACGCCTTGTACACGCTGCATAACCGCGGCGAAATCCACTTTACCCGCTGCGTCCACAATGCCGTAATCGGCTGCGCGGCGAATATACGACATGATGCGTCCGCTACGGATAATCGACTTGCTCGGCACGCAGCCGGTATACAGGCAGTCGCCTCCCATCCTGTGCTTTTCGACGAGCACTACTTTGGCCTTTGCCCCAGCAACGATCAGAGAAGTAACGAGCCCCGCCGAACCGCCGCCCACCACGACTACATTGGCGTCGAATCGCTTCGGCTTCTTAAAGACGCCCAGGCGCTTACGGCGCTGTATTACGCCGATCAGGACTTTGGCAACAAGCGGAACAACACCCAAAAGAGTGAAGGAGACGATTACCGAAGGCGAGACCAAGCCGCTTAGCGACGTTATCTGCGCGAGCTCAGCGCCGGCGTTAACGTAAACCACAGTAGAGACAAACATCCCGATCTGGCTAGCCAGATAGTAAGCAGGCACGCTGATGCTGGTCAGGCCCATGAGCAGGTTAACGATAAAGAAAGGCACCAGAGGTACCATGCGCAGGCTGAAAAGATAGAAGGCACCGTCTTTTTCGAAGCCTTTATTTATAGGCGCAAGATAGGCGCCGAAGCGGCGCTGCACCCAATCACGAAGGAGAAGGCGCGACGCGAGGAACGCGCCGGTAGCGCCGATGCTACTCGCGAAAGAGACTAGAAGCGTGCCCCACCAAAGCCCGAAGATGGCACCGCCGAGCAGAGTAAGCAAAATAGCGCCAGGAATGGAGATGCCGGTCGCTACAACATAGAAGACGAAGTAAATGGCCACGGTTAATGCAAAATTTTCGTCGCGAAACGCCTGCAGACTAGCCAAGCGCGACTGCACAAACTCCAGGGTCAGATACTGACCAAGGTCTAAGACAAAATAGGCGCCGAAAGCGACGATAACTAGCGTGGCGATAGCGAACTTGATTCTATTCACTTAAATTCCTTGGTAACTGTGAGCTCGAAGGGGATGTTACCCCATAGAGCGATACGAGTGAGACGATAAACGACGGTTATTCCCACCGCTCTTGTACGCGCGCGGCTAATCGTCGATTCAATTTCGACGATGCGACTGCTAAGCTTAGGGCTTTACTCAACGCTGCGCTGCTCACTGCAGCCACCACGCAACCTCAAGAGGCTCACGCCGTGTCGATTATCGAAGCCAATCGCCGATTCCCTTCTTCTAGGCCACGCCGCATGCGTCGTGACGAGTTCAGCCGTCGCCTCATGCGTGAAACACGTCTGACTACAGACGACCTGATCTATCCGCTTTTTATTGTTGAGGGCAGCGGCCAGCGTCAGCCGATCGACTCTATGCCCGGCATCGAGCGCCTGAGTATCGATGAGCTCTTAAAAGAGGCTGCCGAACTTGTCGAACTAGACATCCCCGCTATCGCTCTGTTTCCTGCGCCCAATCCCGAGACTAAATCGCTTAATGGTGCAGAGGCTTACAATCCCGATGGCCTCGTCCAACGGGCGATTCGCGCGCTTAAGGCTGATTTCCCAGCGCTTGGCGTTATCACCGACGTGGCTTTGGATCCCTACACTACGCATGGACAAGACGGCATCATTGATGAATCGGGCTATGTGCTCAACGATGAGACTGTTGAGGTGCTCGCTAAGCAGGCGCTCTCGCATGCCATTGCAGGTGCCGACATCGTTGCGCCGTCGGACATGATGGACGGCCGAGTTGCCGCAATTCGCGCCATGCTCGAGGCTAATGGCCAAATTTACACGCGCATACTCGCCTATTCTGCCAAATACGCCTCCGCCTACTACGGCCCTTTCCGCGATGCGGTCGGGTCTAGCGGTAATTTAGGCGGCGGCAATAAATACAGCTATCAGATGGACGTGGCGAATAGCGACGAAGCACTACAAGAAATTGCGCAAGATCTTGCCGAGGGCGCTGACATGGTAATGGTTAAGCCTGGCATGCCGTATTTGGATATTGTGAGCCGCGTAAAAACCGAATTCAAAGTGCCCACCATGGTGTATCAAGTGAGCGGCGAATACGCCATGCATATGGCGGCCGCACAAAATGGATGGCTCGACGAGGACGCCGTAGCGATGGAATCATTGCTCTGCATAAAGCGCGCCGGAGCCGATGCGATCCTGACTTACTTCGCCAAGAAGGCGGCGCGCCTGCTAAAGGCCAATCCCTAAGCTATTAACCTGAAGGCTTAAGACAGGAGAACGAGCAGCCAGCGTTGCGCCGCTCGCCCTAACTTGCGCCGCACGCCTTAACTATTGTTCGGTAGTACTTGAATACTTGAGTTTCGGCCTTATTATTAGACCCAGAACTTATTATTATAACCAGAGGATTAGTGTATGAGCGGCTCTATCGTTCACGTATCAGACAGCTCTTTCGAGCAAGACGTTCTTCAAGCCGAAGGCCCAGTGCTCGTAGACTTTTGGGCCGAATGGTGCGGACCTTGCAAGATGATCGCGCCTGTTCTCGAAGAGATCAGCGGCGACTATGCAGGTAAAATTACCGTTGCCAAGATGGATGTCGATGCCAACACTGCTACCGCGCCTAAGTATGGCGTACGAGGCATTCCGTCGCTGCTAATCTTCAATGGCGGCGAAGTAGTAGGCACGAAGGTAGGCGCGCTCTCAAAATCGCAGCTTGCCGCGTTTATTGACAGCGTTATCTAAATTGCGTTTAATGCGGCTCAAGACAGACGAAAGTCTCTCTTAGCCGCAGCCTTCACTCCCTAGCCTTACTCTTCGAACCTAGCCGCCCGTGGCGTACTAAAGTTCCGTTTCGCTAGACCGATGTATGCTGTGTTAGTAGAAACAGTGCGACTAAAACTGGTACTTAATTTCGTATCAACAGCACCAACGTATTCCGCATAGAGACAGGCCGAGCATGAAAAGGGCCAAAACTTGCGGCAGGCCAATCCGGTCGAAAGCCCCCTGAATTATCGGTTCCTCGCTCTCTCTCGGCGCTTATAATTTAGCGACAGTTTAGCGAGAGTTTAGCGAACGGCTCACGACCCATTGTAAAACAACCTCATATCCAGCCCTCTGTCATCCGGCTGAAGACGCGTCCCTAACAACCTAATTATTTATTCGCCTACTCTTTCTCGAAAAATGAGACGCAGAATAGGCGAACCCCCAACCAACAAAGAAGACCATCAACAATGAACTTAACCGAACTCAAGCAACAGCCCGTCGCAGACCTCGTTCAGACCGCCCACGATATGGGACTCGAAAACGTCTCCCGTACGCGCAAGCAAGACATCATCTTCGCGATCTTGAAGAAGCACGCGAAAAACGGAGAAGATATCTCTGGTGACGGCGTGCTCGAGATACTCCAAGACGGCTTCGGGTTTTTGCGTTCGGCAGATTCCTCTTATCTCGCGGGCCCAGACGACATTTACGTCTCCCCTAGCCAGATTCGCCGCTTCAATCTTCGTACCGGCGATACGGTTGCCGGCAAGATTCGCCCCCCCAAAGACGGCGAGCGCTATTTCGCTCTGCTCAAGGTTCACGAAATCAATTTCTCGAGTTCAGAGAATTCTAAAAACAAAATCCTCTTCGAGAACCTAACGCCCCTATTCCCCCAAGACCGCCTCACTCTGCAAGTGGGTAACGGCAGCACCGAAGACCTCAGCGCGCGAATCATCGACCTCGTCGCACCAATCGGCAAAGGCCAGCGCGGACTTATCGTGTCGCCGCCGAAAGCGGGTAAGACGCTTATTCTTCAGAACATCGCGCAGTCAATTACGCGCAATAATCCTGAATGCCGCCTCATCGTACTGTTGATCGATGAGCGTCCCGAAGAAGTAACCGAAATGCAGCGTTCTGTGCGCGGCGAAGTCGTCGCGAGTACCTTCGACGAGCCACCCGCACGCCATGTGCAGGTAGCCGAGATGGTTATCGAAAAGGCGAAGCGCCTTGTTGAACACAAAGAAGACGTGGTTATTCTCCTCGACTCGATCACCCGTCTCGCCCGCGCCTACAACACCATCATTCCGAGTTCCGGCAAAGTGCTAACAGGTGGTGTCGATGCCCATGCACTCGAACGTCCCAAGCGCTTCTTCGGCGCCGCGCGAAATCTCGAAGAAGGCGGCAGCCTAACGATTATCGCGACCGCACTTGTCGATACTGGCTCGAAAATGGACGAAGTGATTTACGAAGAATTTAAAGGCACGGGCAACATGGAACTGCAACTCGACCGCAAGATCGCCGAGAAGCGCGTTTACCCTGCCATCAACGTCCGCCGCTCTGGCACACGCCGCGAAGAGCTCATCACAACCGAAGAAGAACTTCAGCGTATGTGGATTCTTCGCAAGCTGCTCACCTCGATGGAAGATGTGCAGGCGACTGAATTCATTCTCGACAAATTAAAAGATACGAAGACTAACGAAGAGTTCTTTAACTCGATGAAGCGCAAGTAGTAATTTATTTATGGCTTTTAAAGACCTCAGAGACTTCATCGCCCTCCTCGAATCCAAAGGTGAGCTCAAACGCATTAGCATGGAAGTCGATCCCGTTCTCGAGATTACCGAGATTAGCGATCGCACGCTACGCGCCGGTGGCCCTGCCCTTCTCTTCGAAAACCCGAAAGGATCGAAGATTCCGCTGCTTGCGAATCTTTTCGGCAATACCCGCCGCATCGCCCTCGCCATGGGTCAGGAAGACATCTCTGGTCTGCGAGACGTCGGCAAGCTGCTCGCATTCTTAAAAGAACCGACGCCGCCAACGGGGTGGAAAGACCTCTGGCAAAGTCTGCCAAGCTATAAAAGTGTGCTCAATATTCCTGCAAGCGTTTTACGCAAAGCGCCGTGCCAAGAGATCGTCTTAGAAGGCGATGATATAGATCTGGGCATGCTGCCAGTTCAAACCTGTTGGCCCGGCGATGCGGCGCCTCTGGTCACCTGGCCTCTAGTGATTACCCGCGGCCCCGATAAAACTCGCCAGAACCTTGGCATTTATCGCATGCAAATGATTGGCCCTAATAAGCTTATCATGCGCTGGCTTTCACACCGCGGCGGCGCGCTCGATTTCCGCGAGTGGCAGCAGCAACATCCCGGCGAGCGCTTCCCCGTGTCCATCGCCTTAGGCGCAGATCCTGCGACAATCCTTGCCACCGTGACTCCTGTACCAGATACGCTGTCCGAATACGCCTTCGCGGGTCTTTTACGCGGAAGCAAAACCGAAGTGGTGAAATCGCGTACCAATGATCTGCAGGTTCCGGCAAGTGCCGAGTTTGTACTCGAGGGTTATATCGAACCCGGCGAGATGGCACCCGAAGGTCCTTTTGGCGATCACACAGGCTACTACAACGAAGTGGATGATTTCCCCGTCTTCACCGTAACCTGCATGACGCACCGGCGCGATCCGATTTATCATTCGACCTATACCGGCCGACCGCCCGATGAGCCAGCTATGCTCGGCGTTGCACTGAACGAAGTATTCGTACCGCTGCTGCAAAAACAGTTTCCCGAAATCGTCGACTTCTATTTGCCGCCCGAAGGCTGCTCCTATCGTCTCGCGATTGTCAGCATGAAGAAGCAATACCCAGGCCATGCTAAGCGCGTGATGATGGGTGTGTGGTCTTTCTTGCGGCAGTTCATGTACACCAAATTTGTTATCGTCGTCGACGACGACGTCAACATACGCGAGTGGGACGATGTTATCTGGGCAATTACCACCCGCATGGATCCTGCGCGCGATACCGTACTCATCGAGAACACGCCAATCGACTATCTCGACTTTGCCTCACCTGTGTCGGGCCTCGGCTCGAAAATGGGAATGGATGCAACGAATAAGATGGAAGGCGAGACTCAACGCGAATGGGGCACGCCGATTACGATGAGCGACGAGGTTAAGGCACGAGTCGATGCGATGTGGGACGAACTCGGTATCGACAAGCGCTAAATTTCGCGAGTAGATTGTTTACTGAAGGACTTGCACACAAGCTGCGTCACTCGAGCCGCACCTAAACAGACCGCGGCATTGGCAGTGAGCTGTTGAGACCCGCAGCCTCGAGCGCGCTACGCGTGGCGGCGTCCGCCTCGGCCTCAAAACCCAACCCCCGCATAAGCCCAGCGTATTCGACAAACGCTTCGGCGTCGGCTTGCATCGCAAGCCTCGCCTCATAGTATTCTCGCGCCTTACCCCACAGCTCACACCGAAGCGACAGCCGCGCCAGCGTCAGCAGAAGCGCAGCATCGCTAGGCCGAGAGCGCTGCCAGTGCTCTGCAGCTAATAACTGTTTTAACGCGAGTCCCGAATCTAGTTTTCCGTAGCAAAGTACGGTCTCGCTGTCCCAGCGCTTCTTTAGCGCTTTCTCTAGAGCACGCCGCGCACCCTCGGCCTCTCCCGCATGCAGCAACAGTTTGGAATATTCGGTTACTAACGCAGGGGTTTCGCATTGACTCGCCTTCGCCTTCTTCCATAGCTGCTGTAGCTCACTGACATTCGTTGCGGCATTGCGCAGTTGCCCTAACAGCACCGCATCGGCAAGCGACGACAGCGCTTCGACAGTCATGACCTTTTGCTTCGTCAACGCAGGAAGCAAGCGTTCGAGTGCGTTCCAATCTTCAAGTTGCGCGTAAACTCGATGTAAGAGCCGCAGAAGATTAGTGTCGGCCGGCGAATTGCTGCGCAGGTTCTGGAGTACCGCTACACATTCCTCAAATCTATTTGCCTGCAAAAGTATCTCTGCCCGCACAGACTCAATCGTCGACTTAGCATCAGGGTAAGCCGACTCGCCTTTGCTTAACCACTCAAGCGCGGCGTCTACCTCCCCCTTTTGATTAGCAATATAGGCGAGAGCCATGTAGTTAATCGAACTGGCATCGGGTTCAGAGACTCCTTTTTCGAGGAGCTTTGCACTGGCGTTATTATCGCCGCGCACGAGACTCAACAAACCTTGAATCGTCGAGCGCTTCGCATTCGCTTTACGCCGAGCGCGCAGTCTTCGGCCTGCCGAAACCAAACGCCAGGGGTTGAGTCCGCTCACAATTGTCCAGAGCAAACGCAGTGCAGCGAAAACCACGCAAACCGCAACAAGCAGTGCAAAAATACTCGTCTCAAACGCGCTATTGCCAAACGCAATAAGCAGATAACCTGGGTCCTGCGGGAAGCCAAGTGTGAGGCTCAGTGTCAGCGCCACCACAATAACCAACAGACTCCATGCGAATAGCCTGATCATTGCAGCGCACTCGCATTTAGCTCCGAAATACCCCGCAGTGCGCCCCCAATCAGGGGCAGGCGCGGCTGCAACACAACACCTTCTAACTGCTCAAGTTCGGCAAGCGCTGCATTTACCGGTGCAGAGCCAAGTTCGCCGTTTCGTTCGAGCCAGAGGCGCGCGCTTTGCAATTGTCGGCCGAACAGAATGTCGTCGCCTGCGAGAAGTGCAAGTTTTGCCTGTTCTAAAATGAGCTTGAATTCGCGCGCACCACCGAGCCTTGCTGCAACCAATGCCTGTGCTGGCTCATCTAGCTTTCGCCAAATAAACACCGACCGAAGAAACTCAACAGTGTCGTCCAGTAACTGCCAAGGGAGTGAGTTCTCAACGTCGGTCTCGCGAGTCATCTCGGGCGCCGCGGTGAAAATGTCTTCGGCCTGAAAGTTGGCGCGCATACTGTCGATGCTATTGCCTGCAAGCACTAGCGAGTCGGCCTGCGCAAGGAGTATATCAACTGTCTCTTATACACATCTCCGAGCCCACGAGACGGACTCCTATCTCGT
>OLHI01000287.1_pt1 | contig 11632 bp, 8 predicted proteins | sample 1609501 | NCBI WGS metagenome assembly OLHI01 (sample SAMN05416862, study PRJEB24817) | seawater metagenome | isolation source: Sea water | place: Canada:Atlantic | collected 2013-11 | reverse complement strand
GAGTAGATCGTCGGCAGCGTCAGATGTGTATAAGAGACAGCTTTTATTTAATTCTAAATATTCATCATAAATACCTATGTAGTTATATGGTATTCTCAATTGCTTTCCAATTGGAATTTCCATATCACCTTTACCTAAATTATTAGCTCTAGCTATTATCCACCATAAACGTGAATCTTCATAATATTTATGAGATAGGTTATCTAATCTATCACCCTGTATTGATATGATGTACATATCTTCAGGAGATTTTTCCATCTTCGGGTATATTACAGTTCTTTTGAATCTTTTACCCAATTCAGTTCTTAATATTTCTATATTTTCGTATCTATTTGCCATATCTTATATCCCACCTAAATCGTAAACTTTTGAATTGTATGTAGGTGTTATATTACCTAATAATTTTAATCCTATTGCTACATCAATACCCATCGATGCCCCAGCATCAATATCCCATGGTGTTTCATCTGAGAAACTATATGATAACGAATCTATTAAGGATAGTTGTTTTACCCATAATCCACCTAATGTGAAATCTAATAAAATACCTTCATATCCTTTTGTTCCATCACCATAATTAGGCATTGTCATTGTAGATAATCTTTGTAATTTAGAATATAGTGGTTTTAATTCTGCTTTTGATGTTGGGTATACTTGAAAATTAAAACCAATAGTTCTTTCAAATGATGAATATTTAAAAGCCGAATCAGCTCTACCAGAATACTGCAAACCTTCCCATCCTGGAGAAAATGTTTCTGTTATACCACTAACTGCACCTCTGAATTGTAGTCGAGAACCACCACCATGTTTATCAAATACTAATTTAACTAAATCATCCATCTCATTTGCATCTATAGCTCCAGATTGAATAGGGTCTGCTGCGTGAGATGTTGTATAATCTGTTCTATCTGCTCCTACTTTACCAGGATTAGTAAACCCAAATGCGGTACTAATATTTTTTCCTGCATAATCAGCTTTATCTGCTCTTTTCTTTTCATTACCAGTTAATAAACTTCTAAAATCATTATTTTCAGTATCATTCGCTACTCTATCAGGCATCTTACCATATGCAATAGTTTCATATCCCTTAATTAGTTCTGATGATGTTAGTAATTCTATCTTATGAGATTCTCCATCTGTATTTTTTTCTTTTTCGAATGGATTTTCTTTTGTAGTATGTGAAGGTCTACTATTTAGCTTACCATCAGAAGGTTTACCATTTTCTTTATATTCTTTATAAATACTTCCTAAATCATTACCTTCACTATCGGTAAAATATGTATCTTCTTTTCTACTTTCCTCATATTTAAAATTATTATTATGAGTTAGTCCAACAAATTGGTTTGGTGTATCATTAGGGTCTGTAGTTGGGATTCTATTAGGAGCGAACTCAAAGAAATTACCATCATCTTTTCCTGCAACATCATCATATTTTTTACCTAATGATGTCTTATCTCTATCAAATGGTAGAAAGTTTAGATTTTGAGCTGATGTTGGTGATGTTGATGGGTCTGTTCCTAATACATTGTATTGATTTTGAATTGTAAATCCATCAAATATATCAAATCTAGTATCTTCATCTCTATGTGGGAATTTACCACCTGGAATTAAACCATAAAGAGAGTTTGGGCCACCTGGTGATTGTAATCTAAGGAATGGTGCTCCTTTAAAAGTAGAAGATGTTGTTGTACTACCCATTGTAAGGAATGATTCATTATATAAACCAACTAATCTATTACCCGTACCCATAACACCTAATGTTATATCATCTATTTGTGCTACTTTTTTAAGTTTTTGTACACTTTCGTATTTTTCAGGTCCCAAAGCTTCTGGTAATGGTAATATACCATGTCTGCGTGGGTGTAATCCTATAAATCCACCAAGTGTTGAAGCGATTGTATTTATAGGAGTCCAAACTTTGGTTAATCTCTTTCCAGTAATGGTTTCTACATTAGCGTTTGATGCTTGTAAACCTAAGTTTTTTACACCCCACAATAAACCTTTTACTGAAACCATCCATTTACCTAAACGTACTGCATCAACAACTGCTCTATCAACTGCGGTTACAATACCACCTCTAACTAAACCATCATCTATAGGAAATCCAAATCCCCACTTTTGTGGTTCACCTTTAGATATACCTTTTCTTTGGATACCTCTAAGAATTAATGGGTGTCCGAATGCAGCTGTTCCTAAATTAAATGCATCATCTCTTAGATTAAATTTAGAATATTGTAAATCTAAAAATGATGGGGATTTACGTTTAGCTTGGCCTTTACCAATTCCAAATCCTTCTTCTCCTGAATTCATACCACCTGCATCACTAAATGATGTACCATATGTTTTACCTAAAGTAAATGTATTATCATTTATATTAGAAAATAATGAGTTTGCACCATCGAATACAGTATTGTTAGGGTTTACGCCAACAAACTTAGTTGCTTCAACTCCACCAAATTTAGATGTAAATCCTTTTGAATGAATATCTGAAAGATTGTTTACTTCTTTAAAGTCTTTTCCTTCGTTCTCTAATTTCTTTTTAAATGAAAAATCAGTTGGTGTTGTTTCACCCAAACCCTTTTCACCATTTGGAATATTCATTGGAGTTGGTGATGTTTCACCCAAGAACTTAGAACTCCTATCTGATGATAGTGGAGTCGTTTCTCCTAAAAATTTAGAACTTCTATCCGATTCCTTTGGAGTAGTTTCACCTAAGAACTTAGAACTTCTATCCGATTCCTTTGGAGTAGTTTTCCCTAAAGCTTTTTCTCCATTTGGAATATTCATTTCAGTAGGAGTTGTTTCTCCTAAGAAGTTACTTTGGTTATTCATTTCAGTAGGTGTTGTTTCACCTAAGAACTTAGAACTTCTATCAGATTCCGATGGAGTTGTTTCACCTAAGAATTTAGAACTCTTATCCGATTCATTAGGAGTAGTCTCACCTAAAAATTGTTCTGAGTTATTCATTTCCTTTGGTGATGTTTGCCCTAAAAATCTTTCCTCTAAACTCATTGGCTTAGGATTTGTTTCACCTAAAAATTGTTCTGAGTTATTCATTTCCTTTGGTGATGTTTCACCTAAGAACTGAGATTTGTTGTTCATTTCTTTTGGTGATGTTTCACCTAAGAACTGAGATTTGTTATTTGCTTCTTTAGGAGTTGTTTCACCTAAGAACTTTTCTGATTGGTTTACCAACTTTGGGTCTGTTTGCCCTAAATATCGTTCTTCTAAACTCATTGGTTTAGGGGTTGTTTCACCTTTAAACTTTTCTGAGTTATCCATAGGTTGAGGTGTTGTTTCACCTTTAAACTTTTCAGTTTGGTTTACCTTTTGAGGATTCACACCATTTTTATTTGGAGTTGTTGGTGATATCGATGTTTTTATAGGGGCATCCTTTACCAATCCACTAAGAGGTGTTTTGTTTAAGTTTTTATTAACTTGAACCTTTGGTTTAGAATCTAAAGGTGTTACTTTTGGAACTCTAAACTTCGATAAATCTGATTTCATATCTTTAAGTGCCATTAACTAAATCCCCTTGCGTTTTTAGATTGCCTTCTTTGTACGGCAGTTATCTTTTGTACTGCTTTACCATCTATTGTTAATACTATTGGTTGTGATTGTAAAACTGATGCCAGTCTATCATAATCTATCATATCAGAATCTCCACCAGATGAGGATGATTCCGAATCATCTCCACCACCAAAGAAACTTCCAAGTCCTTCTAATGCTGGAGCTACTGCGGCTAACATACCTAATGCCCCAATTACAGGAATTGCCATCAAACCACTAATTGCCATTGTGGTTAATCCAGCTGATATACTAAGTAACCCACCAGCCACTGCATATAATGGAGATACTACTGAACCCATTGTACTTAATGATTCTGCTAATGTTGATACTACACCATTTACTTCACCTAAATTTGTTGTGATTGATGCCATTCCAGTACCTGCTTGTTCCAATTGTGGGCCCATCATAGATAACTCACTTATAGAATCCATAATACCACCACCAAAGAATGATGCGATTCCACCCACTAACATAGCTGCTGAGAATGCTATCATTCCAACAGATGCTAACATCAATGCTGGTCCTAATAACATTAGACCACCAATATTTTCAGGAGTTATAGCTCCCATCATAGTTACGAATCCATTTGCAATAGCTTCAATGATTGGTGGAACAGCTGCAAGAACTCCTATAATAATCTTACCGAATGCCTCAACTATAAAAGAAAACGCATAAATAGCAGGTGATGCCATTAGTAGTGCAGCACCGATTGCTAAAATGATTGGAATCGCTGGTGCTGCAGCTGCTCCAAATGCCCCTAATCCAGCACCTGCAGCTGCCATACCACCACCTGCGGCGGCACCCGTCGTAGCTAATGTTGTTTGAGATGTTGCGAGTCCTACGTTAGCGGCAGTTTGTCCTGTTGCAGCACCTATACCAATAAATGTTGCGACGTTACTTGCTATTTTTTGTGCGGTTTCCGCAAGATATGAACCAATACGAGTTTTCTGTAAAAGTGATTGAGTTTTTTCAATACCAGTTAATACTAATGCTTGAGCCGCTCTAGCTTTATCTAAAATAAAATCTTTGGTTTTTACAACGAAATTACTATTCATCAAAGTAGTCGCCGCACCTACAACCATATTTTTAGCGGCAATTGCCCCATTTAAAACTCCAGTTGCTACTGTTGATGCCACAGTGGCTATTTTATTTAATCCTAATGCTTTTGTTAATCCACCAAACATTTTGGTTGCACCACCAAATCCTTCTCCACTTACCATCTTAAATGCCAATGCTTTTAGATAAACCTTACCAAATTCTAATGCAAGAGAACCAGCTCCAGTAGCGGCAGATGCCAATCCACCTTGAATTGCTTGTATAGTATCTGCTGAATCACCATATTTTGCTGTAAGTTCGTCTTGAACTCTTTTCTTTTCCATCATAACAGATAATTGTTCTGTTGTCATTCCATAAGATTGTGCAGCTATATCTTTTTCTTTCATACTCATATCAGCGAATGCTCTTTGCCCACCAACACCTTTTAAGATTTCTTCAGCTAATCTTTTTTGAGCAACAATCCTTTCTTCATCACTAGATGCACTCTGTACATCTAATGCTGCTTGTCTAACTGCATTGTTGTTCAAATCTCTACCTAACATCACTCTAGCTTTAGCAGCTGCCTTCATATTACCTTCTATATCCAATACCCCTTCAGCTATAGCTTGGATTTCTTCCATATTAGTACCTTGCTTAATTAAAGCGGCATTACCTTCTAATATAACATCCAATTGTTCCTGAGTTTTACCTCTAAGGATACTCATTTGGCCTGCCATACCTTCCATCATCTTTTTGGCGTTTACACCATGTTTTTCTGCTAATTCTTTTATATGCCCACTAACATCCTCAGCTTCCATTCCTGCATTTTGGAATGTAGTTACTAAATCAGTTGCTGATGCTGCATCTCCAGTAAGTGTTGCTACTTCAGTAACAGATTTTATCATCTCTCCTGTTGCTGCGTTTACATTACCAAATTTTGTAGCTATAGCTTCAGCTGAACTTGCTAATGCATCTGAACCATAGATTAATCCTGTCATACTAAATGATGCTGCATCAACAGAACCTTTTAGTGTTAAAGCTTCACGTACACTCAACCCCTGCTGAGTTACCATATCTTTCATTGTATCTACATGCTTAGTTAATGATGCTCCAACATTTTCAAATGCTTTATTCATAGCAAGAGCAGCTATAGCCCCAGCACCCACTGCTTTAGCTATATCATCATCTAATCCTAATATGTTACCAAGAGTTTTCTCTCTATCTTTTTCTAATTGTGAAACGTAGTCTGTAGCTTTGGCTATTTCATCCATTTGTTGAAATACTGCACGATTAAGTTCTAATTTTTTTAATAAATCTGCATCAATATCTTCTCCAAGCTTAGCTTGTTCTTCTAAAATTGTAGTTATAGATTCATCTATTAGTTTTATTGCATCTGAAGTACTAACTCTCTCTTCAAGCTTTTTTGCCATATTTAGCTGTAATTGGAAAACCTTATCATTTTCAGATGCATTTGCACTAACGGTTTTCAACAGTTCTTTAGACAAGTTAGTTTGGTCCTTAATTAAGAGTTTTTCTTTATTAAGTGCTTTTTCTCGCTCTTTTTGATAGTTAGCGAGTTGCTGAGCTGCTTGTATTTCTTTTTTACTTGCCATTCAAATCCCTATAAAGGTTTATTAGTAAGTACCTCTTGCTTGCATCTTCTCCAAATGTGCTCTTAGACTTCTCAATGCTTCTTGTGATTCTTTGTTTGGTGCATCATCAATTATATTATCTAAATCTTTATTGATAACAGCTAATTTAGCATCTAGCTTTTTTTTCTTCCTTTTGAATATATCAAACACACCTTCTTGAACTCCATGTTCTGTAAACAATTGTTTGAGTTCTTTTATTTTTATTTTTGCCATAATGTTGTATCCCTAAATTGTTAGTTGTATATAAATATAGAAATACCCAACAAATCATCAAAAAATCTGTTGGGTATTAATTTTATCTTCTTTTTGATTTTGCCTTTTTCATTGCTTTCTGTTGTTGTTTGTTTTCTTCTTGCTTCCATTCTACAATTTTACTTATATAGAACTTCCTAGCCCAAACAGGCATATTATAAACATCAGTAAAGTTGAATCCACCATTTCCGTGGAATATTAAATCAAAAATGTGAGAGTGTAGTACTTTCCTATAGTTAAGATTGAGGCCAAAAAAACCCAAGCCCCATAGGCAGTAGCATATCTCTCCTTTCCCCGGTCTCTTCAGAAATAAATTCGTATGTTAACACCATATCTGGAATAACTTTGTTTATATGCGTTCTGAGAGCCCTAGAGTCTACCGCAAATAATTCGTTTTCTACGAAGTGATTGATTGTAGTTTGGTCTGTATCACCATCTACTGATATTATTGTATTTTTTAATCTAATAGTAAGTTGTTTATCCGTTTTATCGTTCATCTTTCTAGACGCTTTCTTTTGTGCTTCTAATTGATGTTGGATTTTTCGTTCTTTACTTTCAGTTAATGCTTGAAAAGTAACTTTTCGTTTAGATTGGGGTAAATCGAATTCGAATTCATTTTTATGTAATTCTGTTTGACCTGAACCATCGTATTCCACAGATTGAAATTGAGTTAAATCAATTGTTTCTTTCTGCATTGTACCTGGTTGTGTTGGGTCATCAATCTCTACATCATAATCTTTACCATATCCTAATACTCTGGCAGCTATCATAATTGCGTTTTTATCACCTAAAGTTAGGTCTACATACTTTATGGGAGCTCCATCTCCATTTGATATAATTAAGGATTGAAATAATCTATCCAATACTGAACCATCTTTTATGTAAGATTGGGTAGTTAGGATATCTTCTTCTTTAGCAGTCATATACTTCATCTCTACTTTTCCACTTGATAGAGAGTTTTCTTTTGGATATATAAGACCTTTAGAAGGTAAATCTACGATTTCTGTTGGAAATTTATAATCAGAAACCTTTTTTTGCTCATATTGCTGTTTAGCGAGCTCAACCATATCTTCTGAAGATACTGGTTGTTTGTAATCATCTTGTAATTTTTCTTTACTCATAACGTTTCTCGTTTTAAAACTTATTTAATGTTGGTTAACCATATATAAATATACAAATAATATTAATTAAACGAAAAAACCCCTACATTTCTGTAGAGGTTTCTAAATATTCAATTTATACTATATAATATAACAATCTGAAATTAATATTGTAATATTGCGTAATCGTATGCTAGTGTTAAATCTACAGTTGCGATATCTTCACCAGTATAGTCCATATCTGAGAACTTTGCTGTTTCGATAAATGCTCCTTTTAATGTCCACTCTTCTACTTTATCACCTACAGGACCCAAACTGTTAAATGTGATATCTTTTTTGTAGAAATCAGAGTAACCATCACGGCCCGTTACTGATTCGTGGTGTAATCTTACCCATTCCATAGCTGCTTGTGCTGCTGAAGGAACTACTGGGTCATATAGTGATATACTTAAACTACTCCACTCACTTCTACCTTTTACATATCTTCTAACATTAATATGGTCAATGGTAATTTTACCATTTGCTATCTCAGGTCTGTTGGCGGCTTTCACTAAGTATGCCGGAATTCCTTCTACATACATAATGAATCTGTTTGACATCTTCGGTTCGAATGATGTAAACATTACTTCTGTTGGGTCTAATAATTGTGCCATTTTTGTTTTCCTCTGTTTCTAATTCTTTAATATAAATATAGTTCTTTTTAAAAAATAGTTAGTCCCCCTAAAATTATTAGGGGAACTAAGATATTATTTATATACTATTCTGGAAATGCTGCTCCAGTTGGTAGTACGTTAAAGTCAAGAACTATAAATTCTGCTGTTTTAGCTGGTTGTAAGAATATCTCACCCACCATTATATTTCTATCAATTACATCTGGTGTGTTGTTGGTTTCATCCATCTTCACTTTAAATGCGTATAAACCTTGTCTTTGTTGAATTGATTCTAAGTAAGGATTAACGATTGATAAGAATCTATTTCTCGTAGCTGCTGTGTTGTTTTCAAACACTAAGTAACGAGTAGATGATGCGATGAATTTCTTCACTGCGATTAACAATCTTCTTACATTGATTCTATCCAATGCCGATGGTTTTGCTTGTAATGTTTTCTGTCCAAATACAGTTACACCCTGACCAGGGAATGTTGCGATAGGATTCAATCTACCTTCGTAAAGTGCATCTCTTTCAACTCTAGTCAATCTTGTCTTAGCTTCAATTACTGAAGTTAATCCACCTCTATTTAATCCAGCAGGTGCGAACCATTCGGCTGCAACTTGGTCATTAAATGCTATAACACCCGGAAGTACTACAGATGGCGGAACCCAAACAGGTTTGTTTTTGTCAGTATTCAGTATCTTAACCCAAGGGTAGTAAGATGCTACATAGTTTGAATCAAATGCTTGAACTGCGTTAGTTGCAGTTGATATTGAATCACTCCATGCTGATGCATCCATAATAAAGAATGTATCTTGTCTATCTTCACACATATCTTTAGCAAATGTTGTTACTGAAGAATGTAATCTGTGAATAAGACCTGGTAAAACTAACATATTGATATCAAATTCATCAGGATTAGATACAGAGTTTATTGCTTTTCTGTATGCTAATGTACCTGTTGCTGTATTTGATGAACAATCGTATCCTTGTGTATTACCTGCTATGATATCGTTTCCTAAAGAAACAACTCTATTTGGTTTGAATCCATCAAATCCACCTTGAAATGGTACTAAGAACTTACGAGAGTTAATCGAAGTATTAGCATCATTCAATGATATTGCTCCACTATTAGGTGATGCGGATGAAGGATAATTAGCTCCAGCATCTTGATTGTAATCACCTAAATAGAATGCCGTACCTACTACTGCCGTTGCCGAATCAGGAGTTGGTGAAAGGAAGTTTCTATTATCTGTTGTTGCAAAATCAAAATTTAATCCCCAAAATTTCTTAGGATTGTATGATTGATTGATTTTTTGGTCAGCTACCATTGTTGGTGAAGGTACTGAAAGTTTACTTCCGAATGGATTTTGTAATGCTCCAAATCCGAAAGGTACTAAACTTTCATCAATTGCTCCATTATTCACTGCTGCTGTTGCTTCAACTCTAATATTTTCTGAATTGTTAGCGTAATCACCATTAGTTGATAATTTACCATCATCATCTACAGTAATGTACTTATCACCAATTACTCTTACGATGTAGTTTGGTGAATTAGGGTCTAAGTTAACACCTTGAAAAGATTCAACTAAGTTAGGTCTGATATCTGAATCAACTACTCCTACGAATGGTGAACCAGCAATCTTATCTTGGTCTACTCTTCTTACTATTACAGTAAATGAACCATATTCAGAACCAGGAACTGAACCAGCTGGTTTAACATCTTGAATACCGATTTTAAATTCATAGTTGGTTGCCGTACCATGTGATAATGTATGGAACTTAAATAAGTTTGTAGTGTTACCACCAACTTTTTGTGAACTAATCCACGGTGTTGATGCTTCAGTATATGCTTTTGAGTAATCAATATCTTTAGCTTTATCTATTGTTACTACAGGAATCTCACCTGCTTTTGCGAATGATGCTGATTGGAATGTTTTAAAGTTTGATAAAACATAAGCTTCTTCTGCACCTCTTGGTGAAAATCCAAATGATTTTGTAAAGTAATTATCATTTGTTGGATTTAATGATGCTGAATAAACTTTCGATACTGCTTCAGAACCATCTACTGTTAAAGTAAATAATGATGCTGATACATTAGCTGAACCATTAAGGTCTGCAATTAGTGCATCATCAAATACGTCTACATCTGATACGATTTCATGTGTTGGGTGTAATACTGCTACTACCTTAGTACCAAGCGATGATGATACTGATAATGCGATTGGGTTTTCTAGAGTGTACCCGTCTTTTCCTAATACTCTAACGATTGTTGCTGTTCCAGCATCTTCTAAATAAGCTTGTGCAGTATATGGTAGGTACGAATCTTCTGTTAATCCACCGAATACTTGTTGAAACTCTGAAAATGATGATACTGTTGTTGGAACGAATGCTGGTCCTTTTACTGTTGAACCTACTAATGCTGCTCCAATTTCGCCAATCCCTTGAGGTAGAAACGACAAGTCCTTTTCTCTTGTAAATACTCCGGGACTTACTATTCTTTCTGCCATTTGATTCTCCTATTAATTTCTTTTGGTTTTTATTATATCTATAAATACATTAAAAAATCTCAAACGATTATATTTATGCCATAGGTGTAAAGGTTGCTTCTTCTAAGTTAAACTCACCCTGTCCATACGTTTCATTAAATTCACTACTAATATTAACTTCTTCTAATCTTAATGATTTGTACTTTTCGATTTGTTCATTCTTTGCTACTTTTATATTCTCTAAAAGTAATTCAGCATTTAATAACTCTACCTCTATTTCACCCATTCTTGCAGTTGTTTCTGCATAATCAGCTCTAAACTTCTTAACTCTTTCAATATCTTTCTCTTCAATATTGATTACTTCTTTTTCTTTGATTTCTTTAACTTGTGCCATAACTTTTGTTTTTAAATTTAATTATTATACTTTATGTGTATATAAATATGATAATTTTTTTGTAAAGATTAAATTTTTGGAATTGTTTTCCAAACTATCTTAGAAGTACCGAATGCTTTCTGAGTATTTATCTTTAAACCAGTCTGTTCTGGTACTAAATAAGCTTTTGCTGTAAGTGATACATTACTTCTAACAATTCGCTCTTCACCTACCCCATTGGTGGTATCAAATGAGTATGATTCTCCTTTGATTTGAAACTTATACCTCTGTCCAAATGTTCCACCTTGAAAATATACTATCTGTTCAACTACTTTATTCAAATCTTCCATAAAATCACACCATATAATTACATCATACGCAATATTCACATAATCAGGTCTATCTACTATGTATTTCTCTTGTACTGGTTTTTGGTCTTGCAAAATAGAAAATTGGTCATATCCTGTCTCTTATACACATCTCCGAGCCCACGAGACGGACTCCTATCTCG
>OLHI01000286.1_pt1 | contig 11640 bp, 9 predicted proteins | sample 1609501 | NCBI WGS metagenome assembly OLHI01 (sample SAMN05416862, study PRJEB24817) | seawater metagenome | isolation source: Sea water | place: Canada:Atlantic | collected 2013-11 | reverse complement strand
GTCGGCAGCGTCAGATGTGTATAAGAGACAGTACATTCTCTTGATAGCAGTGCTCATTCCCGGCATCGGCAAAAGCGTCAATGGGAGTGCGCGTTGGATAGATCTAGGCTTCTTTGACCTGCAGCCGTCGGAACTCGCTAAGCTGTTTTTAGTTATCTTCACAGCCGATTACCTACAAAAAAATTATCAGGCTGTGAGGGACAACTGGAAGCATTTCTTGATTCCGCTTGGTGTATCGGGCGTGGCTGCGTGGCTGCTTCAACGAGAACCAGATCATGGCGCGTTGGTTATTTTGATGGCGACGACTTTTTGTCTATTGTTTTTGGCGGGTGCGAAGCTGTGGAGAATTCTCCTCATTGTTTTAATTGCAGTTATTGGCTTTACCGCGATTGCAATAACGAAACCACATGTACTCGCACGTTTCACCTCCTTCCAAGACCCTTGGGCGATCGAGAATGTTTATGGAGACGGCTACCAATTAGCACAAGCCTTGATCGCATTCGGGCGTGGCGAGTGGTTCGGCACGGGCTTGGGCAATAGTATTCAAAAACTCTATTTTTTGCCCGAGGCACATACTGACTTTGTATTGGCAATTATTGGTGAAGAATTCGGGATGGTTGGCGTCGCTGTGGTGGTGTCACTGTTTTGTATCTTGGTCTACCGAGCTTTCGTCATTGGTCGGCGCGCCGAATCTCAGGAAAGCTACTTTGCGGCTTTTTTTGCCTACGGATTAGGGTTGCTATTCGCCGGGCAGGCGCTCATCAATATAGGGGTCAACATCGGCCTGCTCCCCACGAAAGGATTGACGCTTCCATTTCTAAGCTATGGCGGCGCAAGTTTAATCATGAGCTGTGTGATGGCTGCGCTGCTAATTCGAATCGAATATGAAACCGACCGCCTCGCGGCCGCCACAAAAACCACTTCTGTTTGGGAGAGATGATGGCTATCTCTCGGGTGCTAATTATGGCAGCAGGAACCGGTGGACACGTGTTCCCTGCATTAGCCATCGCGCGTCAGCTTGAGGCGCGTGGCGTTAAAGTCGATTGGCTCGGAACGCCGGGCGGCATGGAGGAGAAACTTCTCGAGGGAACCGGATACGAGTTTCATCGGATCGCAGCGAAAGGACTAAAAGGCAAAGGCATCGCGCGCTTGATCGGCGCACCTTGGATGCTAACCCACTCGTTGTGGCAGAGCCTGGTCATTATGCGCGAAATCGATCCTGACTGTGTGCTTGGCATGGGCGGCTATGTTTCGGGCCCAGGCGGCGTTGCTGCACGAGTGTTGCGAAAGAAACTGTATCTACACGAACAGAACGCAGTGGTTGGTTTTACCAATCGCCTACTTGCGCGCATTGCTACCCGTGTTTTCGAAGCATTCCCTGGCGCCTTCGCAGAGAGCGATAAGGTTGTTTTCGTTGGCAATCCTGTGCGCGCAGACATCGAGCAGGTTGGGCAAACACTGCCGGAGCTTGCGTCTACAACGCGGCCTCTGCGGCTTTTAATTCTGGGCGGCAGCCAAGGAGCGAAGGCGATTAACGAAACCCTGCCGCAAGCCCTTGCGCGGCTAAGGGAGACTGATCCTCATGCGGTTCCCGAGGTCAGGCATCAAACAGGTGCATCGCAACTGGAGGCTACTCAGGCAGCCTATACAGACGCGGGATTTTCACTCGCTAATGGATTAACGGTTACGCCATTCATCGACGACATGGCGGCGGCATACGCCTGGGCAGACCTCGTAATAGGGCGTTCGGGTGCGAGCACTGTAGCCGAAATTGCTGTTGTTGGTCGCGCATCTATTCTCGTGCCGTACCCACACCATAAAGATCAGCAACAGCTGCATAATGCGCGCTGGCTCAGCGCAGCGAGCGCGGCGACTATAATCGAGCAACCGGCGCTTTCAGGTGATCGACTAGCGTCTGAAATAGCGGCTCTGAATGCAGATCGACACTCGCTTCTCGCTATGGCGACCGCTGCGCATGCACTCGCACCGCGACGTGTCGACACGCGTATTGCTGAAATAATGACGGAGGTAGCAGATGCCCGCTAAGCGGCTGCAGCACAGTATTCCCGAGATGCGTCGCATCAAGACGCTCCACTTTATTGGCATTGGTGGGGCGGGCATGTGCGGCATTGCAGAGGTGTTGCAGAACCAAGGTTATGCCATTACCGGATCTGATATGGCCGAGTCCGCGAACACACGGCGACTTAGGGATTTGGGTGCTACGATTTTTATCGGCCACGCAGAAAGTAATATCGAGTCTGCTGACGTGGTCGTGTATTCGAGCGCCGTCACCATAAAGAACCCAGAGATGCGTGCGGCAGCGGCGGCAAGCTTGCCCCTTCTAGCGCGCGCCGAGATGCTCGCTGAACTGATGCGCTATCGTCATTCAATCGCGATCGCGGGTACCCACGGGAAGACCACGACAACGAGCCTTCTGGCCTCGGTATTGGCGGCAAGCGGCGCCGATCCAACATTTATTATTGGCGGGCTGCTAAATAGCGCAGGGACGAATGCGCGACTCGGTGAGAGTCGCTATTTAGTCGCCGAGGCAGACGAAAGCGATGCCTCATTTATGCATCTTCAACCTATGGTCGCTGTGGTGACCAATATCGAAGCCGATCATATGGGTACCTATGGCGGCGATTTCGAGCGCGTAAAAGAGACGTTCATTAACTTTCTGCACAATCTGCCGTTCTATGGACTAGCAGTGCTTTGTATTGACGATCCCTCTGTGCGGGAGATTATGCCACTCGTCTCTCGCCCTAAGTTGACGTATGGCTTTTCGGAGGACGCCGATTTTCGGATCGAAAATCTAACCCAGCGTGGGAGCGAGACGCGATTCGAAGTTTATCATCGCGAAACTGGCAGTAGGCTGCCGATAACATTGAACATGCCCGGTCGTCATAACGCGCTTAACGCTACCGCGGCGCTTGCTGTTGCGGTTGACGAAGGAGTCGAGTTAGACGCGATAAAGCAAGGGCTCGAGAATTTCGCGGGTGTCGGTCGGCGTTTCGATGTGCAGGGCACATTCCCGTTAGGCGATGGCGAAATCATGTTGGTCGATGATTACGGTCACCATCCGACGGAAGTCGCGGCAACGATCCTAGCATTGCGAGAGGGCTGGCCGGACAAGCGGTTGGTCATGCTTTTCCAGCCGCATCGGTATAGCAGAACGAGCGACCTTTATGATGATTTTGTCGACGTGCTTTGCGAAGTCGACGTACTTCTTCTGCTCGAAGTTTATGCTGCGGGTGAAAAGAAGATCGCTGGAGCAGACTCGCGGAGCTTGAGCCGCAGTATTCGGCTGCGCGGGAAAGTAGATCCAATATTCGTGCAAGACGAAGCCGATGTGTTAGAGATTTTAGACGGTGTAGTAGCCGATGGTGACATCGTTGTTACGCAAGGCGCGGGAAGCGTCGGCGCGTTAGCAAAACAGCTTGCAGCAGCGCTCGCAGCACGAGCAAGTAAAGAGGCGTAGTTACGCAAACGAGCACGTCGCCTAAGCGAGCGGCACGCCGGTCAGCGAATCTGGCAAGGCAGGATAAAAGTAAAGAGATGGAGAACAGGGTGAAAGCGTTTAATAGGCAGCAAACAGTGACCAATGCGGGTCATGTTGTCGTTCTTATGGGCGGCCACTCAGCCGAGCGCGAAATATCTCTGCTGAGTGGTGAGGCTGTGCTGCAAAGTCTAATTCGTTCCGGCGTCAGAGCGAGTAAACTGGATGTTGATCAGAACATAATAAAAAAACTGTCCGCTCTAGCGCCTGATTTCGCCCTTAATATGCTGCATGGTGAGGGCGGTGAGGACGGAGTAATTCAAGGTTTTTTGGAAACCGTTAATATTCCCTACAGCGGTTCAGGTGTTCTTGCCTCGGCACTTGCTATGGACAAGATTCGCGCGAAGCAAATTTGGCTTCAGATGAACCTCGCAACACCAGACTATGAGCTACTCTCAGCTCAAACCGATTGGCAAGCAGTGGCGCATCGACTAGGTCTTTGCGTGGTTAAGCCTGTCAGCGGGGGTTCTAGTTTAGGTATCGCAAAGGCGAGTGATGCTAATGAGTTGCAGTCGGCCTATGAGGGCGCCCTTCGAGTTGGCGCTAGGGTCATGGCGGAGAGCTGTATCGACGGACCCGAATACACCATTGGGGTACTCGACGGTGAACTCCTTCCGAGTATTGAGTTAGTAGCCCGTGGCGAGCTGTTCGACTTTGAGGCGAAGTATCTCTCCGAGACTACGCAAATGACTTGCCCAGCAAACCTCGATGTGCAGGATGCCCAAGAATTGAACGCCCTCGCGATTGCTGCCTATGAGGCCTTAGGGTGTAGCGGAACAGCAAGAGTCGATGTCATGCGTAATTCAGACGGCTGCTTTCATCTACTTGAAATCAATACACTTCCCGGCATGACAGAGCATAGTTTGATCCCGCGGGCTGCTGCCGAGTCAGGTATAGATTTCGACGAGCTCGTGCTTCGGATTATGACAGAAGGAAGGGGGGCTAGAAGTGATGAGAGCTGAGCGCAAAGCTGGAGTAGCCGTTGGCGCTGTGCGTGCTGGTGCGCATGCAGTCCGTAAACCGCAGGTTGTCGACTCGGCGCCAGCTAGATCGAGTGCTCCACTTCGCTACATAGTAACCCTGAGCGTTCTCATTGCGACACTAGCCTTCGTTGCCCTCGATACATTCGCCGTTCATCGCGCTGAACTGGCCGGTTTTTTTAGTAAGCCAATCTCCAAGGTGAGGATAGAAAACCAATGGCAGCGCGTGAGCGAAAGCGACGTAACAGGCATTTTGCAGCAGTATATTGGTGCAGGTTTTTTTGATTTCGATATAAACGGGGCCAGTCGCGATCTCGAGGCGCTGCCCTGGGTTGCCAGTGTCGATTTAAGGCGCTTATGGCCAGATACGTTGTCGCTACATCTGAGGGAAGAAGTGCCGATAGCAAAGTGGGGTGCAGTGGAATTACTTAATCAGTATGGCGAACTGTTCTCGCCGACCGATACCGATGACTTCGCCGGCCTGCCGCTGCTTGAGGGGCCAGCTGATAGTCAAGATCAAGTGATGCAGCAATATAAACAGCTCAGCCAGGCATTGTCTCCAGTCGGACTTACGCTTGATGGCCTCAAGTTAAGTCATCGTCAGAGTTGGACTCTTAAAGTAAATGCGATGCAAATTGAGGCTGGTCGACAAGATGTGCTTGCCCGAACGCAGCGCTTCGCTCGATTTTATGCGCAGCAAGACCGAGCCGAAACGGCGCAGTTCGCCTCGGTAGACCTTCGGTATGGAAATGGCATCGCAGTAAAAAAACGCGCGCTTAAACTCGCTCCTTTGAGCGACGTGGCACAACGATAATGACAAGCCTGCGCACTTGGTGTGGGGCGGGAAGGATTGAGAGAGTATGAAAGCGGCAGCGAGCGACAACATGATCGTAGGTCTCGACATCGGGACGTCCAAGGTTGTAGCGATCGTTGGTGAGATCGTAGACGATGGCAGTCTCAATATAATTGGCATAGGTAGCCATCGCTCGCGTGGCCTAAAGAAAGGCACCGTGGTGAATATTGAGTCGACCGTTGAGTCGATACAGCACGCTATCGCTGAAGCCGAAATGATGGCTGGGTGCCAGATTCATTCGGTTTACGCCGGCATAGCAGGTAGCCATATTCGCAGCATGAACTCGCATGGCATAGTGGCTATACGTGACGGCGAGGTCGAGCGCGCAGATATCGAACGAGTCATCGACGCGGCACAGGCAGTGGCAATTCCTGCCGATCAGAAGGTTTTACACATCCTCCCCCAAGAATACCTCATCGATGCACAGGAAGGAGTTAAAGAGCCGCTCGGTATGTCCGGCGTCAGGCTTGAGGCCAAAGTTCATCTCGTTACGTGTGCGATCAACGCCGTTCAGAACATAGAAAAGTGTATCAAGCGCTGCAATTTGGCAGTGGATGAAATTATATTGGAGCAACTTGCCTCCGCGTATTCGGTGCTCACTGAAGACGAGAAAGAGCTTGGTGTGTGTCTCGTCGATATCGGCGGCGGAACAAGCGACATCGCTATCTTTACAGAGGGCTCGATTCGCCATACTGGTGTTATCCCCATTGCCGGCGATCAGGTCACGAACGATATCGCGATGGCTCTGAGGACGCCGACCGACGACGCCGACGAGATTAAAGTTAAATACGCCTGCGCCCTCACGCAATTGGCCAATGGTGCCGACAGTATTAAGGTGCCCAGCGTAGGTGACAGGCCACCCCGAGAACTGTCGCGACAGGCGCTCGCCGAAGTCGTCGAGCCGCGTTATGTCGAACTCTTTACTCTGGTGCAGCAAGAGCTGCAGCGCAGTGGTTTTCAAGACATGCTGGCAGCAGGAATCGTATTAACCGGCGGCACTAGTAAGATGGAAGGGGTGGTGGATTTAGCGGAAGAGATTTTCCACGCGCCTGTTCGTATCGGCGCGCCTCATAATGTTGCCGGCCTTGCCGATATAGTTCGAAACCCCATCTACTCAACGGGAGTTGGGCTGCTGTTATACGGGTTGAAGCAGTTCCAAGAACAGGGCGGGATCATAACGAAGGGAGAGCCGCGTATAACCTTGGTCAGCCGGGTTAAGAGTTGGTTTCAAGGCGATAATTAGCGCGCAGGCGCGCAAGAATAACTTAATTTTAGGGGGCACTATGTTCGAACTAGTCGAAAACGTTGCGCAGACAGCCGAGATCAAAGTGATCGGCGTTGGCGGTGGTGGGGGTAATGCGGTACACCATATGATTAGCAATCAGGTCGAGGGTGTAGAGTTTATCTGCGCGAATACCGACTCGCAGGCGCTGAGCAACATCGACGCAAAAACCATTCTACAAATGGGTTCGGGTGTAACTAAAGGCCTCGGCGCAGGAGCGAATCCTGAAATAGGTCGACAGGCGGCGTTAGAAGATAGAGATGAAATTGCGGCGATCCTTGCGGGCGCCGACATGGTTTTTATCACGGCAGGTATGGGCGGGGGCACAGGAACTGGCGCGGCACCAATTGTTGCCGAAGTGGCGCGCGAGCTAGGAATCCTAACAGTCGCGGTTGTGACTAAGCCTTTTCCCTTCGAAGGACGCAAGCGTTTATTAGTCGCGCAGCAGGGCATCGAAGCGCTCAGCGAGCATGTAGATTCACTGATCACCATTCCTAACGAGAAGCTTCTCGATGTCTTAGGGAAAGACGCGTCGCTTTTGGATGCGTTCAAGGCGGCCAACGATGTGCTTCTTGGCGCGGTCAAAGGTATTGCCGACCTCATCATGAACCCAGGCATGATCAATGTCGATTTTGCCGACGTGAAAACGGTTATGTCGGAAATGGGAATGGCGATGATGGGTACGGGGCATGCATCCGGCCCAGATCGTGCGAGAGAGGCAGCTGAAGCGGCGATTCGTAGCCCGCTGCTCGAAGACGTTAATCTCGAAGGCGCTCGCGGCATTCTCGTGAATATCACGGCAGGTGAGAATTTATCCCTCGGAGAATTCTCGGAGGTGGGTGATACGATCGAAGAGTTTGCGTCTGATGATGCAACCGTGGTCATCGGTACCGTGATCGATCCAAGCCTCAAAGATGAAATTCGAGTTACAGTCGTGGCAACGGGTCTAGGCTCAGTTCACGCCCGCCCAACGAAAGTCGTCGACAATACACCCAAATACGATGCTATTCGTCGCCCGATTCCGCGCACGGATCGTGGTACAGGCAACACAGCCACTAAAATCGATCCACTTTTTGAGCCTGACGCAGACCTCAACTACTTGGATGTTCCCGCTTTCCTGCGCAATCAGGCAGATTAACGAGGCCGCACGCAGTTGTGCACCAAGAAAAGTCACTTGGGAAAGCTATAGGCCTTTGCTACACTCCCGCTTAGCCCGCAGGCAACCCGATCTTGGGATGCTGCGAGCGAGCGGTGTTAGCTAGTTTCCGCGGCCACAATGACACATCAAAGCCTACAACCCTGGCAGGGCCGACCTATGCTTCGTCAACGCACTCTTAAAAACATCATCCGCGCCACCGGCGTCGGCCTTCACACAGGTGAAAAGGTTTACCTGACGCTGAGGCCCGCCCCAGTGAACACCGGCATAGTCTTTTCACGCGTGGACCTAGACCCCGTCGTGCAAATCAAGGCAAGTGCCACAAATGTTGGTGAGACGACGCTGTCTACCACACTCGTTCAAGATGGGGTAAAGATATCAACGGTCGAGCATCTGATGTCAGCGCTTTCTGGCCTCGGCATCGATAATGCGTTTATCGATGTGAGCGCCCCTGAAGTGCCTATAATGGATGGCAGTGCTGGGCCTTTCGTATTCCTGATTCAATCGGCGGGTATCGAAGAGCAATCAGAGCCTAAGCGGTTTATAAAGATCCTCAAGACGCTGCGACTCGAACAGGGCGACAAGACAGTGAGTCTTGAACCTTTCGACGGTTTTAAAGTCAGCTATACCTTACTCTACGATCACCCTGTCTATAAAAAGTACACCAAGAAAGCGACCATTGATTTCAGCAGCACGTCTTTTGTGAAAGAGGTGAGCCGCGCCCGCACGTTCGGCTTTATGCATGAATTCGAAGAGTTGCGTAATCGTAATTTAGCGCTTGGCGCGAGCATGGATAATGCCATCGCAGTAGGAGACTATAAGGTTCTCAATGAAGATGGCCTCCGCTACGAAGACGAATTTGTTAAGCACAAAATCCTCGACTCAATCGGCGATCTCTATCTTCTTGGCAATAGCCTCATCGGCGAGTTCAAGGGGCACAAGTCAGGCCATGCCCTGAATAACGCGTTACTGCGCATGCTCGAAGAAAACGAAGATGCATGGGAGATTGTAAGCTTCGAAGAAGACAACAATGTGCCGATCTCGTATATGAAACCCGTCCTCGCCGCGTAACCCTGTTACAGGAGGGTAAGGGTTTGTTTTTGTTCTAAATCTCGCCTTTTTGGCGGTGAGGGTCCTAACGCGTTGAGAGCTTCAACGCTTGCATCCTCTTGCTGCGTCAATTACTCTCGCTGTTCTTTCATGCGCGGCGTAAAGCGTCTCTGATGCCTATTCTATTGACGCGGAGGTGCTTCTTATAGCCCGTTGCCCTTGTAGCGGAATAATGTATAGCTAATTAAATGAAACTCCTTTTAATCGATCAACGACACGGCCAAAGCCGTAGCCTCGAGCTCAAGGGATGGCTGCGCGCGCTCCTGTCGCTTTGCCTGCTCGGCACCCCCGTTGGTCTTGGTTACTTCGGCTATCAGCTCGCCGCCGGTCAAAACGATGATTCTTTAGTCTTTAACCAGCAATCAGCCGAGAACTGGCAGAAAGAACTGGCGCTTCAGGCGCTTCAATTAGAACAACTCCGCTCTGCCTCAGAACAAGAACTAGACGCACTCACTCTTAAACTGGCTAAGCTTCAGGCTCGCCTCTCACGCCTCGATGCGCTGGGAGAAAGGGTTGCGGGCTTAGCCAATATTGATAGCTTCGATGCGGTGGCGACGTCCTCGTACCTCGTCGGTGGGCTTGAAATTGGTATCGCAAGCGGCACGCCAGATGAGTTTGCAGGTTCTAATTTGTTGGCGTCGATTAGTGAGCTTGAAGAGCTTATAAACGAGCGGCAGCAGCAGCTTGGTAATATCGAAGGTTTGTTAATCGATCAGCGTGCTATCGAAGACGGCTTTGTCGCCGGGCGCCCAATAGAGAATGCGTGGATCGCATCTCCTTTCGGCAGACGCCCAGACCCTATTACCGGCAAGAGCAGTTTTCACAGCGGTATAGATCTGACCACTGGCAAGGCGGGCGCACAGATTAGTAGCGTCGCAGGTGGCGTTGTAACCTGGGCTGGACCACGGTCTGGTTATGGTCTGATGGTTGAGGTCAACCACGGCAATGGCTTTACGACGCGCTATGCCCATTCGCAAGAATTGTTTGTCGAGGTGGGAGATGTCGTATCCCGTGATGATAAACTCGCCTTAGTAGGTTCCACAGGCCGTTCTACTGGACCCCATGTTCATTTCGAGGTCTATAAAAACGGCCGCGTCGTCGATCCTGCCTCTTATATCCGCCGCACCATCCGCTAACTCCTACGCCCAATTCGGTAGCTGACTCTGCTCGCCCTCAACACAAAGGCCGAGAGAGCGCTTCTACTCGTCCGGAAAGAGATTTCGGTCGAACACTACATTTTCTAGAATTTACTTATAAATCGAAGACACTATGAAACTATTCAGCAAGATTTTCGGCAGCAGCAATTCGCGCAAGCTCAAAAAACTAAAACGCAGTGTCACTCAGATCAGCGCGTTAGAAGAGGGCTTAAAAGACCTCAGCGACGACCAGTTAAAGGCTAAAACTGTCGAGTTTCAGGAGAGAATCGCCGGAGGCGAAAGCGTTGATGCACTCCTGTCTGAAGCGTTTGCGGTTGCGCGTGAGGCGAGCATCAGGGTGTTAGGCATGCGCCATTTCGACGTTCAGTTGATCGGCGGCATGGTGCTTAACGAGGGCAGTATTTCTGAGATGCGCACGGGCGAGGGCAAGACATTGATGGCCACGCTGCCGGCCTATCTAAATGCGCTCTCCGGCAAGGGCGTTCACATAGTCACCGTGAATGAGTATCTTGCCGAACGCGATGCTAACTGGATGCGTCCGCTTTATGAGTTCCTTGGCTTGACTGTGGGGGTTATTAAGTCTGGGCAGAATCCAGCGGAAAAGAAAGCCGCCTACGAGAGCTCGATTACCTACGGCACTAATAACGAATTTGGGTTTGATTATCTACGCGACAACATGGCATTTAGGGTAGCCGATAAGATGCAACGCGAACTCAATTTCGCGGTGGTCGATGAAGTCGATTCAATTCTAATAGACGAGGCTCGTACGCCGCTTATCATCTCCGGTGCTGCCGAAAACAGTTCGCAACTCTATATCGCGATCAATTCACTTGTGCCAAAGCTTGAGCGCGGCGAAAAGATCGAAAAAACGAAGATGGAGCAGATGGACAAAAGCTATGTGGCCGAGGAGGAGGGCCACTTCAGTGTTGATGAGAAGAGCCGTCAGGTAGAGCTCACAGAATCTGGGCACGAGTTCGTCGAAGGTTTACTAATCGAACAGAAGCTTTTGGCCGACGGTGACTCACTCTATTCAGCAACGAATCTGTCGCTACTGCATCACGTACATTCAGCGTTAAAGGCGCATTACCTTTTCAACCGCGACGTTGAATATATTGTCAAAGAGAAGCGTATTGTTCTGATTGATGAGCATACGGGGCGGACGATGGAAGGCCGCAGACTATCCGAGGGACTTCATCAAGCGTTGGAAGCTAAGGAAGGGGTAGAGATTCAGAGCGAAAGCCAGACGCTTGCATCGACCACGTTCCAAAATTATTTCCGCCTTTACAACAAACTCTCTGGTATGACTGGAACCGCCGACACCGAAGCGTTCGAGTTTAGCCAAATCTATGGGCTAGACGTGGTGGTCATTCCAACTAACAACCCGATGGTGAGGGATGATGCTAACGATCTTATCTTCCTGAGTATGGAAGAGAAACTTGAGGCAATAGTTGCCGATATCACGGAGATCAGCGCTGCGGGAGCGCCGGTACTTGTAGGCCTGTCTCTTATACACATCTGACGCTGCCGACGATCTACTCTGTGTAGA
>OLHI01000283.1_pt1 | contig 11825 bp, 2 predicted proteins | sample 1609501 | NCBI WGS metagenome assembly OLHI01 (sample SAMN05416862, study PRJEB24817) | seawater metagenome | isolation source: Sea water | place: Canada:Atlantic | collected 2013-11 | reverse complement strand
GAGACAGATCCATTTGGATTTATCACGATAAGGGTGATGATAATACACCAAATGGTGAAGCAACAATTACATTGGCTGGTATTGCTAATGTGGATATGGATGGGAATCCATTACCACAACGACATAGAGGTAAATTAAATGTAAAGTGGCAAACTACTGTTAGTGTTGATAGAGATAGAAATAATACATCAGAAATTATTTTTAGCCCAACAATTACCCCAACTCTAATAGTTTCTCAAAGTACAGAACAATATCAAAACCAACCTCAATCAGGAGATATATTATCACTAACAACACAAACAGGTAAAGTACAATATATATTTAAAGGTAAAACGCCTATAGTAGAAATCAAAGATTCAAGCACATTAAATGGTGAGATGGTTGGTGGTTCAATTATACTAAATAACTTCACCAAACCAGCCGAACCAATAGTTAATATTGAAAATCCATTAAGTTCTACATTCTTTAGTTCATCCATTAAAGAAGTATTAACCAATAAAGTATTAAAACCAATTACAAACTTTACAACATCGTTTGCTAATAGAGATGATTTAATACATACATTTGGTTTTGTAGGAGAGGCTAGTTATAAAATTGAATATGTTCAAAGTGGTTCAAATGTATCTACACAAAACAAAAGAAACTTTGTAAACATAGCATTGGATAACATAGACCCTATAACTGGTGTTGTTAACAAAATAAAAATATTACATAAATCAGAAGGATTGCCTGGTGACTTTGAATTACTAAATGAAGTGGAAGTACCATTCAGTTCTTCAGTAAGTATTAAAGTACCAATTCCATCTAAAAACTTAAAAGACCCTAAGATACTAAAATTATTATATCTTAACGCTGATGGTGGTATATCTAGAACACAAACAATATCTAATCCATTTGTATTCGATGGTGATAACATTTATATTGGTGGTGAAGAAAACTTAATTAGTGGTTCTATCTTTATATCAAATACATTAGGAACTGGTATTGAGATTGGTGGTGCAAGTAGTGGATTCATGCGTTCCGTTGGATACAGAGGTATTACTTCAGCATCATTAGGAAAAGCACCAGGTGGGTTCGTAATCTATAGTGGTTCTGGTAATCTTGTATTTGGTGAAGACCCGCTATTAGGTGTTGGTATGCAATTCGTTGGAGATAACGATGATAGACACCTTGTATTCTCAACAGCAAATGGTGGTATTTTAGATGTTAAAACTGATAAGTTTTTTATTGGTAACTTAAATCAACAATATATAAGTGGTTCTGATGGTAATATAGAAATAAGTTCTTCCATATTCCACTTAGACCCTAAAGCAAATGGTGGAGCTGGTAGTTTGGTTATTGGAGCTAACGCAACGATTAACGCAGATTTAACAGTTGATAATCTTAGAACACCTGCTTCAATTGGCGGGCAAGCTTCAACTGAAACAAACTCATCCTCATCTATCAAATCAGATGGTTTCGCAAGATTCGTATCAGCATCGATTGGTGGTTGGGGCATTACCACATCATCTATTGAAGGTGGTAACCTTATAATGAAACCCGAAGGTATCTTACAAACTAGAGATTTCGCAAGTGGATTAAAAGGATGGAAGATTTCATCCGAAGGAAACGGAACTGCAGAATTTGAAAATGTTAGAATTAGAGGTACGTTAAGAACAACTACTTTTGAGAAAGAATCAGTAAACGCAGTTGGTGGACAATTATGGGTAGCTAACTCAACAACAATTACAGGTTCAGTTACCTCAGGTGAAACCACAATGTCTGTAAAGAATGCTAGTGGATTTTCCGCAGGTGAAATACTTTTGGCTAAAAAAGTAGATAATACTGGATTCCAAACAGAATATATCTTATTAGAATCAGCATCAGTTGAAGGTGATAACTCAAATGAAGATGAAACCTATGGTAGAATATATGTTCAAAGAGCTTATGGAAGTGGTCAACAAGGTGATTTTGTTGGTGATTTAGCATCAGCAGCACAATCATATGAAGATGGGCAAGTTATTGTTTCGACTGGTAAATTAAATACTGGTTACATCAAAATGAACGCTAACCCTAATGATACAGCAACTCCGTATATGGATATTGTTGAAAGAACAGGTAGTGGATTATACGATGTAGCTCTAAAAGTAAGATTGGGTGATTTAAGTGGATTAGCAAATTCAGATTATGTGTTTGGTAATTCAAATCCAGGGTTTGGTTTAGCAACAGATAACGTATTCCTTCAAGGTGGTATAATAGCAAAAACAGGTTCCATTGGTGGAATCAAAATGGATGATGGTAAATTATTCACTGGAGAGGGAACGTATAATAATTCTAATACTGGGTTCTATGTAGATTCAGGTTCTAATTTTTCATTAGGTAGTAAGTTAGCTTGGAATCCAACTACAGAAGCTTTAACAGTTAGAGGTTCTTTCCAATTTGCAGATGGAACATCCGTTCAAACGGCAATTGATAATGTATCAAGTGGTTCTGTAGCACGAACAGTAGAACTATCTGCTGATAAATATGTAGTAACATTTGATGAGTCTGGAAATGAATCTCCATCTAATCAAACTATAACATTAACCGCAACACCACAAAACTTTGTAGGACAGGTATATTATGAATACTATAAAGATAGTACTATTCAAGGAACTAGAGGTACTGCAAACACATTCACTGTTGATACCACAGCAGAGAAACCAACTTCATCTACTCCTAAAACATATGAAGTAAGAGCATTTACAGGTTCTAATGGTGGAACAGCCGTATCAACTGATAGTTTAACATTATTTGGATTACAACCTGGTTCGGATGGTGTTGCTGGTACAGATGCAGTAACGGCATTTTTAACAAATGAATCACATACACTACCATTAAGTAGTTCAGGTGTAATTCAATCATATGCAGGAGCTGATACTCAAATTAAAGTATATGAAGGTATTACAGATAAAACATCAAACTATACATTTACAGAAAGTTCACCAGCATACATAACGGCAACTTCATCATCAAATACATTTACGATAACAAATAGTACAACACCTTATAGTGGTTCTGTTACTATTACTGCTGTAAGTGAATCGGTATCATTATCAAAAATAATGTCGATTGGTATTACTAGACAGGGTGATGATGGTTCAGATGGAACGCCAGGTGCAAATGCTAAAACAATAACATTAACATCAGATACTCAAACATTCGCATTTGATGATTCAACGGATACTGATGCAACACCAACATCAGCAGTTTTCTCAATAAACCAACAAAATCTTAGTGGCGCTATTGCAGGAACTGATATTACAATTACTAAAGTAGGTAGTAGTGGTACAATAAATACTCCAACTGTTAGTGGTACAACCACAAATGGAACAGGTACACGAACATTTACACTTCCATTTTCATCTTTATCAAAATCTGATTTACCATTAACAATATCGGTAACTAAAGATGGTGTAACTGATAGTACATCGATTATTAAAATAGAAGGTGGTGCAAATGGTGTTTCCGCATTACAATATTTATTAACTAATGAAGCACATATAGTACCAGCAACATCTGCTGGAGTTGTATCAGATTATTCAAATAGTGGAACTGAAATATATGTTTATGAAGGTACTACAGAATTAGTTTACGATGGTGTAGGAACTTCTAATGGTACTTGGAAAGTTAGTACACCAACTGTATCACCATCAGGAAAAATAACTGCTGGTTCTATAACAGATGGTGGTAATTACGCAGTAGTTGGAAACCACTCATCTATGAATAATGGCAAGGATTCAGTAACTATTTCATATCCAATTAGTGGTAAAACCGCAGATGGTACTAATTTCAGTTTTACTAAAACTCAAACTATAACAAAATCTAAAGAAGGTTCAGATGGAACGCCAGGTGCAAATGCTAAAACTTTAAGTGTAACTGCAGATTCACAAATATTTACATTCTCATCCGCATCTAATACAACGGTACCTGAGGATAATACGATTGAATTCTTTTTCTCTCAACAAAATTTAAGTGGTACTATTGGTGATAGCGATATCGTTGTTACAGATAATCAAGGGGGAGTTATCACAAGTAATCCTACTCTATCACCATCTTCATTAAGTGGTGGAAGTGGTGTTGTAAGTGGTAGTTATGTATTCGCAACAAACTTAGCAAATGACTCAGCTAAATTTCCAAATACTGTAACTGTAACTAAAGATGGTTTAACAGATTCATTTAAAGTATTCGCAATAAGTGGTGGTACAGATGGTGTATCTTCATTACAATATTTATTAGGTAACGAAGCACATATAGTTCCTGCATCTTCAGCTGGAGTTGTATCATCTTATACAAATAGTGGAACTTCATTATATGTTTATGAAGGAACTACAGAATTAGATTACGATGGGGTTGGGACTTCTAATGGTACTTGGAAAGTCAGTACACCAACTGTATCACCATCAGGAAAAATAACTGTTGGTACTTTAATCGATAGAGGTACTTATGTTGACTTTGATGAACATTCATCTATGGATAATAGTACTGATTCAGTAACTATTTCATATCCAATTATTGGTAAAACTACAGATGGTACTAGTTTCAGTTTTACTAAAACTCAAACTATAGCAAAATCCAAAGAAGGTAGTGATGGGCTTCCAGGAACATCAGCATCCTTAATATCTTTAACTGGTGATTCACAAGTATTTGCGTTTGCATCGGCATCTGCAACAACACCTGATGATACAACAATTGAGTTATTTATTACTCAACAAAATTTAGGAAAAACTTTAACGGCATCTGATATAACAATTATAGATGCAATTGGTGGTAGTCATACTGTACCTACATTTAAACCTACATCATTAGAAAATAATAGTGGAGTAATAAGTGGTAGTTTAGTATTTAGTACAAACTCACCATCTCCTAAAGGTAAATACCCAATAACGATAACAGCCACATCAGGATCTTTAAGTGATTCATTTAAAGTATTCGCCTTAGATGGTGGTTCTGATGGAACATCAGGAGAAGATGCATATACTGTATTCTTAACAAATGAATCACATACATTCCCAGCAGCTTTCAATGGTGATGTAGATAGTAGTAATTTAGCAGCAGGTGCAACTGATGTTAGAATATTCAAAGGAACTACTCAGTTAACAAATGATAATAATTCACCATATGGTGCTAACACTTATAGAGCAACATCAGCTGTGAGTGGTATTACAATGAGTTCTACTAAACCGGGTTCTGACCGAAGATTCACCCCAACCGCAGTAACTAATGATTCTGGTACGGCAACGATTACAATTACTGATAATACAACTGGAACTGCATTTACAAAAACATATACATTTAGTAAATCTAAAGAAGGGGCTGTAGGAGCTGAAGGTTCTGATTCTAAAACTGTAGCATTAACTGCGGCAACTAATGTTATTACATATAATGCGGCTGGTAATACTCCTTCACCAAGTAGTACAATTACATTAACAGCAGATTCACAAAACTTTACAAATGGGTATTTTAAATTTACAGGTGAAGGGATAACCGATGAAACCTCATATACAGATGGTGGTTCAGCTAATCAAGATACACATGTTTTCGGAGTACCATCAAATTATTTCTCAACTCCAAAAACAATTAGAGTTGGTGTATCAGAACAAGCAGCTTCCTCAACAGAGTTAACGTTTGATACTGTTACAATCGTAGCAGTTCAACCAGGTTCAGATGGAGATGCTGGAGCTGATGCGGTAACGGCATTTTTAACATCTGAAGCTGATGTAATTCCCGCTGCTAGTGATGGAACTGTTTCATCATTTGCTGGTAGTGGTACTACGATGAAAGTATATGAAGGTATTACAGATAAATCAACAGGAGCAGGGTACACTTACACATTAGTAAATACAACAACTGGATTAACTGCGGCATTATCTAACAACGTTTTAACTATTAGTGGATTAACACCTGATAGTGGTTCTACAGATATTAGAGCAACATCAGGTTCAGTTACAATTGATAAAACTTATTCAGTAGCTAAATCTAAAGCAGGACCACAGGGTGCTAATAACCAAGACTTCTCATACTTAGATGCAAGTTTAACTGGTATCGGACCAATCAGTTCTCCAGGTTTACTAATGAATTCAGAAGTATTTGGATTTCATAATGGTATAGATGGAACTAATGGTTCACTTTCCGATTTCACATCATTTTTAGATGATAGTGGAAACTTCTACTTAGGTGGAAATAGTGGTGGAATGAGTGGTAGTGCAGCGACTAGTGGTTACCTTGCTTGGAATAATACTGATAGGTCATTATTAATTAGTGGTTCAAATGCAAATATTGAAGTAGATAAGTTTTTCTTAGGAACGGAAGGTTCTCAATTTATAAGTGGTTCGAATGGAAACATTAGGATTAGTGGGGATGTAGAATTTGAAGGTAGAAATTCAAATGGAGCAACAGTATACTACGATAACTTCGCATCATATACAAATGGTTCAGCTGTAGCTCCTGCTAATAGTCCTCAAGTTGATGGAAGTGGTGTAGGTTATTATAATGCAAATGCTGGTGAAATAGCAACAATAAATACACCTTCAACTGTTGGTGGATACTCAGGTAAAGTTCTAAGATTAGGTAACAATGGTGGTACAGACCAGGTTTATATAGCGGGAAATAAATTGATACCATTTAATGAATCATCATTATATGAAGTTGAATTTAGATATAAGATTGAAATTGGTAGTGGTACTGTTTACGCAGGTATTGTAGGGTATAAATCTGATGGAACTACAAAAGTAAATAATGCTGGGGTAGATACTTTAAGTTCTCAACACTATTTAGCCGTAAGTGGGCAAGGTGCAAGTGTTAGTGGAAATGGTTGGGTAATTAGAAAAGGTTACTTTAAAGGAACTTCCGCAAGCGGAAATGGTGGACAACACAATAGCGATACCGACCCCGGCACATTACATAGTGATGTACTTAATGGGTATATAACCCCGATGTTTATAGGAAATTACGTTAATCAGGGGCAAGTTTTATTAGATTACATTAAAATAACTGAAATTGGTGGTGGTGGTTCTACAAAAATAAGTGGTGATGCAATTACAACAGGTGTAATTAAATCAAACAACTTAGCAACCGATGAAGGTTCTGAATTTAGATTAGATGATGGAACATTTAAACTAGGTGGTACAGATGCAGCTCATACTAAATTAGAATGGGATGGAATTGATTTATCTGTTAAAGGTAATATAACTGTAACCAATGCAGGTGATTTCGCAGACCCAGCATTAATAAATGATTTTCCTGATTCATCAAATCTATACGCTCATTACCCACTACATGGTAAGGTAATAAGTAATAATGGTTATGATAGAATATTAGATTTTTCAGGTAATGAAAGACATGGAGATGATACTGCAGATGGTCTTACATATGGAACATCCTTCTATAGTGGTTCATCAGCTGGCCCACTACCTGGAGCAATTAGATTTATGGGATATGATGGACGAGTAGAGTTACATACTCTTGCTCAAGGTTTAACCAATAATATGGATATCTCACTATCCTTTTGGATAAAGAAAACAAATATCAGCCAAGGTGCAGTATTTGGAATACATGATGGGGGCGCAAATGATGTGTGTTTCTTTGTTGACCATTCCAATGTAGCTAATCAAGTTAAATTGATATGTGGTAACGACCTCGGAGTTATAAACACTGGGGTGGAATTCACAAATACTTGGAGACATATTGGATTGGTAATGGATAATGGAGTCGCCGGAAAATTATATATAGATGGCGTGTTCATAGGAAACTTTCCGACATCCACATGTAATACCGGAGACTTTTCAAATTCAGATGAAATGATATTTGGTGGAGAATTAGATGCAGCCAATGGTGCACCAACAGATGATTTTAATGGTTATTTATCAGAATTTAGAATATATGATTCTGTATTATCAGCTGCTAATATGCAAGCATTATACAATCTTCCAACTGGTATTCCAAGCTCAACTAATATATCAGGTGACCAGATATCGACAGGAAAATTAAAATCATCAAATTGGAGTACTACTTTAGGTTCAAATTTTGATTTAGATGGTGGCACATTTAAGTTAGGTGGTTCTTCAAATCCTAAATTATCTTGGAATGGTACTACATTAGCAGTTAAAGGAAATATTCAGGTTGAGGGTGGTGGCTTCGGTTCTGGAGCAGGAGAACTATTTGGAAATCCAACAGGACATTTATTAGATTCAGACGGAAGGCCAGGAGGTTGGTCAGCCGGTTATAATAATAATGATGTAACCACTATTAAATCTACAGATTTATTGGATGGTAATGGTGCAATAGTAGAACTATCCAGCACAACCGATGCCGACATTGGTATGGTTTCTCATGCATTCCCTATCGAAGTTCAACAAAACTATAAAATTAGGCTTGAGCTAAAAGCTGACCAAAGTGATTCTAATGGGTTGTATATAAGAATATACGAATACGATTCAGAACTTCCATCTACAAAAGATAGTATATCACATATTTCTACATATGCAGCAGCTAATGTACAACAATCTGATAGAAGAAAAGATAACACTTGGTACGAAGATGATGGTGTCACCACAAAGACAGTAGAAAACGGACCTATAACAACATCATATGTAAGTTATAACGGAACTTATACTCCAACAGCAACTGCTAAATATTTCTCTGTAGTGGTACTTAATTGGTCTGGAATGTCACCAACTGAGACTAAGTTATTCCTCAAATCAATGAATGTTAGAAAAGTATCACAAGGTACTACGATAACTGGAGCTGGTATATCAACAGGATTAATACAATCGGTTAACCTAAACGCAGATTCAGGTTCTAGAATAGATTTAGATGATGGTTCAATGATAATGGGTGGAACTGCTAGTCCAGGTTTTGAAGTAACTAAAGAAGGATTTGTAACGGCAACTAATTTAACAGAAAAATTTGTAATTGTTAATAGTGGTAATAAATCACAATATTTTGAAAACTATTCCAGTAATACAAAAACTAGATTAATTTTAGATGGTTCTTTGGGTGGAAGTGTAACAATGAATCTTACTATAGAAGAAGCACCTGATTATGTAATTAGTGATATACAATTCCCATCAAATGTGGGTTCAGATGCAATATCTGATATGGAATTAAAAATAGCAACAGATGACCCAGTAACATTTGATGATAACCCAAGCACAGGGTTTTTCTCAGGACTTAAATCACTTGGAACACAATTATTATCTGTAGCATTAGCGAGAAGTTAATAAAGTAAATAAAAGGAAAATATGGCACAAACATTATACGAAGGCGAAATTTACAAATTTAGAAAAGAAGGTAATGATTTAATATTAGCAGGAGCTACTGATAATAGTGATGAAAGAAAAACTTTTAGAAAAGGAATGGTTGTCTCAGGTTCTGTTAATACTAACCCACTTATTATTAAATCACCTAGTAGTGATTATGGTTTGAATCTGATTAGCAACACAGATAGTGATGTAACTGCAAAACTTACTAGTAAAGGTGATGATGGGTATTTCGAATTATTTAACAATACAAAATCAACCTTTAAAATAGATGCTAATGGTATGGAATTTCAAACCAGAGTAGCTCAACATAATCTTGGTGAGTATATAGGTACAACAGATTCTCCTACTAGTGGATATGTTTATATGCAGATGGGGAATGCACGAGGTGATAATGGTGGAGCTTATATTGATTTAATAGGGGATACTACTTATACTGATTATGGATTGAGGATGATAAGATGGAGTGGTGGTGCTAACGCTTCAAGTCAGATGGTTCACAGAGGTACTGGAGACTTTAAATTTAGTACTACTGAACAAGCGAGAATGTACTTCGCTTCAAATGGTAATTATGAGGTTGAAACATTTAATAATAAAAATCAAACATTTCAGATACAAGATGCATATATGTATTTTAAAGCTGATGCACCATCCAATCATTGTTTTCAATTCCACAATGATGGAAATAATAGTAACAGATATTTACTAGACCTAAGAGCGGGTACAGATAACGCATCTGGTACAAATTATCTAATTTATTTTAGAGATGGTGATGGAACTGCTAGGGGTAGTGTAACATTAAGTGGTGGTACAGTATCATATAATCCTTTTACAGGTTGTCACCAATCGTACTTATTGGATGCTGATTCAAAAACGGCAAACCAAATAGAAACTGATTTAAGTGATACACCACATTATCCATATGGTTCTATAATGGTATCTGTTAAATCAGAAGTAACTACATTGAGTGGTAGTACCGACCCTAATTTACAACCCGACCATTATGTAGTAACATCATCTATACATCAAGACAAACGAGTATATGGTGTGTACTTTGGTTCAATGGGAAAAAATGAAGATTATATCCATCAACATCAAATAGCATCACTTGGTGATGGTGTTGTTTTAGTAAACAATCAAAATGGTAACATTGAAAATGGTGATTACATAACAACCGCATCAGGTTCTGGTGGATATGGATGTAAACAAAATGATGATTTATTACACAACTATACAGTAGCAAAATCATTAACGGATGTGGATTGGTCAACCGAACCATCATCTTCAAAATTGATTGCTTGTACTTATCATTGTGGATAATCACTTTTAAATTAAAAATAGGATATTTATTACTATGGGAAAATTAATTAAAGAATGGGTTAAGGGAATCTTAACTGAAGATATAGAAAAAAAGGTAGTAGTTTACGCTGGTAGATTTCAACCTTTTCATAAAGGGCATTATTTAACTTACGACCACTTGGTAAAACAATTTGGTAAAGATAATGTTTATATTGGTACATCTAATAAAACCGATAATATAAAATCACCTTTCAAATTCAACGAAAAGAAAATGATTATGATGAAGATGTTTAAAATACCATCTTCTAAAATAGTTCAAATAAAAAACCCATACGCCCCAAAAGAAATTATAGGTAAGTTCGATAAAGATAAAACGGCATTTGTAACTGTTGTTGGTGAAAAAGATAGATACAGATTAAAAGGTAAATACTTTGAACCATACCATCCTGATAAAATTGATATGGGGTATGAGGAAAAGGGATATGTTTATGTAGCACCAGCACAAGGAGAGGGAATTAGCGGAACAGAGGTTCGTAAATCACTATCATCAGGTGATGATGAAATCCGAAAAGCTGGATTCAAAAGAGCTTATGGTAAATTCGACCCAAAGATATATAAGTTCTTAACAAACAGATTAGGTAAGATAGAAATTACAATGGAACGATTCTTATCTACATTTAATATGGATGATATAATCAAAGAAGCTTCCTTTTATGGAGCTGACGCAGGAGAATCAGATACGGGATACTTACCTGCAGGAGCTAAAAGAAAATTAGGAAGTTACGCAGGTAAACCAGACCCTTGGTTCGAAAAAGGTGGTTACCAACAAATGCACTTTCCAACAGCCGATTCTATATATGCGGGTGGTTCTGATGAAGAAGCATTATCAGTAATAAAACGTTCTAAACCAAATCAGGCATTAGAAGAACCAATCGAAACTGATGATTATGTAACTAAAGGTATTGGAAGTAAAGGTGAGGAACTTCATAAAATAGAAGAAGCTTCTGCAACTCAAAAAAACAAAGGAACTGTTGATGATGGGCCAGGATTTACATATGGTAATTCAAAATCATATAAAGCAGTGGGTGATGAAACGGCAAAAAGATTAGGTTGGATGGTAGTTGATTATATATTAGATACTGATGATGATTCTATATACGCTGATGATGAAAGAGGTATTGAGGATAAGTATCCAGTATCTGTCTCTTATACACATCTGACGCTGCCGACGATCTACTCTGTGTAGAT
>OLHI01000280.1_pt1 | contig 11886 bp, 13 predicted proteins | sample 1609501 | NCBI WGS metagenome assembly OLHI01 (sample SAMN05416862, study PRJEB24817) | seawater metagenome | isolation source: Sea water | place: Canada:Atlantic | collected 2013-11 | reverse complement strand
GCCACAGTCATATAGCTTCGATTATTGCTCTCGAAACTAGGGAGCCATGATTCGAGGAATCCTTGAATATCACTAAGCATCTTTTGCACCTCTTCGTGCGAGTCGAGGAAGCGCGCGACCTCGGGGCTTAATCCCGTTAGAGAGCGCAGGCTTGAATCCCAATAAGGGTTAGGCAGGCAGCGGGCATCGAACACCAAATCGGCATCCGTAGCTATTCCGTTCTTGAAACCAAATGACTGAAACTGCAGCGTCATGTTGCTAGCGCCGTCGGAATCGAGCCTTGCCATTATAATGTCACGGAGCTGATGCAAAGGCATTTTGCTCGTATCGATAGTCATGTTTGCCAATAATGACAGAGGCTCGAGTAATTCCGATTCTCTGTCGATGGCCTCTCTCAGGCCAATCTCCTTGTCGCTCAAGGGGTGTTTGCGACGACTCTCGCTAAACCGCCTCAATAGCGTTTGTGAGTTAGCATCGAGAAACACGATATCGGTCGAGAGGGGGCCCGATCCGAGTTGTTTGATTATTCCCGGAACCTGCCGCAGGTCTGAAGGGATATTGCGCGCATCTATACTCACGGCTGCATTGGCAATGTCGAGTGTCTTGGCAGTTAGGCGGTCGGCAAGTGAGGGCAGGAGGCTGGCAGGTAGGTTATCGATGCAATAGTAGCCGAGGTCCTCAAGAATGCGGAGGACCGTACTTTTCCCAGATCCTGAGCGACCGCTTATGATCGTTAACTTCATTGCGCAGCGTGCCTTTTCAGTTTGCATGCAATAGTGTCTAAAAGTCGACGTGCCGGAAATCGGTCTGCTGGCGTTCTGCGCGTCGACGCTTTTACGTCATTATAGCAACGTTATAGAGGTCTTCATTGTCGTTCGTGTGGCGCAGAGTGAAACATAAATCCTCATCAAGGAAGAGGCTCGCAATTTCGCCTAGCGCCTTAACATGCTCTGTATCGCCCCCCTCAGGGACTACTAACGCGAAGACAAGGTCGATTGGTTTGCCATCGATAGAATCGTAGTCAACTGGTTCGGCCAATGAAATGAGTGCACCGACTAATCTATCGCACTGGGTTAAACGGCAATGAGGTATCGCAATTCCGTTGCCGAGGCCAGTAGTGCCGAGTTGCTCTCGGCTCATTAGCGCTTCAAATACATCGTCTTCGTCGACGCCTTCAATCTGTCCGGCGATGAGACTGCTCATGATGCCAATAACACGTTTCTTGCTTACTCCCTCAACTTTGCTTTTGCATAGGCTTGGGCTAAGAATTTCTTCTAGATGCATCTGCTTACTACTCTCTTCGTGTTTCTCGTATATTTCTCTTCGCCGTTGTAACGCAGCGAGGGAGTGACAAATTACCTCGCATGCTTCAACGACGCTTTATTCTGCGGTTAAACGCTTTCGCTCATTAGAGGGTGGGATGTTTAGCCCTTCTCGGTACTTCGCTATCGTTCGCCGCGCAACGTTAATTCCTTGGTCTTGCAACAGGTCAGCTATTTTACTATCACTGAGAGGCTTTCGGGTATTTTCTGCTGCAACAAGTTTGCGAATAATTGCACGGATTGCTGTCGATGAGCATTCACCGCCACCGGCCGTTGATACATGGCTTGAGAAGAAGTATTTAAGCTCAAAAATACCGCGCGGTGTATGCATATATTTTTGAGTCGTGACTCGCGAAATTGTCGACTCATGCATTTCGACGGCTTCGGCGATATCGTGAAGCACCAGCGGCTTCATCGCTTCTTCTCCGTGCTCCAAAAAACCAACCTGATGCTCGACGATGCGAGTTGCCACTTTCATGAGCGTATCGTTGCGGCTTTGAAGACTCTTAAGAAACCATCGTGCCTCTTGAAGATTGTCTTTGAGGTAGGTGTTGTCTGCGCTTGAATTACCCCGTTGAACCAATGCTGCATAGTCCGCATTGATCCGCAGTTTGGGGGCAACATCGGGGTTGAGTTCTACACGCCAAGACTGAGTGTCCAGGTCTTTACTTACCAAAACATCCGGCACAACATAGGTCGCTGTCGAGGGAGCTATGTCGGCGCCTGGCTGCGGATTGAGGCTCTCAATTAAGCTTATGGCTGCGCTAAGCTCGGCTTCTTTCAGTCGAGTCTTGCGCATAAGTTGCGCGTAGTCTCTTACGCCAAGCAAATCGATATGGTCTCGAATAATGAGCTTCGCCGAGGCTAGCGCCGGCACGGCGTCATTGATCAAGTTTAGTTGAATGAGAAGGCATTCTGCGAGCGACCTATAGCCAACGCCTACCGGGTCGAAATGCTGAATTCGATGCAGGACGGCGACAACTTCGTCTTCTTCTACTTCGTCTTCGGGGTCAAAACCCTCAACAAGATCATGGATGTCGGAGCTAAGCCGGCCATCGGGCGAGATAGAATCGATAATCGCCTCGGCGATAATGCGGTCTCGCTCAGACAGATGACTGAGGTTTAATTGCCAGAGGAGGTGATCCTGCAGTGTCTCTTCAGCCGAACTTCGCGCCTCAATGCTTTCGCCTTCGCCGTCAAAGCTGCCACTGCCGCTGCCCTGATAGGTATCTTCCCATTGCGAATCCGTGCTGAGTTCGGTGGGGATGTTTTCCCCCCACTCGCCCTCTGTCTGATTGTCATCGGTTGTTGTGGTATCGGCCTGAGTTTGACGGTCGTTCTCGTAGTTCTCTTGAGAGGAGTCGCTTTCGTTATTCGTTCGCTCTTTGTCCTCGCTTGTCTCGGCGTCGCTGTCAAAGCCATCGCTATCATCATGCTCGATTAATTCCAGCATAGGATTCGATTCGAGTGCTTGAGATATCTCTTGTTGAAGGTCGAGAGTCGATAATTGCAGAAGCTTGATCGCCTGCTGTAACTGCGGCGTCATGCTAAGGTGTTGGCCAAGCTTAAGCTGGAGCGATATTTTCATACTACTGCAATCGATGTGGCGTAGAGTTGAATTACGATCAGCCTAGTGTGTTTAGTGAGAACTAGGCCCGCTTTTTGGCGAGTGCATAAGCAAGTCGCGATTTAAGAGCGGACGAGTATAGCAAGAACTGTGCCTCTTTCGCATAGTTTCATTTCGCATCGCAAGGTGAGTTTTTCTCGGCAGTCTAAGGAGTGCAAGCGCGGGTTAAAGTCGGAAATTGTCGCCGAGATACACTTCGCGAACGGTGCTGTTAGAGAGGATCGTGTCAGAGTTTCCTTCGGCGATAATACGCCCTTCGCTCACAATATACGCCTTAGCACAGATATCGAGCGTCTCTCTGACATTGTGATCGGTGAGCAGAATGCCGATCCCGCGTGCACGCAGATGTTCGATGATCTGTTTGATGTCATTAACTGAAATCGGATCGACACCGGCGAACGGCTCGTCAAGGAGGATGTAGCTTGGATCTGTTGCTAGGGTCCGTGCTATCTCTGTGCGTCTGCGTTCCCCGCCCGAGAGGCTTCGACCAAGGTTCTTTCGGATGTGCTGTATGTTGAATTCCTCGAGCAGTGCGTCGAGTTTTTCAGCACGCCCCTGAGCATCCAAATCGCTTCGGGTCTGCAGGATCGCCAGTATGTTGTCTTCGACGCTCAATGTCTGAAAAATGGATGAATCCTGCGGCAAATAGGCGAGGCCGTGGTGCGCGCGGCGGTGGATAGGTAGGCTGGTGACATCGGTATTATCAATAGTGACGTCGCCTGCATCGGCCGAAACGAGACCTACAAGCATATAAAAGCACGTCGTTTTGCCAGCGCCGTTGGGCCCGAGCAGGCCGACGATTTCCCCTTTTTGAATCTCAAGAGACACGTCTTTTACCACTTGGCGCTGTTTATAAGACTTAGCGAGGTGATTGGCGCGGAGCATTGTTGTCTCTCTTTTAAGTGTGTTGTCGTCGAATGGATTGCTGCACGCTGAAGCCTGAGGCAGACATGTCGAGAAATGATCCGCGCCTAATTTCCTTGTGGCGAGGTGCTGCTTAGGCTGCCATTACACGGGCCTTTGGCTTCACGGATCAGGTCTAGATCGACGAGGTAGGTAATAGCTGCACAGTTCATCGTCGAGTCTGGCGAGGTAATTGCAGCATCGCCAATGAGCTCTACAATGCTGTCCGATGTGTTTTCATCAGAGTAGAGGCGCAGTTCTTTGCTCGTTCCAGCCACATTCTCTCCATCGGTCGAGAGCTGCTGACTGTAGCCTACGGGCGAGCCGTAGACGGTAATTCGATTGAGTTCGTTACTCTCGACTGCGTATTCGAAAATGGCCCGATCGCCGGTGATTCTTAGGCTGCCTTGAGTCACGATAACAGAGTCTTCCAGTGTCAATGTGCGCAGACCGTTCTCGACTGTCATGTTTGAATTGCCGGCAGCTTCCCAGGTGACCTTCTCCTGTTTGTCTGACGCGAGCGAAAGTGCGTTTGAGCTCAGCGTCAGTGCAGCGAAGCCTAGCAACAAAGCGTGCAATTTTTGCCCTGCTAGCGTGTTTAGTGCGTTAGCGAGGTGGCTCATAGGATCCTCTTATCTCTTTCTCAAAATACAGGCTATCTTCAGTTAAATTGGCTTCGAAACCTACGGCGGTTTGATTGATTCCTTGGTCGATGACGCGGACAGGTTTGTCGCTGCGAATCGTTTCCACGCTAGGAATTAAGCTAAATTCAGACGACTGTAACGCGAGGGTCGACGTGTTGGCGAGCGCTGCATTGAGGCTCGCATTGCCGATAAACCTCACCATATCGTCGCCTGCGCTGTTCTCGCGCGAAGGGGCGTCGACCGCGCTCGGTACACGTTCGATTCTGCCGTAATCAGCAGTGATGTTCCAGTTCGGCTTGCCCGCGTCGAAAAGGGTAATACGCGGCTGTGTTAGGAGGCTAGTTTGATCTTCGAACTGTGTCTGGCTGTCGGCACTAAGCGTGTACTGCAGCGCGCCATCGGCATCGAATATCATCGTCTCAAGCTCTTGTGAATAGGCTTGTATTGACGCTTTTGAACGCGACTCGATTGTCTGTTCCGCTTGCAAAGTGTCGGCCATTCCCGCGCGCTCAGAGGTCGCGATGGCGCGGTCGTCGGCCCAATCGAGCGTCAAATAGAGGCCAACAGCGGTGAGCGTGGGGATAAGTAATGCGAGGATGCGAGGTCTGTTCATCAGTAAGTGAGTTTGCCTTGGCTCGCTAGAATAAAATCGATGATTTCGCGAACGGCACCGCTGCCTCCTTGCGCAGCGGTAATCATGTGAGCCGCTTCAAGCGCACAGCGATGCCCTGCGGGGACGCTCGCGGCTAGCCCAACGCGCTCGAGTACGGGTACATCGGGTGCGTCATCGCCTGCATAGGCGATCGCCTCGGTTGATAGGTTGTGTTCGGCGCAAATTTGGTCGAGCACGCGCGACTTATCGCTTACGCCTTGATAGATAATGTTGATGCCTAAGTCTTTGCAGCGTTGGGTCACGAGAGTCGATTCTCTTCCGGTGATTATTCCCACGCCTATGCCTGCATCCAAGGCGAAACGAATACCCTGACCATCCAGTGTGTGAAAGGTTTTCATTTCCTCGCCGGAGTTCGAAAAATACAGTCGGCCATCGGTCAGTATGCCATCGACATCTAAAAGGAGCAGCGCAATGGCGCTCGCGCGTTCGTGCAGCTCGGAGATACCTATGGTCAGTCTCTGATTATTTGCTTGCATTAGCTTTCTCTCCAGTGGCTCATGGTGTTTGCCGTTCTAGTCTTTGTGCTCTAGCTAGACGACATTAGAGCGCAACAGGTCGTGCATTTTTATCAGCCCGCTAAGCTCACCGGGGCTGTCAGAAACGATGAGCACATAGACGCTCGTCTCTTGCATTTTCCTTGCTGCTTCGGCCGCCAAAGAGGTGGAATTTATAAAATGGTAGCTTTCGGACATTACCTGGTCGACAAGGGTGTTGTGAATATCAACGCCTGCATCGAGCGCGCGCCGCAAATCGCCATCGCTAAAGACGCCGACGAGCGCGCCTTCGCTGTTGGTCACGGTAGTGAGTCCAAAGCCTTTGCCGCTCATTTCTATCAGCGCGGCGGTCAGCGCGGTGCCTTGTTTCACCTGCGGGAGTTCGTCTCCCTGATGCATAACGTCGCGCACACGCACGAGCAATCGGCGACCCAGATTGCCGCCGGGGTGCGAGAAAGCAAAGTCTTCGCGAGTAAAACCACGTGCCTCGAGTAAAGCCATCGCAAGGGCATCGCCTAAGACTAACGCAGCCGTCGTGCTCGATGTCGGTGCGAGCCCGAGGGGGCAGGCCTCTTCGTACACTTCGCCATCGAGATTCGCATCCGCAGCAAGGGCAAGCTCTGACCGGGGGTTGCCGGTGAGGCTGATCAACGGCACCGCTTTACGTTTGAGTATTGGCAGCAAGCCGAGGATTTCCTCGGTCGAACCAGAGTTAGAGAGTGCTAGAACCACATCGTTAGCGGCGATCATTCCTATGTCGCCATGACTCGCTTCCGCAGGGTGGACAAACATCGCCGTTGTTCCCGTGCTTGCAAGAGTAGCAGCAATTTTTCGGCCGACATGACCAGACTTTCCCATACCGATGACGACGACGCGGCCAGTCGACTTGAGGATAATCTCGCAGGCGCGGGCAAAGGATTCATCAATGCGATCCGACAGGGCGGCGACTGCCTCCAGTTCGATCTTTACTGTCTTTCTCGCTGATGCGATAAGCACAGAATGAGGAGGGATCTTAGGGGCGTCCATGGCGATTAACCTATGCTTGATGCTCGCAGTCTTCTGTGAGCGCTGTTTTCAAGTCTGTTGGATGAAAAGTGGTTTGTGCTTAGGCTGTTAGCGATTAAGCGTTAACTAGCATTACCGTAAACCAGCCGCAATAAATAGACAAGAAAATGACTCCGCTGACGCGTCCAAGCTGCTTGCCACGTGTCACCGCATAGTAACAGAAGGCCGCCAGCAGCAGCGTGAGCAGTGTTACGGCGGCAAAGTCTCTAAACAGAAGAGGGGCTTGAATCAGGCCGGGGCTCAATAGGCCAGGGAAAGGGAGCACAGCGAGCAGGTTCAATATGTTGGAACCGACGATATTACCTATGGCGAGGTCGTAGTGGCCTTTTAGTACGCAGGTAATTGACGCTGCGAGTTCGGGTAGACTTGTACCGAGCGCGACGATGGTCAATCCAATCACGGCTTCTGAAACGCCCAGTGTCTCTGCAATCGCGCTAGCCGACGCTACCAGTGCCTCGGCGCTGACAATAAGCAGGATCAAACCTAGCAACATATAGGCCACGGCCTGCCATGTGCGAGTGTCCGGTTCCTCGTCGCTTGCACTCGTTTCCTCGCTGAGCGAGTCGGGCTCTATAGCGTCGCAGGCTTTTTTCTTGCGCAGGAGTTTGTAGCCTAGGAAGAGGCTCAGCGCGATAAGAACTAGCGCGTCGAAAGGGCCGATAAACAAGTCGAACAGGAGTACGCCTGTCACAAGCGTAACAAGGATGAGCGCAGGCAATTCCTTTTTGATTAACGATTTTGGCGGAGTCAGGGGGCGGAGTATTGCAGCGACGCCGAGTGCGACTCCAATATTGAATAGATTCGACCCAAAGGCATTGCCAATCGCGAGTTCAGGCTTGTCTTCGAGTGCCGAGACTGCGGATGAGAATATTTCTGGGGCCGAGGTGCCGAACGCGACAATAGTGAGACCGATCAAGAGCGGCGAGACGCCTGCATTACGCGCAAGTGCAGACGCGCCGAAAACGAACTTATCGGCTCCCCAGATAAGGCCTATAAAGCCGAGGGCGATAACGACTGAGCTTACGAGCATAGAGCGGGATTCTTGTGCGAAGGGTTAGCAGGTAATTAGAAGGGGGAACGAGAGCCTTTGCAAGTAATAATTTAATGCCACCGGCATATGAGGTAAACTGCGTCGAGTTTAATAACCCGCAAAGCCCAATTAGAGTCCTCTTTAAGGAGCAAGACATGCAGCACTGCAGCGAGCGCATCAATGCCTATCAATCACGCTCTTCCTCTGTCCGTCAGAATCGGTTTCTAGTCGGTGGTTTCCTCGTTGCTGCACTTTGTCTGCAGCTTCTCAGCGGGCGCGCGAGCGCGCAGGGACTGTCTGCTGTCGAGACGGCTGAATTAGGCGTTAATACGCTTTTGGCTACGGCGCTTGAATCTAAAGCGCTGTTCCTGAGTGATCGCGAGGGCTATTTTGCTGCAATTGAGACCGATCTAGAAAGCTTCGTCGATTTCACTGCCGTGGCGAATGTCGTGATGGCGAAATACGCAGCTGATGCTTCGCCGGCGCAAACGCAGCGATTCGCTGACATTTTGAAATCTACGCTCACCCGTTTCTACGGCGCTTCGTTGGTGTCTTACAGCGGAGAGGAACTGGTTTTTCTGCCTAACCCAAATCCATCAGATGATCCGCGCGCCGACACCGTAGTGAGCATGGAGCTTCGCGGCGATATCAACCTGCAGCTTCGCTACCAAATGTTCATAACCGAAGACGATACCTGGAAACTCAAAAACTTGAGCCTCGCGGGAATTAACCTCGGTAGGCAGTACTACTCGCAGTTCTCGGCACTGATGACAGAGCATAACAACGACATTGATGCTGTACTCAATAACTGGCGCTAGCGGAAGGCTTTTCAAGATCACGCAACAAACGGAGAAGAAATAAGTGGAAGCGAGCACAATTCAAGATTTATTGGTCGCGGCGCTGCCAGCGACTGAAATCGATGTTCAGGGTGAAGGCGGCAAATACCTCGTCACAGCTACGGGCAGCATCTTCGAAGGTCTTAATGCGGTAAAGCGGCAGCAGACTATCTATAAAGTGCTTAATGAGCATATCAGCAGTGGCGCGATTCATGCGGTAACTATGCGACTTTCGGCGCCCGGTGAAGCCTAGTCGCTTGGTCTTCACACCAGTAAATGCTGAATCAGACAGCAGCCATTCACTGTCGATGGTGCAATTCCTCGATCAATTTTCAGCCCGCGAATTGCGCGCACAGCAGAGCTAACCCTATGGATAAGTTAATAATCGAAGGCGGCGTTCGCCTCGAAGGCGAGATTAGAATCGCCGGAGCGAAAAATTCGGCTTTGCCGATTCTCGCCGCGACATTGCTCACCTCCGACAAGGTCACTATTTGCAACCTGCCGCATCTGTTCGACATCACGACAATGCTAGAGCTGCTAGGGTGTATGGGCGTGCAGCCCGTTATCGATGAGAAGCTCAATGTCGAAGTCGACAGCAGCACGATCACCGATCTGAGCGCGCCTTACGAACTGGTAAAGACGATGCGCGCCTCCATTCTTGTGTTGGGGCCTTTGCTTGCCAAACACAAGCGCGCCGAGGTTGCCTTGCCCGGTGGTTGTGCGATCGGCAGCCGTCCCGTGAATCTTCACATTACGGCGCTCGAAGCGATGGGTGCGGATATTGTTGTCGAAGACGGGTATATCAAGGCCTCTGTCAAAGACCGGTTAAAGGGTGCGCATATCTTTATGGATATGGTCACAGTAACGGGCACAGAAAATGTCATGATGGCCGCGTGTCTCGCAGACGGTCAGACAATCATAGAAAATGCCGCGCGCGAGCCTGAAGTGGTCGACCTCGCTCTCTGCCTCATTGCCATGGGTGCAGACATCAGCGGTTATGGCACGGATACGATCGTGATCAACGGCGTGTCTGACCTGCACGGCTGCACGTATTCGGTGATGCCAGACCGAATCGAAACTGGCACTTATTTGATCGCTGCCGCAGCGACCCGCGGCAAGATTAAGGTTAAAGATACGCGTCCAGATATTCTCGAGGCCGTGTTGTTAAAACTCGAACAAGCTGGAGCAGACGTACAGGTGGGAGAGGATTGGATTTCTCTCGACATGCATGGCAAACAGCCGAAGGCAGTGTCTGTTCGAACCGCACCTTACCCCGCGTTTCCGACTGATATGCAAGCGCAGTTCACCGCGCTTAATTCTGTCGCGTCAGGGTCAGGCTCAATCACAGAAACCGTGTTCGAAAATCGATTCATGCATGTGCATGAAATGAACCGCATGGGCGCAATTATTAGGGTTGAGGGTAACACCGTGATCGTCGAGGGTTCCGAGACCTTAAAAGGCGCGCCGGTCATGGCCACTGACCTTAGAGCCTCGGCCAGCCTGATTATTGCCGGCCTGGTAGCGTCAGGTGAGACGGTTGTCGATCGCATCTACCATATCGATCGCGGCTACGAATGCATCGAGGAGAAGCTGCAATTGCTCGGCGCAAAAATTCGTAGAATACCTTCGTAATAAGTCTGAGTTGGAAAACTTAGCAGAAACGCGTTAAAGACCCCCTTCGTGGAAAACAGAGACTCGATTTATGACCATGCCTAATCTCGTCATTGCGCTCACCAAAGGGCGCATACTCGATGAAGTGCTGCCATTGCTCGCGCAGGCAGATATCGTTCCTGCGGAAGATATTTCGCTGAGCCGCAAACTCATTTTTGATACCAATCTCGCCCACGTTAAGCTGATGGTGATTCGGGGATCCGATGTGCCAACGTATGTTGAATTTGGCAGCGCCGATATTGGGGTAGTAGGAAAAGATCTGTTACTCGAATACGGCGACGAGGCCTTCTACGAACCGCTTGATCTAGACATCGCCCGCTGCCGTTTAATGACAGCAGAACCGATAGGTCGGGCAGCGCCGGTCGGCCGTCTAAGAGTGGCGACCAAATTCGTCAATATCGCTAAACGCTATTTCGCCGAGCAAGGCGTGCAAATTGAGCTGATTAAGCTCAACGGCGCACTCGAGTTGGCGCCCTCTATGGGGTTGGCCGACGCGATTGTCGACATAGTCGACACCGGCAAGACGCTAACAGCTAACGGGCTCGAGGCGAAAGATTTTATCGCGCACGTGAGCTCGCGAATTATTGTTAATAAAGCCTCAATGAAAATTAAGAATGCGGCGATTCGCGAAATACTCGATAAATTATCGACCGCCGTTGCCAATCGTGCGGCATAGGCGCAACGATTAACGCAGCGAGCAAAAGGAATTATCTATGACCACTCCCTCTCTCCCCATCAAGCAGCTTGATAGCGTGAGCGCAGATTTCGACTCCGCGCTGAAAGCGCATCTGAAGCGAGAGATGATTGTGGCAGACGACGTGACGGCAACCGTCAGCGATATTCTCGCCCAGGTGCGGGCAAAGGGTGACGCCGCAGTTCTCGACTATACGAATCAATTTGACGGTTTCGGGGCTCAATCTATGGCCTCATTGACAGTGACGCGCGAACAGATGCAGGCGTCGCTCGAGAGTCTCGATGCGGCGCAGCGCGAGGCATTAGAAATTGCAGCCGGCAGGATTCGTAGTTATCACGAAAAGCAGAAGCAGGAGTCGTGGCAATACCGCGAAGAGGACGGTTCGGTTCTTGGGCAGAAGGTAAGCCCTTTGCAGCGTGTGGGCGTCTATGCGCCGGGCGGCAAGGCGAATTACCCTTCGTCGATTCTTATGCTCGCCATTCCTGCGCAGGTAGCGGGTGTCGAACAAATTATAGCCACCGTTCCCACCGCCTATGGTGAGGCAGGAAAGCTTGTGTTCGCCGCCGCTGCGCTAGCAGGCGTCACCGAACTCTATACCATTGGCGGTGCACAAGCTGTTGCTGCGATGGCTTATGGCACCGAAAGCATCCCTAAGGTTGATAAAATTACCGGACCGGGCAACATCTATGTCACCGTGGCGAAGCGATTGGTGTTCGGTGAGGTCGGTATCGATATGATAGCCGGACCATCGGAATTAACCATTATCTGCGATGGCGAAACTGACCCCGATTGGATCGCTATGGATCTGTTTTCTCAGGCCGAGCACGACGAACAGGCGCAATCAATTCTAATTGCCACCGACGCGAACTACCTTGATCCTGTCTCTTATACACATCTGACGCTGCCGACGATCTACTCTGTGTAGAT
>OLHI01000273.1_pt1 | contig 12027 bp, 12 predicted proteins | sample 1609501 | NCBI WGS metagenome assembly OLHI01 (sample SAMN05416862, study PRJEB24817) | seawater metagenome | isolation source: Sea water | place: Canada:Atlantic | collected 2013-11 | reverse complement strand
GGAGTCCGTCTCGTGGGCTCGGAGATGTGTATAAGAGACAGATTTTAAAAAGGTCAATATTTCATCTTCTCAATTAAGAAAAATTTGATAAGGTTAAATAAATTAATGGAAAAAAACATAGACCTTAAAGATTTAATCCTAAAAACCCTAGATTCTAATAAAGCCCTAGATATTATTTCAATAGATCTTAAGAATAAAAGTTCAATGGCTGACTATATGATTATAGCAAGCGGAACTTCTTCTAGACATATTCAAGCTTTATCTGAAATGGTGCTAGAAAAATTAAAGACCAATGGAATAAAAAATTCTAAGATTGAAGGAAAAGAAAGTGGTGATTGGAAATTAGTTGATGGTATAGATTTGATTGTTCATATATTTCATCCCGATAAAAGAAAATTTTATGAATTAGAAAAAATATGGTCAGAAATCATTCCTAAAGAAAAAGTGATGATATGATTTTGACTAAAAGATTTTTTCTTTTTTTTATAATACTATTATTTACTTTTCAAAAAAGTTTTTCTGAAAACACCGACTTATATAAAAAAATTGATTTGTTTGGTGAGGTTCTTGAGAAAATTAGCAAAGAATACGTTGATGAAGTTGATCAATCAAAAAGTATGGACTCAGCCATAAATGGTTTATTGCAATCTCTTGATCCCTATTCTGCATATATGACACCTGAAAGTTTTGAGGGTATGCAAACTGAAACTAGTGGAGAGTTTGGTGGGCTTGGTATTGAAGTTGGCATGGAAGCAGGTGTTGTAAAAGTAATATCACCAATAGATAATACTCCAGCATCAAAAGCAGGATTAAAAGCTGGTGATTATATTGTAAAAATTAATAATACTCAGGTCCAAGGCAAAACATTAATGCAAGCAGTAGACTTAATGAGGGGACCTGTTGGATCGAGTATTGAAATAACAGTTAGAAGAAGAGGTGTAAAAAAAGCATTAATTTTTAATATAACGAGAGAAGTTATTCAGGTTCAGTCTGTAAAATCTGAACTTATAGATAATAACATTGGCTATATAAGATTAACTTCCTTTAACGAAAATAGCAGTGAACAAATTAAAGATAAAATTAATAAATTAAATAAAAACAAAGATCTAAAGGGTTATATCTTAGATTTAAGAAACAACCCAGGTGGCTTGCTTTCTCAGGCAATTAAAATTTCAGACTTTTTTTTAGAAAATGGTGAGATTGTATCAACAAGAAGTCGACAAGCTTCAGAGAATAGAAAATGGTTTGCTAAAAAAGGTGATCTAACAAATGGTAAAACACTAATTATACTTATTAACTATGGATCAGCTTCAGCATCGGAAATAGTAGCTGGTGCATTAAAAGATCATAAAAGAGCTATTATACTTGGAGAAAATAGTTATGGAAAAGGTTCTGTGCAATCAATAATCCCTTTGAAAAATAGAGGTGCTATTAGATTAACAATTGCAAAATATTATCTCCCTTCAGGAAAATCTATTTCTGAAGTAGGTGTAACACCCGATATAGAAGTTGCAGAAGGTTCGGATGATTTTAAATTTAACTCTGAAACTGATAATCAATTGAATTTTGCAATAAAACTATTCAACGGATAAATGCCAGATAGTAAAGTGAATTTACCTCTTAGAAGTGGGGTTGGAATTGTTGTCCTGAACAAAGATAATAAAGTTTTTGTTGCAAAAAGGATTGATAATCAAAAAAATTTTTGGCAGATGCCCCAAGGTGGTGTTGATAAGGGTGAGGACTATTTAACTGCTGCTTACAGAGAGCTAGAAGAAGAAACTAGTATAAAAAATGTTGAACTAATCAAAGAATGTGATGGATTAATCTCTTATGAATTACCAAAAAACTTACTAGGTATAATTTGGAAAGGTAAATATAGAGGTCAGGAACAAAAGTGGTTTATAATGAGATTTTTAGGACAAGATAATGAGATTGATATTAAAACTAAACACCCTGAATTTTGTGAATGGAAATGGATTGATCTAGAAAATATAACTGACCTAGTTGTAGACTTTAAGCTACATGTGTACAAAGATGTTAAAGAAAAAGTAAAAGAAATTCTTAATTAAGAGTTTTTAGCACATCAATTTTTTGATCAACTAAGTATTTATTTTGATCTGTAATGTCACTATTTTTTGAATTTTCTTCTGCTTGAGCAAGTAGTTCACTAATTTTATCTTTATCAATATCTTTAATATTAAAAATAGAACTTGTTAGAACTGATAAATTATTATTCTTAAATTCAACAATTCCATCCTCAACATAGTAATTATCCTCTCCTGATTTAGAAAAGATTTTAATAATCCCTGGCTTTAAAAATGAAATAATTGAGATATGGTCCTTTAAAATCCCCATTTCTCCCTCAAAAGCAGGTACAACAACTTCTGTTACATCTTCTTTTGAAAGAAAAGATTTTTCTGGGTTTACAATTTCTATTTTGAACTCTTCACTCATTATGCAGCAGCATCTTTCGCCATTTTTTCTGCTTTTTCTACAGCTTCTTCAATTGTGCCCACCATATAAAATGCAGCTTCTGGTAAATGATCATACTCACCATTACATATTGCAGCAAAACCTTTAATTGTAGATTCTAAATCTACTAATTTTCCTGGAGAACCAGTAAAGACTTCAGCAACAAAGAAAGGTTGTGATAAAAATCTTTGTATTTTACGCGCTCTAGCTACTGTTAATTTATCTTCTTCAGATAATTCATCCATTCCTAAAATCGCAATAATATCTTGTAGTGATTTATAAGTTTGAAGAATTTTTTGCACTTCTCTGGCAACTCTGTAATGCTCATCACCAACTATTCTAGGATCTAAAATTCTAGAAGTAGAATCTAGTGGATCAACTGCTGGATAAATTCCAATTTCAGCTATCTGTCTCGATAATACAGTTGTTGCATCTAAGTGAGCAAAAGATGTAGCAGGTGCCGGGTCAGTTAAGTCATCTGCTGGTACATAAATCGCTTGTACAGATGTAATAGAACCTTTGTTAGTTGTTGTAATTCTTTCTTGAAGGTTACCCATGTCTGTTGCAAGTGTAGGCTGATATCCAACTGCTGAAGGAATTCTTCCTAATAGTGCAGAAACTTCTGAACCTGCTTGAGTAAATCTAAAGATATTATCAACGAAGAATAATACGTCTTGTCCTTCTTGGTCTCTAAAATATTCAGCTACAGTTAAACCTGTTAAGGCAACTCTTGCTCTAGCTCCTGGGGGTTCATTCATTTGACCATACACTAGTGCAGCTTTTGATCCTGGACCTTCTGGCTTAATAACGCCTGAATCTATCATTTCGTGATAAAGGTCATTTCCTTCTCTAGTTCTTTCTCCAACACCAGCAAACACAGAAAATCCACCATGAGCTTTTGCTACGTTGTTAATTAATTCCATAATAAGTACTGTCTTACCAACACCCGCACCTCCAAATAAACCAATTTTTCCTCCTTTGGCGTATGGTGCTAATAGATCAACTACTTTAATTCCTGTAACTAGAATTTCTGTCTCTGTTGACTGATCACTAAATTCAGGTGCAGCTCTATGAATTGGCCATTTCTCTTTTGTTTTAACTTCACCTTTTTCATCAATAGGTTCACCTATTACATTTATAATTCTTCCTAAAGTTTCTGGACCAACTGGAACTTGGATAGGAGCACCTGTTGCAGTTACTTCGTCTCCTCTTTTTAATCCTTCAGTAGCATCCATTGCAATTGTTCTAACACTTGACTCACCAAGGTGCTGAGCAACTTCTAAAACTAATCTGTTGTCTCCATTTTTACATTCTAATGCTGATAAAATTTCTGGTAATTCTCCATCAAATTTTACGTCTACTACTGCTCCAATGATCTGTGTGATTTTTCCTTTGCTCATAATTATAAACTTTCCGCTCCTGATATGATTTCAATTAGTTCTTTTGTAATAGCTGCTTGACGACTTCTATTATACTCAATAGTTAGCTTGTCAACCATTTCACCTGCGTTACGGGTTGCATTGTCCATTGCACTCATTCTTGAGCCCTGTTCGCTAGCTGAATTTTCTAACATCGCTTTAAAAATCTGAGTAGATATATTTTTAGGCAATAAATTGCTTAAAATTTCATCTTCATCTGGTTCAAATTCATAATTATCCTCAGAAGAATTTTCTTCTGCTTCAGATGTTTTTAAAGGAATTATTTGTTGTTCTTGAGGTATCTGAGTGATTACATTTTTAAATTTATTATAAAAAATTGTACACACATCAAATTCTTCTTTTTCAAAGTTTTCAATTATCATTTTTCCCACTTTTTCAGCATCTAGATAGTTGATAGTTTTTGAATCTTTAAAAGATATTCTCTCTACGATATCATCTTTATAAACTCTTTTTAATTGATCATATCCCTTAGATCCAACAGTTATAATCTTTAAAGTTTTTCCCTCATCAGATATTTTTTGAAAATATGTTTTGGCTTTTTTAATAATATTTGTATTAAAACCACCACATAGACCACGATCAGATGTTAACACAATACATAAATGCACTTTATCTTCTCCTGTTCCTGAAAGAAGCTTAGGAGCATTTTCCTTATCAGAAATGCCACTAGATAAATTAAGAATAATGTTATTCATTTTTTCAGAATAAGGTCTTCCCTTTTCAGCATTTTCTTGTGCTCTTCTAAGTTTAGCGGCCGCAACCATTTTCATGGCTTTGGTAATTTTTTGTGTAGACTTTACACTCGCTATTCTTTTTTTTAAGTCGTCTAGTGTTGCCATATTTTAAGAATTAAAGTTCTTCTTAAGTTCCATGATAGTTTCAACTAATGATTTTTCAGTATCTTCTTCAAGCTTACCTGAACTTAAAATAGATTCTAAAATTTCTGGTTTTTCAGATTTACATTTTTCAATAATCTTAGATTCGAACTCAGCAATATCTTTAAGTTCTACATCATCCAAATAACCTTTAACTCCACAGAAAACTGAAATTACTTGTTCAGCAACTGTCATAGGAGAATATTGTTTTTGTTTTAAAAGTTCAGTTAGTTTTGAACCTCTATTTAAAAGTTTTTGTGTTGATGCATCTAAATCAGATCCAAATTGTGCAAAGGCAGCCATTTCTCTATATTGAGCAAGCTCCAGCTTCATTGAACCAGAAACTTTTTTCATTGCTTTTGTTTGTGCTGCAGATCCAACTCTAGAAACTGATAGACCTACGTTAATCGCTGGTCTAATTCCTTGGTTAAATAATTCTGTTTCAAGAAATATTTGACCATCTGTAATTGAAATAACGTTAGTTGGAATAAAAGCAGATACGTCTCCACCTTGCGTTTCAATTATTGGAAGAGCGGTTAATGAACCTCCACCATGCTCATCACTAAGCTTGGCTGCTCTCTCAAGTAATCTGCTGTGTAAATAAAATACATCTCCCGGATAAGCTTCTCTTCCTGGAGGTCTTCTTAATAAAAGTGACATTTGTCTATAAGCTACAGCCTGTTTAGATAAATCGTCATAAATGATTAATGCATGCATACCATTATCTCTATAGTATTCACCCATAGTACAGCCTGTATATGGTGCTAAAAACTGAAGTGGCGCTGCATCTGAAGCAGTAGCAGCAACAATTGTTGTATATTCCATTGCACCAGCTTCTTCTAAAGTTTTTTGAATTTGTCTAACTGTAGATCTTTTTTGACCTATAGCGACATAGATACAATAAAGTTTTTGCTTTTCATCACCAGATTCATTTATTTTTTTCTGGTTAATGATCGCATCGATAGCAACTGCAGTTTTTCCAGTTTGTCTATCACCAATAATTAATTCACGCTGTCCTCTTCCAACTGGAACTAGACTGTCAATTGATTTTAAGCCTGTTTGCATTGGTTCACTAACAGATTGTCTTGGAATAATTCCAGGAGCTTTTACTTCAACTCTACTTCTTTTAGTTGCTTTATCTAAAGCACCTTTACCATCAATTGGATTTCCTAATCCATCAACAACTCTTCCTAATAATTCTTTTCCAACAGGTGTATCAACAATACTTCCTGTTCTTTTAACAACGTCACCTTCTTTAATTTTTCTATCATCTCCAAAAATTACAACTCCAACATTTTCACTTTCTAAGTTTAGAGCCATTCCTTTTGATCCATCAGAAAATTCTACCATCTCTCCAGCTTGAACATTGTCTAATCCGTACACTCTAGCAATACCATCTCCTACTGACAAAACTTGACCAACCTCAGTCACTTCTGCTTTATCGCCAAATTTTTTAATTTGTTCTTTTAATATCTTTGTTACTTCTGATGGGTTTATATCCATTTATGCCTCTATCATCCTATTTTCGATTTGTTGTAATTTATTTTTAATGGAAGTGTCCACCATTGTGCTTCCGACTTGCACAATCAAACCCCCAATTAAACTTGCATCGTGTTTGTAGTTTAATTTTATTTTTGAACTAAAGTTTTTAGTCAATTCTTCTTTTATGTTGTTAATCTCATTTTCAGTAAGATCTTTTGCAGAAGTTAATTCTGCTTTTAATTCACCTCTTTTGACTGAACATGTCTCAACAAAGCTTTTTAGAATTTTATCCACATAAAAGAATCTTCTTTTAGATATTAGAAAGCTCAAAAATTTAGTTAATAATTCATTCAATTTATATTGTTCTGAAATTTTACTTAGAGCATTTAATTGGTCTTCTTTGTTATTCGTTGGATCCTTGATTAAAGATTTAAAATCTTCACTTAAAGCAATTAAATTAATAATTGAAGCAGAATGAACCTCGATCTCACTTAAATTATTAGCTTCTATAGCTAATTCATAAAGTGCCAGGGAATATCTACCTGCCGATGTTTCAGAAAAACCTTTATTTTTGCTCAATTTATTGTTCCTTATAAATATTAGAAGATTTATTAAAATTTTGTTTTAATTAACATATGACTCCTAGCTCTTCAAGTCACACATCTGTCTAAAAGTGTTATTTTTTGACCATTAATTGAAGTTTATTGGGTCAACATCAACCGTTAGTTTCATTCCAGCTGGAAATTTGAATTTTTCAATGACTTTTGAAAGGGAATTTTGAACCTTGAGAGATTTTCGACCCCTGATCAAAAGTCTTACTCTAAACCTTCTTTTTAATCTAAATATAGGTGCATTTACAGGACCAAGCACTCTACCATCAACAGCACTTTCTATAAAACTTTTAAATTTATAAGCCTCTTTTTCAAGTTCTCTTTCATTATTACCAGTAATTATTAAGGCAATAAATCTTTGAAACGGTGGAAGGTTATTTTCCCTTCTAATTTCAAGTTCTTTATCTAAAAAAATATCAGGATCTTTATTGGTAATGTCTGTTATCATTTTGGTATCTAAATTATAAGTTTGAAAATAAACAGTTGCTGGCTTTCCTGTTCTTCCTGCTCTACCTGAAAGTTGGTGATATAACTGTAAATTCTTTTCTGCGCCTCGTAAGTCATGACCTTGTGATGATAAATCGATATCAACAACAACAATACAATTTAAACTTGGAAAGTGAAATCCTTTAGAAATTAATTGAGTTCCAATTAAAATTTGAATTTTGTTATCTATAATTTTTTCTAAAACATCTGCTGAACTTTTTTTATTCATTGTATCGCTAGAAAATATAGTTGTTTCATTGGTGGGAAAAATTTTTTTTACTTCTTCTGATATCCTTTCAACTCCAGGCCCACTAAAAATAAAATCACATTTTCCTTCTTTAGAACAGTCCCTATTTAGTAAAGCTTTGTATCCACAGTAGTGACATAATAAATTTTGTTTGTTTTTATGGTACACCAAATTTATTGAACAATTTGGACATGAATAACTAGTAAAACATTTTTTACATAAAACATGGGGTGAAAATCCTCTTCTATTTAAAAAAAATAATACTTGATCTTTTTTTTCAAGATGAAATTTTACTTTCTCAATTGTTTCTTTAGCTATCCAGGATTGAGATTCAAGTTTGGAATTATTTAGATTAATTATTTCATATTTTGGCAAAGATGCATTTAAATATCTTTGATCAAGTTTTGATAAACTATATTTGCCTTTTTTAATATTGTCATAAGTTTCAATAGAGGGTACGGCTGTTATTAAATTGATTGGAATATTTTCAAAGGATGCTCTAGAAATTGCCATATCTCTTGCGTTATAAGTTACTCCCTCATCTTGCTTATAAGATTGATCATGTTCTTCATCAACAATGATTAATCCTAGTTTTTTAAAAGGTAAAAACAATGAGGACCGAGCACCAATTACAACTTTAATTTTATCATTTGCTATTCCGCTCCAAATAATTTCTTTATTTTTTTTTGTAATACCTGAGTGCCACACAGCAGGCTTGAAACCAAAAAATTCTATAAATTTATTTTGAAATTGTCCTGTTAATCCGATTTCTGGTAATAGAATTAACCCCTGAAAACCCTTATTAATTATCTCTTTTAAAGCCTCAAAATAGACCATTGTTTTACCTGAGCCGGTAGTGCCTTGTAAAACATGAACTCTAAATTTTTGATTTAATACATTCATTTTTTTTAATGAATTTTTTTGCTCTTTAGAAAGTTTTATTTCATTTTCTTTGATATCAATTTTGAATGGCTCATAAGCTTCAATTGGTAACTTTTCTATGGCGCCACTACTTAATAATAACAATTTTAATGCCATACCTTTAGGGGTCATATTGTATTCAGAAAACCAATTTAAGAATTTAATTGTATTTTTCTTTAAGGGTGGAACATCTAATTTTCTTAAAACTTTTTTAATTGCAAAATTTTTATTTGTTTTTTTTTCAAAGTCATCCCACACAACTCCAGTCACCTCTGACTTTCCAAAGGGTACCACAACATAGTCTCCAACTTTTAAAGTTAAATCAGAATTGTAGGTAAAAGGATGATTAAAAATATTTGGTATAAGAATCGGTACTTTCATATCTTTATAATATGAAAATATTTTAAGAGTGTATTGCTCTTTTATCTACTGATAAAGCTGCTTCTTTTACTGCTTCTGAAAATGTTGGGTGTGCATGACATGTTCTTGCAATATCTTCAGCGCTAGCACCAAACTCCATTGCAACTCCAATTTCTCCAATTAATTCACCTGCATGAGGTCCAATAATATGTGCTCCTAAAACTCTATCTGTTTTTTCATCAGCTAGGATTTTAACAAAACCTTCTGCTTCATCAATTGCTTTGGCTCTTGAATTTGCCATAAATGAAAATTTACCAATTTTATATTTAGTATTTGCTTCTTTTAATTGTTCTTCTGTTTTCCCAATTGAAGCAACCTCTGGTGTTGTATAAACAACTCCAGGAATAATATCATAATTAACATGTCCTGATTGTCCTGCAATATTTTCTGCAACTGCAATACCTTCGTCTTCAGCTTTGTGAGCAAGCATCGGTCCATCAATTACATCTCCAATAGCATATACATTCTTAATATTTGTTTGAAATGTTTTGTCAGTTTTAATTCTTTTCTTTTCATCTAATTCAACACCAATTGCTTCTAAATTTAAGTTAGTTGTATTAGGTTTTCTACCAACAGATATAAGAACTACATCACAATCAAAATCTGCTTTTTTTCCATCTTTATCTGATGTTGAAACTATAGCACCATTAGCATTTTTTTTAATTCCTTCTACTTTTGTCTGCATATGAAAATTAATTCCTTGTTTCTTTAATATTTTCATAAACTCTGTAGATATTTCTCTATCCATACCAGGAGTAATATGCTCTAAAAATTCAACCACATGAACCTCAGCACCTAATCTAGACCAAACAGATCCCATCTCTAACCCTATATAACCACCACCAACTACAACCATTTTTTTTGGCACAGTTTCTAAAGTTAATGCTCCTGTTGAAGATACAATTATTTTTTCATCAAATTCAATACCTGGTAATGCAACTGGAACTGACCCCGTGCTAATGACTGTTTTATCTGTTTCAATTATAGTTTCTTTTTTTTGATCATCTAATATTGAAATTTTATTTGCAGATTTAAAGCTTCCTGTACCCTTAAAGTAAGTGACTTTGTTTTTCTTGAATAAAAATTCAACACCCTTAGTTAAAATTGTTACTGCTTTATCCTTATTTTGCATCATTTTTTGAAGATTAAGTTTTACCTCACCCACTTCTATGCCAAGTTTAGAAAAATTTTGTGCCTTATGATAATTTTCAGAAATATTTAATAAATTTTTAGAAGGTATGCACCCAACATTTAAACAGGTTCCACCTAATGAACCTCTTGATTCTATACATGCAGTTTTAAGTCCTAATTGTGCTAATCTTATCGCACACACATAGCCTCCTGGACCACCACCTATTACTACTGCTTGAAATTTATCTGACATTTAAATATTTAAAAATAACCTTCTTGGATCCTCTAAATTTTCTTTAACCATTTTTAAGAATGATACTGACTCTTTTCCATCTATAATTCTGTGATCATAAGATAAGGCAAGATACATAATAGGTCTAATTTTAATCTCACCATCAACTACCATTGGTCTTTCGACTATATTATGCATACCTAATACACCAGATTGAGGTAAGTTTAATATTGGAGTAGATAACATTGAACCATACACTCCACCATTACTAATTGTAAAAGTTCCACCCTGAAGGTCTTCTATGGTTATTTTTCCATCTCTCGCTTTTTCAGAAATAGTTTTAATATTTTTTTCAATATCAGCAAATGACAATTGATCTGCATCCCTTAATACTGGTACTACTAATCCTTTTTCAGTTCCTACTGCAAAACTCATATTATAATAATTTTTATAAATAATTTCATCTCCATCAATTTCAGCATTAACTGATGGATACATTTTTAGTGCAGCAACACATGCTTTTACAAAAAATGACATAAACCCTAATTTAATTCCGTACCTGCTTTGGAAATCTTCCTGGTTCTCTTTTCTCATTTCCATTATGCCAGTCATATCAACTTCATTGAAAGTTGTTAATAATGCTGCATTTTCTTGTGCTTGTTTTAATCTTTTTGCAATTGTCTGTCTAAGCCTAGACATTTTAATTCTCTCTTCTTGACCATATTTAATTTTTCTTTCTGATGGTTGAGGGTTCTCTCCCATCATACTAATTAGGTCACCTTTAAGAACTCTACCCTCTTTACCAGAGCCACTAACTTTTTTTAAATCAATTTTATTTTCAACTACAATTTTTCTTACTGCTGGTGAAAGTATTTCATTATTTTTATTTGAAGAATTAGTTTTCTCCTCTTTAACCTCATTGGTTAATACCAATGGCTCTTCCTCTTCAGGTTCTTTAAAAACTTTAGGAGCTTCTTTTTTAATTTCTAAATTAACTACATTATTTTCTGTTTTCTTAGGTTCAATTTTTGTAATTATCTTTTTTTCAGATGGTTGAGCTCCATTTTGACTTATCATACCAAGAAGAGCACCTACTTCGACTGTTTCTCCATCTTTAGAATTTATTTCGGACAAAACCCCATCAATTGGAGATGGTACTTCTAAATTAACTTTATCAGTTTCTAATTCTACAATTGCCTCATCAGCTACCACTGTATCGCCTTCTTTCTTAAGCCACTTAGCGACTGTCGCTTCAGTAATACTTTCTCCAAGAACCGGTACTAAAATTTTTTCACTCATTTTTATTCAAAAACCTTGTTAATAATTTCTTGCTGTTGTGAAATATGTCTTTTTGCATACCCTGTTGCTGGAGATGCATCTGGACTTCTTCCTATATAAGAAATTTCCTTATTATTAGCGTTAATAGTTTCTAATGTCCATTGTATATAATCTCTTACAGAGAACCATCCACCCATATTTTTTGGTTCTTCCTGGCACCAGTAAAATTTAGCATTTTTGGCGTAAGGCTTAAGTTCCTTAACAAGAGTTTTTGCAGGAAATGGATATAGTTGTTCAATTCTGAACAATATTACATCATCTATTTTAAGTTTTTCTCTAGCATCCAATAAATCAAAATAAACTTTACCTGAGCACATTATTACTTCTGTCTCTTATACACATCTCCGAGCCCACGAGACGGACTCCTATCTCG
>OLHI01000268.1_pt1 | contig 12120 bp, 10 predicted proteins | sample 1609501 | NCBI WGS metagenome assembly OLHI01 (sample SAMN05416862, study PRJEB24817) | seawater metagenome | isolation source: Sea water | place: Canada:Atlantic | collected 2013-11 | reverse complement strand
CGTCGGCAGCGTCAGATGTGTATAAGAGTCAGGACCTGGGTGTACCGAACTATTTGCTTCGCGCACAGCCGAGTTTACAACGCGAGGCCATTGCGTCTGTCGCGTTTCTCGAAGTCGCAGAAGGGGGAACGCAGCCGGAGCATTATCTAGAGGATTCGATTGAGTTACCGGCGTACGACTATTTATGGTTTACGCCGGCGCTGGCCAATAAAGACTACTGCGCAGGAATGCGAGGTGAGGAATGAAATCTCTTGGCGCTGCATTAATAGTGTTTTTAGTGTGCTCAGGCCTGGCGCATGCTCAGCGCTTAGAATCTTTCGGGCGCGGGTCGCAGCCAAAAAATGACGAGGCACTCATCGACGATGTGGCCGGAGAATTCAACTTCGTGCGCGTTCGATTTGACACTTATTTTAGTGGTGGGGGCTTTCGCGGTGGGTTTGGTGATGGCCCTTGGGCGATCGATTTTCCGGATGCTGACACTAACTTCCTGCGAGGTGTGTCGAGGCTAACGAATATTCGCGTGATGAGCGAGCCGATTGTGCTCGAGTTCGACGACCCAGGAATTTTCGATTATCCGTTTTTGTACATGCTCGAGGTAGGTCAGGGCGGCGGCATCGTTTTGAACCCTGCAGAACTTGAAAATTTGCGGCAGTACCTTCTGCGCGGCGGATTCCTATTGATCGACGATTTTTGGGGGCAGCGGCAGTGGGATAATTTTTACGCGGCGTTTTCGCAGCTCTTCCCCGATCGAGAAATTGTCGAGCTCTCGCCCGATCATGAAATTTTTCACGTCTATTACGATATCGATGGGCCGCAGATGATTCCCGCCCTCTATCGTTCGGACGAATACGGTGAGCAAGGAATTAACTCGGCGAGCAATCACGCGATACTGGATGATCAGGGTCGGGTAATGGTGTTGATTAACTGGAATTCGGATATGGGCGATGGATGGGAGCACACCTATCATCCCGATTATCCGACGCGGTACGCAAACTCTGCCTACCGGTTAGGTATCAACTATCTTATGTACTCGCTTACCCACTAAGCAGGCCCTCCTGTTACTCCTTGTTTCTTTCACTCCCGAGCACTATTGTGACCGAGGCTAGCTCTCAATCGAGATCTCGTTTGGTCTAGGCAACAAAATTTCGCGTAATGAATCAAGAGAACACAAAAACGCGCCGAAGCAACAGCGCGTCCTGTGCTGCCGCAGTCGCAGCCACCTCAGCTTGACCTCTGCGCCCGATGATGACAGCATGCTGACATAATCTATGCAGTGTAATTCGAATTCTTGCACTAACGCCTTTCGCAGGTGATTGATAAGTGACCAGTTCGGTCGTTGGTTTTAGACAAAGAGACACTACCTTGGCACTAAATGAGCCCGATAGCAGAAGAGTATCGATGGACGCACTCGTAGCGAGAGTCGGTGCGGTTCGGGCGGTAGCGCCTTCGGCAGGCGCTGCCTCAACGGTAGGCCATTCTCCAAAGCGAATGCTGTTTCTCGACCTCGTGTTGTCAGTTTTTCGCCTCAACGGCTTGCTCGTCGCAGAAGGCGATGCGATGACGGAAGACCTTGGACTGACAAGTGCGCGTTGGAAGGTAATCGGTGTGGTAGCCCTCTCTACGGCAGGCCTCACGGTACCCGGCATTGCGCGTGTGCTAGGACAGTCGCGACAGGCTGTGCAACGCATTACCGATGTGATGGCGCAGGACGGGCTGATAACCTATGAGCCAAATCCTAAGCACAAGCGATCGGTACTGGTTCTGCTTACCGACGAAGGGAAAAGCGCTTATCACGCCTTGCGTGAGGTTCAAGACCCCTGGGCTATTCGCAATACCGAAGACATCCCTATCGAAGAACTCGAGACGTCTCTCCGACTGGTTCGCCGTCTAATACAGCGCCTCGACAAGTAGAGAGTTGGGCGCCGGCCCACGGCTCTACTCATTGTTGCGACTCGCCCTGGCAGAATTTATCACCGCTTATGCGTCCTGCTACTTGCTTGGATACGACTGGCGATTCACAATTCATGCATACCCTAACTAGTCATTCTTACTTTTTATCGATCAGCCGAGGTAGAGCAGCGCGCCATGACCACCCTTTCATCTGTGTCTTCAAATCAGGCAAGTCCCGACGGCAGCGCCGCGCTGTTCGAGACTCGCAGTGTGTTCCTCGATGATGAGGCAGCCACCGTCGCCTTTGGTTATAAACTCGCTCAATCGACTCAGCGCAAAGCGCACGCAATGGCGCCTGCGGCGGGGCTTGGGGCGGAGACCGTCGGGGGGATTATCCACCTGCAAGGAGATCTCGGCGCGGGAAAGACCACGTTAACCCGAGGATTTTTGCGCGGATATGGCCACGAAGGGGCGGTTAAAAGCCCCACGTACACCCTTGTCGAACCTTATGAATTGGCACACTGCAACATTTACCACTTTGATCTATATCGGCTTTCCGACCCAGAGGAATTTGAGTACTTGGGCACAGACCAATACTTCGAATCGCCAAACCTTTGTCTGGTAGAGTGGGCAGAACATGGCGCGGGCTGGGCGCCTTCTGCGGATTTACGAATCGAGCTCTGCGAGACCGACGCGGGCAGAACAGCGCGCTGCAGCGCCCTGTCTCAGCGTGGTTCTGAGATGCTCTCTGCCTTATTCGGCTAATCTGAAACCCTGAAGATTCGCCGCTAGCTGCCGCTCTATAGGGCGAGAGTGCCGACAATCGAGGACGGCACCTTGCTGTGCGCGTAAAAAGCCCGATTGCGGCGGCCGCGTGTATTCATCTCGTCTGGAAGGGTAAATGGCATTTCGACCGACACCGCTCACTTCGCATCCGATTGATGCTATGGCTCTAGCGCGACCGCGTTTCTCGCGGCTGCGAGTAAGGTGTCGCGCGTTGCTTCTTTTGCTGTGCGCCGCCGCTGCCACGCCAGTGAGTTATGCCGCTGAGGTTCGCGATCTCAGACTCTGGCGTGCTCCTGACCACACAAGGCTTGTGTTCGACCTCAGCGCAGGGGTCGAGTACAAGCTCTTTACCCTCGACGCTCCAGAACGGGTTGTGATCGACATCGCCGACTCCTCTTTAGCGACACGCCTTGGCGACATCGAATTTGAAGACAGCCCCATCACAGGCCTGCGCAGTGCGACGCGCGACGGCGGTCTGCTGCGTGTGGTTATCGACCTAAACACCAAAACCCAGCCCAAGAGCTTCACCCTCGAGCCCAATGCAGAGCAGGGCCATCGTCTCGTTGTCGATCTGTACGACTCGAGCGATGAACGAGTCGCAACAGCTTTGTCCGTGCAAGACGGGTCTGAACGAGACAAGCCGGAGAGGGCACCTAATAGAGTGGCCTCAAACGTGGCCCCCCCGTCTGGCGAGAGACGAGATATCGTTGTCGCAATTTCTGCTGGCCACGGCGGCGAAGACCCTGGGGGCATTGGTTACGACGGCAAGTTGCAAGAGAAGCACATCACCTTGCGCATCGCGCGGGCGCTATACGACTATTTAGACCGCATGCCAGGCTATGCGCCGGTGATGGTTCGCGATGGCGACTACTATGTAAAGTTGTCGCGGCGGCCCGAGATAGCAAGAGAGCGCCGAGCGGATCTGTTCGTTGCGGTGCACACCGATTGGTATAAGACGTCGCGTGCGCGCGGGTTAACGATCTACGCGTTGTCTGGTGATCGCGCCGACCGAGAAAATGCGCGGCGAGTAGCGCAGAAAGAGAATACGGCAGATCTGCTTGGCGGAGTGGGCAGCGATCTAAGCCTAGGCTCATGGGATGACGATGTCGCGCTCACACTCGTCTCTTTGCAAATGGCGTGGAGCATGGAGCAGAGCGTCATTGCAGGCTCGCGCGTCCTCGACGCAGTAGGCGGTATTACAAGGCTGCGTAAAACCAAGGTTCAGCAAGCGTCGCTTGAGGTGCTCAAATCGCCCGACATTCCGTCTATTCTGATTGAAACAGGCTATCTCACGAATCCCGAAGAGGCTAAGCGTCTCAATACCTCGTCTTTTCAGAAGCAGCTAGCCGAGGGCATCGGCAGAGGAGTGATGGCTTACTTCTATGATGCCCCGCCCGAAGGCAGCCTTGTTGCTTGGCAGAAATCAAATGGGGTAATACCCACCAGTTATACGGTGAGGCGCGGAGATTCGTTGTCGATGATTGCGCAGCGCTTTGGCACCACGATGGCTGCGATAAAAAAGCATAACTCACTTAAAAGCGATGGCGTTCAGATCGGCCAAGTGATCAAGCTGCCCGGCGGCGTTGAGCCCGCTGCACGGGAGCACAAAATCCAGAGCGGGGAGACACTGTCGGGTATTGCCGCTCGCTATCGGGTTAGCCTCGCTGACCTGCGCCGGTTAAATGAACTGCGCGCCGACCGTATTCTGGTTGGGCAAGTCCTCCGCATCCCAGCTAGCTAGTCTTTTTCGCCGGACTAGATTCGCCCGCCGAGTCCGTGCGCGCAGAATCAGCGCAGGCAATGGTATACTCACCTCTCGTCACTATTCCGCCAAATTACGCTCACTGCCGGCCTCGACTCTATGAATCGCATTAACCTGCTAAGCCAACGACTCGCTAACCAAATTGCCGCCGGTGAGGTGGTGGAGCGTCCCGCTTCGGTGGTGAAAGAACTGCTCGAGAACAGCCTCGACGCAGGGGCGACTCGGCTCGAGGTAGATGTCGAGCAAGGCGGCGTTAAACTGCTGCGCATTCGTGATGACGGCGCGGGCATCCACAAAGAAGATCTTGCGCTCGCGCTGAGCCGTCATGCCACGAGTAAAATAGTCGAGCTCGATGACCTAGAGTCGATTGCAAGCCTCGGGTTTAGGGGTGAAGCGTTAGCAAGTATCAGCTCGGTCTCCCGCCTTAGCATGACGTCGCGCTCGCGCGAAGGCAGTATTGAAGACACCGCTTGGTGTGTCGAGGCCGAGGGACAAGAAATGGAAGCGCGGCTAACACCAGCTGCGCATCCTGCAGGCACAACTGTCGAGGTTCGCGACTTGTTCTTTAACACCCCGGCACGGCGCAAATTTCTTAAAACAGAGAAAACTGAATTTTCACGTATCGACGAAGTCCTGAAGCGAATGGCACTTAGTCGCTTTGATGTGATGTTTGCGCTTAACCATAACCAGCGAGCGATTCATAAACTCTTACCCGCGACCACCGAAGCCGAAAGAGCGCGACGTGTTGCGCTAGTTTGTGGCCCAGCGTTTGTCGAGAATTCGGTTTTTATTGAGCGCGAGGCGGCGGGCATGCGACTGTGGGGTTGGGTAAGCCTGCCGACTTTTTCGCGCAGCCAAGCCGACCTGCAATATTTTTACGTTAACGGTCGTATTATTCGCGACAAGCTGGTCACGCATGCGGTTAAGCAGGCTTACCGCGATGTGCTTTTTCACGGTCGTCATCCTGCGTATGTTTTGTACTTCGAGATGGACCCTGCAGGCGTCGACGTGAATGTGCATCCGACAAAACACGAAGTGCGTTTTCGCGACAGCCGACTCGTTCACGATTTCTTATTCAGCTCACTTCACAAGGCGCTCGCTGCAATTCAGCCTCAGGATCGATTGCCCGGCGCAGAAACACACGCCGGGGCAGGGCTTCAACAAGGTTTTGACGCGCCGCAGCAAAGCAGCCTTGGGCTAGCGGAAAATGGGCAGGGATCGATGCAGGCGACGAACTGGGCCGAGCGCTCTTATGCTTTTGGGTCAGCTGGAGAGGGTTCGGAATCGACAGGCCAGCCTCGCTATGCCGGAAATTTTGGCTCGAGCGGTAGTTATGTCAATCCGAACGCCGTTCGAGATCAGCTTGCGCACTATGCCGACCTCAACGACATCGATGGCGACAAAGAGGTGCCGCCGTTGGGGTTTGCCATTGCCCAGCTCCATGGCATTTACATTCTCGCGCAGAATAAAGAAGGGCTGATTGTTGTCGACATGCACGCGGCACACGAGCGTATAACCTATGAACGCATGAAGACGGCGTGTCAAAACGAAGAGCTCAAAACGCAGCCGCTGCTTGTGCCGATCTCTATTGCAGTGAGCAGGTCCGAGGCCGATTGCGCCGAGTCCCAGCAGCACGTGCTTCAGGGTCTTGGCCTTATACTCGAACGCGTCGCCGACGAGTCGCTTGTTGTGCGGCAAATCCCGTCTATTTTGCGTAACGCCGATGTCGAGCAACTCGTGCGTGATGTGTTATCGGATGTGCTCGAATACGGCAGCAGTGAACGGGTGCAGGCGCATCAGGACGAGCTTTTATCGACGATGGCATGCCACGGTTCTGTGCGCGCGAATCGCCAGCTCTCGATACCAGAAATGAATGCGCTGCTGCGCGACATGGAAATTACCGAGCGCAGCGGCCAGTGCAATCATGGGCGGCCAACCTGGGTGTATCAAAGCTTAAGTCAACTCGATAAGCTTTTTTTGCGTGGTCAGTGATGGGCAGTACTAGAGCTGTCACGCTGCCAGACGCCGTGTGCCTGATGGGCCCGACGGCATCGGGCAAAACCGCGCTCGCCATCGAGCTGTTCGCACACCATCCGGTCGAAATAATCAGCGTCGACTCGGCGCAGATTTATCGCGGCATGGATATAGGCACAGGAAAACCAGATGCTAACACCCTCGCTCGCGCGCCTCACCATCTGCTCAGCTTCCTCGATCCTGCGGAGACCTATTCTGCCGCCGACTTTCGCCGCGACGCGCTTCGCTTAATCGGTGAAATAAAAGCGCGCGGCAATACCCCGTTACTGGTGGGTGGAACGATGATGTATTTCCGCCTCCTGCGCGATGGGATGGCATCGATGCCAGAATCAGATCCAGAGGTGCGCGCTGCAATCGAGGCGCAGGCGCATGTCGAGGGATGGGCTGCAGTGCACGCCGAGCTCGAAAAGGTCGACCCTGAGGCTGCCGCGCGGATTCATCCTAACGACCCGCAGCGCTTGCAACGCGCGCTAGAGGTGTATCGTGTCTCAGGAAAAACACTCAGTGCGCTGCACGCTGAAGAGGCGGCAGAGCGCCAAAAAGGCAATAAAAGTGGGCTAGGCTTAACGTTTTGCGCGATCCAAGGGGTCGAGCGAGGCGTATTGCATGAAAGAATCAAAACGCGATTTTTTCAGATGTTGGAGGATGGGCTAGTCGACGAAGTGCGTGCGCTTTACGAGCGAGGTGACCTTTCGCTCTCGCTCCCCTCGATGCGTTCCGTTGGCTATAAGCAAGTGTGGCAACACCTCGCAGGCGAATTGAGCTATGAGGAGATGGTTGATAGGGGTATCATCGCCACGCGTCAGTTAGCCAAGCGGCAGGTTACTTGGCTACGCAGTTGGGACGATCTCCATAGTCTGCCTAGCTCCACTCACGATTCTTTGCACAAGCTGTTGAAAATTGTTGTATCTGCCACCATATAATTAGCATCCAATAATGCAAGGCTGCTGAAGCAAGCGCATTGTCGAACGAACGGAGAACAATAATGTCTAAAGGACAAACACTGCAAGACCCCTTCCTGAATGTATTGCGCAAGGAAAGGATTCCAGTCTCGATCTACCTTGTGAGTGGCATTAAGCTCCAAGGCCAGATTGAGTCATTCGATCAATTCGTCATTCTGCTAAAGAACGCCGTCAGTCAGATGGTTTACAAGCACGCAATTTCGACAGTCGTGCCTGCGCGCATGGTCAAGATTCCTGCGCTTAACTCTGGCGAAGACGACGCTGAGATCGACGGCGACGAAATCGGCAACGAGGCTTAGGCCTAAGGACTTTGATTGTTTTTCGATCGCCCCGACTCGGGAGAGATATCCCTTCTTGTTAACCTGCAGATCGATAATGATCGTGAAGCAGATGACATCGTAGAGTTCGAAGAACTCGCACTTTCTGCAGGCGCGCAGCCGGTCGCAATTATTACCGGTAGCCGCCGCCAGCCTTCGCCTAGTTATTTTGTGGGCTCTGGCAAGCTCGAAGAACTCCAAGCAGCGGTGGCCTCTCATAAAGCCGAAGTCGTGCTGTTTAATCACTCTCTCTCGCCAAGCCAAGAGCGCAACCTCGAACGCGAACTCAAATGCCGCGTTATCGATCGCACGGGTTTGATTCTCGATATCTTCGCGCAGCGCGCTCGCAGTTACGAAGGTAAGTTGCAGGTCGAGCTCGCGCAACTGCAGCACATGAGCAGTCGACTAAAGCGGGGCTGGACTCACCTCGATCGCCAGAAGGGCGGCATAGGGATGCGCGGTGCTGGTGAGACGCAGCTCGAAATGGACCAACGCATTATTGCGCAGCGCATCAAATCGATTAACAAGGCGCTGGTTAAGGTGCGGACGCAGCGCGACCAAGGTCGCCGCTCAAGGCGCAGAGCCGAAGTGCCCACCGTCTCCCTCGTGGGCTATACCAATGCAGGTAAGTCGTCCTTATTCAACCGTCTTACGCAAGCCGAGACCTATGCGGCAGATCAGCTATTCGCCACGCTAGATTCGACGTTGCGCAAGGTTGAGTTGCCGAATTTTGGGCAGGCGATTATGGCCGACACGGTCGGTTTTATTAGCCATCTCCCGCATCAATTGGTCGAAGCTTTTCGCGCGACGCTCGAAGAGACGGTGCAAGCCGACTTGCTGCTGCATGTAATCGATGCAGCGCATGATTATCATCCGGAATTCATTCGCGAGGTCGAATCGGTGCTTAGCGAAATCGGCGCGCAAGAAGTGCCACAATTGCAGGTCTTTAATAAAATAGACCTTCTGCCTGGGCGAGAACCAGAGCTGCAGCGAAACAGTGCCGGTAAACCTTATAGAGTGTGGGTATCGGCTAAAACCGGAGCGGGCATTGAGACGTTATTAGAGGCGGTGAGCGAGTTGCTTGCAGGCGAGATGTCCGATCAGCTTTTGCGTGTGGCACCTAGCGAAGCAAAGTTGCGAAGTAAACTGTATGCTGCCAACTATGTCGAGAACGAAGAGATCACTGACGATGGCCACTACCTTCTGCGCGTGCGAATGCCACTTCAGGAATTCGATCGCATCAAGCTGCTAGGTGGTGTCGTTATTGAGGGCGTGAGGCGCGGGGCAGAATAGTCCGGTTAAGCTGGGTTATTGGTCTCGAATTCGCTAACATCAACAGAGAGAAATACCGGACGAGCCTGTGGCGCGTCCATCCCGTAATAAAAAGCTATGGAGAAACCAATGGCTTGGAACGAACCCGGCAACAATGGAAACGACAACGACCCTTGGGGCGGTGGCGGCCGTAAAGGGCCAGAGCAAGGCCCTCCCGATATCGATGAGGTCATTCGCTCATTAACCAAAAAGCTTAACGGCGTGTTTGGCGGCGGCGGCGCGCGCTCAGGCGGCTCTTCCTCTGGCCCCAGTGGCGGATTCTCCGGTGGCTTGCTAGCAGGTCTCGCGGTTGTAGCGGCAGTGATTTGGGCGTTTGGCGGGTTCTATATCGTCGATCAGGCTGAGCGCGCTGTCGTCCTGCGCTTTGGTAAGGTGCTCGACACGACGGTTCAGCCTGGATTGCATTGGAATCCACCGATGGTTGATGAAGTGTCACTGGTCAACATCTCGGAGCTCAATGCCAAGACATACGACAGCAACGCGATGCTGACTACCGATGAAAACATCATCGATATCGAAGTCACGGTGCAATACCGAATCGAAGACCCCGTTAAGTATGTGCTCGCGGTGCAAGATCCTGAGCGGAGTCTGGACAACGCAGCCGAGTCGGCTATTCGTCACGTGGTTGGCGGCAACTTCATGGATCAGATTCTGACAACAGGGCGCGACCGCGTGGCTGATGATGTTCAGCAGCGTTTGCAAGACTACATGAACAACTACAACACCGGCATTCTCGTCAGCCAAGTGAACGTTGTGCAGGCGCAGCCGCCACAGGCAGTAAGGCCGGCATTTGACGACGTGATTCGTGCCCGAGAAGATGAGCAGCGAGCGCAGAACCAAGCGCAGCAATACTCAAATCAGATAATCCCTGAGGCGCGCGGTGAATCGCAACGCCAGATCGAGCAGGCTAACGCCTACCGTGAAGAGGTTATTGCTGAGGCGACAGGTAATGCATCGCGCTTTGACCAACTCCTTGTTGAATACCAAAAGGCGCCAGAGGTTACTCGTCAGCGCCTGTATATCGAAGCAGTCGAAGATGTCATGACGGCAAGCACTAAAATCATGATCGATGTAGAGGGCGGCAACAACATGCTCTACTTACCTCTCGACAAGATTATGGAGCAAAACGGCCGCGGCCTCGGTGGCGCGTCTAGTACGCAAGACCTTCGTGCGCTAGCCGAGCAGCTCTCGCCGTATATGCCTTCGGCGAATAACAACAGCAACTCTATCGATCGCAGCCGCGTGCCGACGAATACGCGAGGAGTACGCTAATGAGAAATTTTCTACTGTTAGGAATCTTGGTGTTGGCGGTGACGGTTGCCTCCAATTCCCTGTTTGTAGTGAAGCAGACCGAACGCGCAGTGATGCTGCAATTCGGTGAAATCGTTAACGCGGACATCGAGCCGGGTCTGCACGTTAAAATGCCTTTGGTAAACACCGTACGTAAGTTCGATGCGCGGATTCTCACAGAGGACTCGCCAAGGCAGCGTTATTTGACGCTTGAGCAAAAAGCGCTTGAAGTCGACTCGTATGCGAAGTGGCGGATTGTCGATGTAGGTCAATTCTACATCTCGACTCGCGGCGAAATAGCGACAGCTGGTCGTCTGCTTGCGCAGCGCATCAACGATGGCCTGCGCGACCAGATCGGCGCACGCAACCTCCAAGAAGTGGTTGCTGGCGAACGCGATCAACTCATGCTCGACCTGACTGCCGATCTCAATGAAAACACGGCTGCCGATATTGGCATAGAAGTCATCGACGTGCGGGTGAAGCGAATCGATCTACCTGACGACGTCCGATCGTCGGTCTATGACCGGATGATCACAGAGCGTAATCGTGAAGCCCAAGAGCTGCGTTCGCGCGGCGAAGAGCTTGCGATAGGCATTCGGGCCGACGCCGATCGTCAGGCGACGATTTTCCGAGCCGAAGCGTACCGTGATGCCGAGGAGATCCGCGGTCAGGGAGACGCGATGGCCGCCAACATCTATGCCGAGGCCTATCAGAAGGACCCAGAGTGGTTTGCCTTCACCCGCAGCATCAACTCTTACAGGCAGACGTTTAGCAATAAAGGTGACGTAATGCTGCTAGATCCAGAAAGTGATTATTTCAAATACTTGAAAGATGGCGATATAGCGAAATAGTTACTTAAGCCTGACTAGTTGGCAGGCAAGAGGTAAAAAAGGCCCAGAAGCTCAAGAGTTTCTGGGCCTTTTTGGTTTCTGAGCCATCGTTCAGCGAGACGATACGCAGATTCGGTGATTCTTCCGTTTATTGATAGGCGCGGCTGGCGTAAAATAACTCCGCTCTTTAAGTTAAGGAATTATCACTATATGACCACCGCTAAGCGCTGGCTGCTACCCGATGGCGTGGAGGAAATCCTCCCGCGCGAAGCTCACAAGCTCGAATCGCTGAGGCGAAAACTGCTCGATCTCTACGGATCCTGGGGTTATGAGTTGGTGATTACGCCGCTAATCGAATTCCTCGACTCGCTGTTGGTCGGCTCGTCACATGATCTTGACCTTCACACGTTCAAGATTACAGACCAACTGAGTGGTCGCATGATGGGCATCCGCGCGGATATAACGCCGCAGGCCGCCCGCATTGATGCACACTGCCTCAACCGCGAAGGCCCCGTGCGGCTCTGCTACGCCGACAGTGTTCTGCATACTAAACCGCGTGGGCTGCTGACTTCACGCGTCCCAATTCGCGTAGGCGCCGAGCTCTATGGACATGCGGGCGTCGAATGCGATATCGAATTGATCTGCCTGATGCATGCCACGCTCGAGGCAGCTTCGGTGCCGGATATTCATCATGTGCTTGGCCATGTTGGAATTTTTCGCGCGCTTGTTGACGCCGCAGAGATCGATGCGGACACCGAGGCCAGATTGTTCGACGCGGTACAGCGCAAGGCTTATGACGAAATTTCAGAGGTTCTCAATGCATCAGTTGCAAGCGATGCACTGCGAGAGTTGCTCACTAAACTGACGCAATTGAGCGGCGATGAGAACGTTCTCGACGAAGCGCTAGCGGCCTTTGC
>OLHI01000263.1_pt1 | contig 12383 bp, 10 predicted proteins | sample 1609501 | NCBI WGS metagenome assembly OLHI01 (sample SAMN05416862, study PRJEB24817) | seawater metagenome | isolation source: Sea water | place: Canada:Atlantic | collected 2013-11 | reverse complement strand
GCGAATCCGGCTCTGGCGATTGAGAATACGTCAGTATTGCTCGCGCGTTAGGGCTTCCATCTTCATTCCATGTCACCGACTGAATGTAGCTATTACCGGCAACAATTGGCGTATAGCCGCCGTTGTCGGCATTGAAGCGCGCGCTGATCACACTGAACATTCCTGCGCGCCCGTTACCTCCTGGTATACCGATCTTCTCGCCGTTACTCATCTCGAACTGCACATCGCCCCACTTGGCGTCAAGCGCGATACCTGCCTCGGTTATGCGGTCTACCGCCACATGCAGTGCAGCAAGAATTGCTTCACGCGTAGCCGTGTCGCTCGTCGTCAACCCGCGAGGGGTATGAACCGGGTCAGCATTATCGAAAGGCACCGCGTAGTACGCCGACAACTGTTTTGTCTCTGCGAAAAACTCAGTAAATACATGAGCGCCGCGGCTTTCGATAGTTTGCTGGCGATCCCAGTATGCGAGTACCGCACACGCCTCGGCGAGGCTAGTATCGTCCGCACAGACTTCGAGCACTTCATCGAGGAACAATTCGGCGCCGTAGTGGCGATGACTAAACAATAAATTTTCGACAGTCGCCTGATCGAATTTTTCTCCCGCGGCTACTACCTCTTCGACAAACTTGAGACCTGAGCGCGTGCGCAGCGTACGCTGCGCATTCTCATCGCCGATAATCGGCGAATAGCCTTCGAGGCGCATCGCAGGGTTACTTAGCCAGTAGGAATCGTTGCTATTGCCTGCATAGGTCGTCGTAATCAGGCTTGGCTGCTGCGATGGCGGCATAAGGCCAGGCGCCGCAGCGCTGGCGTCGACTTGCCAGTCGCAGCTTGGGTCAGAGCCGTTAAGCGTTGTTATGCGTGCGCCTGCCGATTGATCAACAGCGCAGCGCGAAATTAACTCGACTGACACATTCGGTATCGCCGACATATCGGCATATAGCGCACCACCTGCTTTGTCGGCTGCGATTGTGTTAACAAATGCCGCACCCTGATGATCCGCAAGCGCCTGCCTCAGCTGCGTGACGTCTGTCGCGCGCTGCATCGCCGCATACTGATCACCGGTGCGATAATTTTCATAATTCACGTCGCGCATGACGTAAACATGCTGGTCATCCCACGGCGTGTTGGGTCCTGCAACAACAGGGCCAAGGTGTGTTAAGTAAACCGTTCGGTTTTCTATTCCGGCATCAGTTTCCACCGCCACCTCAATCGCTTCTATCGCACGCTCTTCGTCGCCAACTAAATAGGCCATGGCATTGCCAGGCACGAGATCAAGTCTGAAGAAAGTAAAACGCAGCGCCGTAGATACCGTGTGCGACCACGCTATCGTGTCGTTAAAGCCAATCGCGAGCCGCGGTGTAGCAATGAGGCCTACACCCATAAAATCGATCTCACCCGGCAGCGTTAGATGCGCCATATGGAAGCGCGACGGTCCCTGCCACGGGTAGTGTGGATTGCCGAGTAGAATGCCACGCCCGGTATCGGTTAAATCGCTACCGAACGCATACGCATTACTGCCAATTTTTTCGACATCGAGCGTGAGATCAATCGGCTTAAGCGCAGCGATCGCTTGGTTCGGCGCCGCTGTGGCTATTTGGTCTGTCACGCGGCCTAGGCCGTAACGAATACCAACACCGATCGCGAGCCTTGCGAGATCGCGTTCGTCGATAGGTTTGACCCATTCGGCGCCTGCGCAAGAGGCAGGGAGCTGATCGGCATGGGTGTCGATGTAGCGGTTATAGCCACGCGCATAGCCGCTGTCCATAGCATTGCTGTCGTCGGAACTGGCGCCCAAATATTGATCGATTTTAGCGTCGTTAAGTAGCGCTCGATGAAAAGCATCGCTATTCACATTGCCATTCTCTGCACCAAAATACTTCGACAATTCGCCATTAACAGCAATCAATTCTTTGGCTAAAACGCAGACCCCGTTTTGTGCAACAGAGTGCGCAAAACCGAAGCCAAGCCCTTCCCATGTCTGCGCGGTAATATGAGGAATGCCATGCTCGGTCCACCGAACATCGACAGTCTCTTTCATCGCATTCGACAAAGCGCTCGCCTCATCATTCGAGACACTCTCGTCGGGAGCGCATGCTACTAGCGCGCTCAGGCTCAATGCGGCTGCAAGCTTTAAAGGCGCTAAACCGATACGCGTCCCGTCGACGCGCTTTCCTTCCGTTTTATCTAGCCTTGTCATTGTTCTCTCCCTTGAGGTTATGAATAGGATCTTTACATCACCCAACTCTAATACTCTCCGAGCATCGTTGCCTAACTGGCCAACACACGCTCTCGCGCCGCGGCGTACTCACGCTTCAAGCGTTCGACGAGCTCGCCTGCTGTATCAATCGACTTGATCGCATTGATGCCCTGCCCGCAGCCCCAAATATCGCGCCATGCTTTTGCTTTTGTGCTGCCGCCCGAACCGAAATTCATCTTCGAAGGATCGCTCTCAGGCAGGTTGTCGGGGTCGAGACCGGCCGCTTCGATTGAGGGACGCAGATAATTGCCGTGCACACCGGTAAACAGGTTTGTGTAAACAATATCACTTGCTGCGTAATCCACTAACGATTGCTTGTAGGCTTCGTCGGCATTAGCTTCTTTGGTCGCGATAAACGCTGAACCGATATAGGCCATGTCGGCGCCCATCGCCTGCGCTGCGAGCACGGCATCGCCGGTTGCGATCGCGCCGGAAAGCAATACAGGCCCATCGAACCACTCGCGCACTTCTTGAATAAACGGCATAGGCGAGAGAGTACCAGCGTGACCACCAGCACCGGCGGCCACACAGATGAGTCCGTCGGCACCCTTTTCGATCGCTTTTTTAGCGAAACGGTTGTTGATGACATCGTGCAATACAATGCCGCCGTACGAATGAATTGCATCGAACACCTCCGGACGCGCGCCGAGTGAGGTAATGACAATCGGCACCTTGTGCTTTACGCAAAGCGCGACGTCTTGCATCAGTCGATCGTTCGAATTGTGGACAATCTGATTGACTGCAAAAGGTGCAGCGGGCTTATCGGGGTTCGCTAAATTGTACGCATCCAGCTCCGCATTGATTTGCGTTAACCACTCGTCTAATACCTCGACGGGACGCGCGTTAAGCGAGGGAAATGAACCAACGACGCCGGCTTTGCATTGTGCGATGACGAGCTCGGGGCCCGAAATAATAAATAGAGGGGAGGCGACAACGGGAATAGAGAGTCGGCCTTTGAGGATTTCTGGGATTGCCATGCTGGGTCCTTTTGGTTCGAGTGTGGTTCGAGTGTGGTTCGAATGTTGGTTCGAGTTCTTTTTCCGGTGATTAGCCGAGCGTTCGATCCCGCAGGAGCAGTTTGCTCGGTTTGATGATAAATTTCAGCTCGCAGTGTGCCAAAACAGCTGTGGGTTGGAAAGGGGTACGCTTAGCTCCTGTTCTGGGGTCGCAAGGCTCGCCAAGTCGCAGCCTTGGGTTATACTCGGTGGCCACGTAAACGCCTCATCGGGCGACTCATTAATAGCAGGGAATGTTATGACAACCGCAGCGCAGCAAGACCCCATCGTTATCGTCGGCCAAGCACGCACACCAATGGGCGGATTTATGGGCGACTTAGCCTCGGTAAAAGCAACCGAATTGGGCTCTACGGCAATTCGTGCGGCGGTTGCTCGCGCAGGCCTTGAGGCAAGTGACATCGACGAAGTCATCATGGGCTGTGTGTTGCCCGCCGGTCTCGGTCAGGCACCCGCGCGACAAGCCTCGCTCGGCGCCGGTATCCCAAAATCCACCGGCACAACGACTATTAATAAAGTCTGCGGCTCGGGCATGAAGGCAATAATGCTCGCCCACGACCTCCTCATTGCTGGCAGCGCCACAGTCGCTGTTGCCGGCGGTATGGAGAGCATGAGCAACGCACCTCATCTGCTCCCCGGCGCACGCGCAGGCTACCGTTTTGGCCACGCAAAAGTGATCGACCACATGGCTTTCGACGGCCTAGAAGACGCCTACGAAGGGGCAGCGATGGGGGTCTATGCAGAAACTTGTGCCGACAAATACAGCTTCGATCGCGAAGCGCAGGATGCCTATGCCATTGGCTCGCTAAAGAAGGCCCAAGCGGCGATCGAAAGCGGTGCCTTCGCAAGCGAAATCACGCCAGTCGAGGTCGCCCAGCGCAGCGGTACCGTAATGATCGACACCGACGAACAGCCCATGAAAGCACGCTTCGATAAAATTCCTCAGCTACGACCGGCCTTTAAGAAAGACGGGACCGTCACTGCGGCCAATGCCAGTTCGATCTCCGACGGTGCCGCTGCAGTGGTGCTTATGCGTCAGTCCGAAGCTACAAAGCGAGGACTCACTCCGCTTGCGCGCATCGTGGCTCATACCTCTCATGCGCAGGAGCCTAGTGAGTTTACCATGGCACCCATCGGCGCTATTGGCAGCTTAATGGCCAAGACTGGCTGGGAAAAAGACTTCGTAGACCTATTCGAGATTAATGAGGCCTTCGCGGTCGTCCCGATGGCAGCAATCGAATCGCTGGGTCTCGACGCGGCGAAGGTGAACGTCAATGGCGGCGCCTGCGCGCTCGGCCATCCCATTGGCTGCTCGGGCACGCGCATTGTGGTGACGCTGCTGGCCGCCCTTGCGAATCACGGAAAGAAACGTGGCGTTGCCTCGCTGTGCATTGGCGGCGGCGAAGCGACGGCGCTGGCTGTCGAACTCATTTAGACCGAACACTGACTCAGAAAAAAACCAATAACCAAAGAGAGGATTAGCTCTATGTTCTACTCGATAGTCAAAAGACGTAAGCACATTGGATTCGTTCAGGGCGCCGCGGTGAGTATCGCGCTCGCCCTAACACTCGGCGGAAACCACAGCCTCGCACAAGAGTCTTGGCCCGAGATTGCCCCAGCCGATCCCCCTGCCGAATGGGGCGCTGTGTCGGCTAATTTCGAGGAAATCCCCTATCCCTATCCGGTTCAGTTCCTTGAAATCAACCGCTTCCAGCAAGACCTTCGCTATGCCTATATGGACGTAGCACCAACCGGACGCGCAAACGGCCAGACGGTGTTTATTCAGCACGGCATGAATTTCTATTCAGAAGCCTACACCCTCACGATTAATGCGCTGACCGAGGCTGGTTTCCGCGTGATCGCCGTTGATCGTATTGGCTATGGCAAAAGCTCGAAGCCAATACTCCCCTACAATTTCAATATGGTCGCCGCCAATATGAAGGCGCTGCTCGACGAACTTGGCGTTGAGAAAACTGCGATAGTAGGCCATTCGATGGGCGGCATGGCTGTTTCTCGTTTTGCCATGATGTACCCAGAAACTACGACGCATGTCGTTATGGTCAACCAGATCGGCCTCACCGACCAGCGCCAGAGCCGTCCTTGGAGCGATCCCTTTGTGGGCGGCGGTGCAACAACCTACCAGTCTATTTTGCGCGGGCATCAGCGCTATTTCCCGCTGAAGTGGCCGCCAGCGCACCTTGAATTTGTGCGCCGCCAGTACGGCCAAACCCTTGGCGGAGACTGGCCTCGCCTTGCGCAGGTAAGGCGTTTGCAAGGGCAAATGCTGTATGACGACCCCGTCGTCTACGATTGGCAGCATATAGCGACAAAAGCGCTCGTTATCGGCGGAGAAGAGGACGGCTTAGTCGATGATTTCCCGTCATTAGCGCACAACGTCGCCAATCAGCTGCAAAATAGCGCGATAATCCTCTATCCTAACGTCGGCCATGCGCCTCAGATAGAGATACCAGACCTGTTTCATCAAGACCTGATTCGCTTCCTGAGCTCGGACGCGGACGAGCCTGCGAGTAACTGGAAATAGCAATAAGATGATTCTAACCGAAGAACAGCGCCTCATTCGCGACACCGCGCGCAGCTATGCGCGCGAACACATTGCCCCCTATGCCGCGCAGTGGGACCGAGAAGCAACATTTCCGGCAGAGGCGCTAGCCGGCCTCGCCGAGCTCGGCTTCTATGGCATGTTAGTCCCCGAACAACACGGCGGCTGCGACATCGGCTACGTCGCTGCGGCGCTGGTGCTCGAGGAAATCGGCGTCGCCGATGCGGCGTGTTCGACTATTGTGAGCGTGACAAATTCGGTTGGCTGCATGCCTTTGCTGCAATACGGTACGGCACAGCAGCAGCGTGACTTTTTATCTCCCCTCGCCCGCGGCGAAAAATTGGCCGCGTTCTGCCTTACCGAGCCGCAGGCTGGCAGCGATGCCTCTGGGCTCAAAACGCGCGCCGAGAGGCAAGGCGATAGCTATGTCCTCAATGGCACCAAGCAGTTCATCACCTCGGGCAAAAATGCAGACCTCGCGATTGTCTTCGCGGTAACCGACCCCGCCGCGGGCAAGCGCGGGATTAGCGCCTTCGTGGTGCCAACAGATACCCCCGGCTACCGCGTCGCAAGTGTCGAGGCCAAGATGGGACAGCGCGCATCGGACACCTGCCAGATAGTCTTCGAGCACTGCAGCATTCCTGCGGATAATCTTCTTGGAGACGAGGGGCAAGGGTATAAGATTGCCCTCGGCAATCTCGAAGGCGGCCGTATCGGTATCGCCGCGCAATGTATAGGCATCGCGCGTGCAGCGCTCGAAGCTGCAACACTCTATAGCCGCGAGCGCGAGGCGTTTGCAAAGCCGCTCTCCGAACATCAAGCCGTCGCGTTTAAACTCGCTGACATGGCCACTCAGATTGCAGCGGCGAGACAGCTCACGCTTCACGCTGCGGCGCTCAAAGACGCAGGCGAGCCTTGTCTCAGCGAGGCATCAATGGCCAAACTCTTTGCCTCCGAGATGGCAGAGCGAGTGTGCTCCGACGCAATACAAATTCACGGTGGCTACGGGTATTTGCAGGATTTTCCTGTGGAGCGCTATTACCGCGACGTGCGTGCCTGCCAGATCTACGAGGGCACAAGCGAAGTGCAAAAGATGGTGATAAGCCGCGCGCTCTAACCGTATTCCGAAACCTCGAAGCCGAACCAGCTCTAGGCGGCTCGGGCTCTATCAACAACTCGAGGCTGTCCGAAATCATGCTCAGAACACGAGCAGGTGAGCGCCTCGATTGTATTTTTCGGGTTTCAACTGCGCGTCGATATCGACCGCTGCCTGACGCAGATAATTAAGCGACTCACGGCGAATCCTCCCTGGCCCCTCCCATGCGTCGGCGTCGGTTTCGCGCCCGATACCATGGATGACCCTGAGTCCTTTAAAGCGCTGCGCTCGCGCGAAATCAATGGCCGCCTCGAGTTTGTCCAGCGCCTCGGTCCATGTTTCCCCCGAGTGCGCGACGTCTATTTCTAGAAAATCATCACGCAGTCCGACAGGCAAAGCCTCGTCGCATTTGGGGCAAGACAGCGCGTCCAGCGCAAGGTCTATTCCGCAGTCGATGTTAGGGCACATAACGCGTCGGCGCCCCGATTGAAATGACTTCACAAACAGCTCAACTCTTGGTTTTAAAAAAGCGATAAACGCAGTAAATTACAATTATAAGTAAGTGTAACCCAAAGCCCGTGCTTTTCACTCAGCCAGAATAACTAGAAAGGGACTCCTGCCATGAACAAGCGACAGAACGACCATAGCCAACCTGCACACTGCAATGCTCGCGTTTGGACACAGAAAATTATTTGCAGCATGGTTTTACTCTTTGGCTTCGTGGGTGCTGCCCACGCGCAAGTAACGCAGCTTTTCTATCACGAAGTGCTAAGGCAATACGAACAGGGCGCAGTTGCTTACGAAGATGGCGACTACGAATCTGCCTACGCCGACCTTAGCCTCGCAGCGCAGCGCGGAGTAAAAGACGCACAATACCTGCTCGGCTTTATGTATCTGCAGGGCGAATACGCGCCTCGTTCAATACCTGTTGGACTGGCTTGGTTAGGTACTGCACTCGAGGTCGAGAATAAAGACTGGCTGTCGCTCTATACTAAACTCTACGGCACATTAAACTCTGCGCAGCAGGCGTTTATCGATAATAAAGTAGATGCCTATATCGAGCTCTACGGAATGGATACGCAGCGAATCGTTTGCGATAACAAGGCAAGGGTTGGCAGCAGAAGAAAAGTCAGGCAATGCATTAAGACCGAAGACGTGAACACGCCGCTGTATTCTCTCGAAATGATGCCCGAAGGCTTTGTCCCGCCTTTCTCTTGCGAGGGCGATTTCCCCTGCCTCGCGGGCGAGACAAGGGTCTACTCAGATCATGATGAGCTGAATCCGGACAATTTCTAGTCGAGATTTTGCTCGGCTCTTAATGCTCAACGATTACTACTCGGCTGGTAAACAGGCGTTTACGCAACCCTCGTTTGGGCATCGCTCTCAGTGCATCCGAATTGCAACACGCCATCACTAAACAGGCTGCGCTTGAGGATTTTTCGATCCAACAGATAGTCTTGCGTGTTATGCCAAGGCGCATGCTCGCCCTGTTTCGGAAACTCATGAATTCCGCGCTGCATATATCCCGGGTTAAACCCCGAAATAGTTGGCTGCGGAGCCATCGACGCTTCTTCCGGCCGCAGCTCTGGCACACAGAAACTCGCCCCCTGACGGTCCATCTCTTGCAGCATGTCACAGACAAAAACCGAGTTAAGATCGGCGCGCAGTGTCCAAGACGCATTAATATATCCGAAGGTCTGAATCAGATTGGGCACGCCAGAAAACATCATGCCCTGATAATAGAAGCGCTTACTGAGATCAAGCTTTACCTCATCGAGGAAAAATTCGACGCCTCCCATAAACTGCATGTTAAGCCCGGTTGCGCTCACCACTATATCCGCTTCGATCAATTTACCCGACGACAGTAAAATGCCGTTCTCGACAAACGTATCGATGGTATCGGTCACCACCTCTGCCGCGCCACTTTTCACTGCTGACAAAAAATCATCATCGGGAATGAGACAAAGACGCTCCTCCCAAGGGTTATAGCGAGGCGTAAAGTGCGTATCGATATCGTAGTCATCGCCGAGCGATTTGCGCACGCTATCGAGCAGCAGTTTTTTTGTCTTCTCAGGATTATTGCGTGCGCCTTTATAGGTCGCATTTTGAAAGTAAATGTTCTTCCATCGGGTTAATGCGTAGGCCAGTTTGCTTGGCAGCACCGCTCCAAGGAAATTGGCGACGGCATCTTTCGCCGGCCGCGAGAACATATACGTTGGCGAGCGTTGAATCATCGTCACATGCGCAGCCTTATCGACCATATTTGGTACGATTGTCACCGCGGTTGCGCCACTCCCGATCACTGCGACTTTCTTGCCAGCGTAGTCTAGATTTTCTGGCCATTTCTGCGGATGAATGAGCTCGCCCTTAAAGTCCGCGAGCCCTGCGAAGTCGGGCGTATATCCCTGCGCATAATTATAATAGCCACTGCACATGAAGAGTACGCGTGTTTCGATGTCGACCGTCTCTCCCGCGCTGTTTCGCGCTGCGACACACCACACATCGCGCGCGCTGTCCCAGTTTGCTGAGACGACTTTGTGGCCGAATCTAATCTTGTCTTTAACCCCGTACTCAGCGACTGCTTCCTTCAGATAATCGCGAATAGACTCGCCGTCGGAGATAGACTTGGCGTTTGTCCATGGTTTGAAACTAAAACCGAACGTGTGCATGTCGCTGTCAGAGCGAATACCCGGATAGCGAAATAGATCCCAAGTACCACCGACATTATCGCGACCTTCGAGTACAGCATAACTCTTGTTCGCGCATTGCTTCTCTAAGTGACAGGCGGCGCTGATGCCGGATATGCCGGCCCCTACGATTAAGACATCTAACATGGCATTGCTCTCTAAATTTAAATCCTACCCAAGACTAACCAAGATAAGGGGTTTAGGCAAAGACTCCCGCGGTGCTAAATCCTCTCGCGCGGGGTAATATTTGGTCTTCTTGATCCCAAACAAACACGGCGGCAGGTGACTGACGCGATTCACAGAGTCTACAGCGCGGCGCTGTCGCTGCCCACTGACTCCTCCCTGTGGATTCGAATGAACCTGATCGATGAGCGCGGAAACACCAGACTACTGGGAAATCCCGTGTACTTTATTCCGTAACAACTAGCCACCGACATCTCAGGCAGCTAACATTACCGCTATTGCGCCTGAGGCATATCGTTTTGGGAGTTTGCATAGGCTCATTGGTAATGGCTTAAAAGCTACACAACTAAGAGGAAATACGCGTGGCATTGTCCCTACAAGATCAACTTAAAAAGTCGGGACTCGTCGACGAGAAGAAAGCGAAGCAGCTCGAACGCGCCAAACGCCGAGATAGTAAACAGCCTCCGCAGAAAAAAACCGTCCAGAAAAACGCGAAACAGGAAGCGGAACTGGCGCGCAAAAAGCAGCGCCAGGAACAGATCGAGCGCGATCGCAAGCTTAACGAGGAGCGCAACCGCGACGGCGAGTGGCGCGCGAAGATGGCGCAAATAAGACAGCTTATCGAAGCGAATGCGGTTAAGGTCGGTGGCGAGCTGAAGTTTAACTTCAAACACGATAGTAAGGTAAAACAGCTGTGGGTAGACGCGCGCACCCGCGAGCAGCTCAGCGGCGGCACCCTTGGGATTGTCGAGTCAAAGGCCGATGGGAAATACGTCGTGGTACCTGTCGATGTTGCTCATAAGATCCAAGAACGCAGCGCCGAGCACTTCGTCGCAATCGCCAATCCCAAGCAATTAACTAAACTGGAACTCGAAGAACAGGCCTATGCCGACTTCGCGATTCCTGACGACCTCGACTGGTAGTAAGCGCTCTGCTTGATCGCTCTTTGATTGAGTGCTCGCTGATTACTAGACCGTCAATCAACAGACCGTCAATAAACAGCCCGTCGGTAAACAGCGAGCTAGCTCGGCTTTTTACTCAACGCGCCAAGCGTTGGACGCGCCGTGCGGCCTTTAGCGCCTCGCGCCGGTACCGCAGGCTTTCGATTTGACACCACGCCTGCGTCGGCGTCGATCTGAGCTGGCGTGCGCTTTCGGCGCCAGTCTTTTTTAGGCGCGGGCTTCGACGCCGGCTTTTCAACTTTCGCTTTAACCGGCTCGGCTGTTGGGTCGTAACCCTCGACTAGTGTTAGGAGCAGCGACTCGTCACCCATACGCACAGTGTCGCCGTTAACCAGCTTCTTGCGCTTTTGCATTTCGACTTTATCGTTCACGAACACGAGCCCTGCGTCGATGGCCGCCTTCGCTTCACCGCCACTCGCAACCAAGCCTTCGAATTTGAGCACTTTATAGAGCTCGACCGGTTCACGCAGCAGCTCAACCGACCGCGGCTTAGCCTGCGCGCCCTTAGGAGCTTCACTACTCTTGGCACTAGATTTAGTGCTAGTTTTGGCAATATTCATTACTGCATCCTTTTGATTCGCTTTCGACGCGGGAGGCTTCGCGCGCCACGCTAGATCAAGACCTGCGCAGTATATCAGCCAATGGGTGAGAAGATCTGAATTCCGTGAACAGTTTGAGTCGTCGACGGCCTAATAGCCTAACCCGCCTAGTCGTCTAGATTCCAGGTATAGCCGACGAAGTCTTCGACCTCGTCAGGTGCCAGTTTCTCATAGAGTTTCTGTGCACCGATGTTAGTTTTTTCGGTGCCAAGCCACAGCTCGTCGCTGTCGGTATCGTCGGCAAGCTTTTTAATCTCGTTCATTAATACCGTGGCGACTCCACGCCTTCGATAGTTGACCGCTGTATCCAGCTCGTCGACATAGAGCGTGCTGTGTTTTCCGTAGGCGCGAGGCAAAAGCTGGGCCGAGACCATACCTCCGAGCTCCGATCCCGCGAAACATGCGAAAAAGAATGTTCCCTCTCTCTGCAAATACCATGCTAAAGACTCGGCAGTGTATTCGCCCTCGGGCAGCTCGTTGCCCTCGTCCCACTCCGCAGCATTAATCTTACCCGCAAGCTTTTCAAGATTCGCTTTGAGCGTAATACGCTTCACAAAGAGTTCGTTGTCCATAAGTATCCCTTGAGTTTCAGACTCAAAGGATAACAGATTGTGACCCCGCTTGAATTTTCCTCGAGTCCGGCAGTAAAAACTCGCGCACAATAGCGTTGCCATCGCCGCGCATGCAGTGATTAGACGCCATCGACGCGGAATAGGCACCGGCGTTAATTAGTACTAGGTATTCTTGGTCGCTTAACTCTGGGAGCCACGCATCGCGATACCAAACGTCTAACGCCTCGTTTATATTGCCCACCACTGTCACCTGCCTAAGCGCTCCCGTGCAAATTGGCGCAAGCGGCTGAAAGGGGAGACTGTAGTACGCAGGTTCTGGTGCAATGTTGAAACCAGCGTCACCGCCAACCGTTAGTCTTGCGTACCGCAGTACCGCATACACGCGCTCTAGGTTGTCGCGCGGGCGAGCCAAAGCCTGTCTCTTATACACATCTGACGCTGCCGACGA
>OLHI01000261.1_pt1 | contig 12409 bp, 10 predicted proteins | sample 1609501 | NCBI WGS metagenome assembly OLHI01 (sample SAMN05416862, study PRJEB24817) | seawater metagenome | isolation source: Sea water | place: Canada:Atlantic | collected 2013-11 | reverse complement strand
AGGTAGCTCAGTTGGTTAGAGCGCAGGATTCATAACCCTGAGGTCACGGGTTCAACTCCCGTCTTCGCTACAATCAAAAGTCGAGTTTTTAACTCGGCTTTTTTTTATCTTTTTTTTGTTTTAATGATTTAATAGACTTGTGTAAATTGTTTCTCTGATGCGTGCTTCTGTAATCCAACCATTAAATGATTCATAACCTTGTGTAATAGCTGAGTTTATTTTTACCTCTTGTATTGTTTTACCTTTTTTTATTTCTAAAGCTACTCTGTCTCTCAAAGTTGATAGCATCAATAAATAACTTTCAAGATCTTTTCGCGTGGCAATATCTCCATGTCCTGGAATAATTTTAGTTTGGTCATCAGTAATCACGATCATTTTTTGAATGGCAGCGATGTACCCATCTATGCTTCCTCCAGAGTTTACATCTATGTAAGGGAATTTACCTTGAAAGAAACTATCTCCCGTGTGTAATACATTATTATTCGTGAAATAAATAAGGATATCACCATCTGTGTGTGCGTGATGAACATGTGTTGCTAAAATGGTGTCTCCATTACTATGAAAAGAAAGGTCTTTATCAAAAGTAATAACAGGAAGTGCTCGGTTTTTATCAACATCTAATAAAACTCCTTCTTTTAAAGATTTAAGAGACATTCTTTTTCTTACATTATTATGGGCAACTATTAGCGCTCCTTCTTTTGCCATATTTTCATTTCCTCCAGTATGATCTCCGTGCCAATGGGTATTTATGAGGTAATTTACCTTTTTAGGAGTAATCTCTTTAATTGCTACTAAAATTTTTGGAGTAAGCGAAGCAAACTGATCGTCTATCATAAACACCGCATCTTCTCCAACAAAAAGACCAATATTACCTCCCTGCCCTTTTAACATATAGATTTGATCTGTTAATTGTATGCTAAAAATGTTTACTTCCTTTTGCTGAGAAAGTACTGAAGCACTAATTATTAATGAGAAAAAAAATAAAAGTCTCTTAGTAGTGGTTAATCTATGCATGCTTGTCTTATTTATTTTTGATTACAACAACAAGATACAAAGAATATCATATTATTTTCTTTAGCAATACAACTCATTTATGATTCTATTTTTTTGAAGAAAAATATAAAACAGTATACTATTTATCTATAATAACAAGATTATGAGGTACTTGAATTAACAAATTAAATTTTCAGTAAAAGCTATTGTAGTTATTTAATTATGAAGAGAAAAACAGCGTATAAAATTTGTATTGATTTATACTTTTTTCATTGCCTAAACCAAAAATGATTTTATATTTGCAGCATCTATCAGCGAGAGTAGCTCAGTTGGTAGAGCGTCAGCCTTCCAAGCTGAATGTCGCCAGTTCGAACCTGGTCTCTCGCTCAAAAAAGTCTTATCATTGATAAGACTTTTTTTATACGTTTATTTTTTTTCCGAAGACTAATAGAAATAAGATAGGTAAAGAGAGAAAAATAATCATTAATAAATTTTCTCTGAGAACTTCAGGAAATAATAGTAAGGTAAAAACAAACCCGCCAATAGCACCTCCCAAGTGAGCAGAATGACCAACATTACCAACTCTATTTTTCATGCCATAAATAGAATACAAAAGGTAGGCAACTCCAAAAATATATCCTGGTATAGGAATGGGTATTAAAATAAGTCCTAGTTGCATTTCTGGATATAACATGATGCATGAATAAACAATTCCAGAGACAGCACCAGATGCACCAACAGCACTGTAATAAAGCTCATTTTTATGATAGGATATAGAATATAGGCTTCCTGCTAATAAACTACCAAAATAAATTACAAGGAAACCGAAAGACCCAAGTCTTGCATCAACAATATCCCCAAAAAGATATAAGGCATACATATTAAAACCAAGGTGTAACCAATCTACATGTAAAAAACCAGAGCTTATCATTCTAATCTTTTCACCATTCAAAATCTGATTGACTTGAAATTTAAATTTCTCAAAAAACAGGTGATCTCCAAACCCTTTAATAGTAAACAAAACGTTTATTACGATAAGAATTAAAACTGCTTGACTCATATTTTGTATCATACCACAAACATAAAGAAAACAATTAATTCATCACATGACATTAAAAAATTTAATCCGATATTTGCAGTATAAAAATTTTTGATGCATTTTTTAATTTTTGCTATTTCCTACCCTATCATTTGGATCCTATCTCTCTTACCAATGAGAGTTTTATATATTCTATCTGATTTCTTATATATATTATTTTTCTATCTAATTGGTTATAGAAAAAAAGTGGTCCTTGAAAATTTACAACTCGCTTTTCCGACAAAAAATCTTAGCGAACTAAAAACTATTCAAAAAGATTTTTTTAAACACTTTACAGACATATTTGTTGAAAGTATTAAAGCATTTTCTATAACTAAAAAAACGCTCTTAAAACGATATAAATTCACAAATCCAGAACTAATTAACGAATTATACGACAAAGGGAGAAGCATTGCTTTTATGGGTGCTCATCAAGCAAACTGGGAATGGTCTATCAGTATTCCTTTGTATGTTAAAATTAAATGCTTTGGTGCCTACACAAGAATTGGGAATACATATTTTGATAAAACCGTAAAAAAATCCAGAACTAAGTTTGGATTCATAGGGTATAAAACTTCAGAAACTATTAAATCCATCACTCGAAATTTTGATGAGGGTATTCAGGGCTTATATTTATTATTGAGTGACCAATCTCCACAAATACACAAAACACATTATTGGAGAGAATTTATGGGAATAAAAGTTCCTATTCATACAGGAGCTGAAATGATTGCTAAAAAGTTTGATATGGCTGTTGTAAATTATAGCGTTAAAAAACTAAAAAGGGGGTATTTTGAAGTTACTTTTGAAACCATCACAGAACACCCTAATAATTTTAAAGATTACGAAATTACAGACAAGTACTTAGCAATTACAGAAAGAAACATCAATAGCCAACCAGCTTATTACTTGTGGTCTCATAAACGTTTTAAACACAGAAATAAAGTTCCTAAAGAATGGCAGTAAATTAGCTTTACTAATTTACACTTGAAACCAGTTTTTTACCATTTGTTTTTCAATTGGCACCACTGATTTGTGTACATAATCGTTTTTTGAAGAATCATACACATAATCTTTTGACCATTCGTGAATATTTTCACATAATTCTACTAGCGAATTACTTATAAATTCTAATTCTGAATCTTTCATTGTGGGGTGCATAGAGATGCGAACCCAACCCGGCTTTTCGGTGGAACAACCCTCTAAAATCTGATTTTTAATTTTATGAGAAGTTTCTTGATCTACATTCAACAAAAAGTGCCCATAAGTTCCTGCACAAGAACATCCTCCACGAGTTTGAATCCCGTAGCGATCATTTAATAATTTTACTATGAGGTTAAAATGAATATTTTCTACATAAAAAGAAAAAATACTCAATCTGTCTTTATGATTAGGAGCCAAAACCTTAATATTTGGAATAAATTCTAAGGTTTGAAAAAATTTTTCATTGAGCTCATCTTCCCTCTTTTTTATCATATCCATTCCCATTTTTTCCTTCAATTGAACAGAAAGTGCTATGCGTATGGTTTGTAAAAAAGCTGGTGTACCCCCATCCTCGCGTGTCTCAACATCATCAAAATAATCATGCTCTCCCCAAGGATTTGTATAACTCACTGTTCCGCCACCTGGATTATCAGGAATTAAATTTTTATATAACTTTTTATTAAAAATTAAAACACCCGAACTACCAGGCCCACCTAAAAATTTGTGAGGAGAAAAGAAGATAGCATCTAGATGTGTGTCTTTCTCTGACGGATGCATATCAATTTTTACATACGGTGCACAACAGGCAAAATCTACGAAACATAATCCGTTGTATTTATGAATGATTTTTGCAATCTCATGATAAGGTGTTTTAATTCCTGTCACATTAGAACATGAGGTAATAGAGGCTATTTTAATTTTTCTATCCGCATTTTTTTTAATGTGTTCCTCAAAAGTATCCAAACATATGGTTCCCTCTTTATTACAAGGGACAACAACAACATCTGCAATAGTTTCTAACCATGAAGTTTGGTTAGAATGGTGTTCCATATGTGAAACAAAAACTATCGGTTTAATGTCATCGGGAATTTCGGTATATTCTCTGAGGTTCTCAGAAACTTTTAACCCTAAAATTCGCTGAAATTTATTAATTACACCTGTCATTCCTGAGCCTTCAGTGATCAAAACATCATTATCATTTGCGTTTACATGACGTTTAATAATATTTCTAGCTTCATGGTAAGCAAGAGTCATAGCAGCACCTGATGTAGAGGTTTCTGTATGTGTATTAGCCACAAAAGGCCCAAATTCATTGGTTAACTTTTGCTCTATAGGACGATATAATCTTCCGCTGGCCGTCCAATCAGTGTATACTAATTTTTTCTGACCAAATGGAGTAACAAAATCTTGATCAATACCTATGATATGATCTCTAAATTGCTGAAAATATTGTTCTAAGGAATTCATTGGTTAAGCTATAATTTCTGTAATTTCTGTGATGAAACGTTCGGCTAATTCATCAGCTGATTGTTGAGAATTACTCTCTGTATAAATTCTTATAATTGGTTCTGTATTTGATTTACGTAAATGTACCCATTGTTTGGCAAAATCAATTTTAATACCATCAATGGTATTCACTTCTTCACCAGCATATTTGTTGGCAATCGTTTCTAAAATACGATCTACATCAATCTCTGGAGTTAATTGAATTTTATTTTTACTCATAAAATAACTTGGATAAGAATCTCTTAAAGCTTTACAAGACATTTTTTTATGAGCCATGAGTGATAAGAATAAAGCAACACCAACCAAACTATCTCTTCCGTAATGAGATGCTGGATAAATAATTCCTCCATTTCCCTCTCCTCCAATAACTGTATTCGTTTCTTTCATTTTTATAACAACATTCACCTCTCCTACGGCACTAGCTGTGTATGTTCCACCATGTTTGTGAGTGATGTCGCGTAATGCTCTTGAAGATGATAAATTTGAAACGGTATTACCACCCCCTAATTTTCCTAAAACATAATCTGCACAGGCTACTAAAGTATATTCTTCTCCAAACATAGAACCATCCTCACAAACTAAAGCCAGTCTGTCTACATCGGGGTCTACTACAATTCCAAAATCTGCGTTTTCTTTGATCACCAATTCAGAAATATCTGTGAGGTGTTCTTTTAAGGGTTCGGGATTATGTGGAAATTGCCCATTTGGTGTGCAATACAATTCTATACATTCTACATTTAGCTCTTTTAACAAAGCAGGAATAAAAATTCCTCCAGTAGAATTTACCCCATCAACAACTACCTTAAACTTAGCTTTTCTGATGGCTTCAACAGCTACTAATTCTAAGTTTAAAACTTCATGTATGTGTTTTTTTAAATACGTCTGATCTTTTGAATACGTTCCTAAATCATCTACTTCAGCAAAATTAAAGTCATCTCTTTCGGCAGTTTCTAAAATTACCTCTCCATCTTCTCCATTTAAAAACTCTCCCTTTTCATTTAATAATTTTAATGCATTCCACTGTTTAGGATTGTGACTTGCAGTTAAAATAATTCCGCCGTCTGCATTTTCAAGAGGAACAGCAACTTCAACAGTTGGTGTTGTAGACAATCCTAGATCTATAACATCTATTCCTAACCCAACTAGAGTATTAGCAACTAAAGAGCTAATCATTTTACCTGAAATACGAGCATCTCTTCCTATAACCACACTAATTTTATCTTTAGAGGGGTTTCTTTTTTTTATAAAAGTACCATAAGCTGCAGCAAATTTCACTGTATCAATGGGTGTTAAATTTTCTGAAGTTTGACCTCCTATCGTTCCTCTAATTCCAGAAATTGATTTGATTAATGTCATGCCATTTTTTGTTTAACAAAGATAATTTATTCTTATCGACTTCTAATTAAATACCAAAAAAAATAAGTTAATGAAATCTACTTAATCTATTTTAATTTTTACTAGGAATTAAAATTAAATTTTCTTGAGGTTTTGTAAGATATCTTGCTCTATCTTTAGTTATTACTGCCATTTCCTCTACAGATATTGTTTTAAGAGTTGTATCAGATAATTTCCAGGCATGAAAACCATCAAAAGCAAAAGTCATTCCTTCCTTTAATTTTTTTTCTGATGCAGGTCTCACATGTGTTGACTGAGATCCACCCAAATTAGGTCCAACATCATGAGCAACATACCCTACTGGATGACCTGTACTCCACATGACAAATTCAGATTTTGCTTTCTTCATCAATATTCTTTGAGCTTTATCAACATCAATACCTTTTACTCCGGGCTTCATTGCATTGAGTGCAGCTCTATTTCCTGCCTTGCCACTCTCCCAATAAAATTGAATATTTTCTGGTGCTTTGACTTCATCGTTTTTTAAAACATATGCAAAACGTTGAATATCACTAACCCACCTATCATAAACTTTTATTCCAAAATCAATTTGAATAACATCCCCAGGCATTATTATTTTATTGGTTGCGTGAGAATGGCCTCTATCTGGTCCTGAATTTACATTAGGGTTTTGGTCTGGAGACCAACCGTCTTTTACTCCATAATCTAACATTTTTTGTTTTAAAAATTTTGCTATATCGGCATCTGTTGATTTTCCTGGAATAACTGTTTTGTATGCCTCAATTTGAAATTCAGCAGTTAATTTTGCTGCTTTTGTTAAAATTGCTACTTCTTCTGGTAATTTTATAGATAACCAATTGTAGACAAGTTCTGAAGACGATATTAATTTTTTTGAATCTTTTCCTAATAAATTTTCTATTTCTTTTCTTTGGGTATACGATAATCCATCAGCAATTGAATTAGATGTAGATGAATTTATTGCTATGGTCTCAAAATTTTTATTTTTTATAAAATTAATTGCTAAATCGATTGTTGAAATCCCCCTAGGAACACTAACTACTTCATCATGAATATTTAATTCATCCAAGGCTGTTGATTCTCCAATAGGAGAGAAAACCTTTGAATGAAAACCTCGATCATCATTATAAAATAAAAAAACAGCGCTCCCACCTGTATTTTCTCCTCCGATGTGATCTGCTAAAGGATCATTATTGTTTTCTCTACAAAGTACTAACCAACAATCAACTTTAGCCTCTAGCAATGCATTAGGTAATAATTTATTGATTCTTTTTTTTCTAATTTCTGGCCATGGATTCTTACCCCAATATGTTGAAGGATCAATTTCTTTGAGTTGTTTTTGTTTTGTAGTACACCCAATTAAAAATATAAGAGAAACATACAATAGGGTTTTAATTTTCATGATTTAAAATTTATTCATATCAAATATATGAAATAAAAAAAACCACTGTAAAATACAGTGGTTTTGATATTTATAGGTAAAAAGAAAAACTTATTTCTTCTTAGCTTTAGCATCCATTTGCTTTTTCAAATCTGCAAGACCTCCAATGTCTCCAAGGGTGGTTTTTTCGGCTTCAGCAGATTTTTTTGCTACAGCTTTCATATTTCTTTTTTCTTGCTCTTTGAAAATAGATGTGTGAGACACAACTATTCTTCGATATTCTTTGCTAAATTCTAATACTTTAAATTCAATAGTATCTCCTTTACCAAGTTTAGTTCCATCTTCTTTCTCTAAATGACGTCCAGGGGCAAATCCTTCTACTCCATCAGTAAAAGTTACTACTGCTCCCTTATCATTTTTCTCTTTAATGGTTCCTGTATGAACAGAATCTATAGAATAAGTTGCCTCGTGAGCATCCCATGGATTATCTTGAGTTTGCTTATGTCCTAAGTTTAACTTTCTTCCTTCAACATCTAATTCTAATACTTGAACTTCTAAAGAATCTCCAACAGTAACAAAATCTGATGGATGCTTAATTTTCTTAGTCCAAGAAAGATCAGAAATGTATACAAGACCATCAATTCCTTCTTCTAACTCAACAAATACACCAAAGTTTGTGTAATTTCTTACAGTACCAGTGTGGGTAGATGCAACTGGATATTTTTTGGTAATATCTGTCCATGGATCTGGATGTAATTGTTTCATCCCCAAAGACATCTTGCGTTCGTCTCTATCTAAAGTTAAAATTTGCGCTTCAACTTTATCTCCAACCTTAACAAAATCTTGTGCAGAACGTAAATGAGTAGACCAAGACATTTCAGAAACGTGAATTAATCCTTCAACACCTTCAGATACTTCTACAAATGCACCATAATCTGCAATCACAACAACTTCACCTGTTACTTTATCACCAATCTTAAGTTCAGCATTTAAAGCATCCCATGGGTGAGAAGATAATTGTTTTAATCCTAATTGAATTCTAGATTTACTATCATCAAAGTCTAAGATTACTACGTTTAATTTTTGATCTAATTCAACCACTTCATTTGGATGGTTAATTCTAGACCATGATAAATCTGTAATATGAACTAATCCGTCAACACCACCTAGATCAACAAAGACACCATAAGAAGTAATATTTTTAACAATACCCTCTAATACTTGTCCTTTTTCTAGTTGACCAATAATTTCTTTCTTTTGTATTTCAATATCTGCTTCAATAAGCGCTTTATGTGAAACAACAACGTTTTTAAATTCATGATTAATTTTAACCACTTTAAATTCCATTGTTTTTTCAACGTATTGATCGTAGTCACGGATAGGCTTCACATCGATCTGAGAACCAGGCAAGAATGCTTCTATTCCAAAAACATCTACAATCATTCCACCTCTAGTTCTACACTTAACGAATCCATTAACAACTTCACCTGTTTCATGAGCATTGTTAACGCGTTCCCATGCTTTTATTACTCTAGCTTTCTTGTGAGATAGCACTAATTGACCAGAACTATCTTCTCTTTTGTCTACTAAAACTTCTACTGTATCACCAACTGATAAACTAGAATTATATCTAAACTCATTCAAGGAAATAACGCCCTCAGATTTAGAATTGATATCTATAATAGCATCTCTATCAGTAATTCTTATAACAAGTCCTTCTATTACGTCACGCTCTTTTACAAAACCAACTGTTCCTTCTAAAGCGCTTTCAAATTCTTTTAACTTAGACTCATCTACAGCTTCAATACCTTCTTCGTATTTATGCCAGTTAAAATTCTTTAAAAAGTCTTCTTGTGATTCTTCTTTTACTACAGTTGTAGTTTCTGTAATTTCTACAGTTTCTGTAGATTCTGTAGTAGCTTCTACGGCTACTTCTTGTACTTCTGGAGCCTTAGCAGCTTCCGTTTTTTTTGTTTCTTCAGACATGCTGAAAATGTTTTTGTATCTTATTGTAATTCAGATTATTAACGATAAAAACTCAAAGAGATATTATACCTATTTATGATCTTAAAAATCCTTTTTCTAATCTGTTATCGTAAAAAGGAGTGCAAATGTACAAAATTCTACTGATTATTAAGTTTTTAACTGCTATAAATTATATAAAGAAAAATAGGATATTAAATTAGTTTATCAGACATTTTATTGTGAAAATAAGAATGCAAGAAGTACATTTGCAATCAATTTAATTTTTGAAAGATAAAATTGAAAAGATTACTTAAGAAAGTAATATGAATAAAGAAACAAAAGATTTAGTAGACCAAGGTAAAATGCTCCCATTGATGGAGGAATTTTATACCATACAAGGTGAAGGGTATCACACAGGTAAAGCGGCCTATTTTATTCGTGTAGGTGGTTGTGATGTAGGCTGTCATTGGTGTGATGTTAAAGAAAGTTGGAACGCAGAAATACATCCCCCAACCCACGTAAACTCTATAGTTAGTCATGCTAAAAAACACTCAGACACTGTAGTCATAACGGGTGGCGAACCCTTGATGTGGTCTATGAATTATTTAACATCAGAACTTCATAAGCAGGGAATAAAAACACATATTGAGACCTCTGGAGCGTATTCTTTCTCTGGTGTTTGGGATTGGTTTTGTTTGTCTCCTAAAAAAAATAAACTTCCTTTAGATGAAGTCTACAAAGAGGCAGATGAACTTAAAATGATTATCTTCAATAAAAGTGATTTTAAATTTGCTGAAGAACAAGCAGCTAAAGTTGGTGTTAATTGTGAATTATTTTTACAACCTGAATGGAGTAAAAAAGAGAAAATGACAGAACTCATCGTAGCGTATGTGATGAAAAATCCTAAATGGAAAATTTCTTTACAGACTCACAAATATTTAAATATCCCTTAACTTTTCTTCTACTAGCTGTAAAATAATTTCAAATTGTTTTTCTTTTGACAATTGTGAATTATCAATTTCTATAGCTCCATCAGCTTTCACCAAAGGAGAGTCTTTTCTTGATGTATCCACTCGATCCCTCTCTACTACATTTGTATAAACATCTTCATAGCTAACATTTTCTCCTTTCTGTATCAATTCATCAAAACGGCGTCGTGCCCTCGTTTCAGCAGAAGAGGTCATAAAAATTTTCAACTCAGCATCTGTAAATACAACACTTCCAATATCTCTTCCATCCATGACAACTGCTTTATTTTTACCAATTTCTTTTTGTATGGCAACCAATTTTTTTCGAACTTCTGGTATGGCAGAAACCTTACTAACCAAATTAGAAACTTCTAATGAACGTATTGATTTTTCTACATTTACATCATTTAAATACATTTCAGCATAGCCTAGAGATTCATTATAGATAAATTTTAAACTTGCATTATCTAAATTATCTATCAAATCTTGAACACAAAATTGACTACTTGAGATATACCCTTTTTGCATAGAAAAAAGAGTCATAGCTCTATACATTGCACCACTATCAACATAAACATAGCCCAGTTTACTTGCTAATTGCTTGGCTATAGTGCTCTTGCCTGTAGATGAAAACCCATCTATTGCTACAGTAATTCTTTTATCCATTATCTTTTATCTAAATCAATTTGTAAACTAAACGTACTTGCACTTGTTGCAGCGTGATATTTTGAAAAAGCATAATTAAACTTTAATTTATTCATTTTTATTCCAAAACCAAAAGAAATACCACTGAAGGTCCTCGAGTTTTGTAATTTTAATTCACTTGATCTTCTAAAATTATATCCAGCCCTAAGATTAATAGGGCTTTCTGGAAAAAGTTCTGCTCCAATAACTAGGTGTCTAATAGCGTTTGTAAAAAAAGAAATTTTTTCGTCGGTTGTATTTCCCTCCAAATCACTTGTTGAATTCGATGGATTAGGAACAGCTATTTCCCATTGTTGTAGGTTATCTAATGTTACATGCCATTTTAGAGGAACATATCTTAGTTTATAGGAACCACCGACAGCAACTTTAAAAGGTAATTTCTCATTGGTTCCATCAAAGGACTGAATTTGTGTACCCATATTTCTGGCAACTAATGTAAAAGCATAAGATTTATATGGGCTATAATATAAAACAGCTATATCTGCAGCAATACCATTTGAGGTAAAACTACTAATCGTAGAATTGACCAACTTTCCATTAAAACCCATAAAAAAGTTTGTCCAAGGGAGATTAAAAGCATAACCAACAGAAAGAGCCACATCACTTGCTTTAAAATCACCAGTTTCATTTCCATTTTCGTCTGCTTCTATAAGCGTTCCATAATTTAAGTATTTTACACTTCCATGAATGGCTCCAAAACGTCTATTAATAACTTGAGAATAAGAGGCTGAACCTACACTTATTCCAGCTAAAAAACTTGTATAATTAATTGACAATTGTTTATCTAATTCTGCATTAATAGTTGAGGGATTCCATATTGGCTGATTAACATCATTAATTAAGGTCAAAACTTCACCCCCTAAAGCTACCTGTCTTGAGGATGAGTTTAAATTCAAGAATTGGAAAACACTTTCACCACCAACCTGACTAAACAGTAAAGATGAATGTAAAATGAAATATAAAAAAGATATTTTTTTCATAGAATTAAACCTGCAGGAATGAGCTCTATTTTAATAACGCGTAAATTTATTAATATTTTATAGCCTTACATAAATATACATCAAAAAAAAACCTCATTCGTTAGAATGAGGTTTAAAAGATACTGATAACTCAGTATAAAGAAAGGCAGCGACCTACTCTCCCACATAAAATGCAGTACCATCGGCGCTATTGGGCTTAACTTCTCTGTTCGGAATGGGAAGAGGTGAGCCCCAATGCTATAACCACCCTAAGCTGTTTGAGTTGCTTAAACTCTAAAAGTTAACATATTGGTTTAAATAATATCACAAAGATCATAATAATAAAAAGAGTGTCGTCCCACCCGAAGGTGGGACAGCGTACATAAGTCTATGGGTTATTAGTAATACTCGGCTATGACATTACTGCCTTTACACCTGTATCCTATCAACGTGGTAATCTCCCACGACCCTTTAAAGAAATCTCATCTTGTGGTGG
>OLHI01000259.1_pt1 | contig 12460 bp, 11 predicted proteins | sample 1609501 | NCBI WGS metagenome assembly OLHI01 (sample SAMN05416862, study PRJEB24817) | seawater metagenome | isolation source: Sea water | place: Canada:Atlantic | collected 2013-11 | reverse complement strand
CAGTAGTAGTATTGATTTGATGAATAATGGGTATAACTTTGAATGATTGAGGTTATGCCCTAATTCATGGTATACTATACTTATGTATTAAAGGAAAATATTTAATATATAATTATAGTATTAACCAAACGATCCTTAAGTTATACATAAGGGTCATTCACTAAGCTAGAAAAAAAGAGGTAGTAACTATGGCAGTATTAGAAGGTCTATTAGCGTTTGAAAACTTGGACGAGCATGAGATGTATCAAGGTCAATCAACAGGTAAGTTTTCTGTTGTCCTAACTTTGGATGAGTCAACTGCTGATGAGTTAGTAGAAAAAGGTGTTAAGTTGCGCGAATATGAAGGCGCAAAGCAACGGAAGTTCTCAACTAAGTACAGTGTCCCTGTTCTTGATTCAGAAGGAGGATCATTTAAGGGGCGTATCGGCAGAGGGTCTAAGGTTCGTGTCCTGTACGCAGAGGGTAATCCTCATCCTGTACATGGTACTTCAGTCTATCTCAACAAGATCAAGGTCTTAGAGCAAGCTGAAGATACTGGTGGAGAGGACTTCTAAATGACATCCTCGTTTGTCCGACATGAACCATGCCCCAAGTGTGGTTCAAGGGATAACTTGGCGAGGTACTCCGATGGTCACGCCACCTGTTTTTCAGGTGGTTGTGGCTACTACGAGAAAGGTAACGGTCAGGTTATAGAACAAGCAACACAGAGAAAAGCGAGGCATTTGGAAATGACAGGAACAGTAGCGGCAATCCCTGACAGGAGAATAAGCCAAGAGGTGGCTAAGAAGTACGGAGTCACCGTTGAGTTTTCCCCTGATGGGAAGGTCAGCAAACACCATTACCCATACCATGATAAGGACTCAGGTGCAGTGTTAGGCACTAAGGTACGCATTGTGGACAACAAGAACTTTTATGCTACAGGAGAATTTAATAATGTTGGGTTGTTCGGTCAACAGGCTTTCAAGGGTGGCGGTAAATACATTACGGTCACAGAGGGCGAGGCAGACGCACTTGCAGTTCACGAAATGTTTGACGGAAAATGGCCTGTTGTCTCCATTAGAAGTGGCTCAAATGGAGCATCAAAAGACATTAAAGAAAACCTTGAGTGGTTAGAGTCCTTTGAGAATGTGGTCATTTGTTTTGATGCAGATAAAGCAGGGCAATTAGCGGCTAAGTCAGTCCTTGATTTGTTTACCCCCAACAAGGCAAAGAATGTCGTGTTGTCCATGAAGGATGCAGGGGATATGCTCAAGGCTAACAAGGTCACTACCTTTGTTCGTGAGTGGTGGAACGCTAAGTCATATCAGCCTGATGGAATCATTGCAGGTAATGAGACCTGGGATTTAATCATTAAGCAGTCCGATGTTAAGTCCATACCCTATCCTTGGGCTTGTCTGAATGAGTACACCTACGGATTCCGTCCGCGTGAGTTAGTCACAATCACTAGTGGCAGTGGCATGGGTAAGTCTCAAATGGTACGCGAGTTAGAGCATTACCTGTTAGGTGCTACGGAGGACAACATAGGCATCCTAGCGTTGGAGGAGGACATACCTAAGACAGCATTAGGCATCATGTCCATTGAAGCTGAGAAGCAACTACATCTTAACCAAACTATCTCTGAGGAAGAGAAGAAGAGTTATTGGGATAAGACGTTAGGTTCTGGTCGTATCTATATGTTTGATCACTGGGGTTCTACTAATGAGGACAACCTACTTGGGCGCATACGTTATATGGCTAAAGGGTTGGACTGTAAGTGGATCATCTTAGATCACCTAAGCATTGTGGTCAGTGATCAGGACAATGGGGACGAGCGTAAAGCCATCGACAGCATTATGACTAACCTTAGAAAGCTAGTTCAAGAGACAGGTGTAGGGCTATTCCTAGTATCACACTTGCGTAGACCTAGCGGCTCAAAGGCGCATGAAGATGGTGGTAAGATTAGTTTAGGAGAACTTAGAGGTTCAGCGGCTATTGCACAGCTAAGTGATATGGTCATTGGACTTGAACGAGATCAGCAACACGCTGACCCTGAGACACGGAACACCACAACAGTTCGTGTACTCAAGAACAGATTTGTTGGACTCACTGGCCCTGCTTGCTACCTTTATTATGACAAGGACTCAGGAAGGATGGTGGAAACAAGTTGTCCAATGGGCGAAGAATCGGAGTTTTAATGAAACAGTTTGTACTTGACATTGAAGCCAATGGCCTTGACCCTGATACAGTATGGTGTATTGTTGTGCGACAGTTAGGAGGACACGATGATTCCTTAACTTGGTCAGGAGATAGACTACCTGAATTTATAACTTGGTTACAACTTCAGGACGAGTGCGAACTAATTGGTCACAACCTTATAGGGTATGACATACCTGTACTGGAGCAACTACTATCGGCAGACTTTAGCAAGTGTAAAATAACTGACACACTGGTAATGTCCCGATTAGCTAATCCATCAAGAGAGGGCGGTCATTCCTTAGATAACTGGGGCACTGTACTTAATTGCCCTAAAGGAGATCATAATGTTTGGGATGTTTTTTCGTATGATATGTTGGAGTATTGTATACAGGATGTTAAAGTTAATACGTTGGTGTACCAGAGATTACTTCTTGAACTTAAGGGTTTTAAGTCTGAAAGTGTTGATCTTGAGCATCAAGTACAGGGTGTTATTTCAAAGCAAATTAAAACAGGTTGGCTTTTAGACCAAGAGAAAGCTTATCATTTACTGGCTACACTAAAGGAGAAGAAGAATGACCTTGAAGATGAAGTGCATGAGGTTTTTAAACCATTGCCAACATTTGTCAAAGAGATTACCCCTAAAATTAAGAAGGACGGTACGCTCTCTGTTGTTGGACTTAAGTTCCTTGGTGAGCAATGGGAAACAGCAGTAGCACCCTTTAGCCGCATAGATTTCCCTGTGTTTAATCTAGGGTCACGACAGCAGATAGGCAGACACCTACAGTATTATGGGTGGAAACCTAAGCAATTCACTGAGACAGGACAGGCCATCGTTGATGAGGCAGTGCTAGGTACAGTGAAGGGCATACCACAGGCCGCTTTGATAGCTGAGTATCTTATGATACAGAAGCGTGTGGCTCAGGTACAGAGTTGGCTAGAGGCTGTTAAGGAGGACGGTAGAGTACATGGATATGTCAATGCTAATGGAGCAGTTACAGGACGTATGACTCATTCAAGTCCTAACATGGGTCAAGTACCTGCGGTTTACTCACCGTATGGTAAGGAGTGCAGGGACGTATGGACAGTACCAGAAGGTTACAAACTTGTAGGTATGGACGCAAGCGGTCTTGAGTTACGGATGCTTGCACATTACATGAATGACGAGGGCTATACAAATGAAATTCTCACAGGAGACATTCACACGGCAAATCAGTTGGCTAGTGGCCTTGAAACTAGAGATCAAGCAAAGACTTTCATATACGCTTTCCTTTATGGTGCAGGAGATGCCAAGATCGGAAGTATCGTTGGAGGAACTGCAAAGGATGGTAAACGACTTAAGGAAAAATTCCTTGGAAATACGCCATCTCTTGGAAGACTACGAGAACGAGTTGGAGTGGCATCTGGAAGAGGCTATGTTCTTGGCTTGGATGGGCGAAGGGTCTATGTACGGTCACAACACGCGGCACTAAATACTTTGTTGCAATCCGCAGGGGCTGTTGTTATGAAGAAAGCCTTGTGCTTACTTAACGAATATGCTATACTATGGGGTATAGACTATAACTTTATAGGAAACATACATGATGAAATCCAAACAGAAGTTAGAGAAGATAAATCAGAGGTTTTCGGAGGACTCGCTACTAGCTGTGTCGAAGCCGCAGGAACTTACTACAAACTCAACTGCCCCCTTGCAGGAGAGTTTAAAGTTGGAGATAGTTGGGCGGACACCCACTAATCCTACAAACACAAGAGGCGGTGAGTATGTGTTTGAAGAAGGAGAGTGGTGGTATTTAAACGGTGTAGATGGAGGGCGAAGAAGGGCTAGTTCTCAACAAGCCAGACAAAACACTAGAATGTGGGTTGATGGTAAGTATATATCTAAGTCCCATCCCTTGTACAAAGCAGGGAGATACAAAGGTTTTGAGGAAGCGGCCTTTAGTTCCTTGGAAAACTATGAGGCAAGCCCACAGGGAGAAGTTTACGTTATATATAACAAAGCTTGGCCTGAGTGGGTGAAGGTTGGGATGGCTGTAGATTCCAATGACAGGCTAAAGAATTATCAAACGTCCTCACCTTTTAGGGACTACGCTTTACTGTACTCCTATGAAGTAAACGATAGGAGAGTTGCGGAATCTGCGGCACACGTAAGGTTAGCCAAAGAGTGTGACAACATTAATGAGTGGTTTAAGTTACCCCACGCTGTAGCTAATGAACTAATACTGGAAGTGATCCATGAACACTAAAACAACGGATAACTTAGTGCAAGACATCTACGATCTAATGGTCAGTAAGGACGCTGATCCATCCGTAGACGTTGAGGCAGAGATAGACAAGTTTGGTGAGGGTGTTAAGGCTCTTATGCGTACAGAGTTTGGACAGGAGAAGCGTAAGGATAACCGTAAGCTACGCCTGTCTAACATTGGGCGCACTGATCGCTACCTTTGGAATCACTTTAATGGAACTGAGGGTGAGGACATTCTGCCCCATACGTATGTAAAGTTTATGTACGGTCACTTGATTGAGGAGATGTTGTTATTCCTTACTCGTATGGCAGGACATTCAGTTACCGATGAGCAGAAGGTGTGTAAGGTAAACGACATTGTAGGTCACATGGACTGTAAGATTGACGGTGTTGTTACTGATGTTAAGTCTGCTAGTAGCTATGGGTTTAAGAAGTTCAAGGATGCTACTTTAGTTAATGATGATTCTTTTGGTTACATAGATCAGATCAAAGCCTATGCTAAGTCTGAAGGAGAACGTCAGGTAGGTTGGCTAACTATGGATAAAGCCAATGGGCATTTAACTTATCTTAAGTATGACTTAGATAACACTGACAACGACAAGCTTAAGGAAGACATTACAGATCGTGTTGACCACATCAAAGCCTTAGTTTTAGGTGATGAGCCAAAAAAGTATTGTTATGAGCCAGTACCCGATGGTAAGTCAGGCAACATGAAGTTAGCTACAGGGTGTTCTTACTGTCAGTTTAAAAAACATTGCTACCCAGACTTAAGAGTATTCAACTATTCCTACGCTCCTAAGTTTCTCTGTAAGGTAGTTAAGGAACCTAACGTACAGGAGATCATACTAGATGAAGAAGGTTTTTAGATCGGGACTTGAGTCTGCTCTTTATGATCAACTTAATAGAGAGTTTGAGTATGAGCCTTACAAAGTACCTTACATCATACGTAAGAATTATCTTCCAGACTTTGTACATGAAGACAAGAAGATATTGATTGAGGCTAAGGGTTACTTTAGAGTAGGGGACACACAGAAGTACACATCCATAAGAGATTCTATCGGAGATTGGGAGTTAGTATTTGTGTTGTCAGACCCTAACAAAAAAGTAAGGAAGGGTAACAAGATAACTATGGGGCAGTGGTGTGATAAGGAAGGCTTTGCTCATTTCACTGTAAAGACAACTAAAGAGTTACTGAAGTATGTGAGGAATAAAAATGTCACTAACACTTGAGGAATTAAAGGAAGAAGTAATCAGGGAGTATGATGTTGTTCTATTGTGTGAAGTGTTGGACATAACTCCTGAAGATGTTTTGGAAGCTTTTGAAGATCGTTTAATTATTAATAGAGATAAATTCACAGAGGATGATGATTATGAGATTGAATGACGCAACACCTGCTGAGTGGGACAGGTTACGAAAGGAAATGCCCGCTATTGAGAAAGTGCCTAAGATTGACACGGCTATGAAAGCCTACCACGACATAGCAAATAGTGAACTTGAGGATGTAGTCAACAAACCAAAGCACTATAACACTGGTAACATTGAATGTATTGAAGCCATTGAAGAGTCTATGTCCAGTGTTGCATTCAAAGGGTATCTCAAGGGCAACTGCATGAAGTACCTGTGGCGTTATGATTACAAAGGAAGACAGGTAGAGGACTTAAATAAAGCTAAGTGGTACTTAAACAAACTAACCATTATGGTTTCCAAGGAGAATAATTAATGGATCAATATCAGCAGTTTATACACAAGTCCCGCTACGCACGTTGGATACCCGAACATAATCGAAGAGAGACATGGGCAGAAACAGTGTACCGCTACGTACAGTTTTGGAGAGATCGTGAACAGATTACAGTCAAGGAAGGACAGAAGCTATATGATGCTATTCATAGCCAAGCGGTCATGCCTAGTATGCGTTGTATGATGACAGCAGGGGTAGCTTTAGAGAAGGACAATGTAGCAGGGTTTAACTGTAGCTACTTACACATAGATTCACCTCGTAGCTTTGATGAGTTAATGTATGTTCTTATGTGCGGCACAGGTGTGGGCTTTAGTGTTGAACGTAACTTTATTAATAAGCTACCTGAGATTGCTGAAAGCTTTCACAAGACCGACAGTCTCATTGTAGTGTCCGACAGTAAGATAGGATGGGCTTCTGCATTCCGTGAGTTAATTGCTATGCTATACGCAGGGAAAATACCTCAGTGGGATGTAAGTAGAGTCAGAGGGTCAGGGGAAAGACTTAAGACCTTTGGTGGTAGAGCAAGTGGCCCTGAGCCTTTGGTAGATTTGTTTAACTTCTGTATTGAAGTCTTCCAGAAAGCTAAAGGCCGTAAGCTGACATCCATTGAGTGCCATGATGTTGTATGTAAGATTGCAGACATTGTAGTTGTAGGTGGTGTTAGACGTTCAGCATTGATTAGCTTATCTAACCTATCTGATCAACGGATGGCTAAGGCTAAATCAGGGGATTGGTGGAGGAATGAAGGACAACGTGCTTTAGCTAACAACAGTGTAGCATACACAGAGAAACCTGACTTTCAATCGTTCCTGTCTGAGATGCAGACAATGTACGAGTCTAAGGCAGGTGAGCGTGGTATCTTTAGTAGAGTAGCGGCACAGAAGATAGCCGCTAGGAATGGCCGTAGAGACCCTGAGCAGGACTTTGGGACTAACCCTTGTAGTGAAATTATATTACGTAGCAATCAGTTCTGTAACTTGTCTGAGGTTGTTGTGCGTTCAGATGATACCTTAAAGACTCTGAAAGCTAAAGTAGAAACAGCGGCTATTATTGGTACGCTACAGGCAACCTTGACTGACTTCAGATACCTACGCAATGTTTGGAAACGTAATACAGAGGAAGAAGCGTTGTTGGGTCTTAGTATGACAGGTATTATGGATCATCCTGTTATAGGTAAAACGTCAGGCAAAACCGCAGAGTGGTTGGAGGAGTTAAAGAATGTGGCTGTTAAGACAAATAAGAAATGGGCTGAGAAGCTTGGGATTAATCAGTCTGTCGCTATTACTTGTGTTAAGCCAAGCGGTACTGTATCTCAGCTTGTTGATAGTGCCTCTGGTATTCATCCTCGTTTCTCTAAGTACTATATTCGAAGAGTACGTTCGGACAAAAAAGACCCACTTGCGGTCTTTATGGAACAAGCAGGATTCCCAGTAGAACAAGATGTTATGACACCTAGTTCCTCTGTGTTTAGCTTTCCTGTTAAAGCCCCTAAGTCTAGTACAACAGTGTCTGAAGTAGGTGCAATGGAGCAGTTAAAACTTTGGAAGACATATCAGAACCACTGGTGTGAGCATAAGCCAAGCATCACTGTTTATTATACAGACGATGAGTTCCTTGAAGTCGCTCAGTGGATATGGGAAAACTTTGACTTGTGCAGTGGGATTAGTTTGTTGCCAGTTAGTGATCATGTGTATCAGCAAGCCCCTTATGAAGACATCAGTAAGGAAAAGTATCAGGAGTTAACACAGCAGATGCCTATGAATGTAGATTGGAATGACCTTGAGCAGTTTGAGAAGGAAGACAACACTACAGGTTCTCAAGAGTTAGCGTGTACTGGAGGAGCGTGTGAGATAGTGTAGCATATTGTTTCTTATAGTTTACAATGTATACTGTAGTATACAAAAGCCCTCTAGGGAAACCTAAAGGGCTTTTTTTATCTACTATATTCTTGTGTTGGTGGTTTTTGTTGTTGTCCTACTGAGAGTGTCGTACCTGCAATGTTACCTCTTCTGGTCAACTTTTCTAAACTAAGCAAGAGTTGTTGAGAAATATCCACGCCACCTTTTTCTGCGGCAATGGCGGCCTTTTGAAGACTAATCATTTTATCTATACTAGAAGGTCTAATCTTAAGTCCTGCTAAAAAAGCAGGTAAGGCACTTTTAAAAATTATTCCTATTTTAGGCTCAGACAACGCTTTTTGTTCAGCACCTGCTAGTGTTAAAGCAAAACCCTGTTGAGCCTTATCCGTTCTGGACAGTATGATTAAATTTTCTAACATTTCGTCCATCTTAGAAGGAACACCAGTTCCTTTAAACAATTCATTAAAAGTTTCTCTAAAGCGAGGCTGTTTTAGCTTGTTAGCAAACTGTTGAGCAGAACCTATAGCATCGTCAGGAGAGGTACGCAACATTTCATCTAAGAAACCTCTTCTAATACCTTCTAAAGGGTCTACATCTAAACCTTTAAGCATTTCGTTATACTCATCAATTTCTCGTTGAGAAGAACCTTTAGGCGGCTTTGGTAAATCCTTTTTAAAATCAGAGGCCGCTTTACGTAGTTGTTTTATTTGTATCAACCCTTCGGACAAACCATCTTGAGTTAACATAGCACCAATTTTAGCAGGGTCGTTATTCTTCATAGCGGCCTTTAACCACTCAGCCGTTACAACTTGTCTACCTTTTTTATAATAGGCTGTAACATCAGCATACTCTTTCTGAAGAGTAGGAGACAAACGACTAGCGGCTTCGTCCATACCTGACTCCATCAGTCTTTGATGTTTAATCAGAACGTCTACTAAATTATTATCTGGATTAGAGGAAGCACGTAAATCAGAAATAGTGCTTTTAATTTTAGATAGCCGTTGGTGTGCCTCATAAAAGTTTAAGTTATCAGGAGTTGCCTTAAGGTCTGATATTACCTGCGCTACACCGCCCCTAGCTGTTGTTCTCTTAAGTAATTTTCCTTCTTCAGTAACTTTAGGTTGTGCCCTATACTGACCACTTTGACCAATTTCATCGGCAAGTTCTCTAGCTTGTTGTCTTATGTCTACAACAACTCCTTTACCTTTAATTGCCAACCCCTTGTAGAGAGGGTCAACAATTTTAGCAAGGGCGTTATCATTCTGTGCGATAAAAGCTTGAAGAACTTTACCTTGCTTACGCGGCCCTTGGTTTGCAAACATACCTACCATATCTTCTACTTGCTTACCCATGAACTGTCCGTAGATGTTAAAATAATTCTCTACAGTACCGCGAGTAAATTTAGACACCTTAGCAATCTGCTCTAGTAATTTAGGAACGTCTTTACCTGTAACCATTGAAGGTAATAAACTGCCTCCCATCTCTTTAAGCTGTTCCTGTAGTTTAGCCACTTGATTAATACTAGTGTCGGCTAAACCTGCTTTACCTGCTATAGGTTTTTTCTTAGGAAACTTGGCTCGTAGAACTTTAGCACCTTCTTTAGTAACTCTATAACCTTTAGCCACAATAGGTAAACCTAAGCTACCTGCTGAAGAGTAAATAAAGTCAGTTTCTGCGGCATCCCACGCTTGTTCAAAAGCCTCTGAAGGATCAAACTCTTCACCAGACACCAAAGCGTCTACCGTATCATAAGAAAACTCCGTTGCTCCTAAAGCCCCTGCACTGGCTAAACTACCTCTAACCGCACCTGTGACAACAGGTACAGTAGCTTTAACAATACCGTAAACACCTCTGTTAGGAAGCTTCTGAGTTAAACGCTGTCCCCATTGATAACCTTTTTTACCTTCAGGAATAGAGGCCGCTATAGAAGCCGACATACCTGCGGCCATTTTCTTCCAATCAAAAGGATTAATTTCTTCCCCTGAAGTTGTTTCGTAAGTCAATGTGTCTATAATATCACTAGGGTTAATGTTTTCTGCTTCCCAAGCATAGTCCAGTTTAGACAACAAATCTGGGTCTGTCACCGCGCCTGTTTTATTAACGGTCATGGGCATATCGACAGCAGGAACAGCCGCAGGAGAAGCCTCCATTCCTTCGGTAGGCACAGGTTCTCCACGTAGCAACGCTAAGGTTATAGGGTCAGTTACTTGATTAGTAGCCATTACCATTATTATCCCTCTTCTCTTATATTTGCTTCATAATAAAGTATCTTACCGTCTGGGCCACGCAACGGTGCGCCTTTCTCGTCAGACAGTGTGTAATAGAGTCTAGGCACACCATCTGCACCTGTAACAGTTCTAGTAAACTCTCTGTAAGCAGGGTTTGACCAATCTATATCTTCAGGTCGCCCCATTAAGGAAGCCCTCCAACCTTGGTAGTGTTTCTTAACCTTGTTAAGTTGCTTTAAAAACGCCTCGTCACCCACTAGTGGATCAAGTTCGTCCAATGAAGCCTGAACCATTTCAAGCTCTTTTAAGTTCAAAGCACCTAAACCTGTAGCACCCACGGCTGAACCTTTACGCATTTCCATTAATGTGTTTTTACCAATAAACGACTTTATAGCTTTTACTTTCTTTTCTAACTTCAATGCGTCCGTGGTTGGTGCATACCTCATCAAAGGGTGAAGAATGGCATCAGGGAACCCACCAAGTAAAGCTTTAGCTTCATCAATAAAACCAATTTGCATATCAAGTTCTATTAATTTTCTATTAGTTTGTTGTTTTTTAACTATTAGCTGTTCTGCAGACTCTTGAGTGGCTACATTTTCACGTTCATACCTACCCAGAGTATTGTTCCATACATTATAAGTGCCATCATCATTAGGTTTAATTTCAAAACTAGCGGGTTTAACAACTCCAAATCTTATCTTATCTGAACCGTTTGGAAGCATACTATATTTAATTGTTTGCCCAGTTGCAGAATCAACTTCTTCCACGGTTTCTCTATTTTCGTTTGATTTTATTTCGTGAACAAGCCTTTTACCTTCTGGTTTGCTTAGATCAAGAAATTGAATATAGGCTTGTCCGTCAGCTTTAGTGATTTCTACTTTTTCATAATCTTCGCCATCTTTAATGGTTGTGGCTCCTAAAGTAGCGACTTCAGTCACGTTATCGCCTACTCGTTTAAACATTACTGACTTTTTTTGCCCATTTTTTATGACTTCTTTAGTTATGTAAGTAGGTTGGTTAGGATCAGCAGTTCCAGTTTTTGCACTATCCCATTCCATTATTTTAACACCAGAGACAGAATCAACAAGCCGTTGTTTATTTACACCATCTACGCTTACTGATATTACTTGCGTCTTTCTTTCTTTATCAGCTTCCTTAATAAAGTTTTTCATGTTTGCAGGAGTAATTAAACCTTGTAAGGCTAATGCACCATAACCTTTATTAGGGTAGGTTCTATCTAAGTATTCTGCAAACTTCTCACGGCTTGTGTTCTTCGCATCTATCCCTGATTGTTTTTCATCCCTTTGTCTCTTCTGTTGAGCAAAGGCCGCAACTAACTTAGGTGCTTGAGCAGGATTAATTGAATTGACAAGCTGAAGTATCTTAGGTTGGTCTTTTGGATCGTTTATGTCCAAGTTTGCCATCATAGCCTGTGCTTTCTCAGCAGTAGTCCTAGTGTCTGAGCCTGTCATTGCACCTATGCCTCTGCGTAAACCTGTTGCAAACTTTTGTCCTTGTTGCAACATACGCTGTTCATAGGTGGACGGAATAGCCGCTTGTGCCTGTGGTTGTAATAGCTGAGAAGTCAGCATACCTTGTAAATCTGTTGGGTTAGCCATCTCTACTCTCCTCCGTCATAATCATAATAATCATCATACTCGTCCGTTTCATCCTCTAAATCAGAATAAACAGGATTACCTATCCAATCAGGAAGCCAGTCATATTCTCCACTACTGCCCCCTAAAAGTTTTTCTAATAAACCACCACCAAAGCTTCCAGTTGTTGGATTTTGTGCGCCTAATGTGCTTTGAAGTGCCGCATTTAACTGCTGTTGTCTTAGTTCATTAGCTAACTGACTTCCCTGCATTAAGGACTCAATCCCTCCTAAACCAAGTTGTGCCTGTAGTTCAGCACCTTGTAGTCTTCCTGCGCTTGCATACTGTGCAGGGATTTGGCTTTGTCTTAGCATTTCAAGGGCTTGGTTTTGTGGCATATATCCTGCCTGTAGCATTCCTGTACCTAAACCTAATCTTCCTTGCTGTAGTGCTTGCTGTATCTGTGCACTGGACATATCTGAACGCTGTAAGTTCATTATGTCTTCTAGTTGCTGTCTACGCATTGTGTTGCTTGCTTGTGTCCCTGTAAGACCTAAGTTAGCTAAGGCAGTACCTCGTCCAATACCTGCTGTCTCAAGGTCAGACGCTATACCTGCAAGCTGTC
>OLHI01000252.1_pt1 | contig 12776 bp, 12 predicted proteins | sample 1609501 | NCBI WGS metagenome assembly OLHI01 (sample SAMN05416862, study PRJEB24817) | seawater metagenome | isolation source: Sea water | place: Canada:Atlantic | collected 2013-11 | reverse complement strand
GCTTCACTATCTTCCGGTTCAACGGCAAGAAATACTAACAATCCCTTTTTTATTTCACCTATTACTTTGCCATCTACAGTGACGCTCGCCTGCTGTACTCTTTGAATTAGCGCTATCATTTATTTCTCACACATTGTCTTTATTTTCAAGATTCATCTCTTGCATACCCGCGTACTCTTGAAGGGATACTGTAATTAATGCCCCGATCAAAACAATAACCCAAGAAACATACACCCATAAAAAAATAATTGGGATGGTTGCTAATGCTCCGTAAATTACTTGGTACGAAGGAAATGCAGTGATATACATTGCAAAAGCTTTTTTAGCTAACTCAAACAATACCCCAGCAATTACCGCACCTGATAAGGCAAATTTAAAGGGTACTGCTTTATTGGGCACTGCTGTGTATAAAATAATAAATGCAACAATTGAAGAGAGTAGTGGTAACAGGCGTAGTACTAAATCAAAGAGTCCAAGTACATCATACTCATCCACTTTGACCATAGAGATCAAATAAGAAGATAAGGCTATACTTGCGCCAACTAAAATAGGCCCTAAAGTTAGTACCATCCAATACATTGCAAATGAAGTAATTGTTCGTCGCTTATCTGTTACTCGCCAGATTTTGTTAAAAGCACTATCGATTGACGAAATCAACAGTAACGCGGCAACAAAAAGAAACCCAATAGCAACCGCGGACATCTTTGAAGCATTAGCGACAAAACCCGTTAAATATTGTTTAACTACATCGCCAGCAGCAGGAACAAAATTTTGATAAACAAACTGCTCAATATTATCTTGCAGTTCAGCAAAAAGCGGAAAGGCTGTCATCACTGAAAACATCACAACGATTAGCGGCACCAGTGACATTAAACATACATAAGACAAGTAACCCGCAACAACCTGAATTTGTTCACGTCTAATACGACGCAGCATGTACAGTAGTTGACCATTATGCTGAAGCCAAAGCTTATGGAATACTGTCCCTTTAAATATACTCATATTTATTAACAATTTACTATTTCCCCAAAGATTATGCATATATTAAGATAGCAGTAACTAATATGCTAGCTTAAGGCTAGTAGTCGTAAATAAATTTTGGAGTAATGATGGCAAGTCAAGGCTCAGCAGGCAATGTGATTGCTGCTATTTGTAATGTTTTTTTTCCTGGCTTAGGGCAGTTAGTACAAGGAAGGTTAATGGCAGCATTAATCTTTGCCATTGTTTGTGTTGGGGGTTATGCGCTTTGGTGGATGGTTATACCAGCAATCATTGCTGGTATATTTCATTTATGGTCGGTTGTTGATGCTGCAACATTTAAGAATAATAATTACTAGCTGCGGAGAAGTTAACCTTGCTTGATTAGCCTCCTACCCAAACCGAGGTGCAGCGATAAAGCTTATATGCTCATTCTCTGCTACTTTATCTTCTTCATCGTATCGATTGATTTGTGCTAGTAATGCTGATAGTTGCTGAATTTGTTTTGGATTAGCTTTACCTTGACTAAAAATTTGGCTCAACTCTTGAAGTTTTTTTAATTGTGCTGGAGACATAATTCAATTCCTTTTGATTTGGGGAGAAGCAATAAGTTCGTACTGCTTGATACCTATAAGCCTAGTCATTAATTGAGCTGCTTGCTTAAATTTTTATTTTATTCCAGTAACAAAATATTAATAGATATTTGCTTCCTCGAAGTTTAAACCAATTAAACAGCAACTTAGTAAATCAAAAATATTTACAAATAGCTTAAACTGACGTCAATTGCAGACATGTCTTACACGCTGATTGTAGTCAAAAGTGCTTCCTTTATCTTATTTAGTTAATTTCAAGACAAAAAAAAGCCTATTAACTAACTAATAGGCTTTCGATATTAGGTGTTGGCTAGCTGTTACTTAGCTGCACGACCTTCACGTTTTCTGTCGCTCTCTTTTAAGAACTTCTTACGAATACGAATGTTGTCAGGTGTTACTTCTACTAATTCATCATTATCAATAAATTCTAGAGCTTGCTCTAAAGTCATATCGATTGCAGGAGTTAGTACCTGTGCCTCATCAGTACCAGATGAACGTACGTTAGTTAATTGCTTACCTTTAAGTACGTTAACCGTTAAATCGTTATCGCGGCTATGAATACCAACAACTTGACCTTCATAAACTTCAACACCGTGACCAATCATCATACGACCACGAGATTGCAAGTTGAAGATAGCATTAGTTAATGCCTTACCTGTAGCGTTAGCGATCATTACACCGTTTAAGCGCTGACCAATATCGCCACCTTTATGAGGACCATATTCGAAGAATGTATGGTAAATCAGACCAGAACCTGAAGTAATTGTCATAAATTCAGTTTGGAAACCAATTAAACCACGGCTTGGCATAATAAAGTCCATACGAATACGACCAGTACCATCAGGTGCCATATCAGTAAGTTCAGCCTTACGGATACCCATTTTTTCCATAATAGTACCTTGATGCTGTTCTTCAACATCAATAGTTACTGTTTCATAAGGTTCTTGTAATACACCGTCAATTTCACGTTCAATAACTTCTGGACGAGAAACGGCAATTTCAAAACCTTCACGACGCATGTTTTCAATTAGGATACCTAAGTGAAGCTCACCACGACCTGAAACTTTAAATTTATCTGGATCATCTAATTGTTCAACACGTAATGCTACGTTGTGAACTAATTCTTTTTCTAAGCGATCTTTGATGTTACGTGAAGTAACGAACTTACCTTCTTTACCACAAAATGGTGAAGTGTTTACTTGGAAAGTCATGTTGATGGTTGGTTCATCAATTGATAATGCCGGTAAGCTTTCAACTTCGTTTGGACAACAAATAGTATCAGAGATTTTTAATTCACCTAAACCTGTGATAGCAATGATATCGCCAGCATGTGCTTCATCTGTTTCATGACGGTCAAGACCTAAGTAACCAAATACTTTACCTACTTTGCCGTTATGTACGTTACCCGCTGCACATTGTACTGTAACTTGTTGGTTAGGTTTAACAGAACCACGAGTGATACGACCAACACCAATTACGCCTAAGTATGAGCTGTAATCAAGTTGAGAGATTTGCATTTGGAACGAGCCATCAGGATCAGCATCTGGAGCAGGTACTTCATCAATAATAGTTTGAAATAACGGTGTCATATCGCCGCCAGTTTCACCTTCTTCAAGTGTTGCCCAACCATTTATTGCTGATGCGTAAACAACTTTAAAGTCTAACTGTTCGTCAGTAGCACCAAGATTATCAAATAATTCAAAAACTTGATCCATAACCCAATCAGGACGAGAACCAGGCTTATCAACTTTATTGATAACAACAATCGGCTTTAAACCTTGTGCAAATGCTTTTTGTGTTACAAAGCGAGTTTGTGGCATCGGACCTTCTTGTGCATCAACAATAAGTAATACACAGTCAACCATTGACATTACACGTTCAACTTCACCACCAAAATCGGCGTGACCTGGAGTATCTACAATGTTTACGCGGTAATCATTCCAGTTAACAGCGGTATTTTTAGCTAAAATAGTAATACCACGTTCTTTTTCGATGTCGTTTGAATCCATCACACGTTCTTCGTGATCTGAACGATCACCTAATGTGCCAGATTGCTCAAGCAATTTATCAACTAAAGTGGTTTTACCGTGATCAACGTGGGCAATGATTGCCACATTTCTTAATTTATCTAACACAAGCTTTACTCGCTGTTACTATCGTTAATCGCTGTTTCTAGCAGGTTAACGAATAGGGCTATAATTGGGCGCGCATTATACAGCTGTTTAGGCTAAAAAGAAATCAATATCTATATTATCGAATTTATCTGACTCCTTTCTTCTAATATCAGGCAATAAAAAAGCTCATCTAGCAACCTAGATAAGCTTTTTATATGAGGTTAAACGACTTAAGACTTTATATTTACAAAGCCTAGTTAGTCTAGCTAAGACTTAGCTAATATTTAGCGGCTTCATCTGCAGCTGGTAAGCTTTGCTTTATGAACTCGCGGATATCTTGATTTGATTGTTTTAAATCTTCATGGCGTAAATACATCATATGACCACTTTCATAACCTTTAAAAGATAACCTATCTTTCATCATGCCACTTGGGTCTAATTGCCACATTGTATATTTGGCATCAAAGTAATTCGTTGCACCATCAAAATAACCAGACTGAATCATCACTTGTAAATAAGGGTTTTGTGCCATCGCTGAACGCAAACCTTCGCCGGTGTTATTACCCGTTCGATCCCATGGATGAACATTGCCAAACATATTATATTTAATATCAGTTTTATAGTTCAGCTCTTCACGTAGATAATAATTAATTGCTGGGGTAAAGCTGTGTAACCACGAACTTAACTCGGCATTATAGTCGGGACTTGAGCCTGCGACTTTTTTATCAATACCTAAATAACGAGAGTCCAAGCGACCAATCGTTTGTTTTCTATCCCTGAGTAATTCTTTCCAGAAAAAGCGGTTATTTACATCAAGGTTATTATTAATCACTGCGCTAACAGATAAGCCAGAGTATAGGGCGACTTGCTCAGCCGTTGCCTGTTTTTCTTGTGCTGAAATAAAGCCACCTTTTGCCAATGCAGGCAGGTATTTAGCAATAGTATATTGTTCGACTTCAGCTAAAAGCTCCTCGAGTGACTTACTTTGTAACTCGGGGGCTAATGCTTTGTGATACCATGCTGCCGCGGCAAAGTAAGGTAAACGGTTTGCCGCTTCGACTGGACCATCACGTTTAATGCCAATATCAGTTGGTGAAACTAAAATAACGCCGTTAACATACATCCACTGACGTGATTGCAACTCTTTTGCTAAACCTGAAACACGCGTTGTTCCATAGCTTTCACCAATTAAATACTTTGGTGAGCGCCAGCGGTTATTACGGCTAACAAAGGTGTTGATCCATTCAGCTAAATATTTCACATCAGCATTAACACCAAAGAACATTTTCTTTTGCTGCTCTTTACTCGGCATTTTGCCATCTTTTCCCGGTAACACACGCGAATAACCAGTATTCACAGGGTTTACGAAAACAATGTCTGCAACATCTAAAATAGAATAAGGGTTAGTTTTAACGCCATAGGGCTGTAATGGATAACCTTCATCATCAACATTGATAACTCTTGGCCCTGTATAGGCAACATGCATCCACACTGAAGCGGAGCCTGGACCACCATTGAAAGAGATCACTAATGGACGTTTAACATTAGACTTTAAGTCTGTACGTTGATAATAAGTATAAAATAAACTTGCCGTTGGATTACCCTCTGCATCCCAAACAGGCTGAGTCCCTGTTGTCGCTGAATATTTTATTTTTTCACCGTTAATTCGCGTACTGTGTTTAGTGGTATTTTTTTGGTCAACCGCTAGCTTGCGCTCATGATTTACTGATTGCTCAGAGCTTTGGCTTTTTGCAATAACAGGGGTTGATGACAGGCCAATCAACATTATCGCCGGCAACAATAAGCTAGTAATTTTATTTTTTTGAATGAACATTTGATAGGAAATAATAATGAAACCCTCGTGGTATTTTTTTGCTGAATTTATATGTGACCAAATTAACAGCTAGGGTAATTCAGATACAACGGTTTTCGTCCAAGTGAAGGTAAAACACGGTGAAAGCAAAATTAAGTAACCACGAGTAACCTGTATGTGTTTTTAAAGCTAAAAAAAAGCCGCGACAATGTCACGGCTTTTACTTTTCTTAAATAGAGATTATTTAAGCGTTAACCTGCATTACGCTTGTGCTTTTTTGTCAGTAACAAAGAAGCTTACTAAGTATGCAATCAAACCAATTAGGAAGAATACACCGGCAATTTCACGTAACCAGTAGAAGATTTCAAGTTTATCTTGAGTAGCCATAAAGCTTAATGCCTGGCCAGACTCTGGTAAACGTTGTAACCATACTTGTAAGATACCAGCACCAGTTAAGAACAATGTGATAAATACCATAGCGACTGTCATTAACCAGAAGCCCCACATTTCAACAACTTGTGCTTTATTACAGTTAGCTTCACCAATACCGCGTAGCTTAGGCATTGCGTAAGAGATGATTGTCATAACAATCATTGCATATGCGCCGTAGAAAGCCATGTGACCGTGAGCCGCTGTAATTTGAGAACCATGCGTATAGTAGTTAACAAATGATAATGTATGTAAGAAGCCCCATACACCAGCACCTAAAAATGCCATTACCGCAGTACCTAATGCCCATAATGTAGCAGCCTTGTTAGGGTGTTCACGACGACGACGGTTAACCATATTAAATGCGTATAGTACCATTGCGAAGAAAGGAAGTGGTTCAAGTGCTGAGAAGATAGAACCAACCCACTGCCAATATTCAGGCGTCATTAACCAGTAGAAGTGATGACCTGTACCTAAGATACCTGAGATAAGAGCCATTGCGATGATTACGTATAACCATTTTTCAATTACTTCACGGTCAACACCTGTAACTTTGATTAACACATAAGCTAAGATAGCGCCCATGATTAATTCCCATACACCTTCAACCCATAAGTGAACAACAAACCACCAGAAGAATTTATCTAATGCTAAGTTAGTTGGGTTATAGAAAGCGAACAAGAAGAATACTGCTAAACCAATTAAACCAGTCATCATCACCATGTTAATGGCAGTTTTACGACCTTTTAAGATAGTCATACCTAGGTTGAATAAGAAACCTAAAGCAACAACAACAATACCAATTTTAGTGATAGTTGGTTGTTCAAGGAACTCACGCCCCATCGTTGGCCATAATTCGTTAAAAGTAATGTCAGCTAGCGTTGAATAAGGTACTAATAAGTAACCTAAAATAGTTAGTACGCCAGCAGCAGCAAATATCCAAAATAGTGCTATTGCAAGCTTAGGACTATAAAGTTCAGTTTCTGATTCCTCAGGAACTAAGTAATAAGCAGCCCCCATAAAACCAAAGAGTAACCAAACAATAAGAAGGTTGGTATGAACCATACGAGCAACGTTAAATGGAATGATACCACCTAAAAAGTCACCAACAACGTATTGCAAACCCATAATAAGACCAAATAAGATCTGGCCTACGAATAAGATCATAGCGAAAACAAAATAAGGTGTCGCTACCGCTTGTGATTGATATTTTAAAGTACTCACAGCTTAACCCTCTATGTTTGGTGGCCAGTTATTGTCATCTAGCTCAGAAGTCCATTTAAGGAACTCAGCTAAATCATCAATTTCTTGGTCATTTAAGTGGAAGTTAGGCATTTGACGACGACCTGGAATGTTTAAAGGTTGAGCGTTCATCCAACCCTTGAAGAAAGCTTTAAAGCCTGCTTCACCGCCGCGACGGTCATAAACGTTTGCTAGCTCTGGAGCAAAATATGCGCCTTCACCAATTAACGAGTGACAACCAACACAGTTATTTTTTTCCCACAAATGCTTACCGCGCTCTACAGCTTCGGTAATGTTATGTCGGTTATCCCGTTTGGGCATTTCTTTTGTTGTGTGAAAAGTCAAAGCTAAGAATATTAAGAAGAAGAATACACTTCCACCGTAATAAATATTCCTTGCCATGCCTTTAGTAAAGCTCTCTGACATGGTGTTTCCTTAATGAAATAGTTCATGCGTGATTTATAAAGCATAAGAATAATAACGAGGAAGCATTCGAACCAACTTGATGGAAATCAAGTTTTTAAAAAATTGTAATAAATCGTAACTTAATTAGAAATAACCTTGCGCTACATCAACAAAGCCACTTTAAAATAGTAAAGTTTCGCGCATAAAAAAGGCTATAACCTCAGATATAGCAAGGTTATAGCCTATCAGTACTCTTATTTTTAATAGGGTTATTTTACTGTTTTTATTACAGTCACATTACCCGTCATTTGTGGATGTGGACCACACTCATAAGCAAAACTACCTACTTGGTTGAATTGTTTTTGATAGCTTTCATCAGGGAAAAAATAACCCGGTTCTTCTTGGTCTAATTGCTTAAACCAGACATTATGGTACTGACGCGTTTCAATGTTTTTCCAAATAACCCTATCCCCCTGCTCAATAGTCACTTCACTGGGAATAAACTTTTTTTTGTAAATTTCAACAATGACATCTTTTGCCTGTACCGAACTATTTGAAAACACAAAGCTAAATAACACAGTTAACGCTAATATTGTTTTATTCATTTATTCATCCTTTAAAATACACAGCCTATTTAAAACGTATCACAGCAGTCACTTGTCTAAGCTCTCTAGATGAAGCTGAATTACTCGCCTTATTACTTTTATTTGAGTACCTTTATTTAATTTCTTTTATGTCAATTTCATCAGCACTTTTATATTTGCTTGCTGGCCTATCTACTTCTATGGCTTCATCACCATCAACCCAGCTAAGTAAGCCTCCTTCTGGGTTATCCTTTTGCACCGAATTACACGCAGAAACACACTGCACACACTGAGTACAAGTAAACTTAGCGCGTTTCATATTTTGAGTCGGTAGACGCATCGGGCAAGCTTGATCACAGGGCTTATGTTTGTGGTAATGCACACAATCTCGACATAACTTTGCTCGACTACGATCAAACTTAATTACCATCGCCTTATTATTTGCCATCCAAATCAGGCTCTGAAATAGCCCCAAAGCACAACCATATTTACAAAATAAATGTCGAGCAAAAATAAAATCAGCACTAAAGACAATTGTCGCCACGCTAATAAACAAACTCGCGCCAAAACCTAAATTAAAATTAACCAAGTCCGTTAATAATTCAACAGGGTTTAGCATATAGGTCGCTAATGAGACCGCCCAAAGAAAAGCCATCGCAATTGCAGGTATTGCAACGATTATTCTTGGTAATAGCTGTTTATTTTCTATTTGTGCTTTTTCCCAAATAGTTACCCTATTAAGTTGCTTCAACATTAAGTCATTAATCATTTCCACAACGGAAAAATGTGGACATAACCAGCCACAATATATACGACCAAACTTCCAAATTAACAAACCAGTTATCGCAACAAAAGCAACACCGGGAATAAGTACCCGTGAAAATATTTTAATAGCAGCATCAACACTATCACCACCTCCGTGTAGAATTGAGTCAATACTGATGGTCCATGCTTGTCCAAAAATAATAAAGTGACCAAGCTCAAGATCAAAGCGAAAAATATTCAATAAAGGGGCGAATAAAAATAAGGTAAAGAAAGCAACTTTGGCAAATACTCTCCCCTGTTGTTGGGTCATCAGCATCTTTATCTCACTGTCATAAAATTCTGGTAATAATTTCAGTATACCTTCATTAATTTTTCTGAACTTATCCTAGATCACCCTAAATACATATCTACTGGCTTTTTCAGCTTACAATTTTTAAACAGTGTTTGGCTTGTCATCACACAAAAACAAAGCTTTAATGAAGCAACGATAGTACGCAAAACACCACTAGATAATGTTTACTGCTATCTGCGTTGGTCACTACTATGCAAACCTAATAACTATTTGATTACGCTTTGCAAAAGTAAAAAATACCACTTCGTGCAGAATGCTGTTACAGTTTTACTAATTTTTCGATTTAGGATATGGAGAGAAACATGAGGAACATACTTTTATTAGTTACCGTTTTATTGGTTGCTACGGGCTGCTCAAGTACAAAGTCTAGCACTGATATTGAGTCAGATATGGGGCTTGAAGACGCTCCAGCTTGGGTAAATAACGGCACTAAAACCGTAAGCAATGAAGAAGGTCAATTAATTCATGGTGTAGGCTCAGCGCCAGCAATGGGTGATTTATCACTGCAAAAAGCGACCGCTGACACCAGAGCAAGAGCAGAAGTTGCTCGAATAATGTCAACATTTATCGACGCTACTTTAGCTGATTACTCAGCAAGTAACGGTGAAGGTTTTGATATGTCTGTTGAGAAAACCATCAAGTCATCAACTAAAGCGGCATTATCTGGTGCAACCATCATTGGCAGCTGGCGAGATAAAAACTCTGGTGAAGTATATTCTTTTGCCGAGTTAAATTTAAATACTCTAGAAGCATCAATTAGCAATGCTGATAAAGTTAATAAGTCATTCAAACAGTATTCAGAGAAGAACTTAGAAGCAAACTTTGAACGATTCACCAAGGAGAATAAAGAATGAGGCTTTTAGCAGTAATTTTGAGCGTAGTAATTTTATCCGCTTGTGGAAGCACAAAAGTTCAACGTTTAGATTCATCAGAGACGGTTGACTTAAGTGGCGCTTGGAATGATTCAGATTCTCGCATGACAGCAGAAACTATGGTTGCCGACGTACTTAACCGACCGTGGATAAACCGTCACGTAAGCCAAAAAGGAAAGCCACCTACCGTAATTGTTGGTAGCATTAAAAACCTCACCCACGAACATATCAATACTAATACCTTTGTTAGTGATATTGAGCGTGAGTTGATTAACTCAGGCATGGTGGAGTTTGTTGCTTCGGCTAATCAACGTGGGGACATTCGTGAAGAGCGTAAAGACCAAGATTTAAACTCAACTGAAGCAACTCGTAACGCAGCAGGTCAAGAAATTGGTGCTGATTACATGCTAACAGGTCAGATAAATACCATTATCGATGCGAATGCTTCAACACAAGTACGTTATTACCAAGTTGATTTAACACTGATTAGCATGGCTGATAACCGTAAAGTTTGGGTAGGACAAGAGAAAATTAAGAAGCTAGTTGAAAACGCTAAACTTCGCTACTAGCACTTCCTACCTAAGCAAAAGGAGCATTCATTGGGTAAGTTAAGCCAAATAAAAACAGTAAAGCTACCAGTGTTAATCATAGCTTTACTGAGCTTTATTTTATCTGGATGCGCCGCAAACAACCGAAATATGTCTGATGTTGCTAAGCAACTCAGACATAATTTACCGGTCGAGACTGCTGTTACAAAACTCGAAGCAATGAAGGTTGAAAGTCAAAGTGTCGCACAATACGCACTCAACCTTGGTTATTTGCAATTGGTCAACGGCGACTACCAAAACGCACTGGTTAATTTTGAAAAAGCCAAGCAAACAATGGCTTCTCTTCAAGCGATATCCATCTCAGAAAACCTAGGGTCAGCCACAGTTAACGAAACTTTTAGAAGTTATTCCGGCTGGCCAACAGACCAAGTATTGGTTCACGGTATGATGGCTATGGCTTATCTGTTAAATAATGACCTTAATGGTGCAAGAGTTGAAATACTGCAAGCTGATGTTCGCATGAATAAACTAGCAGAATCGGACAAGGATAAAGGCCAACTAGCCTTTGTTCGCTACCTTGCAGGCGTAGTTTATGAGCTAAATGGTGAAATTGATAGCGCCTTAATTAGTTACCGTATGGCTGTATCCATTTTAGAGTCGCGAACTGAAGCAATACCACCATCACTTCAACAAAGCCTAATAGACTTAACGGCACAAATTGGGCTAACACAAGAGTCAAAACAGTACCAAAAAAAGTTTCGATTAACGGTCTCGAAAGCTTATAGCAATAAACAGTTTATTTTCGCATTTGATGGCGTAGTCACTCAAATGCAACAAGCAAAATCTACATTATGGTGGGATATTGATGATGTTTACTTATCTGTAGCTCTCCCCAAATTCCCTCGTAATAATTACGTGCTTTCTAAGTCTTACATTGAAGCTCAAGGTCATGAAGAAGTGACTTATGAAATTGAAAGTATTGAAAGCCGTGCAAGAGAAGATTTACAAGCAAGAATGCCAGCAATTACGGCGATGGCACTTGCAAGAGCAGCTACTAAGTATCAAACCGTTAAAGAACTCAATAAAAAAGACAATGTCTTGGGTGCTTTTGCCAATGTTTTAACAATTGTCTCAGAGGTTGCTGATCTTAGACACTGGGGTTTACTGCCCTCTTCAATACAAGTTGCAACCACGTATGCAACTACTGGCACTTTAAAACTATCCAACAGTTATGGGCAACAAACAGTCGGCACATCGGATAATGTCAGTGATAAGCATGAAAAAGCACCGGCAGTTGCGGCCATTCCTGCAAGTAGTCAAAGTGAAGAAGATGATATTACATCTGTTCAGCAAGATTCTGAGCAAAACAGCAATGAACAATTGATTTCCAGAAAGCTTAATACCAAGAGCAAAGCCGCTAGAAAAAGAGCGCCATCAGAAGCTGTTTTAAAAGAAAGACAATCCGCTGAGAAAATTCCTAAAGAGGATATTGCTTACTTAAATTACACCAGTAATAAAAACGCGGTAATACTTCTCTCTAGTTTGACTAACAAAGTTCACATCGCAAACTTTTAACCCTAAGCCATTTACTATAAATCGCACAAGGAACAATTATGAAAAAGCTATTAACTATTATACTGGTGCTGACGGTTTCAGCCTGTAGCTCAATGCAAGACAGTAAGCCAGAGTGGCTAACTCAACCTAGTAAAGTTTACCCTCAAAGCCAATATTTAGCTGCTGTTGGTCAGGGGCGTGATACTGAACAAGCCAAACAAGTCGCACTAGCAAACCTATCGCGTATCTTTTCTGTGTCAATTGCCGAGGAGCAAATTGACAAAAGCTCTTTCTCGACAGAAAAAGGGGCGAATACTGAAGTTACCCGTTTTATCTCTGCGAAGGCTAACCAGCAGTTAAAAGGCGCGGTAATAAAGGAAACCTTTCAAGATCAACAAGGGCAAAGTTATGCGGTTGCTGTAATGGAAAAACTTCCTGCGGCCAAAGCATTTAGAGATTCGATTAGACAACTTGATCGTAAAGTGTCAGGAAACCTATCGTATGCAAAAAATGATGCACCTAATTTC
>OLHI01000250.1_pt1 | contig 12838 bp, 9 predicted proteins | sample 1609501 | NCBI WGS metagenome assembly OLHI01 (sample SAMN05416862, study PRJEB24817) | seawater metagenome | isolation source: Sea water | place: Canada:Atlantic | collected 2013-11 | reverse complement strand
TCTACACAGAGTAGATCGTCGGCAGCGTCAGATGTGTATAAGAGACAGGCATCAACACGATGTTAACCGGCACATTGTTGGGCAGACTTTTTATCGCGTCTTCGAACAGCGCTAGACGATCTTTGGGCGTGATAAGACCGGTCGTTTTGCCGCGGCCGCCGAGCGTTGGCAGGCCATCGGTAATAAGAAAAATATTGTCTGGCGGCTCGTCCATACTCGAGATAGCACGAAACACCTGATCGAGGTCGGTACCGTTATTGGGGACAAGCGACTTCACGTTCTCGATACCTAGATTAAGACCGTCGCGGTCGGCGACTTCTTGCCAAGTAAATTTGTCGCCGGCTAATAAGGCCTCGGTTGTGTTGCTAAACTGCCAGAGCTGATACCGGCTGGTAATAGGCAGCTGCGTGCTCACCCAGTCGACGGTTTTGACCACGCGCTGCCACTTGGGCGCCTCGCGTTTGCGTTCGTCGCTCATGTTGCGCGTACGAATAATATTCACCAGCGTTTCGTCGAGCATGCTGGTCGAGCTGTCGACCAAAATAAGGATGCGCTGCCCGCCAAGAAAAAGACCCGTTAGATACTGGCGACTGCCATCGCCTAAAAACTGACGAACGCTGTTACCCTCTTGATCGAGCGCACTCGCCTGCAGGCGCAGGAGTTCTTCTTCGAGCGCTTGCACATCAGCGCGCAGTTTTTCGATGCTCTCGACGGTTGCGGTACTCGAGTTTTCGAGCGCAGCAAGCTCTTGCAAAAAAGTTTGCAGCTGCTCTTGAATCTCGCGCGCAAGCCCCTCGGCGGTGACTACCTCTAAACTAACGTCGGCAACGGTATTACGAATTCGTTCGAGGTTAAGCGCGCCCTCTAATACTTCTTCTTCGAGCAGACTCACCTCGGAGGCGATACTGGGATCGACTGTGACAGCCGCCACCGTGTCGGCGTGGTCGAGAATAAGGAACAGTAAAATCACCGCACCAAAACCGCAGAACATCACGTCGAGAAACGCAAGGCTCAGCGGACTTACTTGTCTTTTCTGTGATTTAGTCTGCGCCATTGTTTAGCTTTTTAAGGTTAAAAGTTAGCGTGCCTAGGGATTCGTCTACCGTTGTTGACTCGCTGCCGTCGAAGCTCAGCGTAAGCGCGTCGCCTTCTTTTAATACGAGCTCGGCAGAGTCTGCGATGCGCTCGCCGTTAATGCGTAAGTTTTTAAGCAGCGCGTTTGCCTGCGCACCTTGCGCGCTTACGCTGAGCTGTGCGTGGGGGCTGCGGGCGGCGCGGTTTTCTTGAGAGCCACTTTCTTGAGGGCCACTTTCTTGAGAACGGCTTTCGTTAGCAAGGGCTGGCTCACTAGCGCTTGGTGATTTTGGCAACGACGCCGAGGCAGTGCTGATGAGCATAAGCTCTCTACGCAGACTGCCCGCACCGGAGCTAAGAATCTGGTCGCTATGGGCAAGGCTGCTCGCTAGATGCTGCTCGGCATTACTACTCGTTACTGGCGCGACGCGCGCAAGCTGTGTTTTTAGGCCGGGCAATTCGCTCAGCGTTGAGCAAAGTACTATCTGTACGTTTTTGCTGTTCGCTACACGACTGACCATGGCACTTAGCTGCTCGTTTACGCGCTGCCGAATCGGTGCAAGCGCAACGACTAAACTCTCAAAGGGCAGTTTTGCATTATGCACCGCACCATCGGCGGTCAGCTCGAGCAGTAAACTGCCGCTAGACACGTCGGCGGCAAGCCATGCGGGCAGCGCGTTGTATAACAGCTGTTCGGTCGCCGCGTCGTGCTGCGGATTAAACCGGCACTGATCGATAAATAATTCGGTGCTGAGCTGCATGAGCGAATCTATAACATTCTGACTACCGCTCGATGGCAGCGTCACAGAGCTGTCGACTTTTAATACGCCCTGATGACAACTCACCTGCGTAAACAGTATTTGGTGGAGCTGTTGCTGCACCACGATTGTGTGCTCGCTCGCCTGCAGTGTTTGAGCACCGGCCGCGGCGATGAGCGCCGAGTCGACAAGCCCTGCAACAGTCAGCGGCGTTTGTTTTGCGATGCCCAGAAGTATGCCCAATTGCTGCCGCGAAAAACTGCCGGGTACGCTCAAAATCACCTCACCGGCAGAAGATTCGGACTCGGCGGCGAGGCTATTGAGGTGTGCGTGAGCGAGGTCGGCGAGGTGCCTGTAGCGATCGCCGGGCAGGCGACCTGAAGGCAGAGGATCAAGGCTTAACTCTTGCCAATAGCGACTGTGACTGTCGTTAGGATGAAGCCGCGACTGCGCTTGAGCCTGGGCGCCAACCACAAGCGATTTATCGCGGGCGAGCGCAAACCCCGGACTGATAAGCCTAATGCCCTCGGCATCGCCTAGGGTAATTCCGTGGTCGTTAAGCTCTAGAATTTGCGGCGCCATGTTGGTCTCAGGTTGTTGCAAGTTTTACTAAGCGATGAGTTCGTTATCGGTTCGGCCATTGGCCACGCGCAGATGCCGAATCATGCGTTCGTCGCAGTAGGTCTGACAATCGAGCACGAGTCTGTCTTGCACGAGCTGCAGCTGATGTAAGACAAACATCAGCACGATGCTTACCACGAGCGCGACAAATGTCGAATTGAACGCCACGCCAAGGCTTACGGTCACCCCGACAATATCGCCGTTTACCGCTTGATACGCTTGCCCTAGCGCGGTGCCGATTCCGCGGACGGTGCCGAGGAAGCCGATAGACGGAATTGCCCAGGCGATGTAACGCACAATCGCCAGTTCGGTTTCCATGCGATCGGCTTCGGACTCGCAGACATCTTTGACGGTAGTGGAGACGTCTTGAATATTTTGCGTACTCTGAAAACGATGTAGGCCCGCGATAAGCGCGCGCGGTAATAGCGTAACGCGCTCGTCGTCGCTAAGCGCCTGCAGCGGCCGCGCAAAATTGCGCGCATCCTGCGGCAGAATGCTTGTCCCCTCGGTGACTTGTAATAGATTGCGATCGAGCAGTTTGCGGTCACCTAATGTCTGCTTGGCCTTAAGGCCGATGATCGCAGTTGCCCACAAAAAGAGAATGATGCAGGTCTCTTGTTCGAAGTCACGCAGCACCACATAAAACGAGCGCTCGGGCGTGTAGTCGGGATCGGTCTGCTGCAGATACTCTTGCTGCTGCGCCACGATCTCGGCATTGGGCCGAATGACGGCGACATAGGCCATGTGCACAATGATGACCGAAGTGATCAGTGCAGCGACTTGGAAAATCGCGCCGTTTAACAAACCCTGTCTCATAGTTGTTCCTTTTTGCTGCTGTTCGTCGTAGTGCTGCTAAATTAAATGTCGACCGGAAACGATACGCCAAAGTCTTGCGATATCTCTTCGGTTGGAATAAAGCGTGCGCCGGATTCTTCTTCGCTTTCGGCATCTTGTGCGCTTTCAGCGCCGGCCAATTCAGTGTCTTGCGCAGGCTCCTGCTGCTCGGCCGCGCTGGCTTCTTCTGTTTCGACTGCCTGCGCCGCGCTTTGTTCCAAGCCTTGCGCGGCTACGCTAAACACCCACGCACACGCGAGCAGCATCACTGCGCGGGTTAGGTAGCTGAGTGTTCTAAATGCTTTCATGGATAGGCGTTTGCCAACTCCGATTAGTCTTCGAGATAACGCGCGACGCGGAAACCAACATCGTCACGCGGCTCTTCACCAAAATCTCGAAACGATAGACGCAGTTCGGTGATCGTTCCGTGCACCCAGCTCGAGCCGCGAATGACTCTAAACTGACCCGCTTCAGGACCCAGCGGATCGCGCTCGACACCGAGACTGCCGCTCGCGCCATAGTAATCGTTAACCCATTCGGCAACGTTGCCCGCCATGTCGAAAAGCCCATGCTGATTCGCGCTGTAAGTGCCCACCGTGGTGGTCACCGGCGACCGGTCGTTGTAGTCGAAGAGTATGTCGCCGAGAAATGCACGGGCGCTCACGTCCGCAAGATTGCCTGCACCGTCGGGCGGGGGTAAGTCGCCGTCCCAAGAAAATTTTCGCACACCGGAAGGGTCTGCGATGTCGCGCCGCGCCGCCCACGCCCACTCGGCCTCGGTCGGCAAGCGGTAGCCGTGGCTTTCGGCGTCAAACCCAACAACAGCGTCATCAACAACCGTGTAAAAAGGGGTCAGACCCCCTTTCTCGCTGAGCCAGTTGCAGAACAGCGCCGCCTGTTGCCAGGTGATGCGCACGACCGGCTGGCCCTCGTTATTAAGGGTCATGCCGTTGCTCGTGCCGGAGCTGTGCTCGGAGTCGAACTGGCGAAACTGCGAGTTGGTAACCTCGGTGAGCGAGAGATAGAACGGCCTTTCGAGAACGATGTCGCGGATTGTCTCGTTCGGCCGACGCCCCGCTTCGCGGCGTGACGCACCCATCTCGAAACGGTCGGGGTTGAACAGCTTTAAACGCTGTCCGGCTGCGTTCGTGATAAACGGCTTTATCGCCGCGATGCGCGCCTCTTCGAGCGAGGTGAGGTTTACCCGAATCTCTTGCTGCAGACCACGGCGCGGTGTGAACTCGGCTTCGTAAGGCACGAAGCCCTCTTTGCGAATTTCGATGCGTTGGCTAATCGCCATGAGAGCGAGCGTTTGATTGGCGCTGCCGCGGCTCACGCCGTCGATAAATAATTCGGCGTCGCTTGGCGTCGCCACAACTACGACATCAGACAGCACGGGATCGAGCGACACAGCTAACTCGCGCGCCTCGTTAGGCTGTGTGGTTAGGCTTGTCTCTTTTGAGGCATAGCCGTTTTTGAAAAAAGTCAGGGTGTGATTAATGTTTGGTGCGAGCGCAACCTCGAGAGGCGTCTGGCCCTTAAACTCACCGCCTATTGTCACGCTCGCACCGCTGGGCTGCGACTTAATAAACACAAGGCCGTCGGCGGGTTCGAGCTCGACACGCGGAATGATGAGACTGGTGCCGGCATCGAGATCGAGTCGTTCTTGCCACGCCTTATGACCAGCAAGTTTGAGCGTGACTTCGCGTCTGCCTTGCAGAATTTCGGCATTGAGCGGCGTCGTGCCTGCGCTTTCGCCGTCGACAAACAGCTCGGCGCCGACGGGTGTCGTCGTAAAACTGACCGTCGCCCACGCCGGTGCGAGGGTTAATTCGAACGCCTGTTGCTGGCGTCGTCCTTCTATGTCGATTGTTTGCGTCGCCGGTAAATAACGCGCACGCGTAATGCTGATTTCGTGCACGCCCGGCTCGACATCAATATCGGCAAGCGGTGCGACGCCCACGTCGACACCATCGATGCGCACACGGCCGCCCTCGGGGGTAGACTTTATAGTCACAATGCCCGGCAGTTTGCGCATGGCAAAATTATGCGTTTGCGCCGCTTCGTCATCGATCACAAGGGTTATGAGTTCGTCATGAAAGCCAGGATTACTCAGCGCGACGCGGTAATCGCCCGACCGCATTAAATAGCGCGCGCCTACCCTCAGCGCAAAACCCTCTTTGATCTCGATCTGCGCGGTAATCGGATTTACGTCAACCAGAACCGATCGTGCGGTTAACACAAACCACGCCGAGAGCAGCGCGGCTGCGCCGAACACCGCAAGAAAGGCGTGCAGCCACCGAAAGCGATAAGAGAAGCCGCGTTTGGTTTCGGTAACCGGCTCGAAGTCGATGACTTCGATTTCGTCGTCGTGGAGTTCACTCATTCTTTAGCGTCCTAGCGCAGTGCTGATTGCTTCGTTGCAGCGCACGATCACCACGGCGGGGGTTAAGCCAAAACCCACAGTAAATTCTTCGCGTACTTCGCGGTAGCCCGCACGGCGGCCGACCGCCGCATAGGTGCCCGGCTTAAGATCCAGCCTCGTTTGTTCGAACGTGCCGAGTTCTGTCACGCGTAACACAGTCACGTCGGTGAGGCCGTCGGAGATGAACCGGATCGATAGCGGTACCTGCGAATTTTCGAGCAGCGTTTGTAGTTCATCGAGCTGGGCGATTAACCGCGGGCCAGCGTCTTCGATTGCGCGGCCGGTAAAGTAAATATCTCGTGTCTCGTCGAATACCGCTTGCTCGGCGAAACGCTCTGGCGTGTCGAGTGCGGCGATTAACAACGCATCGAGCCTCGCGCGCTTTTCTGCATAATCTAGCGCGCGATTGATTGTTGGCAAGTTTGCATCGATAGCGACAATCGCATCGTAATCTTCGACGGCCTCTTGCCACGCTTCGCGCGCTTCGGAATCGAGGGCGCGTCGCTGCAGCTCGGCTATTTTTGCGTTAGTGATTTCGGTTTCGGTCTGCGCGATCGCGGCGCGGGCTTCGTTCTCATTTACGCCGAGTGTTGCCGCCGCTTCAAATCGGGCGATAGCCTCTTGCGGTGATCCCGCCTGCAGCTGCGTGTAACCTTCGGACATCATCGCCGCAAAACGTTCTTGCAGCCTATCTTCGCGCGCCTGCGCGAGCGCTTGCGCCGCTTCGGTGCTGTAGGGATCTAAATTAACTGCTTGTTCCAGTATCTCGACTTGCCGCGCGGGGTTTCCTGCGGCGCGCTCTGCTGAGTCGAGAAGGTCGATTAATTCTTCTAACGCTTGTGCACGAGTAAGACCAATCTGTGCGTCGTTGCTCGCAATACCGGCCGCAAGGTCGACAAGTGATTCTTCGAGTAATGTTGCGAGCTCATAGTTGGCAATGGCGGTTGTCGCATCCCGCGCAATAAGCGCCTGCTCGCCACTGATGAGCGTTTGCTCGAGAACAGTCGGCACCGAGGCGAGTGTGGCGCTTAACTGCGCGAGCGCCTGCTGATAGGCGTCGCGCGCGCTGCCAAATTCTTGCACTCGATAACTTTCGTCGCCCTCTAAAGCTAGGGCAAGCGCTGAGTCATACGCCATTTTTGCCCATTGCTCGACCTGCAATGCATCGAGCTGGGATTGAGTGTCGAGCAGTTCGGCGAGGACGTCTTGCGCCTCTTTACGTTCGCGTGCGCGTTGGGCTTCTAAAAAAGGTGAGACACCCGTTTCGGCGCGTTGCTGCGGCGCAACCGGCGCTGTCGCGAGTGACTCTTCGACGCGGCGCTCGAGCGGCAGCTCATAGTCTTGCACAATGCCCGGCAAAACGAATATGACAAACAGCGCAAGCAAGACAAGCGCACCCATCCCTGCCCAAACCCACGGCGGCTGTCCCGGCTTTTGCGGCGAGAATTGGTCGAGCGGCGGTGGTGGCACCTGCTCGGTAGGCTGCGCTTGCGCTGCGGCTTTGCTCTCGGCAGCGGCTTTTCTCTCGGCAGCGGCTTTTCTCTCGGCAGCGCCGCTGTTATTAGCACTCTCGCTAAGGTCGCCGAAGCGGTCGTTGTGGTCTGGCATCGCTGTCTTCTTTGGCTGTACGGGGTTATCTAAAGCTGGCCGGTTTCGGCTGCGTAAATGTCGGCTAGTATCTCACGCCACTGCGCGTACTGCTCCTCTACCGTACCCGTAAGCGTGATCGTGCGATCTTCGAGATCGATGACACGCGGCGCGACTTCGTTCTCGAGCGATTCGCCGAGTTCTTGCAGCGACTCGAGATGCATCTTAGCCTCGGCCAGTTTGTCGAAGCCGCTTTTAATCACATAGGCACCGGCACCCACACCAATCGCGCCACCTGTTTGCGTCACATAGTCTTGACCGTTGGCTGCAGCGGCGAGACCGCCCAACACAACCGCAGTACCTGCAATGAAACGGCGACGTGCCGAGCCCTGAAGCTCGCGCAACGTGAGCGTGGCGTCGTAGCTTTGCTCACGCCACGAGTCGTAGGGCACACGCATTTCGCGCGCGTAGGTTGCGTAATAATCTTGCACGGTATCGATATACATAAAGTCGCGCTCGCGGATGCTGCGTACGCGATACAGAAGAGGATCGTTTTCGGCTGGCAGCGCGGTTATCTCGTACTGCCCATTTCGATTTTGGGTGAGGTATTCGTTAAACGCATCGGGGGCGAAACTGCGGGCAAACCTTAGCTCCGACACGGTGCGGATTTCGGTGATCTCAGCGGGCTCGATATTGCGCTCAAGATAGACTAACAAGTCATTCGCGATCGCATTATAGATTACCTGAAAGGGATCATTTTTTTGACGCTCGCCGGGCTCATAACTAAACCGGCTAACCACCTCATCATAGTCTTTGGTGTACCACGCGCGGCCGGTGGAGTCAGACACTGTCACTTGTAATGTCATCGCCTCGCCGTCGGAGTGCAACACCATGCCGTTGACGACAACATCGATAGGGCTTTGGTCGTTTGGCAACACCCTTACGATGCCCCAATTACCCGAGCGCTGCAGCGTTTCGGCGAGCATGTAGGGTGCGTAGCGCGATTCGGCAACGCGGATCTGCGCATTGGTTGTCTCTTCTTCGCGGCGACTAAGATTGTCGAGGCCGGGATCGAATATCGCAACGCCAATGTCGAGCAAAAATTCTTCGGCGACAGTTTCGGTGGCGCGTTGAATCGGGGTGTACGTTGTGCTCTTAACGGTATGTGTTGCGCAGCTAGCTAGTAGCAGCGCGGCCATGGCGATTAACGCAGTCCTTAAATGCAAATGTAACTGCAACGGTACGAATAAACGCCGCGTCGTGGCCGCCAGAATCGAAAAACCTGAAGCGCGCGCGATGGCGCGAAGCCTCGGACTGCTCGCGTTCATTGTGTTTGTTTTCATCTCTCGATTCCTATTCATCGGGTTCTGTTTATGAGTTTCTGATTACGAGGTTTGGGTCTATCGGCTCCTGATTAATAAACCGGTGATTTATTTCAGTTACCGCCGAGGCCGGTGTAATTTCGGTATTCATCCCACAGCGCTTCGCGCAGCTCGGGATCGGGCTCGCTCATCGCCGCCTCACGGAGTTGGCGCGCGACTACGTCGTCATCGCGGCCGCTAGGAATATCTTCGGGTGGCGGGAATGACTCTGTGTTTTGCGAACCCGGCATTGGCGGCGACTGCGTTGCAACCTGAGGCATACCGTTAGCACCCGGCGCGCCGAGAATTTGCGGCATCTGCCCACCACCGCCGCCACCGCTTTCTGCGCCCGGCTGTTCGCCAGAGCCTGCCTCATTACTCTCGGCTTGCGCACGCTCTCGCTCGCCGAGAATAAACCCATCGAATGTTTCGTAGCCGCGGCGCAACTGCTCGTCGAGGATCGCGGCCTGCTCCGAGGTTGTCATCGCGCCGGTGCCGCGCGTGCCCTGACCAGTGCCCTGACCAGCACCGATGTCGCGACCAGTGCCTGCGGTAGATCCGCTTAAGTCGCCGTTATCTCCAGAACCGTTGCTAGAAGAGCCGTCACGAGACGAGCCTCTACCACTTAGTACGCCATCTGGCAGCGTATCTAGACTGTAATCTCCACTTGGTGTACCTAGAACCGAAGAAACTGAGCCTGGTTGCCCACTTTGGCCTCCAATATCGCCGGTCGAACTATCTCTTCCTGCCGGGCTTGCTGACGAATCAGTGCCTGGGCTCGGGCCATCGGCACCCGGTAAACCGTCACGGCCTGGCAAGCCCACGCTGACGCTAGGCATTCCGCCCGACTGTCCCGAGCTTGATTGCGAGCCTGCGGTTGCGCTGGACGAGCCTGCGTCGCCGCTCGCGCCTGCGGGCATTCCCGCACTCGACGGTGAGCCTGCGGACGAACTAGAGGCCGAACTAGATGACGATGACGGCATCGACGGGCTGCTGCTGGAGCTGCTAGAGCTACTGGGCGGAGACGGATTGCTTGGCGAGCTGCTCGACGCGCTAGAGGGACTGCTCGGCGAGGGCATCGACGACGACGAACTTTGGCTTTGCGACTGACACGCGGCTACGAGCAGCCCAACACCTATTATTAGGCTATTGCGCACGCCCGCGCGAAGGCGGTTTGTGGTTACTGACTGCTGCGCTGCTCGTTTCATGTTGCTGTCCTTGGCTTGTGAAGCTCAGTGTAGCGCCTCCGCGGAAAATTGTACGGCAAGAGGCGATAAATCCGTCTGCGGCTAACCCTTCTTTCTAGACGGATTATATTTCTCTCTCTGCTCTACTGCCGTTGGCGCAACCTCTACCACGAGGTTTATCACAAACAAGCTGAAGAGAGGCTTAATACCAATACCGATACCTAAATACATTGTTTGCGGAGCGCAGCGGAACTCCATCGATAATGATGGGCCGAAAGTGCGAAGTGCGAACTACGCGGCGTAGGCGACTTAGCTGGTTTTTGTTGTCTTCGGTTTCGGCCGAAAGCGATCGCACATCGCGCACCTCGCCGGTGTCGGTCACATCGAAAATAAGATCGGCGTAGTCAGAGTCTAACGGTTCGTCTGTCTGCCGAACGGCATCTAACTCGTAGCCCTTTTTCTGCTCGCCCACAAAACTTGGCATTGGCACGACGCGCCCGAAATAGGCTTTGTGTAGGGCGTCGGCATTGGGCTGATTCGCAAGGAGGCGCCACGCTTTGCCGTACTGTTCTTCGGCGGCGCGGCGGCGACCGAAGAGGAGATACCAGTCGGCTAGATTGGTGAACGCGTCGGCTAGCGCCAGAACATCGTCGCGCTTTTCTATCTCGTAGCGGAGAATCTCGGTCAGCGCTTGCGCGCCGCTCGCGAATCCTTTGGACTCGTAACTGCTAGGCTGCCCTAGATGAACTCGGTTGATCTCCATTTCGTTACGAAATTGTGGTCGACCAAGATCGGCCATCATCTCTGGATTACGCGACAAAAGGTATGAAGAATTAGCGATGCCGCGCAGGTAAGTCACAAACCTTTCGTCCTGCGGCCCGAAATGCGTTTTCACCATTATTGCGGCTGCATTCCAAAACATTAGCGCGTTATTCAGCCGCATGCCGAGGGCTTCGCCGTGACCTAGATGAAAGGCACGAAGATTCCATTCGGCAATACTGTTCAGCACCGGAATAAGCCGTGGGTCGCGCGTGCCGTAAGCACGTCGCTGAATATAATACAGATACTCAAACGTGAGGTCGGCGTCTTGCCATTGGTCCAGCGCAAGATAGCTTTGGATTTTACTCTCGATAGCGGACACCTGTTCAACAGTGTGCAAGCCTAAATTAATCCGATTAATATGAATCGCTCGGTCGAAAACTTTTATCGCCTCTTCGTGCGAGCCTTGTTGCTGCAATAACGTGCCCAGCGAGGTGAGCTCTTCGACTAAACCGCCGTTCCACGCACCCCCATCGCCCTCTAGGTCTGCGATGACTGCATTGTAGTTATCGATGGCTTCTAAGCGGGCTATCGCCGCTTCCGACTCAGCCGCCATCATCTCTGCCAAAGAATCTGCGCGAGACGCCTCCTCTTCAAAAGAATCGACTTGGTTTGACGAGGTTGCTAGAAGCACTTGATTCGCTAACCTGACGCCAACGCCGCCGCGAATGAGAGGCGAGCGACCTGCAATAGTGTAATCGCGTGCGGGGTTTTGAAAACTGCGTTCGAGTGTCCACAGCCGAGTCGAGCTCGCCAAACTAGTCGCAAGGTCTACGGGAATATTGCGCGGGAAAGGGTTCGCCATAATCAGTGGCTGAGGGTCACTTATATATTTTAATTCTGACTGCGCACGAATTTTTAGTGGCGCTGGATTGTCTTGCTCGGCGCCTTCTAGAGTGGCCAGCTCGCTCGTATTGGCTGGCTCGACTGATTCGGTCTGTTCTGCTAATTGAGCTTTTTCTGGTTCGGCGCTGTTACCCGCGCCAGACGCTGCGAGTACCACGTGCGTTGTGCTTTCGGCGGTTGTGGTTGCACTAGACTCCTGCGCGATCGCGATACCTGCGGCGCCCGCTAGCAACAAACCCACAGCGGCTGCGCGCAGAACCACTGTGGCTCCGCTGATCAATCGGTTGACGCGAACCTGACGGTCAAACACGCTTCCTGCCCTTGATGATAAGGACAGCACGGTGGCTTGCTCGAGTCTGGCGAATAGATTCAGCATTGGGGGAGTTCTTACCCTGCCTCAACTTGGGTTAGTTACTTTGTGACTGTTTAGCGATTACGACCAAGCGCAGCGCTGGGATCAGCAGCCGCAATTCGATTTATCACTCGTTTTCTTCAGTCTTTTATACACTTAGGGGATTTGGGTGTAAACGTCAGCCTTAGCGTTTGCGTAGCTCGATATTCCCGATCACGTCGCGTTTCGCGCACCATCCGGGTGCAACAAAGGTGGTGGCGGCCAACTCGATGATCACCAACGGTCCTTCTCGTTCGTGCTCGTCTAATGCCTCGCGTCGAATACTCGGATAGGCGCCGCTGCCATACGTCGCCGCTGAGCTGGCTGGGTGTGTAGAGTGGACCCTGTTAGCAGCAGATTTAGTGCTTCGGTTTGTGTTTTCGGAGTCGGCACGCGGCAGAACCAGCTCCACGCCCTGCGCCGTGACTGCCGAGCGCAGATTAACCAGCTCGAGCTCGGTGTCGTGATCGTAGCCAAAGCGCTGGCGATGCAGGGCAACAAAGGCCTGCTTTGCCTGCGCGCGCGAGTGCCAAGGCACATTAAGCGTATAGGATTGACCTTTGTAGCGCAGATCTACGCTGGGCTTTGCGGCTAGCGGGCCCTGAGCGCCTTCGGCGGTAAGCTCAGCCCTGCCCTGTGCCTCGAGTTCGGCTAAACCATTCTCGATTTCGGCGTCGGTAAGATCGCCTAGCAAGGCGGTCGCCGTGCGCGAAAGCTGGCGCCCGGGCTGCGCGACAATCATACCGAGCGCCGACAGCACGCCGCCGTGAATAGGCACGAGCGCACGCGTCATATTCATCGCCTCGGCAAGCGCGCAGACGTGCAAACCGCCCGCGCCGCCAAAGCTGGTTAGGCCACCGATCACCACAACGGGCAGCACCTTTGCCCTGTCTCTTATACACATCTGACGCTGCCGACGATCTACTCTGTGTAGA
>OLHI01000246.1_pt1 | contig 12987 bp, 9 predicted proteins | sample 1609501 | NCBI WGS metagenome assembly OLHI01 (sample SAMN05416862, study PRJEB24817) | seawater metagenome | isolation source: Sea water | place: Canada:Atlantic | collected 2013-11 | reverse complement strand
TCAACTCGCTTTGTTGAGTTGCTTGTATTTTTGTTCTTTCGTCTTTACGATCTTCTTTGTAAGCCTCTTTGTTTTTATCACCGTCAACCTCAATACCCTTTAGCTTCATGTTAAATTCAAACTCTAAAGTCATTAGGTCTTTTTTCAACATAGCTTCTTGCTGCATCTGTTGAGATTTCATCTGACTTTTTAATTGCTCCATTTGTGATTGTATCTGGAAAAGAGCTTGTGATTTTTGTACTTCAGCTTGAGCAGCTACTTGTTGCGCTTGAGCATTTGCTTGCGCTTGAGCCTGCATATTCTCTTGCTGTATCTCTTGATCTCTATCTTGCTTCTTCTTTCTTCTCTGCTTTAACAATTGATTAGCTAGCTTTATATTCTTTATTTCTCTAAGATCTATAGCATCTTCTAAATCTATTAAACCACCAGCAACAGCAGCTTGTATGTTGTTTTCTAGCATAGCTTTCTCCTCGTCATCAGGAGTTAGCTCTATAAATATACCAAAGTCATGTAAATACAAATTAGATATATCTTCTAAAATACCAACGTTTTGGTTACCTATTTTCTGTATAAAAGCTTCTCTAGTAGGAGAAAACTCTAATATGTCAGATATTCTAAGTGATAAACCTTCAGCTAGCTCTTGAGTTATAGATACACCTGATTCAAGTATATGCCTTGTAGCTGTGTTTGAGTTCGCGGCTGCTAATTTCTGTACACCTACTAAAGCTCTACTGTCTGGCATGCTACCATCTCTAGCTTCATTTAGACCCGTCACGTCTCTTATCATTTGCATGTAATAGTTGTAGTTGGTTATTAAGCTTTGTATCTTTTGACCGCCACTACTGCTATTTATTTCTTGAATCGGCACTTTACCTGGATTCATATCTCCCTCAGAAGTAAAAGACCTACCTATTATAGATCCCGTCTGAAAGAACATATTTAACGCTTCTTGAGGATTATAATTTGTGCCATTACCTAAATCAACCTCAGCTAATCCATCTGCATCTAAATAAACACCATCAGGAACCATCCTAGACATAACTTGTTGCAGTTTTAAGTGCGTTAGTTGAATCATATCTGCAAAACCTGTTATTCTTTTTACTAAAGAATCTATCCTACCTTTGTACATTCTAGGAGCGTTAATAGCGTAGTTCATTTTAACTTTGCTATAATCACTCTTAGGTCTCATCATGTTTTTAGCCATCTCCCATCTTAAAAGATAGTCAGTGCCTAAAATTAAACAACCTTCATATAAAACTTCTAATGATCTTGATATTTTACCAAAATTACCTGTCATTTCATTTATAGGTGGATCAAAAGTGTCATCTCTTAATATTATCTTTTCAGCACCAGTAGCTGTTTCTTTAACTTTGTAAACCTCATTCATATAGGTTTTATAGTTAAAATATAAGACTTGTATCTGATTTTTGTCATCAGAGTTAGATGAGTTGTATCTACTAGTTGAATAAGAGTTTTGATGTATACCTTGACTTTGTATCGCCTTTAGGTCTTCGTCTGTTAGATCTGGAAACTCTTTCTTTAGTTCATTTATAGGTATTGTTTTTATTTCACCTACATAGTATATGTCTTGAAAATCAGGATCCTCTGTATATGAATAAACAATATTAGCTGGATCAACGTATTCAACTTTAACTCCTTCAGATTTTGTAAAAGTATTTTTAACACAACCTATTCCTATAGTTGCTAGATCATAATTAACTCTTCTTTTAGTAAGGTCATATCTATTACCTTTTAGCAAAACGTTTATAGCTTGCTCTTCAGCTAGCTCTATACCCTGCTTGTAACTAAGTTTCATATGTAGATCAAGCTCCTCTTGTGAGTTAGGTAAAAGTTCTGGAGGTGATTCAAATAAAGATATACCAAAAGCTTCTTGAGCAAAAAGATTTAAATCCTTTGTCTTCATATCTCTCAATATAGACTCCATGTATTTAGTTCTTTTTTCTATACCATAAGGATCTTGAGAGTAACATTTTATATCAAAAGATCTTTCTGATATACCATTAACAACTATGTCAACAAACTTAGGTACAATAGGTACTGGTTTCCAGTCTAAGTTTAAATAGCTTAAGTCACCGTTTATTGATAACTCATCTTTATACTTCTGTATAGGTTGTTCACCTCTAGCGTATAATCTTAGTTTGTGAAACTCAGCTTGATGCTGATTGTATCTTTGATTAGACGTAGATCCGTCAAACCATTCGTACTCTATGGCTTTACCTACTTGTAAACCATACTCAGCACTTAACTTCTCTGCGTCAGGTACAACTTGACTCGGAAAATAACCTTTTACAACTGACTCAGCCATATTAATTTTCTATTAGTTTTGAACGCATACCTGATTGTCCGTATTTAGCTATGCTTAAGTTTAATTTTTCTTTTTTCATAATTGGGTTTGCTCTGTACAAATGTCTATTACAAGCCATAACAGCTAGTCCTGAACTAATAGCCGCATCAAACTTTGTACGATTATTAATATCAAACTTTGCCCAGTCTTGTAATGTTTCGTTAAAATAACATGTTCCGTATGTATTATCAGACTTTAATCCAACATGATCTTGTATATACATTTCAATAGCAGCAGCGTGTGCTTGCTTTATATCTTCACTTGAGTTTGGTATTCCACCTACTTCTTTTTCAGCAGTAGACAACTTATTCCAAACTTTATCAGGTCTGTTCATAGAATATCCTCTATAACCACGTCTTCTTAAATAATACAATAAACGAGGTTTATTATTCTCTGCTAATAATGGCATCCCGTAAAAAACTAAAGCCATTAGAACGTCCTCAAAGAATATCTCAGCTGTCTGAGGTCTAGCTACATACTCTAAAAAAAACTGATTTGGAGGACAATCCTCCATACTAAATTTAGTTAAACCATGTAAAGCTCCGTTTGAGCCTTTACCATCAACAGTTCCTGATATATCATAACTATCACACCCAAACGCACCCATGTGTTCATTACCTGGGTATTTCATACCGTTTTTAACAACTGTAAAATTTTGCTTGTTAGATGGCGGTACCCAGCTGACTTTGAATCTTCCTGCTGGATTTGGGTAAAACATTACCTTTGAATCTTTTACACCATTAACCCATTGAAAGCTACCTATTGTTATTTGAGAATCATTATTTAAATCCTCATTAAAATCTATTTGTTCGTATATTTTTGCTAAATTAAATATACTGTTTTTAGTTTCATCTCTGAAAGCGTGTTCTTCAGTTCTAGGAAACTGTCTGTAAAACTCATTTAAAGCATCACCATCACTTTTTAAACCATCAACTTCGTTTTGCCAATGCTCTAATATACCTGTGTCTATTGTTTCGCCATAAGGTCCAACACTTTCTTGTTGTGGTGTGTCGAATACAGGTAAGCCATAAGAATCAATGAATCCTTCGTAGTTCCATTCCATAGGTATGAACAAACTATAGAGTCCTGAGCTTGTCTGTCCATTGCGGTTTCTTTTTGTAACATCTGAATTGTTATATAATTTCTTAAAGTTATCACCTCCTTTATCTAAAGCGTTTGATGTTGATCCCATCATACACTTACCAATAATTCTAGATCCTAACCTTAATGTTGTTTTCGTAACCCTCCAGTTGTTGAGGATGTTGTTCGGCCTTTCCCATTTCCCTGATTCATCGTGGACGAGGAGTTTAAGTTTCTCCCCATCATAGGAGTTGTCGCCGGTGTTCTTCCAATCGATGGTGGTGTCAAGACCTGATAACGTTTCTGTTTCGTTTTTCTTAGTGGTTTTAAGAATCGACCTTCTTGTGAGTTTACTTGCAGGGACTCTATACGCGAGCTCGGTCTTTGGCCTGTCCATACCGTCCTGGATCGGCTTGAAAAAGAAGGGATAGTTGACGGAAATTGGTACCACCTTATCTGTGAACATCTTCTTAGCATCGGGACCAGATTTGGACAATATTCCAAACCGTGAATCTGTTGATATTGTAGCAAGGTTGACCGATTCAGCTGAGGACATAAATGAGAAACCTGACCTACGGTTTTTAAGATAACACATTCCATATGACCTGATATCGGATTTGCATGCCTCCCAAAATATGTAGAATAATCTATTCGCTTCTCTAAAGTCTGGCTGCCCAACATCAATTTTGGACCACTGCAAGTACATATAGTGAGTGCCAGTAATGTAAGTAGGCTTACCTTTGCTAATGAAGCTAAAACCTTCTTCCCTGCGCTTAAACTCTCTATCAATATACTCATACCATTTATCTTTAAAATCTTCAGGATAATCTCTCCAGTCAAAAACTGTTTTAATTTTTTTTAACTCTTTTGGGTACTCAGTAACCTCCCACTTATCCTTACTAAATTTATGTGGGTTACTTATTTTAGGTAGAGCTATTTTGAGGTTTTGTATCTCATATATCTCACCTATCTGACCTGTTTTACTTATAACAACTACATCGTGTTCTTTGTTATAACCATAAGACCATTTTTTAGACTTATTAAGTCTTTTTATAGTGTTTATTTTAATAGGCTCAATGACCTTGTACAGTGTTTGCTTGTACATTACCTAGATCTTCTTTCTGCAAAACCTCCAAAAGCAACTTCATCTACATCTTCTTTTGGCTTATTATTAAGCATGTCCTCTTCTTCTTGTATTCTATTCAATATCTCAAAAGCATCAAATATAGCTAGCTTCTTTGTAGCTGCTGCGTTTTTTAACCTGTCTGCTGATATATCTTCGTCTGAATCAACTATAGCTTCTTTAGCTACTTTTATTAATTCCTCAACAGCTTTATGTCCAGCTTGGATTATATTCTTTTTCGTTTCCTTGATATTCATATTTAATTGTAATTGCAAAAGTGGGAACTCTATAAAGTCTTTCGCCATCTATAACAAATTCATACTCTGAGTTAGGTCTAAAACCAACTAAAGAGTTTAATTTTATGTCTTGGCTTTTTAATTCTGGATCTACGTACTTTATAACACCCATTAGAGGTGTTTCCTTGTCCATAGAGAGATTATCTTTGTTTTCTAATGGTTTTACAAAGCTATAACCTTTTACTGCGCTCCAGGCGTTGTTTCTTTTATAAGCAAATATTTGATCAGGCATTACAAAGTACATATCTTCTTTGTAAAAAGCCTTTGAGTTTTTCTCTTTATTTCTTATATCTTTCCATCTTCTAAAAACGTTGTGATGTACTATTACTTCGTCACCTTGTTTTATATCTGTACAACCAACTGTAGGTGTTTGTAAAACAATAGCATTTCTACTTACGTTTTGATGAGTAAATATCTCCGTGTTTAATATTAACTCTTTACTACCTATTTTCTTAGTATTGTTGTATCTTTTGTTTTTAGGTTTTACTATAAAGTTTATTACACTCTTCATTAATAATCCAAGTTGTATTCAACAGATATAGCCATGTTTTTGTTAAAGTCTTTCCACGGTAAAACATCTACACCTTTCTTTATAAATATACAATACTTGTCTTTTTCTTCAAGAATGCAATCAATAACATGTCCTCCGTAAACCTCTTGACCTACGGAATAATGCATTGAATCGTTCTTATAGTCTTTACCTATACTAATCTTCCTTACTAGGCTCATTTTCTTTTATTTCAGTTATAGAACCATCAGATATATTTACGTTAACTTTACCGTAAACTTCTTCTAGCTTGTCCTGCATTTGCTTTAAATCAGTCGCTTCAATAGAAGCTACTTTATGTAGTAATGCATGCTTTTGAACTTCAATGTCCCCTAGCTGTAGTTTGATTTGATTTATTTCACCAACTAAAGCTTGTAAATCTTGTAATTCTTGCTTTTTAATTTTTTTTGCCATTTTATTATATTTAATTGTTAATCCTATATATACTAATCACTTATTTCTTTTAATTTGTAAACACTAAGCTTCTTGCCATGTAAAATAAAGATCATTATCTACTGGTGTTGCTTTTTTATCTATACCTTCTGATATTCTACTTTGTAGCTCCAATAAGTCTAAAGCAGCTTCTAGCCAACCTACTACAATACGCTCGAAATCTTCAGTGTCAGTGTAAGGTGTAAAATCTTGACCTTCACTGTATTCAAAGCTCTGTATACCACCGATGTGATCAGAATAAGTAATACCTTCAACTTCTTTAGATCCTGAATACGTATAATGTACTCTTGTTACTAGGTTCTCTTTACCTTGTGATTCAACAAGCGCGTTGATTTTGTGAATTTCAAATTTATAATTAACTGCCATTTTTTATTTATTTTATTGTTTGTAAACTATCCAAGACCTTTTACCGGTCCGGAAGGAACCCCTCCTTCTCCTGGATCAACAAAATCTGGGTTTTTTACCGCCGAAATCAATAATCCGTTTTTCCACGTGTATATTAAATTACCAAAACCTGAAAGAACAGCATCTGCTCCACTAACACTTGCGTCACTTCCAGCTGCTCCAGTTGCTCCAGTTGCTCCAGTTGCTCCTTGAGGCCCAGTTGATCCAGTATCACCCTTATCTCCTTTAGCTCCATTGGTACCGTTAGTACCGTTAGTACCAGCGGCTCCCGTTGAGCCTTTTGCTCCAGCAGGTCCTTGTGGACCAGTGCCTCCTGCGGCACCAGTATAACCTCTAGGTCCCTGAGGTCCTGTTCCACCAGCTACACCTTGAGGTCCTGTAGACCCGGTATCACCTTTAGGTCCTTGTGGACCAATTCCACCAGTAGCACCTGCGGTACCTGTATATCCTCTTGGTCCTTGAGCTCCAGTACTACCCGCTGCTCCAGGATTTCCTTTGTCTCCTTGTGGCCCTGTATTACCAGTTGCGCCCGCATCACCTTTTGGACCTTGGCTTCCGTTTGTTCCTGCAGCTCCTGTTAATCCTGTATATCCTCTTGGCCCTTGAGAGCCAACTGCTCCAGCAGCTCCGGTTGAACCTTTTGGTCCTGTTGGTCCTGTTGGTCCAGTAGATCCTGTGTCACCTTTGTCTCCTTTACCACCATCACTACCGTCGATTCCATTAGAACCAGCCGCACCCGTATATCCTCTTGGACCTTGTGGACCTGTAGCTCCTTGAGACCCTGTACTACCTTTTAGCCCTGCTGGTCCAGTAGAACCAGTGTTACCTTTTGGGCCTTGTGGTCCTGTTGGACCGGTCGCTCCGTTGGTACCGTCATCTCCATCACTACCTGCTGGGCCTTGTAAACCTGTTGCGCCAGTACTACCTTTTGGGCCTTGCGGTCCTATACCACCCGTTGATCCGGTACTACCTTTTGGACCAGCCGGTCCTTGTATTCCTTGTATTCCTTGAGAACCTTGACTACCAGTATCACCTTTAGCCCCTTGCGGTCCTTGAGATCCCGTATTACCTTTTACACCTTGTGTACCTTTAATAGATCCACCTGTGACCCATCCATCTGCTGATGTCCATACCCATATAGAATCGTCTGATTGTACTATATAAGCGTCACCATTTGAATTACCACTTGACGGTAAGCTAGATGATGTAGAAACTTGACCTTGCATTGATATACCCCATCCTGCGCTACCTTGTGAACCTTGTATTCCCTGTGGGCCTTGTGAACCTGTACTTCCTTTTGGCCCTGTTGGACCGGTTGCTCCTTGTGGACCGGTATTTCCTTTAGCACCAGCTACACCTTGAGGTCCTTGAGAACCCGTAGCTCCTTTGTCACCGTCTGTACCGTTTGTTCCATTTGAACCAGCATAACCTCTTGGTCCTTGAGCTCCAACAGAACCTGTACTACCTTTAGCGCCAGTTGCACCTTGTGGTCCAGTAGCTCCTTGAGCACCAACATTACCCTGAGGGCCTCTTGATCCAGTATCACCTTTAGGTCCTTGAGAAGCGGCTGTTGAAGAATCCCTACCAAAAGCCTCACTTATAAATGTATGTATTTCCTCTACATCTGTTCTTACGTCTTCTATATGCTTTATCAAAAACTTATTTGATTGAAACAATCCTTCATCATTGTAAACCTCACTCATGTCTGATAAATTCGCAAGTTCATCTGACTTTTGTTTTGATACAGTTATTTCTCCATCGCTACCTCTTACTGCTTCTTGATCAGCAGTACCTTGTTTAAATAGTTTTTTACCTCGTATTTTATTGTTTATATTTGCCATTATATAGTATCGAATTCAATTATTATACTTACGCTAACGCCATACCAGTACTTGCTGGTTGCGCTTTTTTGGTATCTAAAGTTTAATCTATCACCAGCGGTAAAAGTGTAGTTGGGTGACCATGTTATATTACTACCATCCAAACTTCCATTGCTAGGCGTTAGTTCCCCTGAAGATGAGGTTAATAGAGCATTCTTAAAAATTGATAATTCTGTAGTAAAAGACGTACTCATTGTTGAACCAGCAGTGTGCATCATCATTATTCTCTTAACAGTACCACCTCTTGGACAAGCAAACGTGTTATAGTAATTAGCGCTAGTTGTCTCAGATATGTAGTTAAGCGGCATGTAAAAAATACTAGTGCTACTACTTCTATCATCGAAGTTAGAATTTATTACTGTTTGAAATGTTTTCCAATGCGCATCCACAGATTGTAAGTCACTGCGGCTTATTTTACTATTTTCATCTTCACTAGACTCTACTATAAACCAATCAGCCTGAGGATCATCCCCATCTATTACTGGTAATTCATTAAAATCTAATGTTATATTTTTAGTTATTGCACCATTACTAGTGCTTGAAGAAACGTCTAAGCCTGTACCAACACTTATATTTGCCACACTATCGTTCCAAGTTAACTGCGTACTACTACCGGTACCTGTTACAACCTTACCTGCTGAAGGACCTACTCCATTTAGATTTATGCCAGAATATTGACCTAAATAAAGGGTATTGTTACCCAAACTAACACCACCAGATACTGTTACTAGTTTTTCGCTATTGTTGTAAAATAATTGTACTCCACCACCAGCGCTAGCGATAATACTATTTTTATATCCTCCTGGTCCGTTTTCTCTAAAAACCAATGTCTGACTACCTGATCCTGTATAGGTAAAATACTGTGGACTACCTGATGTAGTTATTTCAGTACCATAAGTGTTAATTTGAGTACTGGTAACATTAAACTTTGTACTACCAGCACAATTAACTCTAAATTGGTCGTTAGCATTAAAGCCAAAATAAGTATTAGTATCTCCAGTGTGATAAATATAATCACTTAAGTACCCAGTAGGAAATGTTATATTCCCTGCTGATACTGAAAGTGCTGCCGCACCTCCAACATAAAACTTATGGCCTGTAACTTCTGACGCTGTACCGTAAAATACTTCACCACCAGCGTAAGAATCAATAGGCCCAATATACATGGCATTACTTGAATTTAATCTAAGTACACGCGTGGTTGTGCCAGAAGCGTCTTTCATGGTAACACCTGTGTTGTTGCTTGAAAAAGACAACTCACCACCAGTTGTTACTGCCCCTGTAAAAGTTGCAGTTGTGTTTGTTATTGTTAATTTAGTGTTAGCAGCGTGAGCGCCTCCAATGCCAAATTGTATATTCCCACTACTTAAAGCATTAGTAAAATATAACGCCCCTCTATTACCCATTACTCCATACCCGCTAACCCTTAGTTGATCAGTGGTTGCATTTGGATTACCTGCATCTGTAGCGTTTGATATAAGAGCTGCTGATGAAACAGTTTGCCCTGTTATACTAACACCTGTGCTTGTAGTTTCAAACTTTTTAACGTTATTGTGGTAAAGATCAACAGAGCCATTGGCTTCAAACTGAGCCATAAACTCAGACCCAAATAAAAACTTCATACTAGCTCCATTTGTGTTAAGAACTAAATGACCAGTACCAGTGTCGTTTATATAGCTATCACTTCCATCGTGGTACAATTGAAGATCTTCTGAATCTCCGTAGCTGGATTTTACAGAGTCTAAATGTAACTGATCGGTTAATATTTTTGTCATCTATTATATATTAAATTAAAAACCGACCCCGAAGAGCCGGTTAAATATTATTGTTATCCTACTTGTTTTATGTAAACTCCGTATGCGCTATCAGCAACGTTGCCTTTCATTTTAACGATAACAGTTGAGCTTGATCTAGTTACATCAGCTATAACAGTAGCGTAAGTTGATGCTTCACGAAGTTCAACCATGCATTTTCTACCGTCACCACCACCCATTACTGTGGATAAGGTTAAAACAAAAGTTGTCATTCCTGTTGTTGTTGTATTGTAATCTCTAGCGATACCTGATGTTCCGCTATTAAGTAGCCCTTCAAATCCTTTAACAGCATTTGATAACATAGACTGATCAATAGCGCCTGACTGTATTGTAGATGATCCTGTTACGTTTCCAGATCCAGTGAATGAACCTGAAGTCCATACAACATCACCAGTCATACCTATTGTTCTACCAGTCGCTAAAGCTGTTGCTGTTGCCGCGTTACCATTAATGCTACCAGCTATAGTAGAGCTAAAAGTTTTAGTTCCTGCTATAGTTTGATTACCTGTAGTTCTAACGAAAGTAGATAAGCTAGTAAGACCAGTACCACCGTTTGCTACTGGTAAAGTACCTGTAACACCTGGAGTTATATTTGCAGTACCATTAAAACTAGGAGCTGATGTACTAGCTAGGTTTGTTCTAATAGTTCTACTTGTTGCTAAAGCTGTTGCTGTAGCAGCATTACCAGTCGTGTTTTGGTTACCAGCTGCATTTACACCAGGTAGATTGATATTGGCACCACCGTTAAAACTAACACCACCAATTGTTCTTGCAGTTTCTAATACTGTTGCAGAAGCCGCGTTTCCAGACGTATCTTGGTTACCACCTTGATTTACACCTGGTAAATTTATATTAGCTGTTCCATTAAAAGATACACCACCAATTGTTCTCGCATTTTGTAAAGCAGTAGCTGTGGCTGCATTACCTGTACATGATCCAGAAGATCCTGTAACATTACCTGTAACATTACCTGTAACATTACCTGTTACGTTACCTGTTAAGTTAGCATCTACAGTACCTTTTGTAGCTATAGCGGCTGTACCACCTGGTTCTGTTGTTGATAAACCAACTTTAAATATAGGTGTTGAAACACCAGAGCTAGCATCATAAAACATACCAGGGTATTTAGTACCACTTGCTACTATTTTACCATACCAACCAATATCAGAAGCGTTTGCAGTATTGTCTTTAGCATACTTCATCATGTTATCACCAATAGCCACTGTAGTTGAATCTATAGTAGTAGTAGTTCCTTGAACATCTAGATTACCATTTATCACAACAGTAGATCCATTATCTGTAATAAGAGAATCTTCAAAATTACCATCTCCATCATTCCACACCATTATCGTGTTGTCAGTGAAGTTGTCTACGTTTTTAATAACTAAATTAGCAGCACCACTTGATGCGCCTCCTGATAAACCTGAACCTGCGTTTGTGTTTACAGCAGTTATATCACCAGCACCAGTACCCGCTCCAATAGCAGCTCTAAAAGCACTAGCACTTAAAGCTGTTGTAGTATTGTTAGCGTTAAATCTTGGGAATGTTACAGCACTTGGGTTACTAAGCCCGAACACTGATTTACCAATATCAGTAGCACCAAAATTACTTAAAGCACTTCCAGCACTAGTTGCACCAGTACCACCTTTTGAAATAGGCACAGTGTCTGATAAAGTAGAACCAGCAGCTGTAATTGTTATAGCTGCGCTACCATTGAAATTTACACCATTTATAGCTCTAGCTGTTTGTAGAACAGTTGCTGAAGCTGCATTACCGGTTGTATCTTGATTACCTCCAGTGTTAACACCTGGTAGGTTTATGTTCGCTGATCCATTGAAACTAACACCACCAATTGTTCTAGCTGTTGCTAGCGTGGTTGCTGTTGTTGCGTTTCCACTTAAAGGACCAGAAAAAGCGTCTGATGTTACAGTACCATCAAAATAAGCATTTTTAAACTGCACACTAGAAGTACCTAAATCTATGTTATTCGTTGTAGCAGGTCTAAGTACGCCATTAGCTAGTGTTATACCACCTTGACCGTCAGTATTGGTTATAAGTTTTATTGTGTTAGCAGTAGCAAAGTCTATTCTAGCGTCAGTGGCTGATCTACCAACTTTTAATGCTGTATTGTATATACTTGTTATACCTGTTTGAGCAGCTGTTACCGCGATATCGTCAGGGTTAATAGTTATACCTGTTCCAGATCCTACGTTTAAAGTTGGTATTGGACCACTTAAACTTGTACCTGTTAAACCAGCTCCAGCTACTATAGCTGTTAAATCCCCTGTTGCAGATCCTAGTGATATAAACTGACTACCATCATGGTATTTAAGCTTGTTACTATCGTTGGTATCTACATAAATAGCACCAATTAATGCGGTTGGTGCTGATCCGCTTGATAATACTCTTGCGTTTTGAAGTACATTATCATTGATGTTTAAATCAACTAAATATTTTAATGCCATTTTTTAGTTTTTGTTAGTTATTGTTAGTTTAAGTACGCTTTACCAGAATTAGCACTGGACAAGTTTATTGTTAGTTTGTTTTGATTATTATATGTTATCTCACCTATCACAGTAGTGTCAGTTGTTGTAACTATTGTTACGCTAGGTTTCTTACCTAAGTTGTGATTTACAACCCACGTGTTAGAGGCGTTTGTTTGCTCATGTACAAAAGATAAATCACCTTTTTTACTAGTCATAACATAGAACTGCTCATAAACAATATTACCAGCACCTCCAGTGTTGAAGAGAGCTAGTGTATAAAAATTGTTATCAGAAGGTAATACTGTTGCTGAATCTAACGTGTAAGCCCCAAAGTTATTTGGATTATCTATATCTGTTATAGTTACCTCTTGGCCAACCATATTTAATAGTATGTTTTCTGATGTGTTAGTGTCACCAAAAGCAAACTTACTTACAACAACTGTTGTTATTGATGTAAATGTTTTAGTGGCGTCTGTTTGACCAACTATGCTTAAATTACCAGTTAAGTTATTACCTTTATTATATCTATAACATATCT
>OLHI01000236.1_pt1 | contig 13268 bp, 31 predicted proteins | sample 1609501 | NCBI WGS metagenome assembly OLHI01 (sample SAMN05416862, study PRJEB24817) | seawater metagenome | isolation source: Sea water | place: Canada:Atlantic | collected 2013-11 | reverse complement strand
GGTTGTATAAAGGTGGAGGAGATTGTCATCATTTTTGGATGAGAAAAACATACAGAGCAAAAAGTGCTAAAACAAAAGCAGATGTTGGTAATCCAAATGCTGAGGTAAGTGTAAACAAAGCTAAAAAAGAAGGTTTTAAACCAGAGGTAAATGCAAAAGAAGTTGCTAAAAGACCAACGGATATGCCAAATAACGGATTTGTAAATAAAAAGAGATAATAGATGGCAACTGCATTATTTATAAGTAGAACAGATTTAGTAAAGAATAGTATTGTTGATGGAAACGTTGATACAGATAAATTTATACAATTTGTTAAGATTGCACAAGAGATACATATACAAAACTATTTAGGAAGTAAGTTGTATGATAAAATATCAGCAGATATAATTGCAGATACTTTAACTGGTAATTATTTATCTTTAGTTACAGACTATGTACAACCTATGTTAATTCATTACGCAATGGTAGATTATTTACCATTTGCAGCATATCAAGTAAAGAATGGTGGTGTATTTAAACACACATCAGAAAATGCTGAAAGTGCATCAAAAGATGAGGTTGATTTCTTAGTACAAAAACAGAGAGACTTTGCAGAGTATTACACAAGAAGATTTGTAGATTACATTTGTTTTAATAGCACTTTGTTTCCAGAATACACAAGCAATACAGATTCTGATGTATATCCAGACAAAGATGTAAATTCAAGTAATTGGGTACTATAATGAAAGGAATGTACAAACCAAAAAATACAAATGTTGTTAAATTAAAGAAGTATTTAACTAAAAAAGACAAAGATGGCAAACGAAATTTATCCAGTTAGTTGGTGGGGTAATCCAGTAGAGAATGGCTGGGGAGGTATCTATTATAATTTTGCATACCCAAGTGAAATACCTAGCTTATTAAGTACATTACAGGCAAGAGCAACCTATTATGAGAATGTTACTTGTACAACTGCAACATTAACCGAATTAGAAAACATAGAATAAGATGGCAGATAATTTATTAAATAAAGCCTCAATATTACTTACACCAACTGCACACAACGATGGTAGTATGTTAAGTATTAAGCCAGAGAATGGAGATGGAGATTTCCAATTTAGTAGAGGTTCTGCCGCGACTAGAGTTAATGCACAAGGTTTAGTAGAGAATGTACAGATAATCAGTAGTGAGTTAGTTTCAAATGGAGACTTTTCACAAGGAGAACAAGATTGGAGTTTAGGAACTGGATGGAGTATTGGAGAGGATAAGGCAGTATTAACTAATGTAGGTTATAACATTAATTGTACACAATCAAATGTTACTACTATAGGTCAATATTATAAAGTTGAATTTACAATATTAGATTATTTAAGTGGTGGGATAAGAATTTCTTTAGGGGGTAGTGCAACATCAATAGTGTCTGCAAATGGAACATATTATTTTTACATACAGGCTACAGCTAATAATCTTGTGGTTTTACAACCTTTAGATGCTTCTGGCACTAATTTATCTATAACAAACGTCTCAGTTAAAGAAATAACAGACGATACAGATTTACCAAGAATAGACTACACAGATGGTTGTGGAAGTTGGTTGCTAGAGGGACAGAGTACTAATATGGTAACTTATTCGAGTGATTATAGTCAGTGGTCAAATATATCTACAACATTAACATCTGGTTACCTAGCACCAGATGGCACTTTAGGAGCTACTAAAATATCTGGAACTATTGGTGCAAGTAATATTTTTTTAGGTGTAAGTTCATCAACAACTGCAACAAGAACTATATATGCTAGAACTGTTAGTGGAACTGGAACTGCAAAGTTAATGTCTTACTATCAAAATACAAATAACTTATTTACTTTGACAGAGCAATGGCAAAGATTTGAAGTTAATGGTACAACGACAAGTACTGGTGGTCTTAGTTTTTATGTAGATTTTAGAGACAATTCACAAACATTAAATGAATTTATTATATGGGGAGCACAATCAGAAGAACTATCCTACGCAACCTCATACATTCCCACCTCGGGAGCAACAAGCACTAGGCTACAAGATATTGCAAACAATAGTGGGAACTCTACTTTGATAAATAGTACAGAGGGAGTATTGTATGGAGAGATAGCAAGTTTATCTAATGAAACCTCATCTAATTATATTTCATTGTCAGATGGTACTTATGATAATAGGTTATCTATATTTTACACAAGTGGCTCAAATATTATTAGAGCATTTTTAAGAGTAGGTGGTGCTTCACAAGCCGATATGACCTTTACTGTTTCGGATATAACCGAATTTCATAAAGTCGCTTTTAAATATAAAGAAAACGATTTTGCTCTATGGATTAATGGAGTTGAGGTTGCTACAGATACAAGTGGCTCTACTATACCAAGTGGTACATTAACAAAACTTTCCTTTAGTGAAATAAATACAACTGGAGGTTTGTTTAGAGGCAAATCAAAAGCACTTGCAGTCTACAAAGAAGCATTGACAGATGCACAATTACAATCTTTAACAACGATATAAAATGCACATATACAAATTAGTTTTTGATACAGAACAACAAGGCAAACAAGTCTTAATAGATAATAACGTATGGGAAGAAGTAACTGAAGAAGGTGTTACAACTTTACGTTACATAAACGGAACAAAAGGTGTTGTTAATATTGGTAAAGTAATTAATCCACAAGCTACAACAGACCCAGAGCATCCTATTTATTATAAAGGTTATGCTTATGACGTTATAAGTACAGATGAATTAGAATTAGAGCAATACAGAGTCTATCCAAATGGCTCTGCTGCACATCAATTCTACGGATATAAAAGAGACGATGACAAGTAAAGTTATGACCCAAAAAGAAATAATATCCGAAATAAGAGAAGAACAAAAATCAATGGCAGAAATGCAATTTAGATTAGCTGCTGATTTATCAAACTTTTTTAATAAACAAGAACTATTCAATCAACGTATATCTGACATCTTAGAAAACGATGAAAAGACAAATAAGAAAGGTTTAGTTTATGAAGTAGGAGAGATATCAAACAGAGTAGATAAAATAGAAATAAAAAACAAAGTAACTGCTGGTAAGATTGCAGTAAGTGTAACAATATTAACTTTTATTGGTAGTGCAGTTTGGAAGCTAATAAACATTTTTGATTAATGAGTAAATATTTTAAAGAGATTGAAAATAATATGAATAAAGACTTTTTATTTGTATTAGACGAAGCAAGAGAGTTTGCTGGAATACCTTTTGTAATAAATAGTGCGTACAGAAGTCCAGAACATCCTTTATCAATAAAGAACCCTAGTTCAAGTCATATTAAAGGTTTAGCAGTAGATATAAAAGCAACAGATAGTAATACAAGGTTTAAGATAGTTAAAGCTCTTGTGACTGTTGGCTTTACAAGAATAGGAATAGCAGATACATTTATTCACGTTGATTTAGATTTAGATAAAACACAAAACGTTATATGGACTTATTAAATAAAATACCAAAAGATAAACTACTGCACTTCTTTGTTGGTAGTGTTATTCTATTTTTATCATTACTTGTCTTTAATACACTTGTCTCAATATCTATTGTTGTTATTGCAGCAACTATAAAAGAAGTTGTGTATGATGACTTTCTAGGTAAAGGCACACCAGAAGTACAAGACTTTATTTATACAATCCTTCCTTGTTTATTTCACTTAATTAATATTTTATTTTAATGAGTAATCCAAAATTAAGAAAAAACGGAGGTAAAGGTACTTTCTTTGGTAATCTCTGGAGAGGTGTTGTAAAAAACAATATTCCAATGGGAGAAACAATAGTTGCTGCTATTGATGGAGGTAATCCAATAGACGTTATAAAAGCTATAACAGAAGATAAAGATATACCAGTAAAAGACAAAGAAACTATGTTAGCTGATTTAGAGCAAGATGTAATAGAGATGCAAGAGATTACTAAACGTTGGGAATCAGACAACAAAGCAGAATCATATATTACAAAGAATATAAGACCATTAAGCCTTGCTTTTTTAACATTAAGTATGTTTGCTTATGTAATATTAGATAGTTCTTTAGATAGCTTTAAAATAGACCAGCAATGGATATCTTTACTTGGTAACTTATTAATGCTTGTATATGGTGGTTACTTTGGAGCAAGAACATTAGAAAAAATAAGAAAAATTAAGTAAACACTTTTTTATTTAAAAATAAATATATAACTTCGCATTTTTTTAAGTAACTATTTAAGTATTTTTATATATTACTTCATACCTAAAAATAGATATCTAAAGTATTTAATTAAACAAGTAAATATTATTAAAAATAAATATAGGTTTTTGGAATTGTATTTAATTGCAACATCTGTTAATAACTAATTTTTTATAGTATTTAAATAAAGTTTATCTTTGAGTATATCATTTTGCAATTCTTTTTCCCTTTTATTTTTGTTTTAATTAGAGAGCTTGTAAAAAGGCTCTCTTTTTTAATTTTAACATTTCTTTAACACTTTTATATGTTTTTAATACTTAGATTTGCTGAAACAAATAATAATTAAAACAAATATTATGAAATCTAATCTAATTAAATTAAACAACATTAAAGAAAAATTGCAAGAAAAGTTAGAAGCAATGGAATGGGCAATGGACGAAAGGTCAGAAAAATGGCACGAAAGTGAAGCTGCACAAATACACGATGATAAAATGAATGCAATAGATATCGCAATAGGTTCAATAGAAGATGCTATGGACGAGTTATCAACCGCTTTTGACTTAGAAGATTTATTCTAATGAAAGTAAACGAATCACTTTGGGAAGCATTAAAAAATACAATTGAAATGCATACAGAACAAGACCCTAACATAACAGATGTGTTAATTAACTACCAAGTAAAAGAATCAAATGGAGTTAAAAATATAATAAAGTTAAATGCAACTTTAGAGTAACGCATTGTGTATGGCATCGTTTTAATGTGCTATACAGGTTGTTATTGTTAGTTTAAAATAAACCAAAAATAAATATTATGATACATAGAGCAGAAAACAGAACTACTTGGTTAAGAAAAGGTTGGGATTTAAAACACGGATTTGGTTGGTTTTGCCAAGTTTACGGAAAGGATTACAACATAGGGTTTGGGTATAGTAAAAATAAATTCACTGCCTTTAGGATAGCACTTGAAGAACTTGGCGAAAATTTTTAATTAACTCTAACGTGTTGTATATGATTTGTTGAGGAACGAAATAAAATATATACGGTGTTACCAATAGTACGAATTAAATAGTAATAACTTAATAAATAGAAACGATGAAAAAAGAACTTGAACAAATAGTAAAACCACCAATAGGATTAAGACCAAAATGGGTAAGTGATAAAGAAAGACTAAACGAGGTAAGAAGTGCGATAGTAAGGTATTATGATGCTGAATTAAAAATACCTATTGAATGGATTGAGGAATACAACGAGTTAATTGATAGTACTAAAGTTTAGTATTATTGGTAACTGTATTGTGTATGAAAAGTAACGGATAAATTAATGATAAACTTAATAGATATGACTAAAATAAAAGTAGAATTACCAAAAGGATTTATGAATGTAGGCGTGAGTTTAAGTAATGAATTAATAGCGAATACAAATGATAGTGCAAACTGGGACACTTTAAGATTTCCACTACCTAAGCCGACTCACAAATGGCAGATACATTCTTACGAAGACGACAATAAAATAGTGAACTTAATTGATAAGCAATAAGTAGTTATTTTTTATACACGTTGTTGTAACACGTTTTTAAATGTGTCTACAACTGATTTGTGTATGATTAGTAGTGTGGGATTAATAACTAAAGATAATAGAAATGAATAAGATAAAGCAAATAATTAAAAAAGTAGAAGAATATGAGGATAATAACTGTTTTGAATTAAAAACAAGTGTTGTTTTGTATTGGTTGAATGAGATACAAAAAGAAGCTATTAATTATACACATTGTTGTAAAAGCGATAGCGAACAGTTAAAAAGTAAAAAATGTGGTATGTGTGATAAAAAGAAAGAAGATGATGGACATTACTGCTGTGAGGATTGTGGAGGTATATCTTTTTAATTGCCTACAACACCAAGATATAAAAGCGTTTTAATGCTTTATATCGACTGTTGACCAACGTTTTAATGTTGGTGTAAAAAATAAAAACTATATTTGTAAATAATAATTAATTAAATAAATAAAAATGGAAAAACTAAGAAAGATTCAAGCAGAATTAAAAGCACCAAAAAACCAGAGAAACAACTTTGGTAAATACAACTACAGAAGTTGTGAAGATATCCTTGAAGCAGTTAAACCTCTACTGGATAAACACAAATGTACATTAACAATCTCAGACGAAGTAAGAGAAGTATGTGGTGTATTGTTTGTTGAAGCAATAGTATTTATATCTGATGGTACTGATTCAGTACATACTAAAGCACAAGCTGGTATAGACCCAAACAGAAAAGGTATGGATATAGCACAAAGTTTTGGTAGTAGCTCATCTTATGCACGTAAATATGCCTTAAATGGTTTATTTTTAATTGATGATACAAAAGATGCTGATGCAAGTAATACACACGGAAAAGGAGCTAAAACAACTGAAAAGAGTTGGTTAAACAAAGGTACTGCTGAATTTAAGAAAGTACAGACATACTTAAAAGGTGGAGGTAACATTTCTAAGGTAGAAGAAAAGTACAGAATATCAAAAGAAGTAAAAGAATTATTAACTAAATAAATATGAATGATTTTGAATTAAGAAAAACCAAGAAAGACCATTACAGATTCTTTATTAATGGAGTAGATGTAACTGGCGAACAAGAAAGAAGCACTTTTAGACATATTGTAGAAGTGATTGATAACGGAATAACAACTGGATTATAAATTAAAATTAAAATTATGAGTGCAAAAAAACCTTACTTATTAGGAGACGTTGAGTTACAACTTGACACAATTAAAAAACTTTCTCAATACTTTGAGAACATCTTAACTTACAACGCAAAAAGAGAATTAGTACCAAAGAAAGGAGAAGATGGTAAAGAGTTAAAGAAGCTAAAGTTAAACTTTTCAATTTTTGAAGAAGGTAACTATGGACAGAATGTATCTTTTACTATTCCTCAAACAAAAGAGCAGAGAGAGAACGGAGAGAAAAAAAGGTATGTTGCCAATGGTAAAATTTACTATGCATCAGATGACTTACAATCTTTTGTTCAAAAGTCAGAATCAAAGGCAGAGAAAGCAACACCAGTTGCAGCAGATGATTTGCCATTTTAAATTAATTGGGAGGTGTGAAAGCCTCCCTTTTTATTAACTGTATTGTACAAGAATAGTTGCGACATAAAGCAACAAGTAAATAAATAAACATTAACCAAGAAGCATTAAAACACTTATAAAACAAGCCCTAACTAGCAATTAATTTTGTACGTTGTTAGGCACTTTTAAAATTATGGATTCTCTAAAATACATTGACGAAGAAAATATTTATAAAATTCAAGAAATGACCAAATATATACCCACATACCATAGACCACCTCAATATTTTAGAGATAAGCCTAAAATTGGTAGAAATGAACCTTGCCCTTGTGGAAGTGATAAAAAATATAAAAAATGCTGTATGTCATAATTTTTATTGTGCCTAACAGTTGTGTATGGCGCGTTTTAATGTGTTATACACTTAGTTAAAACTTTTTATATGTGGAACTATAAAGGAAAAAGAATAAAATCAAGAGAAGATTTACCAGCAGATGCAGTTGGCTTTGTTTACAGAATACTTAACAGACGAACAGAACAAGTTTATATTGGTAAAAAGATACTGCTTAATAAACGTACTAGACCACCTCTAAAGGGTTATAAAAGAAAGAGGATTGATTACGTTGAAAGCAACTGGATGAAATATACTGGAAGCAATGCAGAAAGTAAAAAATGGAATATTGAAGATTGTTATAGAGAAATTATATACATTTGCTACAATCGAACAATGATGAGCTATTATGAAACCAAGTTACAATTTACAGAGAATGTTTTAGAAAATGATAAATTCTTAAATGATAATGTACTTGGTAAATATTATAAAACAAAAATACAAAAATATATAGATGACGAACAAAACAAAAACACAAGATGATGAAACAAAGAGAATGTTTATGCAACTTATGGAGGATGATGCCTATGTTGACATTAGTGAAGATGTTAAATATCCACCAGTTGCAATAAGTTGTGGTACTTACAATGACATAAATCATAATGGAGATGTTGTAGAATATCATATACCAATTGGTACGTATGGTAATTTTAGCTTTATACAAGCACCACCAAAGAGTATGAAATCGTTTTTTTCTAGTTTACTTGTATCAACATATCAAAGTGATACAAATAAATATAGTGGTTTATTAAAAGGACATAGAAAAGGTAGAAAAATTATTCATTTTGATACTGAGCAAGGTAAGTTTCATTGTCAGAAAGTATTTCGCAGACCAATACTAATGAATGATATGCCAAATGATGATAATTATTATACTTATGCTTTAAGAACAATGAGTTATAAAGATAGAGTTGATTTTATTGATTACATCTTAAATGACAAACTTGAAGGGAAAGATATTGGTTTAGTTATCATTGATGGTATTGCTGATTTAGTTGCTGATGTAAATAATTTAGAACAATGTAATGAAGCCATACAAAAGTTAATGAGTTGGACAGATGAGCTACAATGCCATATTGTTACAATAATACACAGTAATTATGGAAGTGACAAACCAACGGGACATTTGGGAAGTTTCTTAGAAAAAAAGGCTGAGACTCAAATTAAGTTAGAAAAGAATGGTGTTAATTTAGGTTGGATTACTGTTGAATGTAAAAGAAGTAGAAACAAAGGTTTTGAAACATTTAGTTTTACTATAAATGAAAAAGGTTTGCCAGAATTTGTAGATAATAATATAGATTTATAAAAAACAAAAACAATGAAATACATAGAAAGAAAAAATAAAATTATAAATGATAGATATACTGAATATGTATATGAAGCATTTGATATACAAAACAAAGAAGAAACAATTGTAAAAATACCAATAAACTTTAGTGAATGTAAAACATTTGATTGGAACATTGGTGTTATTTATGGTGGTTCTGGTACTGGTAAAACAACTTTATTAAAAGAATTTGGAGATTTAACTTTAGATGAATTTGATGATGAAAAGCCTTTGATTAGTAATTTTGATTGGTTAGAGCCACAAGAAGCAACATTTTTATTGTCAGCTATGGGTTTATCTTCTGTACCAACTTGGTTAAGACCATTTAGTTTATTAAGTAATGGAGAACAATACAGAGCCTCTTTAGCATATAAAGTTGGTAAATCATCTGAAAATGATGTTATATTGATTGACGAGTTTACTTCTGTTGTAGATAGAGATGTAGCAAAAGCAATGAGTAATGCTTTACAAAAATACATAAGAAAATACAATAAAAAGATAATACTTGCATCTTGTCATTTCGATATTATGGAATGGTTACAACCAGATTGGACTTATTCACCATTAAAAGGGCGTCTTGAGAGAGCGTCTTGTCGAAGGCAAAGACCAAAAATTGAATTACAGATATTTCGATGTAGATATGAAACTTGGAATATATTCAAGCAGCATCATTATTTAAGTCAAGATTTAAACAAAGCAGCTAAATGTTTTTTAATGTTGTTTAATGATAAGCCAGTTGCTTTTATGGCTATATTACCAATGCCAAGTGGAACAATACAAAATGCTTTTAGAGTTAGTAGATTAGTTGTTTTACCAGACTTTCAAGGTTTAGGCATAGGTATTAAAATACTTAATGTTTTTGGCTCTATGTATAAAAAAGACAACAAAACACTATACATAAAGACATCAAATCCATCATTATTTAAAGGTATGATTAGAAATGATAATCATTGGCTTTTAACAAATGAAAACAATAATGTTAATCAAATAAAAAAAACAAACAAAAAACTATTAGAAGAAGGAAAAGATAATGGTTTAAAATTAAGAAAAGAAAGTATTACTAAAAGTTACAAGTATATTGGTCAAGAACATAAAGATAATATAGATATATTAACTTTTAATTCAAGTGCTTATAAAGAAGTTGCTCAAAATCAAATTAGTATATTTGACATCGAAGGAGTTTAAAAAATAAAAAATATGAAAGATTATAAATACACATATCAAAACAATTGTTTTAATGCTAAATTAAGTAATTTACTAGATAAAAAAAGAACTATAATAGACATTGATTGTTTACTTTATAAAATAGGTTGTAAAACTAAAATTATGTTTGACCATAAAAAATCAACAGATAAAACATCAATAGCATCTTTAAGAGCTTATAGTTTATTTGCTACAAAAGAGTTTTATTGTTATATAGTTATTAATGATTTAGATGAAAAAGGAGATATATTAAATAACAAAACTAAAATATATGAGATAAAACCTTTTAATGAAGTTAAAAATAAATTTGAAAAATCTAATTATATAAAAGATTTTTTTATATTATGTAATGATGAAGAAGTAAAAAATTTCTTTAGTGTTGAAAATCATTTACAATACAAGCAAAAAATAAAACAACAACAATTTTTATTTTAAACAAATAAACATTATATTGCATTTATGTTAAATTGGAAAGAAAAAGATTTATTTGAATGGCTATCAAAAAACCATTACAAGACATTAGTAAATAGTAAAAATCCAATATCAAGATGGGATTGCTACGACATAGAAACGCAAAGTAGAATAGAATTAAAGTGCAGAAAAAAGCATTACAACACTTTACTACTTGAAAAACCTAAATACGATGCTTTGATAAAAGAATCAAATAAACACTTTGACGTACCAATATACATCAATAGTACACCAGAGGGAATTTATCTATTTAACTTAAACAAAATAGATTTAAAATGGTTTGAGAAATCATTACCAGCAACATCAGAGTTTAAAAACAGAAGATGGATTAAAAAACAAGTAACAGAAATAAATATAAAACAAGCAATAAAACTAAAATAAATGGAAACAATTAAACTATTAAACAACGAAATATTTGATAAGAAAGACATTTTAAGTAAGATGATGGATGATGAATTTTACTATGGTTATCTTGGTGTAAATGCATTATCAAGCTCAGCATCAAAGAAACTTTTAGATTCTCCTTATGCTTATTATCGTTCACTAACAGAAAAACAAACAAATGTACAAGCATTAAGAGATGGGCAACTAATACACCTTATGGTACTTGAGCCAGAAAAGATAGACTACTTAACTTTTACAAAAGGCACAAAAGCATCACCACAATATAAACTTGCAGTACAAGAAGTTGGCTCACACAACGTATTTACAAACTCAGAATATCATAAAGCAAAGAAGATATCTGAAAGGGTAAGAAGTTTAACTGATGTAAAGAACATACTGGAAGGTGCAAGATTTGAAATTCCAGCAATTGATACCTATAATGATTTAGCATTTAGAGGTAAAGCAGATATATTAAAAGATGGTGTTGTAATAGATTTAAAAACAACTGCTAAAATAGAAAAATTTCAAAGTTCTGCATATCACTTTTCTTATGACTTACAAGCTGCATTGTATTTAGAATTGTTTGGAGCATTTGACTTTGAATTTGTTGTAGTTGATAAAAGTACACTTGACGTTAGTATCTTTAAATGTTCAGAAAACTTTATTGATAGTGGTAAAAGAAAACTTGATATTGCAACAGAAAGATACTATGACTATTTACAAACAGAAAATATAGAAGATTATGTTACAAGAGGAACTTTGTAAAAATCAAGAGAAGATAGCTTACAAAAGTTGTGTTGATAGTTACTTTAGCAGTAGAGATAAAAAAGATATTATGAAATACTGGATGCAACTATTTGACCAGAAAAGATTTTGTGAAGCAAAGGGAGTAGAAAAGGCACTTGAATTAATTGACATATATGAGGAGATAAATGCCAAAGATTAAAAAAAAGATTAGTTCAAACAAATGGAATTACAAACATCAGCAATACTGTTTTAAAAAAGGGTTTATTATTTATCCAGTTGTATCTGGTAAGATGTTTAAAATATATTGCAATAGAATAAAAGGTAATTACTATATGAAAGGAAAAGAATTTAATAAACAAGAATCATTCCAAGCTATTTGGAATTTATACACTAAAATATACAACTATGAATTTAATAAGATACGAGATTAAAGCTGGGTTTTTTAAAGGCTTTCTGTTTGGGGTTAGACATTACCCTTTTGATGATGAAGATATATACGAAGAAGATATAGTTTTATACATTGGTATCTTTCAAATAATTTTAACTTTAATATACGAAAAATGAGAAGTACACAAGTACACTACGACAATGGCAAAGATTATGATGTAATAGATGTTATAAATGATTTTAACCTTAATTTTAGCAGAGGTAACATACTAAAGTATATTTGCAGAGCTGGAAAGAAAAAAGATGAGTTACAAGACTTATTAAAGGCAAAAGACTATTTAGAACGAGAAATAGAAAGAATAAGGGATGCAAATTAGTATCTCTTTTTTTTATTTAAAATGTTAAAGAAATGTTAAAATTTGTTAACATAGTTGTTAATTAAATAATTTCTTATATATTTGATGTATAATTAAAACAAAAATATTATGAGCTACAAAATTACAAACAAGACAATCGAAGAATTAAAAACAAGAATTAACAAGCTAGAATTGTTACCACAAGACCACAAAGAACTTATGCCTCAAATCACAGAAGAAATTAATGAATTAAAAGAGGTTCTTAAAGTTAAAATTCAACAACAAGAGTGGTTAAAAGATACATCAAAACACGCAACAGAGAAAGACCTTTGCTATATATATAGACAATAATTAAAACCAACGGGAGGGTAAAACCTCCCTTTTAAAACAAAACAAGATGAAAAAATTACAAACATTAGTATTGATTTTAGCACCAAGCTATTTCGTAGGTAGATTATTAATCGGATTAATCTTTAACGTATGACACCAAAAGAAAAAGCAAAAGAATTAGTAAATAAGTTTAGTTGGATAGATTGCAGTGGTGATAGTAAACAATGTGCATTAATTTGTGTAGATGAGATGATTAACACAGATATTAATAAAGACTATATTAAGGTAGATGGTTATATGTACTCTTTTATTGAATTTTATGTAGAGGTTAAACAAGAAATAGAAAAACTATAATTATGAAGAAGATACTTACAAGATTTGGAGAGTTCTTATTTGGACTTACTATGGTTATGATTGTAGCTTATATGTGCTTATGGTTTATATC
>OLHI01000227.1_pt1 | contig 13601 bp, 10 predicted proteins | sample 1609501 | NCBI WGS metagenome assembly OLHI01 (sample SAMN05416862, study PRJEB24817) | seawater metagenome | isolation source: Sea water | place: Canada:Atlantic | collected 2013-11 | reverse complement strand
GTAATAGGATTTTTGTGTGTCGTTACTGCATTCACGCCCGCGAGTGCGGCTCAAGAAAGCTTGGCAGACGGCGCGGAGTTTTCGCAGTACAAAGGAAGAATTACAGGTCTGTCCTTTCAGAATGTCTCCATAAGGCGAGCGCTGTTTCAGCTCGCAAACTTTTATGGATTCAACCTCATTGCGAGTGATTCCATCGAAGGTGAGATCACCATCGACATAAAAGAGGTGCCGTGGGATCAAGCGCTGGCATTGGTGTTACGCATGAAACGCCTGAGTGGGCGGTTAGAGGGGAATGTGCTTTATGTCGCGCCGACACAAGAAATTGCTGAGCAAGATTTTCTGGACGTCCAGGCTGCGGCACAGGCCGAGGCGCTAGCCCCATTGTTGACTGAGTTTCTGCAAATCAACTACGCCAATGCAGGCGATATCATGCAGTTGCTCACTGGGGTTGGCGCTAAGGGCGGCAGACTCACTGCTCCGGCGCAGGGCGGCGTTGCCTCGAGGATCAACCAAGGGCTTTTGTCACCAAGAGGGTCAGCGTCTGTCGACCCACGAACCAATATCATCATTGTGAGAGACACGGCCGAAAAATTAGCAGAGGTCAGGCAGATGCTTTCAACCCTCGATATCGCGGTAAGGCAAGTGCTTATTGAGGCCCGTATCGTTAATGTCGAAACTAACTTTGGCCGTGAGCTAGGCGTTAGATGGGGATTGGGGGGGAGTGCTGGAAAGACAAGATTCGGCGGATCACAAGCGACAACGGCCGATTTGCTCTCTTCCGATTTTGCCGTCGCTGATGCGCGCGCACAGGCTGCTATTGCAGGCGAAGCTGCTAGGCTTGATGCGCTGCAGGGTGACACCAACCCAGAGTTAATCCCCGCAATAGCCGCGTTGGCTCGCGCTTCGCTTCCCATCCCCCGCTCCGTGGCGTCTTTTCCGCAAGCGCTCAGCGTTGATCTTGGTGTTGCCGATACAGAAGCGTCGAGCTTTGCCATTGGCTACGCACGCCATAGTGCGCTCATCGAATTGGAGCTTTCGGCACTCGAAAGCAGCGGCAATGGCGAGGTGATCGCTCGCCCTAAAGTGACGACACAAGACAAAATGCCGGCATTGATACAATCAGGTGTGCGCATTCCTTATCAGTCGCAAGCGGGGGGGGCTGCGGGTGGTTCGACCACAGAGTTTGAAGAGGCAGTATTATCGCTCGAGGTTACCCCTCAAATTACTCCGGACGGGCGTATTAATATGCATCTCGATATTCGACAAGATTCGGTCGCGTCTGGAACGGGGTCGACTCCCGCCATTAACACTAATCAGGTGACCACGAGGGTGTTAGTAAACGATGGCGGAACAATTGTCTTGGGCGGGGTTTTTCGCGAGGAGACAGCAATGTCTGAATCTAAAACTCCGTTTCTAGGAGACATTCCTTATCTTGGCCGATTATTCAAACGCACGAAACGTTCGAGTCGACGAACCGAGCTATTGATTTTCATAACGCCTAAAATACTCGAAGAGAATTTCGAGTAACTTCCCCGCTGGCCTAGCGGGGGCTCAATAATCTCAATTGATGCTTACCCCGAAGTTTCATCATAGCGTAACTGCCTCTATACTGTGCCTACTCGATAAAACCCTCATGAAGCGCAGATGAAATCCTCAAGTTCATTATTTTTAGTTGGCCCGATGGGTGTCGGAAAGACAACCATTGGCAAGGTCTTAGCTGAGTCGCTTGGACTTGAATTTGTCGACTCCGATCGCGAAATCGAACGCGTCACTGGCGCTGATATTCCTTGGATTTTCGATGTTGAGGGTGAAGAAGGCTTCCGTGCTCGAGAGTCTAAGATGATCGAGCAGCTAACCTCCCGCACCAATATTGTCCTCGCGACAGGCGGCGGCGCGATATTGGCGGAGGCAAACAGACAGTGGCTAATGAGCCGTGGCTGCGTAATCTACCTGCGCGCACCGATAAGCCAGCAAATAGAGAGGACCAAGCGCGACAAGTCTAGGCCGCTTTTGCAGACAGCCGACCCCGCACAAAAAATTCGTGACTTGATGGCTTTTCGCGAGCCACTCTACCGAGAGGTCGCAGACTTTACGGTTGATACTTATCGCCGAGGGCCTAAGGCCGTTTGCGCAGAAATACAGCGGCAGCTTAACAGCGGCGAGAATGTTCCAGCGTAAAGCGGCGACTACCCGTTACCTATTGCAGTGCCCTGAACCTGCGGGACTGCCCGATCGAATGATTGCATTGAAGGATTAGAGACCATGTTGACCGTAAATGTTGAGTTAGGCGAGCGCGGCTATCCGATCGTTATTGGTGCCGGCTTGCTTGGCGATCAAGGCCTGGCGGCCCGCATCGGCCAAGAGGTGCTGCGTCAAGGCAAGATCGTAATCGTGACCAATGACGTCGTCGCGCCGCTTTATCTCGAAAAAGCAGAGGCATTTTTTGCCGATCGTGACTGCGCTTCAATAGTCTTGAACGATGGTGAGGCGCATAAAACGCTTGCAGCCGTAGACACTATTTACGACTTTTTGCTCAGCAATAAATATGACCGCCACACCACGCTTGTCGCTCTTGGTGGGGGAGTTGTCGGTGACATTACCGGCTTTGCGGCGGCAACGTATCTGCGCGGCATCGACTTTGTGCAGATCCCAACGACACTCCTCGCGCAGGTCGACTCGTCTGTTGGCGGTAAGACAGGCGTTAATCACCGTCTCGGCAAGAATATGATCGGCGCTTTCTATCAGCCGCGGTGTGTGATTGCCGACACCGATGTGTTGTCTACCCTGCCGGCACGTGAGATCAGAGCGGGGCTCGCCGAGGTCACTAAATACGGATTGATCAGAGACGCGAGTTTCTTCCACTGGCTGGGTGACCATGCAGCGCAGTTGGTGAGCGGTGATCCCGTGCTGATGGCTGAGGTTATTCAGACCTGTTGCAGAATTAAGGCAGAGGTCGTTGCCGAAGACGAACGAGAGTCGGGCGTCCGTGCGCTGCTCAATCTCGGGCATACATTCGGTCATGCAATCGAGACGGCTACGGGCTACGGCACATGGCTGCACGGCGAGACGGTTGCGATGGGCACCGTAATGGCGGCAGACCTGAGTGCACGAATTGGATGGATAGACCCGGAAGACGCTCGCCTGATCAGGCGAATCCTAGAGCAAAATTTCGGTATGACAGTCGTCCCTCCTGCCGATATCACTATTGAGCGCTATCTTGACCTGATGGCGTCAGACAAGAAAACCGAACAGGGCAAGCTGCGTTTTATCCTACTCAACGCGATTGGGCAGGGAGCGATAGCGAGCGACATCGAACCAGGTCAGCTGGTGGCCACCCTGGAGGCCGCCGATCGCCTATGTGAATGAACTTGTGAGTGAACTTGTGAGTAAGCCTGTGAGTGACGCAGCGATTCTGATTCCGGACCCCTTGGCAGCAAGGGAGAATCAACTAATTCAGGGCAAAGCGAGGCTCGCTGTATGATCGATCATCACGATGCTCTTCTCTCAAAGCTTATAGACGATGCCTTTTACGGCAGGCCATTAATTGCGGTTACCGGGGTTGAAGGCGCGGGCAAGACGACCCTTGCTCGACGCTTTGCCCAACAATTCGCTAATGAAGCTGAGTGCATAGCGCTCAAGGCGAGCGATTTTAAAAATCGCGATGACTTTATCCAGCGCCTCGTATCTAAGCTGAGTCCCGACTCTGTCGAGTACGCAGCTGACACCCCTCTTAATACTATTGTCGACTATGCAGGCTCGCTTGCCGATCAAGAGCGCTTGCTCGTTCTCATTGTTGATGATGCAGAGTCATTGAGCGATGCCTTTCTGGAGACGCTCTATGAGCTTATAGACGAAGCCGATGAGGCGAGTCTCTGTTGTCTGCTTCTTGGCGATCCTGCATTAAAAGACGCTATCGAGCGAGCCGACCCTAACGGAGGAATCGAGGATTTTAGCTGGTTCGACCTTCCAAAACTTGAGGAGCCTGAGCGGCCAGTCGATCCCGATCAGCCGATTGCAGCAACCGCTACAGCAACTATTACAGCAACCACAGAGGCAGCCGCGCCAATCGATGAGCTGCTTCAAAAACTGGATGTTCACGAGGCACAGGTTGAAAGTGGCGCTACTGAGTCTGCTGAGCCTATTGAGTTGGCGCCGCTCGACATTGAGAAAGAGTCCGATGAAAGCTTCGATGAACTTCTAGGTATGATGGTGAACGACGCTGAGGAAGGCGCTGCTGCCGACACAGAGTCAGATGATGAGCCAGAGTTTGACGGCAGTCCAGAATCAGAGCCAGAACTGGAACCAGAACCAGAGCCAGAACTGGAACCAGAAGCAGAAACAGAAACAGAGCCGGAGCCAGAACCAGAGCCAGAATCAGAGCCAGAGCCAGATTCTGCATTCGAAAGGGTCAACAGCGATGCTGTCCAGCTAGGCGACAGCGGCCTCGAGCCGGCTGCGAGCGAAGACGAATTTGATCGCAATATAGACGAATGGCTCGAGCCCGATACGCGGCCGAGTCTTGGCGGAGCACGCTTCTCTGCGGGCGAAGACTTGGAACTGGACTTCGACAATGATGAGCAGCCCGAGGACGCAGGGCAAGCGCGGCGCGATGAGGCGTCGACGCTTGACCCAGATATTTTTGGAGACGACGAGGACGACGTCAACACCAGCGCGAGCAAGACGGATTACCTCGCCGCTGCAATCGGATTCGCGCGGTCTGTGCCTTTGCGTCTCGCTGCTGCCCGCAATTATTGGCTCGCCGCAGGTGGGCTGATGCTGCTCGTGCTTGCGGTGATTGTGTTCTGGCGCATTCCTGACGAGCCCAGCTCTGGAACTATTGAGCTTGCCGCGCCAGTCGCATCGAGGGCAGGGGATTCTGCCTCGGTGATGCCTCCGACAAGCGGGCAGATAAGTCGACCAACCGCGGACCGTTCGGTAGTAGAACCAGATTTGGAAATTGTCTCGTCAGCCGTGCCGGTTATAGCTAACACGGCTGAGTTATCGCAGCCCGCCTCTCTAGAAAGGGTCACCTCTCCAGAAAGGGTCACCTCTCCAGAGAGGGTCGACTCTGAGCAAGCCATGCTTGCTCCCGATGAAATCGGGGTCGCCGCCGTATCAGTGAGCGAGGCGCGTCCTGTCGCGCGCAGTTCTAGCGCAGCACCAACGGCTTCGCCAACGCCGGCACCAACGCGTGCAGCGACTCCCCCAACGCTAGCGGCAACCCGTCAAGCCCCCGCCACGCCGGTGTCGCCAGCGGCAGCGTCTCCACTCCAGCAAAATAGGCTAAGCGGTAGCGCCTTCGAAAGACAACTGCTTGCGATGCCAGCAGGGAGTTTTACTCTGCAAATACTCGGCGCGAGCTCGGAGGCTAATGTTCAGGCGTTCGTCGAGCGCTATGGCGGCGGGCTGAGGCAGACACTTGGTTATTACCGCTCGCAGCGGGGAGGGGCGCCTTGGTTTATTGTCGCTTATGGCGAATTCACCACGCGCGAACAAGCCAGCGCCACCCTTAGGCGTCTTCCGCAGGCGCTCTCTGCGGCCGGGCCTTGGGTGCGGCCAATCGCGGCTGCGCAGGCCGAAATACGCGCGGCGCGGTAAATTGACAGAGTCGCGCATTGGTCAAGGCTGTCGCCTCGTGTAGAATTGGCGGCCTTTTACGCCACCAGCGAGCGCGGCACTGCGCCGCCCGCGACTCGAGGTCAACGCCCGTGACTGAACAAAATTCAAATTTCGCTCCTCTAAAGAATGACCGCTTCTTGCGCGCACTCCTGCGTCAGCCTGTCGACAGAACGCCTGTATGGATGATGCGGCAGGCGGGGCGCTATCTGCCTGAGTATCGAGCGACGCGCGCTCAGGCGGGCGACTTTATGAGCTTGTGTAAAAACACCGAGCTTGCGTGCGAGGTTACGCTGCAGCCCCTGCGCCGTTATGCGTTCGACGCGGCGATCCTATTTTCTGACATCCTCACTATCCCCGATGCGATGGGGCAGGGTCTCTATTTCTCCGAGGGCGAGGGGCCTAAATTCAAAAAGGTTATTCGCACGCCAGCCGATGTCGAGAAATTGCCCGATGTATCAATCGCAAGCGAGCTGTCCTATGTTACTGACGCCGTTGCGCTTATAAGGCGCGAACTGAATGGTTCTGTTCCGCTCATTGGGTTTTCGGGAAGCCCATGGACATTGGCTACCTATATGATCGAAGGCGGCGGCAGCAAAGATTTCCGGCATGCGAAAGAATTCCTCTATAACCATCCCGAGGCGATGCACCTGTTGCTCGATAAACTCGCCGATGCGGTTATCGATTACCTCAACGCACAAATCGCGGCAGGTGCTCAGGCTGTTCAGATATTCGACACCTGGGGCGGCGTCTTGACGCCCACGGCCTACCGCGACTTCTCGCTTGCCTATATGCAGAAAATTATCGGCGGCCTGACGCGCCATAACGATGGCCGCGAAGTGCCCGTTATTCTGTTTACTAAAAACGGAGGTCAGTGGCTCGAATCTATTGCAGCCAGTGGCTGCAACGCCGTTGGCCTAGACTGGACGACAGATATCGCCAACGCGCGCGAGCGCATCGGCTCGCAGGTGGCATTGCAAGGCAACATGGACCCCTCCATGCTCTATGCTTCCCCCGAGGCGATACGCGCAGAAGTGGGATCCATTCTTGCTGGGTTTGGCAGCAATCCCGGGCATGTGTTTAACCTGGGTCACGGCATTACTCCGGCGGTAAATCCCGATAACGTTGGTGTGTTTGTTGAGTCAGTCCATGAGCTTTCAGCCGCCTACCACGACGCATAACAGCGCAGCCTGCGCAGTTATTGCGTTAGGCTCGAACCTAGCGCATGAAGGCGAGTCTCCCGCTCAGATTGTCATCGAGGCGGCTAAACGCCTGCAGCCCCTCTCGCTCTGCGTACCTCGATTGTCGAGGATCTATTCGACTTCAGCCGTTGGTTTGGGCGCTGGCGCCCCAGACTTCTGTAACGCCATCGCCATTATTGAGCCTGCTGCAGCGCTAAGCGCGCAGGAATTACTCGACGGCTTGCTCGCGATTGAACTTGAACTTGGTCGGGAGCGGCTGCAGCCCCGCGCCGGTGCTAGCTATGCTTCTCGGACTATCGATCTCGATCTAATCTATTGCCGCAATGAAATAATAGACTCCCCGACGCTGCAGCTGCCGCATCCTCGGGCTGCCGAGCGTGCGTTTGTTCTCGAGCCACTTGCAGAGCTTTGGCCAGATCTAGTGTTGCCAGGGCAGCATTCATCTGTCGCAGCGTTGCTGCGGGCACTGTGACTGTTAGTGGATATCGCCCCGCTATGAGTGCGCTATTTAAGTGTGTGCCTTAAGTGTGCGCGCTCCCCAAGAGTCAACAGTCTTGTGGGCTGACCCGACTGTCGCCACATTTTGGGCAAGATTTATAACAAATTTGCGGGTTGTTCAGGGTATCGACAGGAGCGAATTGAGTGCTATGCTTCTACAGGTAAGAAACCAAATTAAGGTCACACACGTGAGCGTCATTTCTGCATCAGGCATTTATGCGAGAGCTCTTTCAGAGCTCTCCGCGACGGAAGCGCCCAGAGCGAGGAGACTTTCGCGAGCGCGCTATTTGCCTGGTTTAAATTCGGTGTTTTCGGCCTCTTTTGCTGCTGTGGCCTCTGTGGCGATCAGCTTGGTTTCGGCTACCGTGCAGGCGCAAAGCCTCGGTGGCGGCGGTGCTGGCTCTAGCGATCTTCAGGCAATTAGCGCGCTGACCGTCAATCAACGTGGTGGCTTCGAGAGTGCGCTTGCGCCGGCCAACAGCCAGTCGGCTAATTTTCTTGGGCAGGTCTTGCCCAGTGTTGAAGGCAGTGCCAGTTTTCGGATCGGCCCTTCGTCTATTCTAAACGGGGCCGTGCCCGCGCTGAGCATCGCGCGAAACGTCGAAGAGACGGGATTTGAGGGCGCTGTCGTTGAAGACGCGCTCAATTTTAATCTCGGCGTCGCTGTAGAGCCTATCGACGGCCTCAATGTAAGCGCCGATGCGTGGCGTTTAGAGGTCAACGAGACATCGGCTCAGGCGAGTATGGGTCGCGACTGGCAGCCCGGTACCTCTCAGCTTTACATTCAAGATTCGACAATCAACGAGTTCAATGTCGATAATCCGCTGGTTGGCTCACAGCTCGAAACCAACGGGTTCGATTTGAGCGCGTCATATGTGTGGGACACTAGCCGTTTCGGGCAGTTTACGCTCAGCACGAAGTCGACTTATGTACAAGATTTTGAGAATGCGGGTGGCTTGCTCGAGCTAGGAAGCGACGAGCTCGGTGCAATCGACGAGCGGCTTGTCAGCCCCGAGTTACAAAGCAGCATGATGCTTTCGTGGCAGTTTGGTAATCACACAGCAAGCGCGATAACTAACTATTTCGATTCGTTTAAAGACATAAGCGAGCTCGATCTCGACGAGATCAATGATCTGGTCGACAACATTACCACCTTCGACCTGCAGTACGGTTACAGCGTGAAGGCTGGCGCGAAGGATCGCGCGATTATCTCGTTCGGAATCCGCAATCTATTCGATGAGAAAACGGCTCAGATCCTCAACTCATCGACCCGTCTCCTAGACCAGAACGGTCGCGTCGCCTACGGCTCGATTAAATACCAATTCTAGAAAACTAAGACGCCCGCGCCCACGTGGTTACCCTTTCGATGAGCGTTCTGCTCTAGCCAGACACCAAACATCGACGCGCTTAACGCCGGCATCGAGTAAAGTCTCGGTGAGCGAGGATACTGTTGCTGTCGTGGTGACAACATCGTCGATAACGATCACGTGCTTGCAGCCATTCAGGGCTGCTCCTTTCACGATCCCAAACGCCCCGATAAGATTCGCTTGCCTTTTGGCTTTCGTTTTTGCCTCAGTTTGTGGTGTGGTGTGACGAGTTCTTGCTACGGCGTCGCTGAGATTGGGCAGTGCAAGCCGGTGCGCAATCCGCTGGGCAATCAGTCGAGCCTGATCGAATCCGCGTTGTCTAAACCGTCGGGGGTGCAAAGGAACGGCAATCACCGCACAAGGTTTTCTGCGAGTGCTAGCCTCTTGTCGAACGCCGGCGTAATACGCCTCCATCACGAGTTCGAGCTCTTTACTCAGCCCCGCGCCGATATCTAACCGTTCGTTGAATTTGTAATCTGCGATTAGCTGATCGATTGGCGTAGCGTAGGCGAATGCGCCGCGGCAGAGTGCAAATGAGGGAGGGTGGGTGGCGCAGCGATTGCAGGGCTCACCTTGGTGCTCGCTCTGTGGCCCGGCTTCGCTCTTATTGTCGCTCTCGCAACTGAGTCCGCAAACAGTGCATGCGTGCTTAATGCGGGGCAGACTCAAAAGGCAATGGCTGCAGAGCGTGCTGTGCGTGTCTGAATCAAGGCCGCAACAGCAGCAGAGGCCGGATACAGTCCGAGCTAATCGATCCGCAACAAAGCGGCGTACTTGACCTCCATACACAAAAATTTCGGAAACTAAATCAGTCAAAAGTCGCCTCGCGATCGTTGGTTGCTCTTAACAAATGTGTCGAGCCCTTTGGTGTAGTCGCAAAGCGCGACGATTGCCAGTTGAGCCGAAAAGCGCTGGCGACTCACCTCGCGCGGCTAGGGTTTCTAGGGTTCTTCCCCTATAATCCACGAGTAATTGAGTGCGGTAGAACGAACTGCCTGCAGCAGCGTGCTGCGATGCAGTGTCATCAGATTAGAATGTTCGAGGAGAATACCAATGCCAGCCTACAGAGCGCCGATCCAAGATATCGGCTTTTTGCTAAACAACGTGTTCGATGCGGATAGCTTGTTTTCATCGATGCCGGGCACTGTGGAGGTGACGACCGACCTCACCTCAGCAATCGTAGAGGAGGCGGGTAAAATTGCCGAAGGACTGCTTGCACCGATTAACCAGAGTGGCGATCAGCAGTCATGCCAATATAACGACGGCGTAGTGACAACACCCGATGGTTTTAAAGAGGCCTATAAGGCCTACGCTGAAGGTGGTTGGGCGGGGCTGACAGGTGAAATCACCTACGGCGGCCAGGGCATGCCGAAGACGCTGTCTGCGTTAATCGAAGAAATGAGCTTTGCAGCAAACTCCTCTTTCGCCCTGTTTACGATTCTTACGACAGGTGCGACGCTCACGTTGAGTCACCACGGTAGCGACGAACTTAAGCTGCGCTATTTACCAAAAATGTATGAGGGCATCTGGACAGGCACCATGTGTCTTACCGAACCGCATGCAGGTACCGACCTCGGCATGATTAAAACTCGCGCTGTGCCCAATGCCGATGGCAGCTACAGCCTGTCGGGTACCAAAATTTTCATTACGGCAGGTGAGCATGATCTTGCCGAAAACATTGTTCATTTGGTTCTCGCTAAACTGCCCGATGCCCCCGCAGGCCCGCGCGGCATCTCCTTGTTTCTCGTACCTAAAATGCTCGTCGATGAAAACAGCGAGCTGACAGGTGAGCGCAACGGTGTGCGCTGCGGATCGATCGAGCACAAAATGGGCATCAAAGCATCTCCCACCTGCGTGATGAATTTTGACGAGGCGACAGGCTATTTGGTTGGTGAGCTAAACAACGGCCTCTCGCACATGTTCACTATGATGAACTACGAGCGCCTCTCGATGGGCCTGCAGGCGAACGGCCTCGCCGACAGTGCTTATCAGGTCGCGGCGGCTTATGCGAAAGACCGTGTGCAAGGACGTGCGCCTAGCGGCCCCCAGCAGCCCGAGGCAAGCGCCGACCCGTTGCTTGTTCACCCTGATGTTCGCCGCCTGTTGTTAACAATTCGTGCGAATATTCTTGCAGGTCGATCGCTTTCAATTTTTGCCGCGATGCAACTCGATATTTCGCGGTTCCATCCTGATGCCGCTGCGCGAACTCGCGCCGACAAACTCGTTTCTTTGCTGATTCCTGTGCAGAAAGCCTACTGCACCGATCGCGGCTTTGACGCCTGTGTGATGGCACAACAAGTGTTGGGCGGACACGGTTATGTTGCCGAGTGGGGACTCGAGCAGAACGTGAGAGATGCGCGCATCGCGCAGATTTACGAAGGGGCCAATGGCGTGCAGGCGCTCGATCTAATGGGGCGTAAAACAGTGAGAGCTAATGGTGAACTACTCGCCCTGCTGTCCGAAGAGATGGATGCGTTTGTTGCGTCGCAAGCAGGCGTGCCTGCCATGCAGTCTTATTTGGTGTCGCTCGCGACGTGTCGCAAAGTGTTAAGTGATGCGACTCTTTTTGTGATCGACAGTGCTGCGAGCAATCCAGAGGAGATTGGCGCGGCCTCTTACGCGTACATGGAACTGATGGGCCTCACGCTTTACTGCTTCATGTGGCAGCGAATTCTGGCTGCCGCGCTGGCTGATAAGGGCGGCGACAATGCAGAATATCTCGACGGGCTCGTGAAAGTAGGTGAGTTCTTTCTGGCGCGACAGGTGCCACGTGTCCACTCGCTGCTCGCAGAGATTGAGGCAGGCTCAGAGTCGCTTATGGCAATGGCCGCGAATCAGTTCTAACGAAAGCGGGATTGTCTATCCGAGCCGCAGGCCAATGCGCCTGCGGCTATAAAAAGGCGTCCACCTCAGAGCGTGGGGCCAGGCATAAACACCGATAGGCCCGCAGCAATAGCGATAATTAGCGTAAATATAATCGCAAGTCTAAACCGCCATGCTGCGTCTCCAGCCCTTGCAAGTAATGTCGATACGTTGATTGAGGTGAGTGCCTCGGGTTCACCGCCGTCGTCTTCGTCACCTTCGGGCAAGGTAAGCAATCTCTCATAGAGCAAAGGCGGGATTGGTGCCGACGTCAATAGGTCTTCAATTCCCGATTCGACGCTGCGCACAGTGTCGAGCATTTCTCGCAAGTCCTTATCCGAATTCGCAGCGGCCAAAACCTGTGCATCCTCGGCGAAGGGGTCGCTCAAAATTGCTTTACGAAACGCAGTCTGATCCATTGGGAATTACTCAAAAATGGGGCGGTGAATTCTAGAGGCTCGTAATAGTTGAGTGGTAAACACGAGATTTTCTTTCAAACTAATTTTTGTTCCGGTATGCACTTCGCACTTTTGGCATCGTTTAACGAGGGCAACCTAAGCGCGCTCTGCGCTTAAGTTGCCTAAATTACAGTGGTTTTAAGTTCACCGAATGGTCAAAGAAGAGGGTATTGCCTTGCCGTATCATTTTGTTTCGTTAGCTGATTTTTTGGCGAAATAACCCATCGCTGCGTGAGTTATTTGGCAGCCATTATTTAATTTCAAATAATTGCGAAGAGATCTTGCCCGGCTTCGACGCAAACTGATTGATGACTTTGCTGCGCGCCCGAAAAAGTCTCGTCATAACGGTATTGGAGTTGATGTCCAAAATCAGCGCGATTTCTTTACCGCTAAAACCGCCAATGATTTGCAATAGGAGTGGCTCTCGGTAGTCTTTTTCGAGTCTGTTCATCGCGTCGAGTAGCCAGCGTCGCTCCATTTTATTGTCGGGCTCGATGCTGTCTTTCTCTACGATGACTTGTTCGTCGACATCGACCAGCACGGGCCGGTATCTTTCGTAAAGGCGCGCATTCTCACGACGCAGAATGGTGAAAAGCCAGGCTTTGGCCGCATTGTCATTCTTTAGGCTGTCGAGAGAACGCCAAGCGCGCAAGAATGTTTCTTGGACAAGGTCTTCGGCTAGGGGCTGGCTTTTACAGAGCCAGAATCCATACCGATAGACATCTTGATAAAGAGAGGCAACCAGTTTTTCGTATCTCGCCCGACGAGAGAGATCCGCTTTGCTATCGATTTTGTGCGTTTTTGCTTCTGCCATTTCCCGGACCACTCTATACGCAGACTTCGGTTTGTAAGTATTTGCGAGCCTTTGCAGGTATCTCTTCGCACCCGTGCAGGCTTCATAAGTTTTAATGCCTACTTATTATGTATCAGTTTGTATCCCAAATTGCATTCCCACAAGCATGGGAGGGATTTTTTAGGGCTAAGATGGGTAGATTCTGTGCGATTCTGGTTTAGCGTCTCAGTCTGTATACTCTGAGGCTTTAGAGCGCGGGCAATAGTCAGGACTAGTTATGATAGAAGTAGCAATAGCGGGGGCGGCCGGACGCATGGGCCGAACATTGGTCGAGGCGGTCGAAACAAGCGGCGCCTCGATAAAGGTTGGCGCTGCGAGTGTCCTTGCAGACGACCCAACTGTCGGCGCTGACATCGGTCTTCTGGCGCTTGGTCGGCCGTTGGGCGTAGTCGCAAAGCCATCATTCGAGAGTCAAGTCGATGCGTTTAGTGTGCTAATTGACTTCACCAGTCCCGAGGCCACGCTCGGCCACCTCGCGCTGTGCTGCCGCTATGGCAAGGCGATGGTTATTGGTACCACTGGCTTTACACCCGAAAACCTTGCCGCCATTGATGCCGCCGCCCAAATAATACCCATCGTTATGGCTCCGAACTTCAGCGTAGGGGTCAATCTCTGCTTGCAACTGCTGCGAAAAGCTGCCGAGGTGTTGGGGGATGATGTTGATATCGAAATATCAGAGGCACATCACCGCTTTAAGAAGGACGCGCCATCGGGCACGGCGCTCAAAATGGGTGAAGTGCTGTCT
>OLHI01000222.1_pt1 | contig 13789 bp, 10 predicted proteins | sample 1609501 | NCBI WGS metagenome assembly OLHI01 (sample SAMN05416862, study PRJEB24817) | seawater metagenome | isolation source: Sea water | place: Canada:Atlantic | collected 2013-11 | reverse complement strand
GACGCCCTCCGCGATCGCGCAAACCAGTTGCTTGTTGAACCGAGTTTATTGGTTTTGCCGACTGAGTCTCCGCAAACTATCGTTGTCGACTATTCGTCACCCAATCTTGCGAAAGAGATGCACGTAGGTCACCTCCGAGGCACGATCATTGGCGACAGCATTGCTCGGATCCTTGAAAGACAAGGCAATCGCGTCATTCGGCAGAACCATGTAGGTGACTGGGGCACGCAATTCGGCATGTTGATCACCTTTATGCGCGAGTCTTCTGCCGAGGCAGGCGTGGCGCTTGCAGACCTCGAAGGATTCTACCGTGCGGCTAAACAGCGTTTCGATGCAGATAGCGAATTTGCTGATCGTGCACGCGAAAGCGTGGTTAAGCTTCAGGGTGGCGATCCGGAGTATCTGGAGGCCTGGCAGGCGTTTATTTCGACCTCACTGACACATTGCCAGGCGGTATACGACAAACTCAATGTCACCTTGTCGATGACCGATCTTAAGGCCGAGAGTTTCTATAATCCGCAGCTCGAAGGCGTCGTAATGCGCTTAGAGAATACTGGTCTACTCAAGGATTCGGACGGCGCACGCTGTGTCTTCCTCGATGAATTTGTTGGGAAGGACGGAGAGCCCTTGCCAGTGATTATCCAAAAAACTGACGGCGGTTATCTTTATGCAACAACCGACTTAGCTGCTGTCGACTACCGCTGTCATGAGCTAAAAGCTGACCGTGCGCTCTATGTTGTCGATGCCCGCCAATCGCTGCACTTTCAGCAGGTGTTTGCGGTAGCCGCTGCTGCAGGCTTCAGCGACGAGGCCATAAGCCTAGAGCACATATCATATGGCACGATGATGGGAAGCGACGGCAAGCCCTTCAAAACGCGCTCAGGAGACGTTGTGAAGCTTGTCGACCTTCTCGATGAGGCGGTCACGCGAGCCTTCGATCTTGTCAGCTCAAAGAACCCGGATCTCGAGGAGACAGAGCGTAGGCATATCGCGCAAGCCGTAGGCATTGCGGCGGTGAAATACGCCGACCTGTCGAAGAATCGTACCAGCGACTACCTATTTGACTGGTCGTCAATGCTTAGCTTTGAGGGCAACACGGCGCCCTATCTTATGTATGCGTATGCGCGGATAAAAACGCTACTTGCCAAGCAAGCGGTCGATACCGACGGTATTATCAGGTTTCCAGAATCAGTAGCGCTTGCACCTGAAGAGAAAGCGCTGTTGCTCAAATCGCTCCAACTGGCAGAGACTATCGACGCCGTTGCACAAGACTGCTTTCCAAATACACTGAGCAACTACTTGTATGAGTTGTCAGCCTCTTTCATGCGTTTTTATGAGGCTTGCCCAATTCAAGGCACGGATGCCGCAACTCGCGCTAACCGCCTCAGTCTCTGCGTCCTTGCTTCAGAAGCGCTGAAGCAAGGATTAGACCTACTCGGTATCGAGACACTCGAGCGCATGTAACGCGGCTAGCCAAGAGAGAGCAGCAGTTTGTTGAGGCGCGCCGAGAATTCCGCAGGGTCTTCTAGCTGTGATCCTTCGGCAAGTGTTGCTTGCGCGAACAAGATCTCGGCAATGTCGGCGAAACGCTCTTCGTCTTGCTCAGAATCAAGTTTCTTCACGAGCAAATGCTCTGGGTTCATTTCGAAGATAGGTTTCACCTCCGGTACCTCTTGTCCTGAAGCCTCCATAATTTTGCGCATCTGCAGCCCCATGTCGTGATCGTCTACAGCAAGACACGCCGGCGAATCGATCAATCTATGGCTGAGCCTAACCGACTTGACCTTGCCCTCTAGAACAGCAGTAACGCGGCCAACTAGTCCTTCGAGTTTTTTCTCAACCTCCTCTTGCTCCTTTTTGTCGTCTTCGTCTTCGAGCTTGCCAAGATCGAGTTCACCGCGCGATACGTCTTGGAGTTGCTTGCCATCGAAATCACGCAAATGGCTAACGAGCCACTCGTCGATTCGGTCGCATAAAAGCAGCACTTCTATGCCTTTCTTACGGAAAATCTCAAGATGCGGGCTATTGCGAGCTGCCTTAGCCGACTCGGCAACTAAGAAATAAATTTTCTCCTGGCCTTCCTGCATGCGGCTAACATAGTCCTCTAGGCTCTGATCCTGAGCATCGCCATCGGATTGCGTACTGTTGAACTGAAGTAGTTTTGCGACGCGCTCTTTATTGGCGAAGTCTTCCGCAGGGCCCTCTTTGAGAACCAAGCCAAACTCTTTCCAAAACTGCGCATAGGCTTCGGGTTCGCTTTTCTTCAACTTTTCGAGCATATCTAGTGCTCGCTTCGTTAGTGCAGAGCGCATCGAATCGACAACAGGATCTTGTTGCAGAATTTCGCGTGACACATTGAGAGAGATGTCATTCGAATCGACCACGCCCTTAATGAAGCGCAAATAAAGAGGAAGGAACTGCTCGGCTTCATCCATGATAAAGACGCGCTGAACATAGAGTTTCAGACCGCGTGCAGCGTCTCGGTTCCAAAGGTCGTAGGGCGCGCGGCCAGGAATATAGAGCAGACTCGTGTATTCTAACTTGCCCTCGACGCGATTGTGACTCCAGTTGAGCGGGTCTTCGTATTCGTGTGTGACGAGTTTGTAGAACTCTTTATATTCGTCCTCTTTAACGTCTTTGCGTGAACGGGTCCAAAGCGCTTGAGCGGCATTGATAGCCTCATACTCAACTTCGACCTTAGGGCTTGCATCTCCGCCCTCTGCGTCGTTTTCCGGTTCTGCTTCGTAAACCTCTTTTGCCATCATGACTGGTATCGAGAGGTGGTCTGCGTATTTCTTCACGACTGAACGGATTCGGTATCCGTCGGCGAAGTCTGACTCGTCGGCTTTAAGATGCAGCGTGATAGTCGTACCCGCTTGCGCTTTCACGGCTTTTTCGAGTGTGTAATCGGCTTCGCCACTCGAGCGCCAGAGAGTCGCAGATTCGGCTTCTGTGCCAGCCCTACGAGTGAGAACCTCGACTTGGTCTGCAACGATAAACGCAGAGTAAAAACCAACACCAAATTGCCCTATCAACTGAGAGTCTTTCTTCTGATCGCCTGTGAGATTTTCTAAGAACGCGGCAGTACCAGATTTTGCAATGGTGCCTAAATGGCTGATAACCTCATCGCGGCTCATGCCTATGCCCGTGTCCGCCAATGTGATTGTGTTTGCTTCTGCATCAAAGTCGATTGTGACGTTAGGCTGAGTGTCCCCTGCAAGCAAATTTGGGTTTGAGAGGGCCTCAAACCTAAGCTTATCGACAGCGTCGGAGGCATTAGAGATAAGCTCCCTGAGAAATATCTCTTTGTTGCTATAGAGTGAGTGGATCATCAAGTGAAGCAGCTGTTTTGCTTCGGTCTCAAATCCGCGAGTTTCGGCCTGCGGCTGATCGGCTGTCTTAGACATGGGGTTACCTCGGTCTGTCTTATTAAAAGCGTAATAGCGTGAGTTCAATTCTATTGGCCAAAAAAAAGCCCGAACTCGTTAGGTTCGGGCTTTTTATGGGGCCATCGCTTAGTTTTTCAAGCGTTGACTAGCAATCGCTCACTATTGAATTGGCGGATAGGGACGATAGAAATCGATCGCGTCTTCTTTTCGCTGAGCAATAATAGCGTAATACCCACGACGACTCTCAATCAGTTTGAGGAAGTCTTGTGCAGACTTGGTCGAACGCTCATCACCCGCTTCAGAGGCGGCGGAGGCCGCGTCTTTCGCTTCGTCGAACAACTGAAGCTCTAAGAGTGCGCGCGCAAGGAACAAATACGTATCCGAATCGTCTTTTAGGCTTCCCTTGTCGATCGCCGCTCTAAACGCTTCTGCAGCTTCTTCGTAGTTATACATCACATAGTGAAGGTAACCAAGCGTATCGTAAGCGTTGCCTGTTTCATCGAGCTCTGCTGCAGCTGTAGCAGGAGTAACCGCCTCTTCTAGCTCATTAGCGATCAGTAGCATTTGCGTGAACGTGATCATGTTATCAACGTTCTCTTCGACAACCTCGGCCTCTAACCCTTCGCTGATAATCTTTGCGCCGCTAAACGGCACTTCGATTCCTGCGAGGGACTGTCCTAAGTTGAGGAAACGCGTTTCGTCGTCCATTAATCCTTTCAGATAATAAAGGTTTAACGATTGGACTCTGCGAGCGTCGTTGTCTAGGGTCGCGTAAATAGCACTTAGGTTTTGCCAGTCGGTTTTATTATCAAACTTGACGATCATGGTCTTGGTCAATTCAAGCGCACTGTCAAAATCTTCAAGCGTAAAGTACAAGCCATTCAGATAAGCGTAATCGTCTCGCTCAACAAGCTCGCGATCGGAGAATTTTATATCCATGTAGCTGAGCCAAAAGTCACGAGCCGGCTCGTATTGTTCTAGCTGATAGTGCGCATAAGACAAGCCACGATAGACGACACTGTCTTCGAAGTCAGATAGATCTCTCCACTCTTGATAGTAGCGAATCGAGTTCTGCCAGTTTTCTTCTGCTGCGTAGAGCTGGCCCAATGAACGTAAGGTTCGCAGGCGAGTATCTGTGCGCAGTGTTTCGATCGTTAAAAGCTCTTCAAAAATTTTCACCGCTTCGACATAATTTTCTGTCGTCAGGTAATAATTGGTAAAGAAGTTAAGAAGCGTAGACTTCTCAAAGTCGTTCATCCTCTCGTAGCGACGCTCATAGAGCTCGTCAAGCGCGACTTTGGCACCCGCTAAATCAGGCTCATCTTCTTCGTCTTCAGGAGACATCATCTCTTGAATTTCGCTGATAGCCCGCATGACCTGAGGTCCTAGCGTTCCCGAGGTTCGAGCCTCCGGCGGCTTACGTTGGCCGTCTTCGTCCTCTGCGGCAAACACAGAAAAACTGAGAGGAGCGATGACGAGAAGAGCGACTAACGCACGTTTTAAATTGATAAGATTTAACATGGTTTAATCCTCTAGCTCGTAGCGGAACAGATACTGAACACCTGCAACTTCTACGCCTTTACCGTCGACTACTCTTGGCTGAAACTTAAAGCGAGCTGCGGCTCGCTCAGACGAGCGATCGAAAATATTCGCAGGCTCGGCGTCGACAACGGTGATCGTTTCTTCGACCACATTGCCAAGTCCGTCTACTGTAAAGCTCACGAGACACCAGCCTTGGATTCCGCGCTGAGCGGCCCTGTTTGGGTATTGTGGAGCAATAGCAACGAGCGGTAGGTAGTCACCATCGGTTGCCGAGATAGAAGCGTTACTGAGTTCGAGACCGGTGTCCATTTGAACCTGTGAGCGGTCGATGTTTAGATCGGGGCCATCAGAGATGGTTACCTGACGCTCAACCTCTTCAACCACTTCGGTGATTTCCTCAATAAGTTCGGGCTTGTCGATCTCTTCGATTACCTCGAGTTCAATCTCAGGCATTGTTGAGTCGACGATCTTGACGACGTTCAATGGCTCGTCTAACCCTTCACCCGTCGCAATGAGCGCTTGCATAAAGAAGAAGAGACCAAACGTGATCAATACAGCCATCGCCATGGATGCTGCCCATCTTACAATAACCATAGTCTAAGCCTCCGCCGAGATTGATACGTCGTTGATGTTCGCTTCGCGAGCCGCTTTCAAAATAAGCATGATCTGCTCATTGCTTGCGCTCTCGTCGCCCTGAATGATCACTGCCGAATTAGGCGCGTCTGCAAGCCTTAATTCGAAGCGAGCACGTATGAATCGAGGGTCTATTTGGTCTCCATCGATCCAAATATCGCCTTGCGGACCTACAGCAATCAGGATCATATCACCTGATGTATCTTCAACCGTCGAGGCCTCTGGCTTGCTCACATCTATTCCCGCCTCGGTAACGAAAACCGAGGTTACGATGAAGAAGATGAGCAAGATGAAGACAACGTCTAGCATTGGGGTAAGGTCAATCTCGCCCGCTTCTTCGTCATCCTTTCGCTTGCTTAAGCCTTGTTTCATTATTCTTTAGCCCTGTGTAACTCTACAAAGAGTATTGAGTGCATGTTGTAAGAGAGCCACCCTACTTTCCAGTGCCTGCAGTAGCTGACGCTGGTCCCTAGAAGGGAGGCTCTTAACTAAGTCGGCGAAGTCTTTGTGACCTCTAGTTACTTAGTGGTAAGTGGTCTTCTAAGAGTTCGATATCGCGGTCGACTTTCGCTTTGAGATAGTTCGCAGCAAAAATACCCGAGATCGCGCCTACCATTCCAGCCATAGTTGGAATCGTTGCCTTAGAGACACCACCAGCCATCGATTTAGCATCGCCGCCACCCGTTACCGCCATGACGAAAAACACTTCGATCATGCCGGTAACCGTTCCGATAAGACCTAGTAAAGGACAAATCGTGACGAGCACTTCGATAATAGGCAATGTGTTGCGCACGTCGAGTGAGATCTTAGAAATCATCATCGTGCGAATTTGGTGCGCGCTCCAAGACTTGGTGTCGCTGCGCGCATTCCACGCAGCTAACGTCGCCTTGACGTTAGCTTTGTGAGTAGTGTTGAGATACCAGACGCGTTCGAACACGAGTGACCACTTCACCAGGAGCAACCAGGCTATTATCCATAGCACCGGTCCGCCTCGCAGCATGAAGCCATTCACTGAGTCGATCATGTCTAGAAATGCGAAATACATACTATTTCCCCTTCTGGCGTCGGATTAGCGAGCGGCTGCTTGCTGCTCTGCTTTCTGAGCGATCATACCAGTCGCTTGCTCTTCCAGAATGTGGATGATGTTATCCGCACGGCTCTTTACTACTGTGTGCATAAAGATTGTCGGGATCGCTACAACAATACCGAGCACCGTAGTCATTAGGGCTTGCGAGATACCGCCGGCCATAATAGTTGGGTCGCCTGCACCGTATACAGTGATCTGCTGGAACACCTGAATCATACCGGTTACCGTTCCAAGGAGACCGCCAAGTGGCGCGATCGTTGCGATCATTTTGATCAGCGTGAGCAGGCTTTCAAGCGCAGGTGTTTCCTGCAGAATGGCTTCGCCAAGCTTCAGCTCTAGTGTTTCGGTATCAGCGTTCGGATTATTATCCGCAACCATGAGTACTCGGCCCAGTGGGTTGTTCTTCGCTGGTGTGTTGCTCTTGAGCTGGCTGCGTACTTTGGCAGAGGTCAATTCGAGCATCAACAGGCGATAGAAGCCAAGAATGATACCGATGATACCTACACCAATAATAATGAAGCCGATTGTGCCCGAGTTGTTGCGAACCTGCTCTTCTACGGATGGGAAGTTAACGAGGTTAGCCATAACCTGACCGCCGACTCCACCTGTAGGATCAATGCCTACCTTAGTGAAACCTGAAGTCGCGCCTTCTAGATCGCTAGCCATGCTCAATGTGCCTGCATCTGGCTGCTTTGGAAGCACTTGGAGGTGGCCAATATTGCCCGCGTAGCTGAGGTATTCGCCTTCGGAGATCGAGTTGAAAGAGCCAATGCGCGTAATCGAGCGAGTGGCTGTCTCACCTGTTGGTAGTGCAACTTCACCTTGATACGTGACGACGCGTGCCGACTCGGTCATTTCTTGCTGCATGAAATACCAGAAACGCTCGATTTCACCAACGTCTAGCTGCTCAATAGTGCTGCCTGCTTTTTCAATAAAGCCTTCGATATACTCACTGCGGCCTGGGTACTGCGCGCTGATCAGTGAATTTTCGAAGTTGCTTAAGAAGTCACCAGCCACCCCTTGTAAGGTGCCGAAGAGCTCGTTCAAATCGCCGCGACGGTCGCGAAGTACTTCGCGCTTGTCGCTGATAGTGATTTCATTTGCTTCGAACTGGTCGCTTAGCTGACCCTGTGTCCGCTCTTGCTCTGTAATACGCTCTTTAGTGGTTTCCAGAATTTGAGCCTGACGCGCTGCGTTTTGCTCGAATTCCTGTAACCGCGCACGGTATTCGGCTGACTCCGAAACCTTGTCGCCTTCGACGAGATTCAAAAGACCTGAAAGCGACGAGGCCTCTTGGGCTGCAACGTTGCTTGATGCTGCCAGGAGGAAGGCAGAAAGAGAAAAATTAATTAGTTTAGATGTTATTTTCACTGTGCAGCCTCCGGAGCTAGAACGGGCAATTCAATAATTCGTGGAGCGTCGAGCTGTGATGCGACGCGGATCGCTGATTGGATGGCGGTGCGGTAATCGCCAGCTGGCAACTCAACCCACTCACGCGCATTATTGTCCCAAGCGCCTGTCACTTGACGATCTGTAGTCTGATACATCAATGCAACGCGACCGATACGAGCGATGTTGACATCGCGCTCGGCACCATTGATGACGATGGTGTCAGAGTAAGTTTCAGTCGTGCGGCCATAGCTATTCTCGGTTTGATACATAACGAGAACCTGGCGGAATTTTTCTGCGATCGACACATCAGGATTATCTATAGCTGCGCGAGCAAAAGAGATTCGGTTAGCCCGCTCGTCTACATGGAACGGATAATCTAAGGCGATGAACTGCTCTATGCTCGATAGCATCTTGTTCATCAGGAGAGGGATCTCGCGAGTCACGATTTCTACGTTTGCGATCGACTGGTCGAGTGACGCAATATTCTGTTCTTGAATAGAGATCGACTTACGGAAGCCGGCGTTCAATACCAGCAAGGCTTCAAGGTTATCATTCTCACGCTTGAACTCTTCATATGATGAGCTGGCAGCGTTAGCAAGTCTGCTGATTTCCACTTGAGTGGCTGCTGAAGCAGTGTTCTTGCTCCCAATCACGTCCATTGCTTTGTCGAGAATGCTGCTATCGATCAGAAGTGTTTCGACTGGTGCGCTGATCTCAGCCGCGATCTCTTGCGCTTGAGTGATATTCACTACGCAGGTCGCTAATACTGCAATCGCAGTCACACCCAGGTTAGTAATCCGACGGTTTTTCATGTGCCATCCTATTTATTGTTAACTCGATTTCTTGTGAATCGCCAAGCCGTAGGGCTTAGCTGGTAGATAAAGTTGCTCACCCTACGGTGCGAGCAGCTCGACGACCCCTCTATAATTAAACTCATATCCCTTCTGCCAAGATGATCTAAGAACCGATCAAGTGCAGGAGAGTATCAGATCGAACCAAACGCTAGAACTCGTCGTTGTCTCTTCGTCAACTTCGGAGATTCGTAGCTGGCTTTGCAACCCCCCCCTTCTTTTTATCAAAAGTTACTTATCTACCCATTTTCCCTGCAAAGTGAGTAGCAAGGTAACCTGGGTAGGAAAGTTAGGGAGAAACGTTGCAGAGTCCCCGAAATTCGGTGCTCTGCGCCGAAATTCGCGTAAAGACTAACACACTACAGAAACGTATTAGAACCTTTTGCTCGACAAAAAGTGCAAGAATAATAGGTTGATTTGATCGCCCTTTTAAGCATGCTCTACTCGGCGAAACGGTATTTGAGCTCACATAAAAAAAGGGGCTAAGGCCCCTTTTTTATTAACTGCCTGTAAAGACAATTATTACCAGCCTGTTAACTCTTTGAGTCCATTGCCGATTTCAGCAAGACTGCGAACAGTCTTAACGCCAGCGTCCTGAAGCGCTGCGAATTTATCGTCCGCCGTGCCCTTACCACCTGAGATAATTGCTCCGGCATGGCCCATGCGCTTGCCTGGGGGCGCAGTGACGCCAGCAATGTAAGCCACAACAGGCTTAGTTACATTCGCTTTTATGTAAGCGGCGGCTTCTTCTTCTGCAGTGCCGCCGATCTCGCCGATCATAACGATCGCCTCAGTCTTTGGATCTGCTTGGAACATGGCCAAGATATCGATAAAGTTTGATCCCGGTATAGGATCACCACCGATACCAACGCACGATGATTGCCCGAAACCGAAGTCAGTAGTTTGCTTAACGGCTTCGTAAGTCAAAGTGCCCGAACGTGAGACGATGCCTACTTTACCTGGCAGATGGATATGGCCCGGCATGATGCCAATCTTGCACTCGCCAGGTGTAATCACTCCCGGGCAATTTGGACCGATGAGGCGCACGCCAAGTTGATCGCAGCGCTCTTTAGCGATGAGCATGTCGAGCGTCGGAATTCCTTCGGTAATACAAACGATGAGTTTAATACCCGACTCGGCTGCTTCAAGGATAGAGTCTTTGCAAAAGGGGGCCGGCACGTAAATAACAGTAGCATCGGCCTGTGTCGCTGCATAAGCTTCGGCCACTGTATTGAATACAGGGAGTCCCAAATGCGTCTGTCCGCCCTTTCCTGGCGTTACGCCACCAACCATTTTCGTGCCGTACTCGATAGCCTGTTCCGAATGGAACGTGCCCTGCGCGCCAGTGAAGCCTTGGCAAATAACCTTAGTGTTCTTGTCTATTAGAATGCTCATTCTGCACCTCCAGCTGCTGCGACTACTTTTTCGGCAGCGTCGGTCAGACTCGTGGCCGCAATGATGTTAAGACCGCTGTCGCTTAAGACCTTACGACCTAGTTCGGCGTTGTTGCCTTCGAGCCTGACGACTACGGGAACTGCAACGCCAACCTCATGAACAGCACCGATGATACCTTCGGCAATCAGATCGCAGCGAACGATGCCGCCGAAAATATTCACGAGAACAGCCTTAACATTCGTATCCGATAGAATAATCTTAAACGCTTCGGTCACGCGCTCTTTCGTTGCGCCTCCCCCTACGTCGAGAAAATTAGCTGGGCTGCCGCCGTGGAGCTGGACAATATCCATGGTACCCATAGCGAGGCCCGCGCCATTGACCATGCAGCCTATGTTGCCATCGAGTGCCACATAGTTCAGCTCCCACTCGGCTGCATGTGCTTCGCGTGCATCTTCCTGAGAAGGATCATGCATTTCTCGCAGTTTTGGCTGGCGATACATCGCATTGCTGTCGATATTGATCTTGCCATCGAGGCAATGCAAATTGCCTTCGGCAGTAATGACCAGCGGGTTGATTTCGAGCAGCGCTAGATCGAAGTCTTCGAACAGTTTTGCAAGGCCTAGGAACAAACTGGTGAACTGTTTTACTTGACCGCTATTAAGACCAAGTCTGAATGCCAAGTCTCGGCCCTGGAACGGCTGTGCACCTGTCATCGGATCGATTATCGCCTTGAGGATCTTTTCGGGCGTTTCTTCAGCGACCTTCTCGATCTCTACACCGCCCTCAGTCGATGCCATGAAGACAACGCGTCGAGTGGCGCGGTCGACAACGGCGCCAAGATAGAGCTCTTGAGCGATGTCAGTGCACGACTCTACGAGAATCTTACTAACAGGCTGACCATTGGCATCTGTCTGATAAGTTATTAGGTTTTTGCCAAGCCATTCTTCGGCGAAAGCTTGCGCTTCGGCTGGTGAGTCGACTAAACGCACGCCACCAGCCTTACCTCGACCGCCAGCGTGTACCTGCGCCTTTACTACCCATTTATCACCGCCAATTTTCTCAGCAGCAGCCTTAGCATCGGGCCCATTATCGACAGCGATGCCGGTTGATACTGGAAGGCCGTATTCAGCAAAAAGCTGTTTGGCCTGATATTCGTGAAGATTCATCTAAACTCCATTTTTGTAAGTAAACTAAATTCCTAAACTAGCGACGCTTGCGGTTGCCAATGTGAATGGCGTGTCCGTTAGCTGCGAGTGCTGCCTCGTGTACCGCCTCTGAAAGCGCTGGATGCGAGAATATGGTTAAACCGATGTCCTCGGCACTCGCACTAAACTCCATGGCGATAACAATTTGCTGCAGCAGATCTGCCGCGCTGGCGCCAATGATGTGACAACCCAAAATTCTATCTGTGTTTTTGTCGGCGATAAGTTTTACCATTCCGTCCGCATCGTTTGCTGCAAGCGCTCGTCCACTTGCGGCAAAGGGGAATACGCCAACATTAAACTCGACGCCCTCGGCCTTGAGTTCTTCTTCATTTTTGCCGACCCAAGCAATCTCTGGGTGGGTATAGATAACCGAAGGTACCAAGGCGTAATTGACTTGTGTCTGTTTGCCGGCGAGACGCTCGACGACCATCACACCTTCTTCGCTTCCTTTATGCGCTAGCATAGGGCCACGCACGGCATCGCCAACGGCGAAAATTGTTGGGATCGAGGTAGCACATTGTTCATTCACTTTGACAAAACCGCGTTCGTCCACCTCGAGGCCAATCGACTCCTCGACAATATTTTGGGTATAAGGGCGACGGCCTACGGCAACAATGAGTTTATCGAAGGTTTGTGTCTTGTCACCTTCAGCGTCAGTGTATTCAACAGTGACGGTTTTCTTGGCGCCCTTGCCCGCAATTTTACTGCCGGTCACCCGAGCGCCGAGCTTGATATCCAAGCCCTGTTTGACGAAGAGCTTTTGCGCTTCTTTGGCAATTTGTTTATCGGCGGCAGGCAGGAAGCCATCCATCGCCTCGAGCACTGTTACCTCAGAACCCAAGCGCGCCCAGACGCTGCCTAGCTCCAAGCCAATAACGCCGGCACCGATAACCCCGAGGCGTTTGGGAACAGCGGTAAACTCTAATGCACCGGTAGAATCGACAATGGTGTCTTGATCAACAGGCGTTGGCGGGATTTCAATGGGGACCGAACCCGCCGCGATAATAATGTGTTTCGCTTCGAGAACTTCAACCTCACCTTCGTGATTGGTCACCGTCACGCTATTGGGGCCTGTTACCTTCGCTACGCCGCCAATACCAGTGACCTTATTTCCCGCGAAGAGGCCGCTAACGCCGCCGGTAAGCTGCGCAACAACTTTGTCTTTCCGGGCTATCATCGCGGGCACGTCGACGCCCACTTTACCAACCGTAATGCCGTGAACGTCGAAATGGTCTCGTGCTTCCATGAACTTATGAGACGAGTCTAGGAGCGCTTTTGAAGGGATGCAGCCTACATTGAGGCAGGTGCCGCCAAACACAGTCTTGCCTTCTTTATTTAACCACTTTTCAACACACGCGGTGGAGAAGCCAAGTTGAGCGGCGCGGATTGCCGCAACGTATCCGGCGGGGCCTGAGCCGATTACTACTACGTCGTATGAGCTAGCCATGTCGTTATCCTAATTTGGGTGACTTAGATCTCGAGCAATAAACGCGTAGGATCTTCGAGCAAATCCTTCACTGTGACCAAGAACTGAACAGCTTCCTTGCCGTCGATCATCCTGTGATCGTAAGACAATGCTAAATACATCATTGGCAAGACAACAACCTGGCCATCTATTGCCATTGGTCGTTCCTGAATCTTATGCATACCAAGGATCGCAGTCTGAGGTGGGTTTAAAATAGGCGTGGACAGGAGCGAGCCGAAAACGCCACCGTTAGAAATAGTAAATGTACCGCCGGTCATATCTTCGATCGCGAGTTTGCCATCACGGGCTTTTTCGCCGAAGTCTCGAATACCCTTTTCAATGTGAGCAAGGCTCATATTGTCAGAGTTCCGCAGAACAGGAACAACCAAACCACGAGGCGAAGACACGGCAACGCCTATATCCTGGTAGCCATGATAGACAATATCCGCGCCATCCAAAGAGGCATTGACCGCAGGATACCGCTTAAGCGCTTCTGTACACGCGCGCACGAAGAACGACATAAAGCCAAGACGGACGCCGTCGTGCGCTTTCTCGAACTCTTGCTTATAGCGATTGCGGATTTCCATGACCGGCGCCATATTGACCTCATTAAAGGTCGTTAGCATGGCTGTAGACTGACTCGCATGAAGCAGCCGTTCTGCAACTTTCGCACGGAGGCGACTCATCGGTACGCGTTCTTCTAGACGCCCATTAGATACCGCCATCGGAGCCGTTGCAGGCGCGGTAAGGGCTGAGGCTACGTCTTCTTTAGTGATACGCCTGTCTCTTATACACATCTGACGCTGCCGACGATCTACTCTGTGTAGATC
>OLHI01000218.1_pt1 | contig 13871 bp, 22 predicted proteins | sample 1609501 | NCBI WGS metagenome assembly OLHI01 (sample SAMN05416862, study PRJEB24817) | seawater metagenome | isolation source: Sea water | place: Canada:Atlantic | collected 2013-11 | reverse complement strand
ACGAGATAGGAGTCCGTCTCGTGGGCTCGGAGATGTGTATAAGAGACAGGTCCTAAAGTTTCTTCGATCATTGCATCATAAGAGCGTCTCACTTCAGGGTTTTGAGGATCATGCCTCATCAAGTCATATTCTCTCGCTATCTGTGTAGCTCTTGGCTCATCCACAGAGGCATAACGAACAATTGGCTGAGAAGGAATGCCAGAGCGTTGCGAATAGTCTTGAGCGGCAGCAGCTACTTCAGGGTTAGGCCCAACACGAACAGGGCCGCGCTCTGGGATTCTAGGTAGAGATGGCGCACCTGCTAATGGAGTATCTCCGATAGTTAATGTTGGTAGCTCGTTAAGTTTATCTTGATTCCATATTTCATAATGGGTAGCACCATCTTGATCTGGGTAATATGCGCCGTCATAACCCATATCTATAAGCTGATCTTTAAGATATTTATCAGTCTCGTCATAACTAGCTAGTTTTAGATTAGACTCATCTAGCTGACGCTGAATCACACCACCCTTCCCTGCTGCGGCGACTTCTCCTATATCTGGATTTGTGGTAAACCAAGTTGATCCATCTGCTGACTTATCCAAATCAAAACCGAATTGATCTATTGCTTTTGCCGAATCAGAACTTGTTCCGTGGTATATGTTACGCAAATTACTTCTGGCTTTTTTTGCAATTTTAGAGCTTACATCGCCAACAACAGGAACAACGCTCATCAAATTGATACCAGTGCCTACCATATCGCCTTGGTTATAAGACCTTGCAGCGTCCTCTAAACCTAATGCGTCTCCAACTATAGGAGCAAAATCTATAGCAGAATCAACACCAGAAGCAGCGTTGAGAAGTCCTCGGCGATAACCGCCTTCAATTCCTGTAGCGTCTATTGCGTCACGCATAATGTTAGATAAGGCTGAACGGAAAGAAGGTCGCGCAGTCTCCATTGTTTGCACTCTAGGCGCAACTTGCGTTCTGCCCTGTAATGAGTACCTATTAGACGCAAACTCTTTTACTGCTTCATTAAGAGCCGATGATCCTGCGCTTGGTCTGCGTTCAGCCATTCTGCATTCTCGCTATCTCAGAGTCAGACATGAACCGCATGGCTCGGCGTTGAGCTTCTGCTCGCATACGCTCGGCCTCTGCTCGCTGCCTGTCGCTGATGTCAGCCATCTTCTCTTGGTTGTTAAGCTGCTCGCCTACTGCCTGTGCGCTTGTCCTGTCAATCGTAGCACCTGCCTGCTGAGCCTTGATTTGCGTGTCCATGCGCTTAGTCTCGGCATTAAAGAAGTCTATCTGGTTGTCAGCCTGATCGCCTTGCATCTGCGTTTGGAGCTTCTGCGCTTCCAGTTGCAGCTTCATCTGCTCGTTCTGGAGCTTGGCCTGCTCTATCTGCGCTCGCATCATCTCAGCTTGCGCTTTGACCTGCTCGGCCTGTGCCAGAACCATGTTCGGATCTTGCTGTGGCTCGGCTTGCTGCTGCTGCGCTGCCGCCAGTTCTTCTTGAGTCATCTGCTCTTGCGGTATCAAGCCAGCGGCTATCATCTGTGCGCGCTTGCGGTCAGAGATTTGCTGAGCCGAGGCCGTAGCCACGTTATCTAGCAGCACATCACCAGCGATCTGTAGGATGCTTGGATCAACCTTGGCAATCTCAATGATTGTCTCAATGGTCTCCTGCTGACGATTCTTAAAGCTCGCACCAGCCTTGACCTGAACATCGTAGTTGCCGACTGACAAGTCATTCACAGTCACCACATCGCCTGTTTGTTGGTCAATCACCTTCTGGTTGATGTCTGCAACGTCATAAGTATTGTCTTCCTTCAGAAGCCTTACAGTACGCGCTGAGTCATATATCTCAGGGATAGCAGAAACTAAAACACGACCAGTGGCACGGATGCCGAACTCCAAGGCTTTGAAGTATTTAATCGTGGAGTTGTCGCCTTTGTTCTGTAAAGCATTGATAGCAACGCCAGACTGATTCTGTGGATTGTCGCCCATGTTGCTGGAGAACATCCCAGAAGCGTAAGTGATCATGCCGCGCATAGACTCAGACATTGTGCGTAGGGCTGGGTTAATCTGTGCGCCACCTTGCTGCTGAGGTACTTGCGGGAACTCTGGGTCTACGTTAAAGAACTGCACTGGATCGTGGTTAGTGTTCAGCGTCTGCAATGAATCCTCATGACCTGCCGCCTGCCCCATTGTCATCCAATACTTAGATCGTGGCGCAAGGCTGGTCTCTGCAACCTCACGGCTGACTGAGTAGTTCAGCACTCGCTGCGAGTCCATGAGCTTCTCTACGAGTCCCCAGAAGATCGTCTTGTTCTCAAATATCTTGTAGTTGGCAAATATAGGTATCACCGGAATCATATTAAAGACTGTCTCTTTCTTCTCTTCAAGCCAATCACTAGCGTCAAATAACCGTGAGCAGACTTCTTTCTTAACACGTTTGCGCCTACGGACTTCTGTCACTCCGATAGACTTTAGCTCATCGGCTATCTTCTTGAAGTCATCATTGAACTCATGAACCTGCCCATTGGACATCATCACCAGCTCGCGCTCTTCCTCTTCGCAGTACAGCAGCTCACCAATCACCACGACCTCAGCCTTATCGTAGTAAGCCTCGCCATCACGGCCTTCGTCTACTGACTCACCAGAGCCTTCAGGGAATCGCCTGTCATACTCCTGCTTGCCAACGGCGTGAAGGACAAAGCAGTAACGGCTGTCTGACTTGTCTTGCTTCTCTGCCGCAGGATCGAACCATACTCGGTCAAGCGCATTGCCAATAGGCTCAATGAATAAGTCTTGGTCAAAGCTATCCTGACTGACATACTTATGCACAACGCGCCAAGCGCCGAAGCCAGTTGTAACCATAGTGCGAGCTGCGTGGTTGTAGACCTCACTAGCGTCAGACATAGACTCAATGTTACGGACGATGCCTGAGTAGGTGTTGGCTATATCCTTGGTGCTGTTGCCGCCAGCAGGAGAAACAGAGACATCAAATGAGGCTTGGTCAATCTCTGAGCAAACCTGATCAATGATCGGATTAACCATGTCAAAGCTATAGCGCGGAGACTTAGCCTCTTTCGCATTGTTGTACCAATAAGGCTCCCATTGACCATCACGCTTATCCACGAACAGCGCAGCCTCGCGCCCATTGTCGCGCAGGTCTTGGTCAGCCTCCTGAGAAGCAGACAGAAGGTTAGCCACATACTCGTGATCTTCGTAGCTAGACGAGTCATAGGTGTCCTCACCGTATTCTTTCTTGGAGTCTTTCTCGTATTCGTAATCGTCTTTTTTAGCCATGCTTCCATCCTGAGAAGTTCAAAACAACCTTCTGTTGGTTTATTACCTTGGGCGAATGCAGCGACATCATCAGCGCATCACCCATGTTGGGACTCGGTAACCGATACGGAGGCTTAGCCATCTCCGCTTTGCTTAGTATCTGTATCTTACCAGCATTGTTGCGTTTCAGTGGTATGCGGCAGACCTCAGCTCTGAGCTGATCCAGTACCGCTATCTCAGAGGACAGACTGATCATCTCCTCTGGATTGACATACTCGCCTTTCTCAACTGCACGGTAAGTGGCCTCGAACCTATCTCTTAGCCGCCACCAGAACTGCGCTCGCTTGTTTCTAAAGGTCTCACGGTTAGTCTTGTTCCGCTCAGTGCCGCCGCTGGTGTACGGCATCTCTGGGTCTTCTGCTGCCTCTGAGCCTTTGAACATTGAGTAAGTGATACCGTTCTTGCCAGCCAGCGCCTGATCTACCTGACGCTTGAGAGAGACACCTAAGCCGTCCGCATCCCAGAGGAAGTGGTCAGCGTTAGCTTTCAACGCCTTGTCCAGCGCCCAATCCATGCCTTCGCCAGCGTCACCTGTTACCATTTCACACACATCTAAGATCACGTTTCCATGCCTAAGCACAAAGCCTTTGCTGTCACCGCCTTCATCCGATGGATCGTGAGACGCAATGATTGAGCCTTCAGCCTTCCAGCCGAGCTTTATGTGTGCATCTACTGCCGATAAGAACCACTCCACTGGAATGATTGAGTCTTCGTTCTCATCATACGTCTCGCCTTCCCAAACGTGAGAGTACAGAGCAGGAGACATATGCGCTTGGTCATAGGCTCGCTCTTGCTCCAAGACTTCTGGGAAAGCAGGATTGTCATAGTAGTTCATCCAAACAATCGTGTGATGCTCATCCTCGTACACGCGATCACGCCGCAACTCTTTTTCAAACGGCTTAACGAATCGTAGGAAGAATGGATCAACGGCTGACCTTGGGTTAGCTGCCATCCAGATCTCTGAGCCTGCCGTCCTGAGTGTAGGAGTCAGCGCCTTTAGGCTGGCCTCGGATATTGTCTGAGCCTCATCCACGAACACTCTGGAGAATCCGTGATAAGACTTTATGCTCTCTGGCGAGCGAGCTAAACCGATATACTTAAACGCAGTCTCGCCGCCGTAACGGATTTCATTGCGCTGAACCTCAAAGCCTTTCAGGTCTAGCCGTTCGATCTCAGCACACAGCAGCGTATGAATGGAGTCATCTATTGATGCTTGGAACTCACGAGCGCAGAGAGTCTTGATGCCTTGCGTCTGAGCTGCCAGTAGACACAGATCACCCATCGTCATGCTCTTACCTGAGCCTCGCGAACCGATGCATATCTTGTAGCGCTTAGGCTGCAAGAACGGAAGCATCTTCTTGGGTATCTGCATCTTGGGCATTATTCGTACTTCACAGTATTCTTTTTCTGCTTGGCCTTAGCCATTGCTATGGCGATTGCCTGATTCTGTGGCTTGCCTGCCGCCATCTCTGTCTTGATGTTCTTGGAGACTGTCTTCTTAGACTTGCCTTTTTGTAGTGGCATTATTCCATAACCTCTATTGTCCAGTGAGTATCAACATCCATCTGAATCGGAGCGCCATCAGCGCCTGTATGCTCTGTCCTGCTCTTCTCTGTCCATCCCATACGCTGAGACAGCCATAGCTTCATGCTTGGATGATCGCCTTCCATTGCCTTGTCATAGAGTTTCTCGACCATCATGATGCCAGCTCTGGTCAAACCTCGGCTGTAGCTGTCAGAAACTCTTGAGTCACGCTGCATGATTTCTTTTAAGGTGTTGATAGATATACAGAAATAATCAGCAAGCTGTTGCTGAGTTAATGACGGTGCGAGTTTCTCTACCATCGCTACCTCTTCGTCTGTAAACACTCGTTCAGGTCTTGCCATTTTTCTTCTCTGCTTGGATATCCATCATAATATCTATAGCTCTAGCTAGGAATATACGAGACTCTCTACCTAGATTTGGGAAGTCTTGTATAATCTTTCCTACCCATTCAACGCTCCAATTCTCTACTTTGAATCTGTCTTTCATGTTGTGACACATAACGCAGCTATCTACCATGTCTTTTCCACCCAGCCTTGCGGGAACAGGAAAATGATCTTTTTCTATTGACTGCTTGATATTGCCAGCCTGAAGAGTTGCGTCACAATAAAAACAGGATTTATACACCTGTTCTTTTTCTTTCTTCTTAGCCATCAGAGAAACTCCTCTGGCTTGCTTACCTCAATGATTGTCTGTGGAATGTCCAGCGCAATCCTCAGCTCTCTTCGAGCCACTGCTGCCACATACTCCTTGTGATCCTTATACCGGATCTTGCGGCCTTTGGCCTTATCTGTCTCGTAGATCAGAATAGTAAAATCGTCAGCATCTACAGTCTTTTGAAGTAGATAGTGACGATCTGGAGTAAATTCTTTGCTGCGCTCAAACAGGTCTCCTATTTTGAGTCCTATTGATTCTACCACACTATCACCTTTTGCGTTGCAAGCAAAACAATAGAATAGGAGCTTCTGGCCTTCAGGCGTGTCCGCTACAGTGACTGACATAGAAGGATTGGAGTCATCATGTACAGGACAGCAGGCAGTCCACTTGTGAGTTCCTAGCTGTCTCACCTTGTCTAGCCTATCTAATACTGGCTGATACCATTCAATCATGCTCGCTTACTCCATGCAATCTGACGGCTCTTGATCCAGCTCAGCGCCTCTGGGATTGGCTGTCGGCCTATCTGCTTGAGGCCGTTAGGAGCGCATGAGAAGCACTCAATGTACTTATGGTACGCCCAGCCTTTCTTGTAGTTGTGCTGATAGCCGTAATGCAAGAGAGACGAGTACCACTCCTGCTTCTGCTCCTTGGTCAGCGTCTTGCGCCTTGTCTCAGCAGGCGACAGATTCTCTGCCTTGACGAGCTGTGTGCCGTCATCCTTGAGCGTTGGAGTGCCTAAAGGAAGCTCCCATCCACACTTACAACGAAGTCCTGTGAACGCACCGCTGCACTGCTTGCAGTTGTGAAGGATAGGCTCTTTAGGCTCAGTCTTGGTTTGCTTCCGCTCTTGGTAGTTTCTATCACCAGAGTGCAGCTCTGAAGGCACGAAAGACTCTGGATAAGCGCCGAAGTGAGAGAGATTACCAGCGTGGTCAAGGACTACAGCTCGTTCCTTATCAGGATGGATACGCCATATGCGTCCTATTCTTTGAATCCATGTGGTCAAACTGCGAGTCCTGAATGTGTCTATCAAAATTTCCACACCGGCATCGTCCCAGCCTGTATTCAGGATGCGGCTGTTGATCATCACCTTGTACACGCCATCCTCAAAGTCTTGATACTTCAGTTCTCTGGTAGCTTGATCGTCATAACCGTCAATGTGGACAGCTATCTCTTGGCCTAGCGTTTGATTGAATCGCTCTACGAGACTCTTGCTGTAGGCTATTGATGGCGCAAAGCATACAGCTCGCTTGGTCAGGCCATTGGAGTGCTTGACGTAGTTGTCCACAATATCACCAGCCAGCGTGTCATCTTCCTGCATACGCTTGCCCAAGTCTTCAGCATCATAATCATGATCGCCTGTGTGTGACTTCTTCAGCTTCAGATCAGAAACATCAACAGTCCTGCCATGATAATAGTCAGTAGGACAAAGCCAGCCAGCGTCTATTAGATCCTGCGGAGTGGTAGTGACTATCAGGTCTTCCCATAAGCCTTCAGAGGCCATACCACGGCTATAAGGCGTGGCGGTAAGTCCGATGAAGGTAAGGTTGTTGAATCGCCTCATCTGGTCTAGCAAGCCTTTATACATATTGTGCGCCTCATCTATGATTGCTATGTCATAGGTGAAGTGGTTGCGCCTGACGGCTGTGGCTGTGCTGACTATCTGAATGTTTTCATTTGGATCGTACTTTGGGCTGTCGCCTTGAAGCACTGAGTAGCTTGCTCCAAGGCTCTTGAAGGTCTCTTCAGTCTGAGTCAAGAGCTTCAGCCTATCGCAAAAGAACGCCACTCTGACTTTTGGGTTCTTTTTTACGGCCTGCATGGCTATGTAACAGGCGATGATCGTCTTGCCCATGCTACAAGGCGCACTGAGAATGACTCGCTTGTTGCCAGCTCTGAGACTGTCTCGCAGCGCGTCAATAGCTACTATCTGGTGAGGTCTAAGCTGAATCATTCCACAAGGTCTCCTGTGTAATAATCCAAACCTGCGTACTCAAGCGTTTCAGGTTTTCTCATTTTGCGTAGCGCTCTTGCGTGTATTTGACGCACTCTTTCTTTGCTTCTGCCTATTACAGCGCCTATCTCATCAAGAGTATGAGCATCACCATCTATTCCAGCTCTAAGTTTAACCACCAAAGCCTCTCGTGAAGTTAAGCCTTCTATAACTTTGTGAACAGCCTCTGCTCGTTGCTCTAATCTAATCACTTCCGTAGGATCAACTTCTGTATGTCCGAGATACTGCAATTGCTTAGAATCTGCCTCAATTACTCGCTGGTTATTCAAAATTGGATCATTCATCTGCTCTTCTGGATACAATTCTGTTGGCATGAGGTTAAAAAAATCACATAGCATTTGAAACTTTAGACTATAATTACCATCTTTACCGAATACACCAACTTTTAAATTTAAGTATCTGCCAATATCCACTTGCGGTATATCTGACAGCCTAGATAATTCTGCTGCCGATTTAATACCTTTAGACTGCATCGCTTGCCAGAGCAGGTTGTTTTTTATTTTTATTTCTATTCGATAATCTTTCATAAGTTAGCCACTCCCTGCTGATCATGAGGCTCTAGCTCCTTGCAAACATCATCATAGATGCCTTTGTAATCAGGATGACCGTAGCGACTAGAGCCGTCAGCCATTTGATAATTACGCCAGAGCGCAACGTCAGAGCAGTAGCGAAACTCAGCAGCCTTGGCCTCCTCAAAGTCTGAGCCTCCAGCCATAAGAAATCCTACGATAACAAGCAGTCCAGCACCTATACTAATTAGATTCCGCATCGTGCGTCCTCCTGTTCAGCCAGAGCATACATCTTGGCGCGATACGCAGGATAAGTTGCCTGCCAGACCTCTTCTTTGAGGCGATCCCAATCACGGCTAAACATACGCCCTAACTTCTGGTCAGCGACTTCATGACCATAAGACTCAACGAACTCAGGATAATTAGCTACCATGCTGCCCATGACCAGTGCGTCTAGCAGCTCGTTTGTTTGATCTAAAGTAAATTCCATCATGTTACTTCTCCAACTGATAATGTTTGCGAACGGCTGTTCTTAGGTAAGCTGCGGCTGTGTCCATCAAGGTTTTCTGCAAGACTTTCTGCGCCTTGCCTACTTCTTCGAGGTTGCCATAGGCAAGAGAGACAATCATGCGAGCAGCGTCAGAGCCGTCCATGAACGTGAAAAGCGCAGCATCGAGGTTGTCAGCAGCGTCACAGGCTAGGAAAAGATGATCAAGGATGTCATCACGGTCGGATTCAGGCAAAGAGTCCATATCGTAGTAAGGATCTAGGCCAAGCTCTTCTACTTTATCAACGATCTGGTTGTAGCTAAAAGACATAAGTTTTCTCCGTCAGATGAGCAGCGTTGTGCGACTCCATGTAAAGCATTCTACACTAATCACACACAGTGTCCACTTATTTCACACTTATTTGGAGAAAAAAGTCATTTAGATGGTTTGGGACACCCTAGTATCTTACAGGAGCATGATCCACAGGTTTCTATTGCCAGAACTCTTCATCATCCGTGATTACTGAGTCAAGTCACCATCGTGTCCGCTAAACTGGTTTGTCGCCATCACTCTGCTGCTCAGGCGCGATCCCATCAATCTCGGAAACCTTGTGCTATCTGGGTGTTTCAGGCTACCCATAGGCCATATCGCTGAGTTACGGTCAGGATTTATCACACCGGATTGCCAGTGTACTCCACTTTGCTAGTGAGATACAATACCTATATGTGCAGGCAGTATGTAGTGAATGCCACTACATCTTGTCCTCCGTCAGCAAGCCGTTTCTCCTTGGGGCTGTCTGCACACCTACTTTGTTGACACCTGCAAATAACCTCTGTACACTTCTAGTCTCATTCATTCTTGACGGAATCTTAAAATGGACAAGCAGCAATTCTGGACGGCTTTTTTTGCCGCACAATCAAACTTCACTTCTCCCAAGAAATCAGGCATTAACGGCTTTGCTAATGGTCACAAGTACCACAAGCTAGAAGACCTATTGCCTGCTGTACACAGCGTCTTATCTGAGCAAGATATATTCTTTCACTTTGAAGACATTAACTGTGATGAGACCGCTGGAACTCGAATATGGATGCACCATATGCCTAGCGGTCAGCAGTTCACTCAGGACTGCGTGGTAGATAAGAAGGCGCGTGACGCTCAATCCTGTGGCGGCTGTTATACCTACGCTAAGCGCTACCTTCTCGCAAGCCTGTTTCTAGTATCAGATCCTAAGCTAGATGATGACGCTGACCGCGCCACTAACGGTGACCGCAAGCAAAAGCCAAAGATCGCTTCTGACTCTCGTATAGCAAAGATCAAGAAAGACCTCGCAGAAATTAAGATCACTGAAGAGCGAGCGTTAAAACTTGTAGGAGCTGAGACTTGGATACTGAGTCTTGATCAGGCTGACCAGCTTGAGATGGCTATTATCAACAAGAAGGCTTAATGAATAAGACCGAAACAACCTGCGATGTCTGCGCGAAGTCTAAACCGCGAAGCAATCGCTGGTGCAAAGAGTGTATAGCTTTGCATTGTTTCGCTAATTCTTTATGGAGAGTACGTTATGACCAGAGTGATCTACTGCGAACAAGGAAGTCCAGAATGGCATCAAGCGCGGTGCGGTATTATCAGCGCCTCAAATATGAAATCTTTGTTTACGAGTCGAGGCGAGAAGACAGCATCGGGCGTGAGAGAGACTTACCTGAATCAAGTGATAGCTGAGCGCCTTATGCAAAAGCCTATGGAGACGTTCCAGAGCTACGATATGGAGCGTGGTACTCAGCTAGAAGCTCAGGCCAGAGCCAACTTTGAAATGTACTTGGACGTTACCGTTCAAGAAGTTGGTTTCCATATGCACGATGATCATGACATCGGATGCTCACCAGACGGCCTATTTGCCGACACAGGCGTTGAAATCAAGTGTCCCAAGGCAAACACTCACGTTAGGTATATGCGCTCTAAAAAGCTGCCTACTGAGTATATCCAACAGGTTCAAGGCACTATGTATGTGATGAACCTAGATCGGTATTACTTCATGTCTTATCACCCAGACCTGAAGCCCATAATTATTGAAGTCAAACGCGATAATGAACTGATAGATAAAGCTGCCGATATACTCATAGCAGCAGCCAACATTGTTAAAACTGAAACGGAGAAGTTAAATGAGCAACGCATTCACCACACTAACTAGCGTCAATAAGTCTACCTATGATGACGGATACTACGGTCAGATTGACCCAGCCGTCCTACGAGAGCTTTTAACAGCTCTGGACAACGGTCAGGTGTCACTTAATAAAGGCGGCAAGATAGCCTTGAAAGGTTGGAAGAACACTCCTGAAGGCGGCGGTGAGCCGTACATCTCAATGAAGTGGTCTAAGCCTATGAGCAGCGCTCCAGCAGCTCCAGCAGCAGCTCCAGCCAGCTTTGAGGACATACCATTCTAATGAAGGTAATCAATCTTAAAGAAGAAGGCATCAAGAGAGTAGCATCGCGCAGCAAGTATGTTGTGCGATGGCTTGATATGGACGAAACCGAAGCTCTGTCGTTTGATGACTACGATGACATGAGGACTGCTTATCATTCCATTAACAGCTTCTTGCGTAAGAATGATGATATGTACAAGGTCAAGCAGTTCTCAGATCAAGCAGCAAGACGCTACTTAGTCTTGAAGGTCAGAACATGAAGATAACTGCGGCAGATACTATGTTTAGTAAATGCGTCAGATCCAGAACTAACTGGTGCTGCGAAGCCTGCGGCACACAGTATGAGGAAGGATCGCAAGGACTCCATTGTAGCCACTACTTTGGGCGCAGAGCCTACGCTGTACGCTTTGATCCTATGAATGCTTTTGCCCATTGCTTTGGCTGTCACCAGAAGCTAGGTAGCAATCCTGATGACTTCCAACGATGGGCAGAGGCGCATCTTGGCGAGCAGGCCATTGGCATATTGCGTGAGAAGCGCGAAAACATTGGACTAGCTAAAGACTATAAGAAGAACCTTAAAGACGTTGCTAAGCACTACCGTGAGCAATTTGCGCTCATACAAGCAGCGCGAGCAGAAGGTAATGACGGAAGAATCGAATTCATTGGGTATATTTGATATGAGTATAAACGAAGGCCAGCACTGGATAGTTAATTCAGACCACGCAATGAAGATGTTCAAAGAGCATATGGACGAGCTGTATGCCAAGGACAAGTACCTAGTAATCAAATGGGCCACTGGCAAGCAACGCTCACTCAAGCAGAACTCCGCGCTCCACGTTTGGTGTCAGTTAATGGCTGACGAGCTGAACTCTGCTGGCTTAGGAATGGAGAAGGTTTTAGAACATAAAGCATCCATTGATTGGACTATGGCAGGCGTTAAAGAACACTTGTGGAAGCCAGTTCAGGAAGCTATGACAGGCAAAGACTCTACAACCGAGGTTGAGAAAGTGGACTACGTTAAAGTCTATGAGACCTTAAACCGTCACTTTGGTGACAAGATGGGCATTCATGTGCCTTGGCCTGTGAATGAAAAAAGCAATCCTTGAGATAGATCCTCTCTGGCAAGAGATTGCCGATAACAGTCCTGAATCGCTTAATGGACGGTCTGTTAATAAGAACTCCTATGCTACTGGAGTTATAGGCGAATTGGCTGTATCTCAGGCATTAGCAAGCCTTGGGATAGCTCACAGCCATGATGACACCTATGACTACGACTTCCTTGCTGAAGGTATACGAATAGACGTTAAAACAACTAACTTTATTTTTGGCAACATTAGAGAAGATCACCATGTAATGCTGACCGACTATTTAAAGAATCAACAGTGTGATGCTTACATTTTTGCTGCTATAAATTATCCAGAAAATGCTGTGCATATTATGGGCTGTTGCGCTAAGTTTTGGTTCTGGCAAACAGATGCTGCAAAAGACTACAAGAAAGGCGAGGCCGTATTCAGGAAAGGAATAAAAGAAGATGCTAGAGTTATGAAATTTAAGCACCTGACCAGCATTTACGAGCTGCCATTACTGTTGGAGGCGTTGAAATGAAAAGAATAGAATTTGATATAAAGAGCCAAGAACAAATAGAAGAATGGCTTGAAGAAGTAGAAAGCAGAATGTCTGAGAATGATCTGAACTATATAGCTACCATTGCCTTTAACTTAGCTAATATGGATGAATTCATATTCAGTAACGATGATGTCTGTGACAAGTTTCTAAAATATCAAACAACGCATTACTATGGAGGCGCTTTGCACTAAGTATTATACATACTTTCCGGTCTCTATCATCTGAGCCAGTTCCGTAGCTCGGTTTCCTGTTTGCTCTGCAAAGCGACTATCTAAAATCTGAGTCGCAGCCTCCTTATAATCAGCTCTTTCAAACGCCCCTATCATTTTATGGAAACCACGAAACCTTGTAGCGCCTAGACAGAAGAATGCATTTATGACTGCCTCAGTTCTAACCTCATCTAAATCGCCAAACCATAAATATTCTTTGTTTATCTCTTTGATACACCTAACAATATCATTAGATAGTAGGTAGTCGATCTCATCTTCAGACAAGCCAAGACCGCCACGGCTGTCCACGTTGCGACCTACACCTATTGTGTACCTGTTCTCAGTACAAAGATAAACAAAACTCTCTGCGCCTTCATGACGCTTGAGCATCTTGATTAAGTTCTGCATTTACTTTTCTCTGCTGACTTTTTGTATTTTTTCTACCGTCCTGAGCGTTCCCAAGCCCAGCATCCCCATTAGCACTGTAGTCAAAAGCGATGTATCTACGGCAGGGACTGTAAACCAGATTCCTAAGATTGGAGACACTATGGTGGAGTACAGTAAGGCTAATCCGCATATCCAACCAATTGCTGGCCTCCAGCCTGCTACAAACAGGCTCTTATGGGAGGCTTCTACCTTGTTGACCTCAATCTGAGCTGACATCTGCTTATCGGCCATAGTCGCAATTTCGTGCGACAGCTTCTCACGCAGGTCTTTATCTGGGATTACCTTATCCAGAATAGCCGAGACAGGCCCAACCAAGGCCGTAAGAGAGGACAGCATTTAATTAACCGCTAAAGCAATAAACACAATAAAAGCCATAATTACTACCACAGTAGCTTGCTCGTCAGTCGCACCCATAAATTTAGCTTTGGCAAACTTGCCGATTACTTTAACGTATTTCATAGTTAATCCTTATTTGTCAGCCTTGGCATCAAGTCGTTTAAAGATAGCACCAAGCATCTCTTTGATTTCTCGTATGTCATCGCGGTAATCTTCTTTAGATACATACATAAGCGGTATGGCTTTCATGTCAGCATCAATCCTATCCAATAATGCAAAGACTCGATTAA
>OLHI01000215.1_pt1 | contig 13903 bp, 25 predicted proteins | sample 1609501 | NCBI WGS metagenome assembly OLHI01 (sample SAMN05416862, study PRJEB24817) | seawater metagenome | isolation source: Sea water | place: Canada:Atlantic | collected 2013-11 | reverse complement strand
ACGAGATAGGAGTCCGTCTCGTGGGCTCGGAGATGTGTATAAGAGACAGGCAACAAGTGTGCCAACTTTGGTTGACCCTGGAGTTGGCACGAGTCTTGCATGGGTAGCAACATCTGTGCCATGTCTAGGTTGGCATGGGTTTTGCATGAGGAGAAACTAGGGTTGACAAGTGTGTAAGCCTATGTTGGACCTTCAGAGCGACAAGATGATACAGGTAAAACATAATATAAAATAAGTTAAAATAGTTGTTGACAAGCTAACTACCTGTGTTATTATGGGTACATCAACTAACAACACAAGGGAACACAAGATGACAACAGCAAGACTTTATAACGCAGCTAAGTACCAGCAAGTAGAAGGCAAGAAGATGATTCTGGAACTGTCAACAGGTCAGACATTCAATGTCAAAGGATTGCGTGAAGCAAACAAGATATGTAAAGAGTTGAACGTAAAGCCTTGGAACTTCTAAGGCTTTGTGGTACACTGGCAAACAACAGACAAAACAACACAAGGGAAACACAAGATGAAAAAGAATATATTAGTACACAAGGTCGATAGTCGTTGGGCTGTATCAGACAAGTACAGTTCGCACGATTGCTATACTTTATTAGGTTTCTATGCTACAAGTAAAGAAGCACTTGATAAAGCCTTTGCAATAAACAGTAGAACACAAGCACGCGGCATAGAATGCCACATTCAAATTGACTGCACAGGGAAATAATAAGATGACAATCAAGCTATCAAAAGCGGGTAAAATGCCGTGTCGTTCATGGTCACTACAGGCACTGACTACTTGTGCCGGTAGCGTAGGTAAAGACGGCACACTGGTGCCAGCTTGTGTAGGATGCTACGCGACCACAGGAAACTATAGGTTTCCCAATGTAAAACAACCACGTGAATACAATCAAAAAGACTGGAAACGTGACGCATGGGTTGACGATATGGTTGCAGAATTAGATAACGACAGGTATTTCCGCTGGTTCGACTCTGGTGATGTCTATAGCATCAAACTAGCGCGTAAGATTCTAGAAGTAATGAAGAGAACACCGTGGACAAAACACTGGCTGCCTACGCGCATGCACAAGTTTATTAAGTTTCATAGTGTATTCGCTGAAATGGAAGCATTGCAGAACGTAGTAGTTCGCTACTCTAGCGACAGCGTAACAGGTGAGACAGTAGCAGGACGCAACACAAGCACGATAATAGCGTCTTTGGACTCTGGCAATGGTAACCTAACGGTCTGTGAATCAAGCACCAGAGAAGGCAAGTGCGGCCCTTGTCGCGCTTGTTGGAATCAGGAAGTTTCTGTGGTAGCATATCCAGCGCATGGCAAGAAAATGTTAAAACTAATCAAACTTCAAGAGGCAGCATAATGTTAATACACAAGATATCACCAGTAACAAACAAGCTCAACGCAATGGAAATAGCAGTGACATGCTCTCAAATTTACGACTGGGAAGTGGAAGGTATGTTGATTCAACAGGCTATGCCTGACCTAACTGCAGACGAACGCGAGTTTATCAAGACAGGCATCACGCCGCAGGAATGGGATGATGTGTTTGGAGACGAAGACTAATGAACACATACCAGAAGATAATCCTAGCGGTCACACTAACCTTTGCATTTGCATGGGTTAGCAGCGATGAGTTAGCCCATGATATTAAACAGGCAGAACAGTACAAACTAGACGTTTGCACAGGTAGTATGCCAGATTACAATGATATTAAACCAAATTGTGAGGAGTAGAAGATGTCAATAACCACTAATCTATTTATGCATGACACAAGCATAATCAGCATTAAGAAATGTAAAGCAGGAGAAGACGGAGAAGGTCAAGCACATGACTCATGGGACATCGTGATTAAAGACAAAGACGGACACTCTATAAAGGTCTTTTGCTGGGGTGACGATGCTGAATTAAAAATAAATACGACAGGCGAGGACGACTGAAAATGAAAAAGCTATTGACACTGATTGAGTTCAAGATATTATGTGACGCACATGATTGGTACTATGAGAGGACAGAAGACCCTCATGTATACGATAGAGGCGATAGGAACCGGAAGTACCTAGAAAGTATCATGCGCGAAGGTGGTGAAGAATACAAAAGAATCTATTTCAGTTACGAATCATAAGCAAAGGAGCTGTATCACAATGACTGTAAAAGTAAAAATTACTTTAGAATTTGAAGACGAGCCAGTAACATTACCTATGGTTCTAGATTATATAAACCAACTGGAAGTTGATGGCAGCTTACATTTTGAAATAGAGGAGTAACCACAATGGCTATGATAGACAAAAGAAATACACATTATATACTTGAAGCATTTCACTACGGCTATAAAATAGAAGATGATAGGCGTAAGCAGACAAAGAAGAAGGTTATTGTTGCATGCTTTACAACCTTTGTAGATTGGGAAGATGAAGACGGACAACTAAAAGATATTCTAGACTTGCAACAGTCACTTTTAAACATTTATGCAGCGTATCCACAGGAATATATAACGGTAGAACTAACAATCAGCAGACAGGCGTGTGCTTATGCTTCCTAAACTTAAAAAACTAATCAAGCGGATACAGTTTGAAATCAAAGCAGTCTACTATGACCTAGTTGAGCGAGAGTTGACAGATAAAGACGTACAGTTCATCTTCTGGGGTGTCTGTATCCTCTGGGCCATTGCTTCAGTTTACTTTGTAGTAACTTTTGAAATTAACGGGAGGATGTTTGAGATATGAACGTAGAGCTGCTAAAAATAATGGGTAGTGACCTGACGGTAGCCAATGCTGCCAGAGTATCATTTGCTGCAGAGTCACATGAGTTCTCTGGACGCGACAAAAAGCTCATAAAGTACCTCGCAAGGCACAACCACTGGACTCCATTTGCTCATGTGCAATTACAGTTTAGAATTAAGGCTCCTGTATTTGTAGCAAGGCAGTTAGTCAAGCATCAAATTGGAATGGTTTGGAATGAAGTCAGTAGACGATACGTTGACCTTAGACCTGAGTTCCACGAGCCTGAGGGTTGGCGACTGAAAGCACAGGATAAGAAACAAGGTTCATCTTTAGAAACATTTTCAGGCCTCCTGGGGGAACGCTGGGACGCGAGGTACTGGGACCTTATGAACAGCGCAGAGACGCTCTACCAGAACATGGTTGCGTCTGGAGTGGCACCAGAGCAGGCACGCATGGTTTTACCACAATCGATGATGACTGAGTGGTACTGGACTGGGTCTCTGGCAGCATTTGCACGAGTGGTAAAACAAAGGATTTCAGGAGACGCACAACTAGAATGCCAAATAGTTGCACAAAAGATTGATCAACTAGTTGCAAACACTGACCAAATAAGGTATTCTTGGGCATGTCTAACAGAACAGGAGTAAACAATGGTTGACACAGAAGAAATAGACATCACTAGCGCAGAGGAAGGAGTAATTAGCAGTAAAGCAATAGAACGTATGGTTGACAGCTTGGCATTAGACGAGATGTACAGCCTCCGCTTCTCTGACGTACAGTTTGTACTCAAGGACCTCTTAAGAGACAAGTACAAACGTATGTCACCCACAGAGCTGTACAAGTTACACAAGGATAGGTTCTACTACACCTACTCAAATGAAGGCACACCTGAATACAAAGGAGATTTAACATGAGATGCAAAGCCTGTAACAAACTTTTGGAAGAATACGAACTAACACGTAAGGACGCTAGAGGTGACTTCTACGACCTCTGCGGCACCTGCTTGAGCAGTGTTCATGCTTGTGAGCTGGAAGATGATAATTTCTTTGAAGAAATCAAAGGAACCCTCTTGACACCGGACACAGATTATGATACCCTCTACTAAAGTAGTACTTAGGTTACTACTTAAGAAATAAACTAAAGAAGTAAACAGTAGTAGTACTTCTGTAGTTACTACTGTAGTTACTACTGTAGTTACTACAGAGTAACGGCAGTATATACAGACCACTGCTCCTGTTTACTAAAAAGGAGGTGACAAGGCAGAGAAAACTATGGTATACTATTAGTATGACGAGTGACAAACACTAGTCAAAACAAACGCAAACAACGGAGATTATTCCTATGGCAGCAGCAGCCACTACTATCGAAGGCATTGTAAACTTTAGCAAACTGACTGAGCATGATGTGTACAACGGTCAGGACACTGGAGCCTTCTCAATGACTATCACGATGTCTGAAGACGATGCTTCAACACTGGCAGCACAGGGTGTGAAGATTAAGGACTACCTAGGCGCAAAGCAAAGGAAGTTCAAGTCTAAGTACGACATCAAACGCTTTGACATCGAAGGCAACCGCTACAACGGCGAAGTACCTTACAACTCTAAGGTGCGCCTGAAGTTCAAGCTAGGGCAGGAACATCCTGTACACGGAGTCGCTACTTACCTCGAAGCTGTGAAGGTCTTGGAGGAAGCAGAGATGACCGAAGGTGACCCTTCGGACTTCTAGGGCAATGGCTAAATTCATTAGACATGAGGGTTGTCCGAAGTGTGGTTCTTCGGACTCCCTAGCCATCTACGACGACGCTGGGGCGCACTGCTTCAGCGCCAGTTGTAACTATCATAAACACGGCGATGACGACGACATGGAACTAACAATAGCAGCAACAGCAAAGCCTAGCCGTCTGAGCATGGGTGGTGTAGTGGCAGCGATACCCCAGAGGAGACTGTCGCAGGACACCTGTCAACGCTTCGGTGTCACTGTGGAGTACTCGACTACGGGTGAAATCATCAGACACCACTACCCCTACTACAACCTCAGCACAAATGAAGTTGCGTCTGCAAAAGTACGTGAGGTGAAAACAAAGAATTTCCACACTAGCGGTGACACAACCGGAGTTGGATTCTTTGGGCAACACCAGTGTAAAACAAATAAGTACATCACCGTTTGTGAAGGTGAGCTAGACGCAATGGCAGTCTACGAGATGTCAGGTAAACAGTGGGACGTGGTGTCTCTACGCTCCGGTGCTTCCAGTGCAGCCAAGGAAGTCAAGGAACAACTAGAGTGGCTTGAGTCCTACGGTACTGTGGTCCTGTGCTTCGACAACGACAAAGCAGGAGAAGCAGCAGTAGACGCAGTCAAGGACCTCTTTAGCCCCAACAAGCTCAAAGTCATTAAGCTACCCGTGAAGGACGCTAGTGACATGCTTATGGCTAACAGAGTCAAGGACTTTACGCAAGCATGGTGGAACGCCAAGACGTACAGACCTGACGGTATCGTCGCAGGTACTGACACTTGGGAAAACTTGGTTGAGAAACGTAACGTTAAGTCAGTGCCCTATCCTTGGGACGGACTCAACACCATCACTAGAGGACACAGGCCCTACGAACTCGTGACCATCACCAGTGGTTCCGGCATGGGTAAGTCTCAGTTCATACGTGAGATTGAATACGACTTACTCAAGCGTTGCGACGGTAACATTGGTGTCCTAGCGTTGGAAGAGGACCTCTCGCGTACTACACTGGGCATCATGTCAGTGGCCGCGAACAGACCTCTGCACCTAGAGGAAGACACCTCAGTCGACGACCTGAGACCCTTCTGGGAGTCAACACTGGGCACTGGGCGTTATTACCTGTTCGACCATTGGGGTTCTACTTCTGCGGACAACCTGCTAGCACGTGTACGTTACATGGCGAAGGCTCTGGACTGCAAGTTCGTAATCCTAGACCACCTGAGTATCGTTGTGTCAAGTCAGGAAAACGGTGACGAGCGTAAAGCCATTGATGAAATCATGACTAAGCTCAGGGCACTCGTGGCTGAGACAGGCATCTGCTTGTTCCTCGTGTCACACCTGCGTCGGTCACAGGGCAAAGCACATGAAGACGGTGCCCAGATATCCTTGGGTGAACTCAGAGGGTCACAGGCAATTGCACAGTTGTCCGACATTGTCATAGGTATGGAACGAGACCAACAGCATGAAAATGAAGAAATCAGGAACACCACGACTGTCAGGGTACTTAAGAACCGTTACACTGGTGAAACTGGTCCTGCTTGTTACCTTGCTTATGACCGCACAACAGGTAGGCTGAGTGAAGTCGCTAACCCACACGTAGGAGATGACTTTTGATTTATCTCGACCTAGAAGCCAATGGCCTGACTCCCGACACCATCTGGTGCGTTGTTACCAAGGAGAATGATGTAACTCTGGTACACAAGGACCCAGAAAGCCTCTCAGAAGCCCTCAGAGGCTCTCAGAGCGTCGTTGGTCACAACCTAATAGGTTACGATGTCCCTGTCCTAGAACGTCTCTGGGGCATCACAGTTGACTCTGGGAGGGTCCTAGATACTTTGGTTTTATCACGTCTGTGTGAGCCAAGTAAGTCAGGTGGACACTCCCTCAGAAACTGGGGCAATGACTTAGGCTTCCCCAAAGGTGACCACAGTGACTGGTCTCAGTTGTCACAGGAGATGATTGACTACTGCATACAGGACGTGAACGTAACAGAAGCAGTGCATCAGAAGTTGGTACAGGAGATGTCTTGTTTCTCACCTGTCAGCATTGAGCTAGAGCATAAAGTGCAAGTAGCAGTGCAGCAGCAAGAGGAAAACGGTTGGGTTCTGGACCAGTCTTTAGCTAGAGACCTGTGTTCCACATTTAAGGAGAGAATGAATGACATTGAAGAAGAGTTGCAGAAGAAGTTCCCACCCATTGTCCATGAAAGATGGTCAGAGAAGACAGGGAAGAAACTTAAGGACAAGGTTGAAGTCTTTAATGTGGGTTCTAGGCAGCAGATTGCGAAGAGACTTGCGGGACTTGGGGTACGCTTTGACAAAGTCACGGAGAAGGGTAACCCAATAGTCGATGAAGCAGTTCTTGACACCATCAATCTACCGGAAGCAAAGGTCGTCAGTGAGTACTTGATGCTACAAAAAAGATACGCACAGGTCAACTCATGGCTACAGCACGTGAAGGAAGACGGTAGGGTACATGGACGTGTCATCAGCAACGGTGCAGTCACAGGACGCATGACGCATCAGTCACCCAACATGGCTCAAGTACCTGCAAGTCATAGCCCGTATGGACACGAGTGTCGGTCCTGCTGGACTGTGCCTGAAGGTAAGAAGCTAGTAGGTTTCGATGCCAGTGGTCTTGAGTTGCGTATGCTGGCTCACTACATGAAGGACGAGGACTATACCAATGAGATTATCAACGGAGACGTACACACGGCTAATCAGAAACTTGCAGGACTTGAATCAAGAAATCAGGCAAAGACTTTTATCTATGCCTTACTATACGGCGCAGGAGATGCTAAACTTGGAACAGTGGCTGGAGGAGGTAGAAGAACAGGCAAAGACCTTAGAGAATCTTTCCTCAGTAATCTACCAGCATTCGCAGCTCTTAAGGACAGAGTTTCAAATGCGTCAGCAAGAGGCTACCTCACAGGACTCGACGGAAGGAGACTCCTAGTTAGGTCGGAACACTCAGCGTTGAACACGTTGTTGCAAGCAGCAGGAGCAATCGTGATGAAGAAAGCTCTGGTGATACTGGACGACTACGCAACTCGCTGGGACTTGGACTACAAGATTATAGGTAATATCCATGATGAAGTTCAGACGGAAGTTGCAGAGAAAGACGCAGAGAAGTTTGGTTGGTTAGCAGTAGAGTGTCTCAAGGCTGCAGGTATTGAGTTTAACTTGAGATGCCCTTTGGACGGTGAATACAAAGTAGGCACAACATGGGCGGAGACACACTAATGATTATACAAGAAGATTTATTTGAGATGAAACACTGTTCAATATGCGGCGAGACTAAGGCGACAAACGAGTACCATAAAAATAAGAGCAGTAAAGACGGTTTAGACTCTCGCTGTAAGGCCTGTAGAAGAGAGCAGGATAAGATACCTTCCCTCAAGAACAACCCTAAGAGCAACCCTACAAGAATGTGGGTCAACGGGAAGTACGTCTCTAAGTCACACCCTTTGCACAAACCCGGACACTACAAGAACTTTGAACAAGCAGCCTTCAGTAGTTTGTCCAAGTACGACAGCAGTGTCGAGGGTCAAGTGTACGCTATAACTAATCCTAACTTCCCTGACTGGGTCAAGATAGGCATGGCTATAGACGCTGATGACCGCTTGAATGGCTACCAAACTTCTTCCCCATTTAGGGATTATGTGTTACAATATAAGTATGACGTGAACAATCGTCGTAAGGCAGAATCACAGGCACACACAGAGCTACAGAAGTCCTACGAACGTAAGGGCGAGTGGTTCAAATGCACACCGGAGCAGGCCAGAGTTGTCGTCTCTAGTACAGCGGAAGAGTACAAATGAAAAATACTTACAACTTAGTGAGTGACATCTACAACCTAGTGTCTACTAAAGACGTAGCAGAAGGAGTAGACATCGAGAGCTGCATTGAGCAGTTTGGTGAGAACGTCAAGGACCTCATGCGTAAGGAGTTTACAGAGGTCAGAGACGACTCACGTAAACTACGTATGTCCAACATAGGACGTGAAGAACGTTTCCTGTGGAATGTGTACAACGACGTTGACAAAGGCGAAGACTTGACTCCTAATACCTACGTCAAGTTCCTCTATGGGCATCTGATTGAAGAACTGCTACTGTTCCTCACAAGAGCTGCTGGTCACCAAGTGACAGATGAGCAGAAGAAGTGTGAGGTCAACGGCATCAAAGGTTCTATGGACTGCAGGATAGACGGGGTTGTGACTGACGTGAAGTCTACTTCCACCTACGGCTTCAAGAAGTTCAAGGAAGGGACACTGGCCTACGACGACCCTTTTGGGTACATAGGACAGATTAAAGGCTACGCTCATTCAGAAGGTGAAACTAAGTTTGGCTGGCTGGCGATGGACAAACAGAATGGTCATCTGACTTATCTGCTGTATGACTCTGAGGACACGCAAGCACCTGTGTACGACCTTATCTCTTATGACATAGGAGAAAGAATCAACCAGATAAAAAAGATGGTAGAGCAGGAGGAGCCACCAGAGGTATGCTACGAAACTATCGCAGATGGCAAGAGTGGCAACCAGAAACTCGCTATAGGATGCTCCTACTGTTCATACAAAAAAGAATGTTGGCCTTCCTTAAGAGGGTTCGCGTATTCAGCAGGTCCACGTTATTTAACAGAGGTATTCAATGAACCGAAGGTCCAGGAAATCGAAGTTTCGTAGTATTTTTGAGGAACACACAGCGGAGGTACTGAAGGGTTTTGAGTACGAACCTTACACAGTACCTTACACAATTCACAGGAACTACACACCGGACTTTGTACACGTCCCCAGCAACACGCTGGTTGAGTGCAAAGGTTTCTTTAGGGAAGGAGACACTAAGAAGTACACTAGCATCAGAGACAGTCTTGAGGACTACCAGAGTCTTGTGTTTGTTCTTATGAATCCTAATAAAAAAGTAAGGAAGGGAGGTAAGATTACTATGTCTCAATGGTGTGAGAAACAAGGTCTTGAATGGTACACATTAGATACGCTACAGGAGTTGATGGACGATGTCTCTAACAATGGAGGAAATTAAGGAACTTCTACTTCGCAACTACGACCCTGAAGACTTTCTGGAAGCACTGGAGATAACTTCCGAAGAGCTTCTGGACAGGTTTGAGGACAAGCTGATAAACAAACTAGAGGTATTCGCGGAAGAGCTAGAGGATGAAGAGGAGAACGAAGATGAGTATTGATTTAGCAACGGAAAAAGAGTGGGACGCTCTGGTTCATAGACCACCTCACTACAATCAGGGAGGCATGGAGGCCATTGACTACATTAAGCAGCAACTGGGTGACGGTATTGTTGACTACTGCGAGGGCAATGTCCTGAAGTATCTGCACCGCTGGCGTTTCAAGAATGGTCTACAGGACCTGAAGAAAGCACAGTGGTACTTAAACAAGATGGTCGAGGAACAGGAGGCTGTAGAATGAAAGTGATTGAAGGAGGTTTCGACCAGAAGAATAAAACAGACGAACTCACTGTGCCTATGGTGTTTGACGCTATCGTCGCTAAGGAAGACTTGGAAAGCTACGACGAGGCTTTCTGTGTTGTTAAGTCAGAAGACTTCATCCTTGTTTCTACGAACATGGACACAACAGGGCTTTACTTCCTGTTGGACCAACTTAAGATGTCACTAATAACCGGAGGAGAATACGAGTTATGATGAATGCGTCTTTTAGAAGCAGACCTGTTTTTTCCAATAAAAAAAGACCTCTAGGGCACATGACGTTGCTTAAAGCATTAAAACAGGCAAAAAAAGTAGACCCTAAAAAAAACTACTTGTGGGAAGAAAAAAGGTCTTACACGTTGTTTAGCGACTATGTTTTTGCTAGGACTAAAACGAGGTTCCGGCCTGCGGGTGTTTTAGACTGGGCACATTACACTCAAGCAGGTCTGAGAGAAGCCATCTTAAATAATAATATAGATGGATACTATAAGACAATGCTCAAGGACGACAGAAGCCCTAAAAACACTTGGCAAGATAAAGATAAAGAAGCAGAATTAAAAAAGTACTACGCGAGTAGAAAGAAACATTACGACAAGAGGGTATAAGAACATGGACGCATATCAAGAATACATACATAAATCAAGGTACGCCCGTTACCTGCCTGAAGAACAGCGTAGGGAGACGTGGGAAGAAACTGTGAACCGTTACTTGGACTTCTGGGTTAGTAAGGAGAAGTTGTCCAAGAAGGAAGCTAAGGAACTCTTTGACCCTGTGCATGATTTAGACGTAATGCCCAGCATGAGGGCACTGATGACTGCAGGTGAGGCTCTCGACAGGGACAATGTCGCTGGGTTTAACTGCTCCTATCTACCTATAGACCACCCTAAAGCTTTCGATGAGATGATGTACGTCCTCATGTGTGGCACAGGAGTTGGCTTCAGTGTGGAACGTCAGTACATCACTAAACTACCAGAGGTTGCGGAGAAGTTCCATGACACAGATACAGTTATACACGTCGCTGACAGCAAAATTGGATGGGCTAAATCTTACCGGGAACTTATCGCGATGCTCTTTAGTGGTCAAGTACCCAAGTGGGACGTTTCTGGAGTTAGACCTGCAGGGGCAGCCCTTAAGACCTTCGGAGGTAGAGCGTCTGGTCCAGAGCCTCTTGTTGACCTCTTCCAATTCACCGTGGAAGTCTTTCGAGCATCTGCTGGACGACGACTCAGTTCCATCGAGTGTCACGACCTCTGTTGTAAGATTGCACAAGTCGTTGTCGTTGGGGGAGTCAGACGCAGCGCCCTCATCAGTCTCAGTAATCTTACCGACGACAGAATACGACGAGCTAAATCAGGGCAGTGGTGGGTAGATAATCCTCAGCGTGGCTTGGCTAATAACTCAGCTTGTTACACAGAGAAGCCTGACTTTGAAGCTTTCCTGAACGAGTGGAAGTCTCTGTATGAGTCACGGTCAGGCGAGAGAGGTGTCTTTAGTCGTGTCGCTAGTCAGCGTCAGGCAGAGAAGAACGGACGTAGAGACGCAAGCTTTGACTTTGGTACAAACCCATGCTCAGAGATTATACTCAGGCCCTACCAGTTCTGTAACTTGTCTGAGGTAGTCGTGAGGGCTGAGGACACACTGGACACCCTACGTATCAAGGTTAGGTCTGCTGCTGTCCTAGGGACGCTACAGGCTACCCTGACTGACTTCAGGTACTTGCGTAAGATATGGAAGGACAATACGCAGGAAGAGGCATTGCTAGGAGTGTCACTCACTGGCATCATGGACCATCCAGTTATGTCAGGGAGGAAGAGTCGTGAAGAACTTAAGCAGTGGCTCACGCAGCTTAAAGAGGAAGCTATTAAGACTAACCGTACTTGGGCTAAACGTCTTGGCATCAATATTAGCACTGCCATTACTGCTGTTAAGCCTTCCGGTACTGTATCTCAGTTGGTGGATAGCGCATCAGGCATCCATCCTAGATACGCGGAGCAGTACATACGAAGAGTAAGGGCAGATGCACGAGACCCACTCTGTGCTGTCCTAGAGGCTGCAGGAGTCCCTGTGGAGATGGACGTAACTTCTCCTACTACTAAGGTCTTCTCGTTCCCCATCAAGTCTCCTAAGCAGGCTGTAGTAGCGACTGATATGGGAGCTATGGAGCAGTTGTGTCTGTGGGAGATATATCAGGACTACTGGTGTGAACACAAGCCTTCCATGACTTGCTACTACAGAGACGATGAATTCCTGGAGGTAGGGCAGTGGCTGTACAATAAGTTCGACAAGGTTAGTGGCATTAGCTTTCTACCTTACTCAGAACATACGTACCAGCAGGCACCCTATGAACCTGTGGACTCAAAGACGTACCAGCAGCTAGTCAAGGAGTTTCCTAAGATTATCGAGTGGGACATCGTTGAGGAAACAGACATGACTGAAGGGTCACAACAGTTGGCCTGTGTTGGTAACAGTTGTGAAATCTAGAGTGAAACTGAAGGGGTCTTAAGTGACCCCTTTTAGTTCTTGCCTGCGTTGTAAGCCCTTTCTAGTTCTTTGAACAAGGCAGGGTCTTCTGCTTTTAGCCTGTCTAACCTGCGGTTTGACTCTAGATTCCTGTATAATGCAGATTTACCAGAAGTAGGCATCTTTCTGACTAGTTGTTTACGTTCCTCAGAGAACATAAGTTCTTTAGGCGTAATCGCCTGAGCAGTAACACCTGCCTGACCTCCTACTGTCTGAGCAACAGGGTACACACCCCTGCCTTCCATAGACTGTCCAAGTCCTTCAGTAAACTCCCTAAGCTGTTTCTGTACTGGTGACTGCCTAGCTAAGATTCTTTGAGTTACTTCTTGAGACAGTACCTTGGCCCCACCAAAACCAACAGCAATAGTTGAGCCTATTTGAGAAGGTATTGAAGGAGCTGCTATTAAAACACCCTGTCCAATAATAGCAGTGTTAAATAGGTTTTCAAAAACACTCCCTTGGAAGTTACTGGGCATTAGAGACTTGAGAGAATCCATCTCGTTTTTTGCTTTAGCTGCTGCCTCATCTACGTTAGATAACTGCAAAGCGTACTTCTCTTTTGCTTGCGCTATCCTAATTCTAAGAATCTCTTTACCTTGCTCAGAGGATTTATCAATTGCTTTGTCTTTTGTTAGAGCTGCTACTTCTTCTGCCTCTTTAGCTTTTATTTTACTTTTTGCGGATGTGAACTGCCTAAGTAAAAGAGCCTTGTCTTTCACAGCCTCTTTATTTATTCTTGTAGCTTCTGATTCAGCTAAGTCAAGAATGTTCTGCTTGTTTCTTTCAGTAACAGCGGCAAGCTCTTGTGCTTCTTGTTGTAGTCTTCCTGCTCCTCTAGCGGAAAAACGAGGACTAAAACTCCTAAGAGCGTTTAAGTAGTCGCTGCTAGTAAAGGCCCCTGCTCTAGCGTCTCCTCCAGATGCTTTTACAGTGGCTTCGTCAACAGTGCTTCTAACACCCCATGCAGCCCTATCAGAAGCAAAAGTCTTTCTTTCCGTTGCGTTTAAACCTGACTCAAGCAAGTCATGGAAGTGTCCCTGCACTTCAGAAGAAAACCTACGAGTAGAAACACTACCGTCGCTTAGTCCGTTAATTGCTCGACCAATAGTGCTTCTAAGCTGTAAAAGGTCTTCTCCTTTAATAACACCTCCCGGTGCTTTACGGCCAATTTCATCAACAACGTACTGCTTAACAGAATTTATTATACCGCCTTTTTCAGCACCCACTAGAACAAGGTCGGAGTAGTCGTCAGCAATACTGTCAATAAACGAAGCTACTTCATCTTTATTTATGGTGTAGGTTTTACCGTCGGCTACCTTAAAACCATACTTTCTCCATAGGTCGTCTAAAGCTGTGTTAGCGTGGACAAGCCTTGAGAGAATCTACGCCTTCAGGTACTCCCCAAGACGAGATAAACGCTTTAGGCTGTCTCTTATACACATCTCCGAGCCCACGAGACGGACTCCTA
>OLHI01000209.1_pt1 | contig 14308 bp, 9 predicted proteins | sample 1609501 | NCBI WGS metagenome assembly OLHI01 (sample SAMN05416862, study PRJEB24817) | seawater metagenome | isolation source: Sea water | place: Canada:Atlantic | collected 2013-11 | reverse complement strand
GCTGAGGGCTTGCAATCAAAGTTAGCGTACTTGGTTTTTGAAGATCAAATTCCCGCGGAATGCTTCGGTAATGAAGCGGTATTCTGCGATGGTGAATTGGCCGGTATCGTAACCGGTGGCGCTTATGGTCATCGCGCAAATCAAAGTCTTGCTTTCGCTTATATCAAGTCAGGCCTTTGCATATCAGGTCAGCAGCTAACGGTCGACACGTCTCTTGGCTCACGACACTGCCATGTAAGGATGGATGCGATCTATGATCCTGAAAACAATTGTCTCAGAGACCAAATTTAAAAAGTGATGATTAACGGTAATTTTATCAATAAACACTTTTATTCAGTTGGAGTTTAATCTGTGGCGAAGTTAACTGACCTTCCCGATAAAGCCGAAGTTGTCATTATAGGCGGTGGAATCATTGGGTGCTCTATTGCCTATCATTTGACAAAACGAGGAATGAAAGATGTCGTTTTACTCGAACGCAAACAGCTAACCTGCGGGACCACATGGCATGCAGCGGGGCTAGTCAGTATGCTGTGGCCAACCCCTACTCTGACGGAACTCGCCAAGTACAGTCATGAACTCTATGCACGCCTAGAAGAAGAAACAGGTCAAGCAACAGGTTATAAGCAAATTGGAAGTCTCTCCATTGCCCGCACTGCGGAACGCTTAGAAGAGCTTAAGCGCCTTGCGTCAGTTGAAGCAGTATTTGGTGTTGAGGCTGAAATGATTAGTTTAGGTCGGCTAGAAGAGTTATACCCAGGTATTAATCCTGATGGCATATTAGGTGCGATGTATATTCGTCAAGATGGCCAAACAAACCCAGTGGACACCACAATGGCCCTAGCTAAGGGAGCGCGTATGGGTGGTGCTGCTATCTATGAAAACACCAAGGCTGAGGAACTCTGTATTGAAAATGGAGCAATTGTTGGTGTTCATACTGATCGGGGCTTTTTAAAATCATCAACAGTTATACTTTGCGGAGGCATGTGGTCTCGTGAGATAGCTAAGAGCGTTGGAGTAGAGCTTCCACTTCATGCTTGCGAACATTTTTATGTTGTCACAGAGGAAATGGATGGCCTTACGCCAAGACCGGTTTTGCGGGATTTTGATAAAGGAGTTTATTTCAAGGAGGATGCAGGGAAAATGCTGGTCGGCTGGTTTGAGCATAACGCCAAAGGACTATCCATGGATCGAATTAGTGAGGACTTTTGTTTTGATCAATTTCCCTGCGATATGGAGCATATCGAAGAATATTTAATCAGAGGTATGGAGACATTTCCAAAATTTGGTGAGGTCGGTATAAGAACATGGTTTAACGGTCCTGAAAGTTTTACTAGTGACAATCTTCATCTCATGGGGCCAACTCCAGAAGTTGACAACCTTTATGTTGCCTGCGGTCTTAATTCGAAGGGTATCGGAGCCGGAGGCGGTTTAGGCAAATTAATGGCAGATTGGGTTGTTGATGGTTATCCGTCTGGCGACATATCAGAATGCGATGTAACTCGACATCATCCTTGCCAGCGCACTGATCAATATGTTGCAGAACGCATACCAGAGGCTTTAGGGCACACCTATGCAATGCACTGGCCCTATTACCAATATCACTCGGCGCGAAACCTTCAGCAATCTCCTTTGCATGAAGTACTGGAGGATCACGGCGCATGCTTTGGTGAAGTTGGAGGGTTTGAGCGACCCAACTGGTTTGCTAAACCAGGACAAAAAGCTGAATACATATATAGCTACCGACGGCAAAATTGGTTTGCTAATACAGCCTCAGAACATATGGCTGTTCGAGAGACCGTAGGGTTATATGACATTTCCTCCTTCGGCAAGTTCGAAGTCTCAGGCAAAGATGCACTCACGACACTACAAACACTTAGTGCAGCAAACATCGATGTCCCTGTTGGTAAAGTGGTATACACCCAGTGGTTAAATCAGAGAGGTGGAATTGAAGCAGACCTAACGATTTGTCGTGTAGCTTCAGATAAATTTTGGGTTGTTACCAGCATAGGCTCATTTAACCGCGATTGGTGGCGTTTAAAGAAGCATGCTCAGGGAGATACAAAAGTAGAAAATATCAGTGCCGCTTATGCATGCATGGCGCTCCAAGGACCCCTATCTCGTCAGCTACTTGAAAGCGTGACTGATATTGATCTTTCTTTCGATGCTTTTCCATTTGGCACAGGGCGGCATGCCAATATTGGAGGACACCTATGCTGGTTACAACGCATCAGTTATGTCGGAGAGCTCGGATGGGAGATTATGGTTCCAGCCGATAATGCGGAAAAGCTTTATACAACTCTTTATCAGGCAGGCAAATCATTCTCACTACAGAATGTAGGCCTTCATGCGGTCAATAGTTTACGACTAGAAAAAGGCTTTAGGCACTGGGGTCATGATATAGGTTCACATGACAACCTTCTTGAAGCTGGGCTGAATTTTGTTGCCGATATGACATCAGGTGATTTTATTGGCTACCAAGCATTGATGACTCAGAGAAGTAAGGGAGTACCCGAAAGGCGACTTGTCCAATTTCGATTAGAAAACCCTGATCCTCTGCTGTACCACAACGAGCCTATAGTGATGAATGGTGAGATTGTTGGTTACCTGACCTCAGGAGCATTTGGTCACGCTGTTGGGAGTTCAATTGGGATGGGTTATGTTAATGTACCTCTTCTTTCGAACGAAATAATTAGTGCGGCTGAGTTTGAGATCGAGATAGCGCTTGAACGTTTCTCCGCACAGGCTAGCCTGAGAGGGTGGTACGATCCTAAGGGCCTAAAAATGAGACAGTAGTTATTCTTGTTTATACTTGCTCTTTACTTCCAAATTGCTGGTTGCGGGTGATTAACCAAACATTATGAATACGAGGATTTCGCTCAAAGTCCATATCCAGCGTTTGTGGTGTAATATTCTGACAATTAAATTGGCGTAACGTTAACTCGTCCATCTTAAATTTACGGAAATTATTTGAAAAAATTAAAGTGCCCCCTGATGCCAGTTTAGCCATTGAGGATCGAATCAAATCACCGTGGTCTCTCTGGATATCGAGTACAGAATCCATTTTCTTGGAATTAGAAAAGGTCGGTGGATCAAGAAAAATTATATCGTACTGCTCTTGTTCAGACTCCAACCATTTCATACAGTCAGCTCGAAGCAACTTGTGCTTGCTAGATCGCAAACTATTTAAATCATAATTACGTTGCGCCCAATCCAAGTAGGTATTTGACATATCAATACTCAAAGAGCTGGCGGCTCCAGCAAGGGCTGCCTGCACAGAAGCTGCAGCGGTATAGCAAAATAAATTAAGAAACCTTTTCCCCTTTACCATCTCACCTATCATCGACCTCACAGGCCGATGATCTAGAAACAAGCCTGTATCAAGATAATCCGACAAATTGATTTCAAAAATAGCCTTGCCCTCTGACACTGTAAAGGTATCACTTGACCCCTCGCTAAGTTTCTCATATTGACTGTCGCCTTTTTGGCGCCGCCTTTCTTTATAGTAAATCTTGCCAGTGAAATTTGCAGAAAACTCTTTGACGGCCTGTTTGATTTCTCCAAAGCGTTCTCTAGCTACTTTCTCTGATATTGTGCTAGGGGCTACATATTCCTGCACATAAATGGAGTGGTCATAGACGTCTATCGCGACGGCGTACTCTGGAATATCCGCATCATAAAGCCGATAACAACTCACATCAGATTTTTTGTACCAACTCTCTAGTTTTCGTCTGTTCTTTTTTAGTCGATTGAGTACCATCTTAGCGCCTGAAGTCAGCGCTTGAGTCGGTGCTGGAGTACTTAGCCTAGCGGCAATTTGCGCTGACTTGGATGTCATATCTTCAAAAACCAATAATTTACAGGGAATGGTTCCATTGAATAGACTGTATTGCTTTGTCGGAGAGAGATCTGTTTCACGTCCTAGATCGACGTTCCCAGTAAACACAGCTGCCCTCCAGCCATGAAAGTTTTTCTGTAAAACGGCGCCCAATTTTTGGTATAGCGGAATTAACTCCTCCATCTCACCTAAACGGGCACCATAGGGCGGATTAGTCAATAACAGCCCTCTTTCTGCTGTGGGCTTCCCAAACTGATCTATAGGCTTGTGCGCTAAACGAATGTGATCATCAAGCCCAGCATTTTCAATATTTTTAGTCGTGTACTCAAGTACACGCGGATTGGCATCATACCCACGAATATCTAACTCCAACTCTTCAAGGCCTATTGCTTTACGCTGATGGGACTCATCAATTAAAGCCTGCCAAAGTTCGGCGTCATGTTGTAGCCAGCTGTCAAAACCATAGCGCTCGCGAAGCATTCCCGGCGCTATATCCGCAGCCATCATCGCCCCTTCAATAAGCAATGTACCACTTCCGCACATAGGATCTAACAGAGCCCCACCCTCTGCAGCCATTGCTGGCCAACCGGCCCTTAGCAATAAAGCAACTGCCAAATTTTCCTTGATCGGTGCACTACCCTGACCAGTACGATATCCCCTACGATGAAGACTTTCTCCCGATATATCCAGAGAAACTGAAACGCGGCCCTTGTGCTGCCTAACTTGAATGCGAATGTCCGGATTCTTGGTATCTACACTTGGGCGTTCACCTTCAATACGGCGAATACGATCAACAATCGCGTCTTTAACTCGTTGTGATCCGTACATCGTGTTGTCAACTAAGCGTGAGGTGCCTATAAAATCTATCGCGATACTTTGAACCGACGAAAAATGCTGTTCCCATGGAATGTCATTGCACTCTCGATACAAATCATCCGACTCCTTGAGCATAAAACTGTGCAAGGGCATTAAAATTCGATTAGCAAGGCGCGACCATAGGCAAGCTCTGTAAGCAAGCTCCAAAGAGCCATTAAAATAAACCGCAGCCACGGTTTCTTTTACCCCTTCTGCTCCCATAGCAATGAGCTCTTCAGATAACAATAATTCTAGTCCTTTAGGACAGGTGGCTAACCAATCGTTTTTTAAAGATACCTGCGTCACTTCATTACCCTTTTCATTACTTCAAGCTATAACGTTAGATTTGCATATACCAAAAACGTCTGAACGAATCTGACAAACATTAGTCTAAAATTACGCGTTCCTAAGAAAGCGCGTATGATATAGGTGTTTAAACTATTTTGTTTAGAAATAAACATTGGTACGCAGTCAAGTCGAAAAATTACGCTGTAGAGTAGCTTTAACACAACCCTATATTACCTTTGATCTAAGTAGAACAGGAGTTGTCTATGAAGAAACACAAACGAGACCTGGAGCATCGTTCGTATGTAAAAGGTTATCAATCAGCAATTCAAGGTCGTTCTCTATCCCTTTGTCCCTATCAAGAAAACACAACAATGGCCTACCAGTGGTGTAGGGGTTGGCGTGAAGGTAGAGAGGATGGCTGGTCTGGCTATAACACCGCTACCTGCCAACGTAAAGCGGGCAACCTGATTTTGAACCATTAGCAGTTAATTTAAAACAAATACAGCAACGATAAAGCATTTATCATTGCTGAAGACAACTCAGTTATCCACGGATGCTTGTACCAAATTGAGAAGTTCTCTCAGGGCAACTGAAATCATTGCAAAGTCAGACTGGGGTACCTTGCGTAGATCCTTTATCATAAGTTTCCAGCGGTGAATCAGCTCTTTTTGTTCTGCTTGCCATTTATTCATCGCAGAGGTGCCATTGGACTCTCTTTTACACAAACAAGCTGTTAATCTTCTTCGCTGACTCTCTAGATCATCAACATAGGTTTCTCGAGCGAGATCCTGCCAACGACTATCTGGCTGCAAATCAACTATTTGAGCCATAAACCAGTCCAGTGATAAAAACTCTCCTAAATCAAAATAGACCTCAGCCACTTTTTGCACCGGCGTCTCGAGCTGCAGGGCTGTCTGTACAACACCCATGCTCATAAACATACTATCATTGGCTGCTAGGTGTTCAGCTAATTTAAGCTCTACCCCCATATCGGTTAGCTCGTCTCTCTCATCACTCCAAAGCGTCTTCCACTGATCTTTTTGTAACCGAGGGAGCTCTGCTAACAGAGTTTGTGTGGGGCTTCCATAGTCAGCTATAAGGGATGCACAATCTAGACTCAGCCTATGATTGCGAAGAAACCAACGGGTCGCCCGGCGTGCTAATCTTACTAAAATATGTAATAACTCTAACTCTGTCGCTGCTGGTAACCTCGGGTTATGCTCTTCAATTTGCTGCCAGAGGCGTTTAAGCCCGAGCACTTCTATGACCACGGTATATGCTCTGATAACATCCTCCGCAGACGATCCAGTGGATTCCATCTGCCTGAAGAAAAAACTAAATCCAACACGATTGACCAAGTCATTTACAACTTGATTAATAGCTATTTCATTGGCTAGGGAATGAGCTTCGACTGCCTCACCAAATTGAGACACAAGCGCCTTAGGGAAGTAATTCGTCACCGCACTCGCAAGCCAAGGATCACTTAATAGATCTGAGCCAGCTAACGCCTCTTTCAGAAGCACTTTTGAGTAACAAATTAATACAGATAGTTCTGGTCTAGTCCAACTAGGTTGATGCCTATTGATTCTGTCGGTGAGCTGCTCGTCGGAAGGTAAAAACTCTAAATCACGATCAAGTTGATCCTCTTGCTCAAGCCAACTTAAATATCGTTGGTACTCTGAATGATGCTGCTGACTTCGCGCCATCGCCAAGCTAATAGATTTGGTCTGTCTCAGGTTATTATCTAAAACTAAAGAGGCTACATCTTCAGTCATCGACTCCAATAGTATATTTCTTTCCTGAACATCTATATTCCCTACCGCAACCTGTTTATTGAGCAGTATCTTAATATTTACCTCATGGTCTGAACAATCTACCCCAGCAGCATTGTCGATAAAGTCAGTATTACAGAGCCCTCCACGCAAACAAAACTCCACTCGCCCACGCTGGGTCATCCCTAAATTCCCACCCTCACCGACTACCTTGCATTGTAACTCCCGACCATCGACTCGCAGTCCGTCATTTGCTCGATCTCCAACCTCTGAATTGTTTTCCGAAGATGACTTGATATAGGTTCCAATACCCCCATTCCAAATCAAGTCAACTGGTGCCTTCAAAATATGGTTAATAAGCTCTGTTGGAGTTAACTCGTCTGCATCAATAGCAAATCGATTTTTTATCTCGGGGGTTAACGTGAGAGACTTGGCATTCCTTGAATAAACTGCACTACCCTCGGACATTAGATCTTCGTTAAAGTCTTCCCAGGTTGTCCTTGGAGTATCAAAAAGCCGCTGCCTTTCTACGAATGTTGCCCTAGCGTCAGGTGATGGGTCAACAAAGATGTGGAGATGATTAAACGCTGCCACTAACTGAATGTGTTCAGACAGAAGCATGCCATTACCAAACACGTCGCCACCCATATCTCCAATACCAACCACGCTGAAGTCTTCAGTCTGGATATCTACTCCAATCTCATGAAAATGTCTTTGCACAGCAACCCATGCGCCGCGGGCTGTAATCCCCATGCCCTTATGGTCGTAACCATTGCCACCCCCGGAAGCAAATGCATCCCCCAGCCAGAAATTATTTGCTTCAGAAATTTCATTCGCTGTATCAGAAAACGTCGCGGTCCCTTTGTCCGCTGCTACTACAAGATATGGGTCATCTCCATCGCGACGAACAACTTCAAGTGGCGGCACTAGCTGTTCGTCAACCATATTGTCACTGATATCTAGCAGCGCCTGTACATACAGCATGTAACTTGCAATACCTTCTTGAACAAAAGCTTCACGTCCCGCGGCCGGGTTGGCTTGCTTAGCAACAAAACCGCCCTTGGCTCCTGTAGGGACAATCACCGCATTTTTTACTTGTTGAGCTTTGACTAACCCAAGTACCTCAGTACGGTAGTCTTCAATTCTGTCTGACCAGCGCAAGCCACCTCGTGCTACTTTTCCTCCCCGTAAGTGGACGCCTTCAACTCGTGGAGAGTAGACAAATATTTCAAAAACTGGCCGTGGCTTAGGTGCCAGAGTAATTCTTTGGGTTGCTAATTTAACTGAAATATAGGACTTAAAAGTGCCATCTTCAAAGGTTTGAAAAAAGTTGGTTCGCAACGTCGCCTGCACCAGTTCAAGATAGCCACGAATAACTTTATCTTCATTGATGTTTCTAATTGAGTCTAAACCAATTTGTATTTTAGAAACCAAACCAGCTGCTCTCTCTGACTCTCCTTCAGAGGCGTAACGTGGATCAAAGTAACTCTTAAATAAGGCAACTAAATTACGCGTGATGTCCAAGTGTCTGGAAAGAGTATCTGCGATAAATTCTTGACTATAGGGAACACTTAACTGCTTGAGGTAACGAGCATACAAACGGAGCATTGCGACAGCTCGCCAGTCGAGTCTTGCCCCTACTACCAATCGATTGAAGCTGTCATCCTCGGCATCACCTCGCCAAACTCGCAATAAGGCATCTTTGAAGCTGTTTTGCACTGCTGAAACATCTACGCTCACATCCAAAGAAAACTCTAAATCAAAGTCTTGCATCCAGATGACACCTTCAGAGTCAGGGGCGATTGAATAGGGATGCTCCATGACTACTCTGAAACCCAAATTTTCGAGCATTGGTACCATATCTGAGAGTTCTAGAGGTTCGTTTCTGTGAAATAGGGTAACCCGCAGATGTTGCTCTAATTCTTGCTGATCTTGATAGAAATCAATAGCAAGATCATCGCTGCCATCAAGACGATCAAAAAGTGAAATATGCTGATGAGCATGATCAGGTCCATAAATCTCTTGATACGCACTGGGGAAAGCATTCTGAAAGCGTCTTGATAGAACAGCACCATCAGCTGCACCAAAGGCGCTAATGGACTGTTCGCTGAATACATCACTCCAACTTCTAGTAATCTTTTCAACCACGGCTTGTAGCGTTTCAGCATCAACCTCTAGGTATTTTTTATTTTCAATCTTGTAAACTAAACGAATTCTCACCAGTACTGAATCAGGAATGAAATGTGTGGTCAGCTCACTCTCAACCGCGCCCAGCTCCAGGCCAATTTTCTCCTCAATCTTGTCTCTGGTATTAGTATTAAAAGACTCGCGGGGTAAATACACTAAACAGCTAACAAACTTATTAAACGGGTCAGTATGAACAAAGACTTTAACTACCCTACGCTCATAGATCTGCCAGACTCCAATAGCAGTGGCTGCCAATACTTCTCTAGTCACATGTAAAAGTTCATCGCGAGGGTGTGAGTCCAATATAGTCAACAAGGCTTTGCCATCATGGCTTGCTGGATTAAATCCAGAATTTTCCATAACCCAACCAACTTTCTCGCGGAGTATAGGAATGCGCCTGGGACTATAGGAATAGAATTGGGCCGTGTAGAGCCCCAAAAACCTTATCTCTCCAACGGGGTCGCCGTCACTATTAAAGCGTTTAACCACGATATAATCAGAATACACATTACGGTGTACCTTCGAGCGTTTTGCAGATTTAGTAACCGTTAGTATTTGATCATCTTCGTAGAGACCTTTGACACCATCACTAAGTTCCTCTACCGACTCTTTGCGTAAATCACCGCGATATTTTTTAAGTAACCCATAAGCACTACCTGCCTTCTCGCGCAGATAAACACTCTCGTTTTTTACCTCTAAATCAAACTCTGCACACCCAGTAAATACAAAGTACCCATCATAAATCCATTGCAAGAATGCCAAAGACTCATCTAGCTGCTCTACCTTAGGAGCATTAGTTTTCAGCTCTGCTATTAATAGCTCCAGCCGCATACGCATGGAATCGAAACTGTCTACCACCGTAGAGACGTCATCCAGCACTAATGTTAGCTCACGCTGTAACTCTTCAATTTCTCTATCAGATAGTAAATCAACCTCTATAATCATTAATGCTTCGCGGTCAGCGTTCTCTACATAATTTGAATGAATACCTTCAATCGTTCCAAGATCATTACGCAACGCCCAAACCGGATTGCTTTGCAAGGTGTATATGTTTAAACCCCAGCGATTCAGAGCCATGCGCAGTGAATCAACTAAAAATGGCATATCACGCTGATCAACGTAAATAGTAGTGTAGTGATTAGACCAGCCATCGAGCTCTACGGTTGGATTAAATACTCGAATTTTGGCGGCTGAACCCTGAGAGTTGGGTCCTGAGGCTTCTAATGGTGGCTCCGCAAAACCATATAAGCCCCATATATTCCAAAAAATATCCTCTGCAGGGCGCTTTAAATAATCATCATCTGGGTAGAAATGAATTGCATTAGCGGCAAAGTCGTTAAATTGTTTTTGCTTTTTTTTCGATAACTTTTTTGCCGCAATCTTGTTTAAAGACTGAATTAATGTCTGACGCCGATCATCTTGTTTCACTTCCATGGGAACAATTTGCAACCTTTTTACGTTTTTGAAGTCTGTAATGTAATAGCGATCAAATATCTGCTTCTAAGGTAACAAATTGCTTGGACTCTGTGCAAAAATATTAAGCATTTTTAACAAATAAATTACAGGTAAAATCTTTCCTTAGCAGTATTTGAACAATGTTTGTGTGTTTACTGCATAGCTATTAAACTCGACCCCCTCATCAGGTAACTCAGAACTAAAGTAGAGGTAACTTTTGCAACAAGATATCGCGCAACTCAGAGAATGGCTAGCCAATAAAATCGTCGGTCAAGAGCACTTAATCGAGCGACTAATGATCGCACTCCTTGCGGACGGTCATCTTCTCGTAGAGGGAGCACCTGGTCTGGCGAAAACAAAAGCCATAAAGACTCTCTCCGAGGGGTTAGAGGCCGACTTTCATCGGGTTCAGTTCACCCCCGATCTGCTTCCAGCGGACATCACTGGAAGCGACATTTATAGGCCGCAACAGGGGACCTTCGAATTCCAAGCGGGCCCTCTGTTTCACAATTTGGTACTTGCTGATGAAATTAATCGAGCACCGGCCAAAGTACAGTCTGCTCTTTTAGAAGCTATGGCAGAGCGGCAAATCTCAGTGGGCAAAAACACTTACCCACTGCCCGATTTGTTTCTAGTCATGGCGACTCAGAATCCAATAGAGCAAGAAGGTACATATCCTCTGCCAGAGGCTCAAATGGATCGCTTTCTCATGCATATATTGGTGGACTACCCTGCCCCAGAGACTGAGCGGGCCATACTTGCCCTATCAAGGCAAGAGGCGCTCAATGACGCTGGCACTGGCATTGAGCCTCTTTCCCAAAAAACACTATTTGCAGCGCGGCAGGCTGTTAACCAAATTCATATGACAGAGGCCGTCGAAGAGTATTTGGTACAACTTATTTTGGCAACACGAAACTCAGAATCCTACGGTGGGGACTTGGCTCAATGGCTCGATTACGGCGCTAGTCCACGGGCAACAATTGCTCTTGATCGTTGCAGCCGATCTCTAGCCTGGATGGAAGGTCGCGACTTTGTGACTCCCGATGACATTAGAGCTGTCGCCCATGACGTATTAAGACATCGCCTAATATTAAGTTTTGAAGCTGAAGCCAACGGGATTACAGCAAACCAAGTAATCGACAAACTACTTGATACAGTGCCATCAGCCTAATGAACTAACGCTAATGAGCCTAATCAATCAAGATCAACCACATCCTGCCACCGCCAATCTGAAAGATATGGTTAGACTGCGCTATGGAGCGCGGGATCTAACTGGCTTCCCGAAGGTTCAAGCACGTCAGATGCTGGCTGGAGGCCATAAATCTCGCTTTCGCGGACGAGGAATGGACTTTGATCAAGTGCGTATATATCAACCTGGAGATGATGTCAGAAGCATTGATTGGCGTGTCACTGCACGTACTCAAACGCCACATACCAAAATTTTTAGTGAAGAACGAGAAAGGCCTATCTTGGTTATTACTGATTTACGTAGCCCCATGTTTTTTGGAAGCAAAAGGCTAAAGTCGGTTGTTGCATGCGAGATTTCAGCTGCCCTTGCTTGGGCGGGACTATCAGCTAATGATCGTTCTGGAGGGATAATATTTGGAGAACAACACCAAATGGATGTTAAACCCCGTCGCAGCCATCATGCGGTACTACAATTTATCCATGGGCTCAAAGACTACAGCACCAAATTACTAGACCTGCAGGATCAACCGCCCACTGACCGATATAGCATGGCCGAAATACTCGACGAGGCTCGGCATTTTGTTTCCCCCGGTAGCACTATCTTTATCGTAAGCGACTTTCACGACCTTAATGACGCCTGCGAACAGCATTTGTTTGCATTGGCCCGCCAGGGCAATCTAAATTTATGCCATGTTTTCGATAATATCGAACAACACCTTCCTCCTCCGTCCCTCTATGCAGTCAGTGATGGCGCTCAACATACACTGCTAGACACGAGTAACGCTAAATTGCGTGAACGTTTCAAACAAGCTTTTGAAGATCGAAGTCTGCGTTTAAGGAAACTTAGCGAAAAACTCTCTGCAGGCCTATTACCTTTTAATACTGACGATACAGTCATGAGCACACTGCGTCGTGCTTACGGCAAAAAGCGCAACAGTCGCCGTGGTAGCTGATCATGCAAGGTGATCCTCTAGCCGAGCTTCGCGGCATTCATTTGCCAGATCCTATATCCTGGTGGCCACTTGCTCCGGGCTGGTGGGTTTTAATCATTATATTCATTGCATGCGTAAGTTGGGCGCTTTGGCAGCTATTAAAATCCTATAATAATAACCTCTATCGGCGACAAGCGATGGCGCAGTTAATACAGATAAAACATGACCTAAACCTGACCTCAACTCAAAGATTAGTCATGATTCTGAAAACACTTAAACAAGCCGTCAATAGTGCTTATCCAGACCAACACTTTAGTAGTCGTGATCTGGCAGCGTTTTTAAATTTTTTGCAAGCCAGTTGCAAAGATACAGTATTCCAGAATCTACCTATTGATCTTAATGCCCTGCTTTATGGCAGGCCTGGTGACAGGCAAGAACATAATGAACTGACTGAGTCCATCATTAATAGTAGTGAGATCTGGATCAAACAACACTACGCTCAGGATAAGTTAAAGGAAATATCAACATGTTAAGCCTTATTTGGCCCTGGGCATTGGCGTTAGCACCCCTACCCTTTATCTACCGTTGGCGTCGCAAACCGGCTGAAACCAGCATAAGAGCCCTCAGAGCTCCAATGCTTACAGCGGCAGCCAGCGTGGAGCAGGTATCCTTAAAAGCGACCACCTGGCGCAACAGACTTTTGTTAATTTTACTCAGTCTATGCTGGGTAAGCGCTCTACTAGCCATTGCTCGTCCAGTTTATATCGGTGAGCCCGTAGCACTGCCTACAGAGGGACGCGATATTCTTATTGCTGTTGATATCTCAGGAAGTATGGAGCGAGAAGATATGGTCATTCGTGGCCAAACCGTTAATCGTCTGATGGCGGTTAAGTCAGTGGTTGGAGATTTTGTTATCAAACGTGCGGGTGACCGCTTAGGGCTCGTTTTGTTTGGCGAAAAAGCCTATTTACAAACACCATTGACATTTGATCGAGAAACAATGGAATCCTTATTACTAGAAGCTCAAATTGGCTTTGCTGGCAACGGCACAGCAATAGGAGATGCAATTGGGTTATCTGTAAAGCGACTGCAAGATCGACCACAGGATCATCGTGTATTGATTTTAATGACCGATGGCTCAAATAATACAGGCGCTCTTAATCCCGAAGAAGCTGCTGATCTAGCACGTCGAGCTAAGGTAAAAATATACACTATCGGTATTGGCGCAGAACGTCAGGAGCAGCGTGGGCTATTTGGTCGAACTATGGTAAATCCCAGTGCAGACCTAGACGAAAAAACATTAATCACAATTGCACAGGCCACTGGCGGTCAATACTTTCGTGCAAAAGATCCTCAGGAGCTAGCATCAATTTACGAGAAACTGAACCAACTGGAGCCTATTGAACAGGATGCCGAGACCATTCGACCTATCGTTAGTTTATTTCATTGGCCCCTGGGACTAGCATTTTGCCTCAGCTTAATTGTTTTTACGGCCAGTCAACGCAAAGGCGAGGTTGGTTACGGTAATGATTGAGAGTTTGACTGAAATTTTTGATACCTTTCATTTTTTACGGCCATGGTGGTTCTTGGGCTTGCTTCCCGTTGTTGCTGTCATTGGTTTTTATACTTGGCGAAAACGCAATGCTGGCAACTGGGAAACTATTATCAACCCAGAGCTTTTACCTTTTCTACTTCAAGGCTCAGGAGGAAAGCACGCCTTAAGCGGTCCCTGGCTTGTGACATTTACTGTCTCTTATACACATCTGACGCTGCCGACGATCTACTCTGTGTAGATC